>Ga0210040_10008504_pt1 | contig 12154 bp, 15 predicted proteins | sample CryGeyCG12114_NA_FD_185462 | JGI IMG/M metagenome (GOLD analysis project Ga0210040, IMG submission 185462) | Groundwater microbial communities from aquifer - Crystal Geyser CG19_WC_8/21/14_NA (SPAdes) (version 2) | ecosystem: Environmental > Aquatic > Deep subsurface > Groundwater | place: USA... | reverse complement strand
ATTAAAGCAATAACTAAATGTTGAAAAGGAAAATACCGGGTGCTCAAGAATTCTTCGTTTGCCCGAATTTAATCAAAAATCATGCAAAAAAGCAGAGAATCACCAGAATTAATCCTATTTGTCGTACTGAGAATCGTAGTGAACACTCCCGAATAAATACAGCATGATTACCCGGGCGTAGCGAAATAAAAAAGTGGTAAAGAGTAAAGTTGCGGCAGCTATAGAAACACCATAAACCCATAAAGGCGGATCATGGGCTAAATAATACAATAACACGCCAACTAAGGCCACAATACCTACGGATAAACCATAACTGATGTACATGGCTCCCCAGTAAAACCCAAGTTCTACTTCGTAACGGAATTGGCAAACCGGGCAATATTCGTACATGTCATCAAACTTGCCTAGGTTAAAAGGGGAATGAGTAAACATATCACCCTGGTGACAACGCGGACACTTTTCCTGCAAAATAGCTTTAAAAGTGGATCGTGGCACTATTGTTTCCGACTGTGCCGATACCAGAAAAAGCCAACAGTGCCAGCTAATACATACGGTATAGCCATCAGGTACAAAATACCTTTGTTTAAGCCGTTTCCAAAACGAACTAATTTATTTTCGTTGTTGGTATTGCTGGAAGTTACTGAAGTTTTGCACATAGCGCACTGGGCCTGCGCTTCTGTTCCGGCCAAATTCAAAAATAAGGTCAGGGTAAATATGGTTAAGTAAAAGCGGATAGTTCTCATCATAAATACAATTTAAATACATTAAGTATAATACGGAGCAATCATAAAATAAACCACAACCCCCGTAATTGCCACATACAACCAAAGCGGAAAGGTCCATTTGGATATACGACGGTGCCTGGCAATTTGGTTACTCCAGGCAAAATAAACCGAGAGCAGTACAAAAGGAACGATTACGGCGGCTAAAATAATATGCGTAATCAGGATAAAGTAATAAATTGTCCGCAAAATACCGGCGCCACCATAACTCGTAGGAGCAGCTTGGTAATGGTACGTTACGTAGGAAATCAGGAAAAAGGCCGATAACACAATGGCGGTTACCATGGCAAACCGATGGTACCGAATATTTCCTTTTTTAATATAGTTGTAGCCCACCAATAAAGCAACGGCCGTTAATGAGTTAAGCAGCGCATGCAGTTTAGGGAGAAAAGTAACATCTACATCGCCTAATTTGCCTGTTTGGGGCACGAACAATAAGAAAGCAACCAACAAAGGCACCGCCACTGAAAGCACCGCAATTAATACTAAATAGCGGGTATCGTTACTTTTTAAGACGGGCGCGTTCATCTAATAATATTTTTATTTCGGTAATCAACCGATCTACATCTTCTTCGCTGGTGCCATCGTAAATTCCCCGGACGTGTTGCTGGTCATCTACTAAAACAAACTTTTCGCTGTGAATAAAATCGGGATTTACGGTTGGAGCCTGCATAGCCGCTAATTTGTAGCCTTCGCGCGCCAGGCTATATATTTGGACTTTGGGCCCCGTTAAAAAATACCACTTATTGGCATCGGCTCCGTATTGGCGAGCATATTTATTTAAGCTAGCTACTGAATCCCGTTCCGGATCAACGCTAAAAGAAACTAATTTAACTCGTGATTCTTTTTGGAAAGCCTCCTGCACCCGGGTCATTTGATGCGTCATTTTTTTACAAACATCCTTACAGGAGGTAAATATAAAATTAGCAACGTAAACCTGGTTTTTCAGATCCTGAGAAGTAACTTCTTTTCCTGCCTGCGAAGTTAGCCGAAAATCCGGTATTCGTTGGAAAACAGTATCGCCATTCCGCACCACCGGGAGTTCGGTATTTTCATCCAAAACCGGGAAGTACGTTTTTAGGGCATATTGATTCGTGCCGAATACTTCCAGAAACAAAAAAGCAAAAATAGGTACTAATAAAAGTATGCCTAGTATTAGTACCGATTTAGAAGACATGTTTAGTCAAAATAATTAAATACGATCTCGCCGATATAAGTACCTTCGGTTACCAGCGCTGTCACTAACCAAACTAACAATACCGTAGGCACCAAAATGGTCCAGATTAAGCTTTTCGTCTCGTGTTTTAAGTGCATAAATTCACCTACAATAAAAAAGGCTTTTACTAAGGTAAGAATAATAAATATCCAGTTACGCAGTGAACTAGCATTCATCATGAAAGCAAAAGCAAATTCAACGGCGGTAATAACGCAAAGAATAATAAAAACCCGCCAAATGCCTTTGGTTTGCGGAGGCGGAATGACCCGGTTTTCGTCTTCGACGTGGCCATGATGTGAGTGAGCTGCCATATTTTTTTAAGATGATAGATATTATACGTTGGCTGTTAGACTTGATTTACTCAGAAATAAATTTAAAATAGCTAACAACATTTAACTTTAAAGCTTTAAAATTACTTACACTAAGTAGAAAAAGGTAAACACGAATACCCAAACTAAATCTACAAAGTGCCAGTATAAGCCTACTTTTTCCACCATTTCGTAATGGCCTCGGCGTTGGTAAACGCCATTTACAGTAGAAATAAACATGATAATTAATAATACAATACCGCTGACCACGTGGGTTCCGTGGAAACCAGTGATGAAAAAGAATAAATCAGCGAAAAGAACCGGACCATATTCGTTAAAAGCTAGATTAGCGCCGTGAAAGGTAGAGCCACCCGGCAGTTTCATACCGTGCTCGGAACCTGTTATAAAGTGGGTCCATTCCCAAGCTTGGCAGCTTACGAACATCGTACCGAATAAAATAGTCCACAACAACCATTTCTGAACATCTTTCTGATCCATCCGGTGACCCGCTTCTACGGCTAATACCATGGTGACAGAAGAAAGAATCAGGATCATCGTCATTAAAGCCACAAAAGCTAATGGCAAATCTATACCGTGCAATCCCGGAAAAGAATTGAATACTTTTTCTGGAATGGGCCAGTGAGCAGTAGAAAAGAAAAACTGATCAGCTGTACCTTCATAAGCCTGGTGCCGGTGACGCATTAAACCATAGGTGGTCAGAAAAGCTCCAAAAGTAAATGCATCCGACAGCAGGAAAAACCACATCATGAGTTTTCCATAAGATGCTTTCATTGGCTCATTGCCACCATCCCAGGTTCCGGTACCGGTGTGGGTCTGATCCAAAGTTGTTGTAGTTGCCATAGTTTGTTAAACGTGTAAAATTTTAATGATTCATAGATAAAAACAAATATAAGTACACCCAAAGGCCACCTAAAAAGTGCCAGTAAGTAGTACACAAGCTAATCCGCAACAAATTACGCGAATGCACTTTGTATTGAAAGCTCGAAATTAATACAATAATAACAAATATTAAACCCGTGATCAGGTGAAATCCATGCACACCGGTTAAAACATACACAAAAGAGCCCGATGGGTTAGATGTATTGCCACTGAAAAAGACTTTCCGGCTTACTAAATCGCCCCAGGCTTCCCACTGACCTACCAAAAAAGCGGTTCCAAAAGCGGCCGTAGCCAGCAAATATAATTTTAGTTGCTGTAAATTATCTTTCTTAGCTGCATTATAAGCTAATTGCATAAATACGCTGCTAATTAAAATTAGGCCGGTATTTAAAAGTAAATTATCGGGTAAACTAAATTCCAGCCAATTCCCTTCTTCTTTCCGGACAATATACGCACTGGTAAAAGCGGCAAACATCATAATGATGCTGATGATGATCAGCCACAGCGCAAATTTTAACGGATTCACTCCCGAAGAAGTTGATTCCTGTCTTATAGCATTAACCATATCTCTTAAACTTTATCTAGCACAAAAGCTATCTGTACAATAGGTAAATATAAAAAGGAGCCGAACATAATGTTCATAGCCGCCTTTTTAGAACAAGTTTGCATGAGGTAAAAAGTTTGCATTAAAAACAGCACCCCACATACAATGGCAATAATGGCCGACGTTTTGCCCGCCATGCCAAATTGCAAAGGCATCATGCCTAAGGGAATCAGCAATAAGGTATACATCATAATTTGAATAGCCGTTTTTAAATTTTTGCCACCTTCCATCGGTAGCATTTTAAAACCAGCTAATTTATAATCATCGTCCAGCACCCAGGCAATAGCCCAAAAATGCGGGAATTGCCAGATAAACTGAATACCAAATAAAATACCCGCTTCCCAACCAAAAGTGCCGGTCGCGGCTATATAACCAATCATGGGCGGCAAACCACCCGGTATTGCCCCTACAAAAACACAGATGGGCGATATCCGCTTTAATGGAGTATAAATAAATCCGTAGATAATTAAGGAAATGAGCGAAAGTGCAGCCGCTAAAGTATTAAAGAAATAGCTCAGGAGCACCAGTCCACTAATTCCCAAAATAAAACTAAATATGCCCGCTTCGGTAATGGAAAGAAAATCTTTGGGCAACGGCCTTTTAGAGGTTCTCTTCATGAGTTTATCCAGATCTTTTTCCAATATCTGGTTTATGATATTCGCGGAACCTGTTACCAAAAGACCACCCAACATCACCAATAAAGGTTCGTACCAGCTACAATCGCGATTACCCAACATATACCCAATGGCACTGGAAAAAGCGACCGTTATGGATAAACGAAATTTCAATAATTGAAAGTAGTATTTCAATTTTGATTTCGTGGCAGTATGGATGCTTAATTCGTTCTGTATCTCCTCTCCTATCATCTCAGACTGTCGTTAAAACTACCTTCTTAGAAGTGGTAGCGTAAGAATAAATGATTAATATGAAAAACTGAATGCCGAATATTATAGTAGCCGTAACCAAATGTAAGGGCTGTAACACGGCCGGAATACTGAAATTAGCCATTAACACGCCAAAAACTATTTCCAGCGTTACTAATAAAACCAGCCCAAATAGTAATCGGTTCAGTAATCCGTCTTTTAATTTAAATAATCTGTACGCTAAGTAAACATTAGCAATCAGCACTAAACTGGAAAAAGACCGGTGAATATAAAATGACAAATCTAGTTGACTAATCCAGGTACTCCGGTTCAGGTAATTATTATTAAAAGCTATTTGGTCGATCATTTCTCGCACCTGCGTACCTAGTAACGTTTGGAAGAAAGATAGAAATACTACTAACCACAACATTAAATAGATAAAACCGGAATAAGGAAAAAATCTTTCCTTTAAAGTGGATACTTGCGATCGAGCTATGGCATATATCAGAATACCTACCAAAACCAGCGCCAGCGCCATGTGCAAGGTAATAGTTACGGGCAAAAGATTAGTAGATACTACAATGGAACCTAGCCAACCCTGAAAACCTACTACTAGCACCGATAAAAGCGACAACAAAACAATGATTTTATCGTGCCAGTAATAAGTTAAGGAAAACAACAGCGTAAGGAAAATAAATACTCCGATTAAAGCTCCTACTAACCGGTTTACATACTCGATCCAGGTTTTAGTGACATTAAACTCTGTTTCGATATGGGCAGCAGGATTATGAATCAGCTGATTAGCCACTTCGGTAAAGCCCAACTTACTTAAGTTTACCGCCAGCCTTTTGTTTTTCTCAATCCGGTTATCCCGGTATACTTCCAAATAATTGGCGGGTAATTCTTCAACCTTAGTAGGAGGCACCCAGGAACCAAAACATTTAGGCCAATCCGGACATCCCATGCCGGAACCAGTGCTTCGGACTATGCCTCCAACCAAGATTAAAAAATATACAGCTACTATAGTAAGTACTCCTATATTTCTAAATCTTTTAGAACTAAAAGATTTATCTGTCATTCAGTTTTATTAAGGTAAGTTTTTTTCGTGTTGGAAGTTAGAAGATGGGGTCTGCGCATACGGTACAGTTTGCGGGATAAAATCATCTTCTGCTCCTGGCTTACTGTAATCATATGGCCAACGATATACTGCCGGAATAGCGCCTGGCCAGTTACCGTGAATTCCTTCTACCGGAGTAGTCCATTCCAAGGTATTTGCACGCCAAGGGTTCTGCGGCGCCCTACGGCCGCGGAATATGCTATAGACAAAATTGAAGGCAAAAATAAACTGACCAATCCAGGCTATAATAGCCGACACGCTAATAAACATTTGCAAGTTTGCCATGCCATTGAACATATCAAAACTGGTGTACGAATAGTACCGGCGCGGGAAACCCGCAATACCTACGTAGTGCATGGGCATAAACGTAAAATACACACCAATAAAGGTCAACCAGAAATGAACATAGCCTAATTTTTCATCCATCATTCGCCCAAACATTTTAGGGTACCAATGGTACACTCCGGCAAACATACCAAAGAAGGCCGAAGAAGCCATAACCAAGTGGAAGTGCGCCACGACGAAATACGTATTGTGAAACTTGATATCTAAAGCCGAGTTACCCAGAATAATACCGGTTAAACCACCCGAAATAAACAAGGAAACAAAACCAATAGAGAATAACATCGGAACCGTAAATACAATGTTACCGCGCCACAAGGTTGCCAACCAGTTAAATACTTTTACGGCCGATGGTACCGCGATAATTAAAGTAAGGAACATGAAAACGGAACCTAAGAACGGATTCATACCGGACACAAACATATGGTGGGCCCACACAATAAAGGAAAGTAAGGATATACCTAGCATTGAGCCAATCATAGCCCGGTAACCGAAAATTGGTTTACGCGCATTGGTAGCAATAATTTCCGATACAATACCGAAACCAGGTAAAATTACAATGTATACTTCCGGGTGACCCAGGAACCAGAATAAGTGCTGAAACAAAATCGGGCTACCCCCCACGTTAGAAAGTGCTTCGCCGGCCACATATATTTCGGATAAATAAAAGGAGGTACCGAAAGAGCGGTCGAAAACCAATAAAAGAGCACAAGAAAACAGTACTGGAAAAGAAAGTACTCCTAATACTGCCGTTAAGAAAAAGGCCCAGATAGTTAAAGGCAGTTTTGTCATCGACATACCCACGGTACGCAGATTGATAACGGTGGTAATATAATTGATACTACCCAGTAGAGAAGATACAATAAAGAATACCATAGCTACCAGCCACATGGTCATACCGGCACCAGAACCCGAAATTGCTTGCGGCAGAGCACTCAAAGGTGGATAAATAGTCCATCCGGCCGAGGCAGGTCCGGTTTCCAGAAATAAAGAGAAGAACATGATAACACTGGATAAGAAAAAGAACCAGTAAGATAGCATATTCATAAAACCAGAGGCCATATCGCGGGCTCCAATTTGTAAAGGAATAAGCAAATTACTAAAGGTACCACTCAAACCGGCAGTTAATACAAAGAATACCATGATGGTACCGTGCATCGTAACCATTGCCAGGTAAAACTCGGTACTTAATTTGCCGCCTTCCACCCATTTTCCTAAAATCGGCTCTAACCACTCTACTGTGGCTTGTGGCCAACCCAACTGAATACGGAAAATGCTGGATAATGCCCCCCCTATAAACGCCCAAATAATACCGGTAATCAGGAATTGTTTCGCAATTACTTTATGATCCTGGCTAAAAACATATTTAAAGAGCCAATGCTGATCATGATGGTCATGATCGTCATCGTGGGTATCGTGCGTGTGGTGCACATCCTGATGTAATGTTATATCGGTGCTTGCCATATCTATACTAATAATTTAAATTACAATGCTGCTTTAACTTCTTCTGTATTTACTTTCTTCTCAGCAGAAACTACTGGTGCCGGCGTTTCAAGTACTTTAGCAAATAAATCGGCCCCGGTTTCACTAAATGGTTTCTGAGCCGCTAACCATTCATCATAATCTTCTGGTTCATCCACTATTACCACAATCCGCATGGCAAAATGCCCTTGGCCACAAATTTGGGAACAAGCAATTTCGTATTTAAAATCAGGATTACCAGTTTCAGTAGCCATTTCGGCCGTTGTTTTGGTAGGCACAAACCAAAATCTGGTTGGCATGCCCGGTACAGCATGCATGTTTACATTCCAATTCGGCTGCCACACATCGTGAATTACATCCCGAGACCGGATTTTAAATAAAACTGGTTTTCCTTTAGGAATGTGAAACTCGGCTGGCGCTACAATATCATCCATTGATTTATTATCCCGAACATCGTACCCAAATTCATTAGTAGCATCAATTAAGGTATGTTTTACCAAACCTAATTCATTATCCCGGCCCGGATACCGTACTAACCAGTTAAATTGCTTGCCCAATATCTCTACCACCACAGCATCAGTTGGTGCTGGATTTGTAATCTTTGTCCAAGCTTTCCAGCCGGAGAATACCAGTACCGCCATAACAATGGCCGGAATCATGGTCCATAAAACCTCTAATTTATTATTGTGCGGGTAATAATAAGCTTTCTGATTTTCCTTGTACTGATAACGGTACGAGTAATAAAAAAGCAATACCTGCGTAATAACAAATACAATTCCGATAACTACCATGGTGGTCCAGAACATATCATCAATCCACTGGCCGTGAACGGAAGCTACTGGTTGCACAAAATCTTCTTTGGCGGTCTCGAATGACCAAAAGAAAGCCCCCATGCCCACGATCAGAAATATTAAAAACAAGACGGCATTAACCCGGTTGCTGGTGCCTACCAGTTTGTTGTAACTTCCCCGCATCACAGAACCTAAGGCTTGAATGCGGAACAGTAGATAAAGTATAACTCCCAGGAGAACTAAGGATAATATAACAGCGAGCGTAATCATTATATATTTTCTATAATTTAACTATACGTGATGATGCATACTTTCTTCCAGAAACGGATGGTTAACTGGTACCAAAGAAGCACTGGCTAATTTACGGGTGAATAAGGTTAAGAATGCGCCTAAGAATAATAATAAGGTGCCAATCTCTATAAAACCAAACCCACTATCTCCCCGCATTGTTCCCGGCATAACCATTAAATAAAAATCCATCCAATGACCGAATAGAACGGCGAAACACACAATCTTTAACATGATTGGTTGACGTTTGGCATCCCGGGTCATTAAGGCCAGAAAAGGAAAAGCAAAGTTGATGAATAGATTGAATAATAATATCCAGGTATAATGGTTATTATAACCACCTAAACGCTCCATGAAATAAATAGCTTCTTCCGGTATGTTGGCGTACCAGTATAACATAAATTGGGAGAACCATAGATACGTCCAGAAAATACTGAAACCAAAAATAAATTTACCTAAATCATGGAGGTGGTTTGCATTAACCATTTTCAGGTAACCCGCTTGTTTTAGGTAAATAGTAGTTAATGCCGTAGCGGCTAAACCCGATACAAACCAACTAGAGAATACATACCAGCCAAACAAAGTGCTAAACCAATGGGTATCGATAGATAAAACCCAATCCCAAGCTGACATGGAAGAAGTAACCCCAAATATTACCAGGAACATGGCCGAAATCCGGATGCTTTTATGATAATAAGCTAAGCCACCGTTCAGATCTTCTTCTAAGGATTGTTTCCGTAACCAATACGCAAAGTAAATCCATGACGCAAAGTAAACAACCATGCGAATAACGTAGAAAGGAACATTCAAATAAGCTGATTTCCCGGCAATAATCGGATCGTATTTAGGATTACCTAATTCGAATAATTCGTGATCGGTCCAGTGAAATAATGGATTATGACCCGTAAATAAAATTGGCGCTAAAAACACTAAGAGCATTACGACAGCTCCCATAGGCAAATAACCCGTTAAGGACAAAAGCACCCGTTTAATAGGTACCGACCAACCGGCATACGCTACATACTGCACCGCCGTAAAAAATAACCCTACCACGGCAATACCGGTTAAATACACATTATTCAACCAAAAATTTGCTAATACCCGATTTACCCAGGTAACGCCGTGATCCCCGGCCGTGGCGGCGGCGCCGTGTTCTTCGCCATGATGTCCGGTACTGTTCATGGTAATGATGATGCCAATAATTAGCAATATCAGACCCAGTCCTATCAATAAGAAGAACCTGTTACTTGTTCTTTTCGATATAGTTAGTCTTTCCTCAATCATTATTCGTTTTTCTTATGCTTAAGCAGGTTATTCTTTAATTGCGTTTGGGTTTTGAATGGGCTTTGTACCTTGGGAACTTTCGGTAGCCCCGCCTGATGGCTGGTTTGTTCCGGTTACCGTATTGGTATTTACATCATCACTAGCCCCAATATTATCAGCGTTAGGTACATCCGGAGTTTCTACTTCGCCTTGGCCTTGCAAAACGTTTTTCACGTACATCGCTATTTTCCAACGTTCTTCCGGGTTCACCTGGGTACCGTGCGGCATCATTCGGCCCCGACCATGCGTAATTACGTGGTAAATATGTCCTTGCGGCAGTTCCAAGTAACGGCCCTGGGTTAAATTGGCAACGCCTTTAAACTTCTGACCAACCAAGCCATCACCAGCGCCCTCCGCACCATGGCAAGGAGAACAAAAACGGCTGTACAATACCTGACCTTCCTCAATAGTTTCCGGAGTGGCTCTTAAAGGATTCTGTAACCGTACGCCGGCTTCTTCGGCAGCTTCTTTGGGTATATGATTGTAATAGGAAAGTTTACCCCGGGGAATACTACCTGCCGCCGGCAAACGCAAGTTCATGCCCATCGGGTTTACAGAATTTCGCTCAACTTGTTTCAAAGATTCATAAGCAACATCATCGTACATCTGCGGAGCATATTGTGTACCCGTATCGTTTGGATCCGACGTACAGGAATAAACCAAAGCTGAAGCAAAAATGAAGAAGGAAGCTTTCGTTCCGAGTTTTATTAGATTATTCATTATGCTGTAACCTCCTTCTCGTTAACTTCAATGGCACCATTATCGCGAAGTAAAGTATTTATTTTATTTAAATCCGTTACGCCCTCTTTCACTTCTATTGCCATAATAAATTTATCATCGGTAGAACGAACATCCATTACCGGCACTTTCATTCTCGGATATAAACCACAAACAATCAGGAAAGTCAAAACCATGCCGTGGGCAGTAAAAAACACCGTTAATTCAAAAGAAACGGGGATAAAAGCTGGTAAAGCAATGTGGGGTTTACCACCAATAATCATGGGCCAATCGAAACCTAACATATAGATCTGCATCCACAAAGCAAAAGCTAAACCAGTTAAACCGTACAAAAAAGCAGCTATTGGTAAACGGGAACGTTCAATTCCTAAAGCATCATCAATGCCGTGCACCGGATAAGGTGAAAATACGGTGTAAATCTTAGTTCCAGCTTCCCGTATTCTTTCGATGGCTTGAAGCAGTACATCTTCATCATCGTAAACGCCGAGTATGTATTTCTTATTTGTCATCGTAGTTGTGGTTGTTTGGTGAATGAGCGTGCATGGTTTCTGGTTTGTGGCTATGTGGCACGCCGGAAGATGATTTTAAGATAGTTTTAACTTCGAACATGTTCACTACCGGGAAATATTTGGCGAATAACAGGAACAAAGTAAAAAATAAGCCTAACGTTCCCACATAAATGCCCACATCTATAATGGATGGGGAAAACATTACCCAACTGGATGGTAAATAATCGCGGTGTAAGGAAGTAACAATAATTACAAACCGCTCAAACCACATACCAATATTTACGAAGATAGAGATGATGAAAGTAGCTACTACGCTTCTTCTAATTTTCCGGAACCAAAATAGCTGGGGAGTGATAACATTACACGTCATCATGGACCAATAAGCCCACCAGTAAGGGCCGGTTGCCCGGTTAATAAAAGCGTATTGTTCGTATTCTACGCCGGAGTACCAGGCAATAAAGAACTCAGTTATATACGCCACCCCCACAATAGAACCCGTCACAATAATAATTTTATTCATCGATTCAATGTGCTCCAGGGTAATATAATCTTTTAAGCGGAACACATCGCGGGTAATTAGCATTAAAGTTAATACCATAGCAAACCCGGAGAAAATCGCTCCAGCAACGAAGTACGGCGGGAAAATAGTGGTATGCCAACCCGGAATTACCGAAGTTGCAAAGTCCATGGATACAATGGTATGTACCGAAAGTACCAGCGGGGTAGAAACACCGGCTAAGATTAAAGAAACAGTTTCGTAACGGGACCAATGTTTAGCTGAACCCGTCCAGCCAAGGCTTAACAAAGCGTAAGCCCGGCGCGCTATTGGTCCGGTAGCCCGGTCCCGAATAGTGGCAAAATCGGGTACCAAACCTAAATACCAGAATACCA
>Ga0210040_10008503_pt1 | contig 12158 bp, 4 predicted proteins | sample CryGeyCG12114_NA_FD_185462 | JGI IMG/M metagenome (GOLD analysis project Ga0210040, IMG submission 185462) | Groundwater microbial communities from aquifer - Crystal Geyser CG19_WC_8/21/14_NA (SPAdes) (version 2) | ecosystem: Environmental > Aquatic > Deep subsurface > Groundwater | place: USA... | reverse complement strand
AAACGAGGGGTTGTGTGAAGCAAAAGTCTCTTCAGCGTCCCCCCACGATCCGTTTTACTGACTCTGTACTGAGGACGGGATTCTTAATAATTATTTTACGGTTTGGAGGTGGTGGTGGTGGAGGCGGTGGTGGCGGTGGTGGTGGCGGTTGCGGTGGTGGTGGTGGTGATTTCAACATCTCCCCAAATAGTAAAATCTGTCCGATCTGTCCTACCGTCTTTGATGTCATCAAGTATATATCCAGTTGAATTCTTCAATTAGAAAAAAATAGGATGATTGTAGAAAATTAATTAAAGGGAGTTCGGAATTTCACGTATTTAATTCAATCTAACTTTAACTTTACTGGCTTACTTGACAAATCCTATACTTCCCGTTTAACCGAACCGAACCAAACACGAGAAAGAACGACAAGCGAAGTTTGCATTTGCTTTGCTATCTCAACAAATTCGACAGCATAGGATGTCCCGGGTTGCGTTGAAAAACCATAGAAAAAATCCTATAGTTCCACCGGGGCAGAGGACCATATTCGACTTCATTTTCATTGTTCAGTCAACGGCAGTTATGGTTGTCCTGATTTTAAATTCCTGAATTTCATTCATTCAAGTTAATTTTTAGTTTTTAGTGTTAGTCGAGTAAGCCCGTAGCGGTAAGCACAAGAGGAAAAGCACTGACCATTGGTCGAATCGACCGTGTCTATTTTACATGAAGTCTTGCAGACTTCAACACTAAAACGACTATTAACACTGACGAACACTCCATCCATATTTTAATCAAAGTGCTTTTGAAGTTTTGAAGGTTTTGAATTCGTTGCTTTGCTGTGTTGTTAACGACTTCTATGGACCTTGACACGTTTTCATTCTGATGAATACGCATCGCCCGTGTATCGTATTCGTGACTGAAAACTGTACCGTAAATAAATATAAATAAGCCATACATAAGCATAAGCACCAACACTTGTGATATAAACTCATTTCAAAGCTAATGATGGCAACGAAACGTGGGGAAAGATCTATGTATGAAATGGCTGGTTTTCGACCTCCAGAAGAAAATTTTGAGAGGACGGTAACCCCAACTGACACCCTCCAGGGATTAGCGCTTCTATACAACACCTCGGTATGATTGGAATAAATATTGTAATAAATTTGTGTATAGTAACGTTGACAGATACAAATACTATTCTATATACCTTGGTATTAGGGTAACTTTTTGTAATGTATTTAAATGGAGAAAAGTTACCCTAATACCCTTATACCCCGTTACCCCGGTGGTCGTGAATACCCCTAGAGTATCATCAAGCACATTTTTGCCACAATATGGTCCAAATGGTTGTTTTGTTTCTTTAATACCGCTATGTCCGATTGGTTTAGGTGGCGGAGCTAAAAAAGCTTAACCATATTCATACAGACATTGAGTTGCATGCTCGAAGAGTGATAAAAATACCTTCAAAAGGTATACTGATTAATCTTGATTCAAACATTTCTTCGGAATCTTCACATCCGCCTCTTATGAACACTGAAGAGATAGAGGAGGATACAAATGGATTCACTTACCTCAACAATTTAGACACTGCAGTAAAAGAAATTAAAGAAAAGGCTGAACAAGCTGCAGTAAATTCTACTGTTTTAGTTGGGTCTGAGACAGTAAAAATTCAAGGTATATCGTTCTGTGACATGGCATTTGAAGAATAAATATTTCATTTTCATTCACAACAGGTCAATGTATTGGCAGCAAATCTTATAGTCAAACTCGCCGTAGTTAATAATGGGAATATGGTTGTTTTCTTTTTGCAGGTGGTACAACGGAAACCGAAGAGCTAAAATGGTGGAAGATACTGCTTCCATGTGTTTGCATTCTAATAATCGTACCTATACTATATTATATATATTTAGAACATATGCAGCACCTGAGGGAAGAATGAATCTGCTAAATGCGTTACATAATAAGAAATTATGTCAATCATTATGAATACTTTAGTCTGTAATTTTTATAGTTATCTACTTTTTGAAAACTTTATGAAACACACTTGGACTGAACTCAAACAAAGTTTGACAATTTATGGTGCTCTAACTCTAGTATAGTAAATTTTACGATTTTGTCGCTACCTATGCGTTATACTCCGTTCGTATTTAAAAATGAAATAGATACCCAAAATGCCAAAAAACGTAAAATAGATTAAATTTTACTCTCGTACACTCCAATCTCCAATTTACTGCAAAAATATTTTAAAATGCCAACAAGTTTCATATAAGATTTAAATATTGAATAGGTGTCTTTATGTGTCCAATAACACTGGACCGTAGTTTCCCTGCATATGCGACAAAGTGTTATGAATAATTTCTGAAAAGGGTTGTTTTCACCTTAAAGACTATGATAACACAATAACACGGCGTCTTAAAACGTACTCGGTCGATATATAGCTTTGACTGGGAATAAATTAAATCACATGGCGCTAACGTAAAATGATGATCAATTCTTGGCATTTTTCTTGGCGATTCGCTTCTCACGTCTGCTTGCATTATACACTTACCAAAATAATGTGCTTTCAAATTCAAACGGGTTTCGAATGTTTGCAATAAATTATTGGAATTATTATTGTGCAATTAAACACTGTTGCAAGTGCAAGAATTGGCGTAACGAAACATGGAATCGCATCAAAACCATTGAAACTATTTGGCGCAAATGTTTTTTAATTTGAAAAATGTGTTTTAGTTTTGCAGCTTCCATTTCAATAAAATATTAAACTAATTATTATTATGTCTTCCCGATCTGCTGCAGTTAAAGTTTTTTAGCAAATTGACTCGTAAAGAACGATGGGAACTTCAGTCCAGTCTGGATTGTCGTTTAGTTGCACCAACGTGGATAATGGCCCTAGTATTTTACTTAAACTTCCGAGCGAAGTAAGCTTTAGTTTTCTTTATTATTTAATATTTATGTAATGATTTTAATTTGTCACGAAGAATTTCAGTAATCTCATATGTTCTCCGGTATCGAATTGATTTCGCTCTTAAGTATGGATCTAGTAACTAACTAGGATATTTTGTGATGCATTGTATTTTTCATGCACTTTTTCTAAGCTCAAGGTTAAATCCGAAATTATCGTATGTTGTGTTGTGCTGAGAAGCGTTTAATCCTTCACTTGATGTATTTAAACGGATTAAGAACTTGATGATTTATATTTATTCATTTACACGATACCAAGCTTAGTGCATTTGCATTATACATGTTCATTGCTGTAGCATAGGTAGGACGGTAGGACCGGTAGGAGTTCCTTGTGCTCCACGAAATAATTTCTATAATTGAATTTATTTTCTTTCACAGATTTGGGCTCACATTTTCGAACTGATACCACAAAAAGAGAGAGTGCACTTGCGAATTGTTAGTAAACAATGGTGTGATAGGCTTGACAAGCTATCCTATGTTGACATTGAGTGGAGTCTCATTCCCAAAATCTACTATGACAGAATTGTCAATTTACGAATCAGATCATCCGAATTTAGTGGGCTAAAAACTCCATTTAAATGGCGTTTTAAATACCCATTGTTAGTTAAGGAAATTACCTTTGGCTGTCACGTCACTTCGGAAAATGTTAGAATGATATTAAGCTCATGTACTTGCGTAGAGGTACTACGATTTTACTCCACTGCAACTGCTGACACGTGTTTTGAATCGGAAAATGACGTTTCCAAAATACTCGGAGGGCTGAAACATTTGAAATGTTTACATTTTGGCAACTTCTCGTTCGGAGTTAATTCTGTGCGTAGCTCTACGTTTCAAGCTATATTTGGTAATCCTACTCTGTACTTGCCAAAGTTAGCTCTTATCCACGTCAATTACGCCATGTATCATACTGAATGGAAACTACTTTTCAATTTCGTCGCACGACATTCATTCAGTCTTAGAAGCTTGTGCATAGCCTTCCAGTGTGTGAATGATAGACAGCAAAGTGAAATCTCCAACCCAATTTATGCAGTGAAGGATTTCATGAGCAAAAAAGACATAAATTGTTTAAAACTGACTTCGGTTACATTGAAAGGATGGAGTGGACAGCCCTGTAATTGCGGACTTGGAGATTTGCTGTGGACAATTTTGGAAAATCAAACAGGTCTTGAGCGACTAGAGGTCTCGTATGTTCCCAATATTAACCTTCTTAAAACCGTGATCAAGAACAATAAAAAATCTCTAAGAAGTGTCAAGGCGTATTCAGTAAATATATCTCATTCCGATGAAGTAGATGGATCCTTATTTAGGGAATGCTCTGATCTCTCCGAACTATGCATTGCTTTTTCTTCAACTACTGTGATTGTGGTGTCTACTGACATAAAAGTCAACATGTTTTGTTTGGACAATTTGAGCCAACTTCCTACAAGTTTAATAACTTTAAAAGTCGCTGGGTGTGACTTTTTAACAGTAGATTTGATCGAAATGTCTAAAGTTCTAAAACGTTTGAAAGTTTTAGAGTTTAATGAAAAGGAACGAAAGTCAAGTGAAAATTGTGGCATTACTCCTTCTTGTTTCATTTCTGTCTGCAAAAATTTAGAGGAACTTGTGCGTTTCAGTTTTAAAGGAAATTACTTGTCAGTTGCAATGGACGAGGATAATGGGAAATCCAAATGGAGACGAATTCATGAAATTGCGAACGAAATGGACTTGTTTTGTGGGACACCATGTTACAGATTTGATACATGTGATGCTCTGTACTCTTTCAAGTTCTGTAGCAACTCTATGAAATGGGATTTTATCAACAAAATATCTACTAATTAATTAATGAGGAATAGTATGCTGGATCTGATTTTTTTTAATTAGCTAATGCATGAAGTGCTCACTTACGATAAAAACAACTTAAGAAATAAAATCTATGCAAGATTTCTTTTGTATTAGTCGGACTGGAAAATCTTAGAGTGTGGAATAAAAAAGACCATCATAACATGCTACTGTGCCTTCCCTTCCCTTTGTTAGTTTAGTAAAGTTGGCATCCATTTGTTTTATAACTCTAAAGTTGATTGCATCCATGAATGGGTAATATTATCAAGTTATCATCCCATTCCCAAGGTATAGTAATTTATATACGGTGGGGTAAGTCAGAGAGTACACGAAACGAAAGCTGCCTTGTAAAAATACAGTGAATTCAGTACAGGATATGATAAACCTTGTGTTCCGGCTAACTGCTAATTACTGACAAATTTCGACGTGCCTAAAAGTTTTGAAAATCCATTATATTTCGACAGGTTATGTTCAGCATTTAAAATTGACTGCTTCTTTCTTGCATTACAAAGACTGTGGACCGAAAAACAACTACATTTCTGGTTCTGATTACGTATTTTACGTTTTTCAATAAAGATATTTCTTCTTCTCTATGCAGCAATTACTTAACAGCATCATATAAGTTTGTTACATTAACATAGTGTTTCTCCGCTGTTACGAACTGCTAACTAACAAATCCCGTGGGATTAAAACGTGCCTGATAACAATAAGATTTTAGGGCTGAGGGGTTGACTTCATTTTTATTTTCCATTGTTGCTGGATTATGCATCATCATAATAATTATTAGTACTTTCATTAAGTGTAGGTTTACCCACGCTAACAACAAGAGCTTATTATGCTTTGTATTGTGCTGCTGGAATAAATTTTAAAGAACCACATAATAACACGGAGCCACATTTCTCTTTTTCATTTCTTATCTCCAGAAGAAACACCCCCGCAAAACCAAAACTTTGATTTACAGGATTCCATATATCTCTTGCGACTGTGGTCGAATCTATTAAATCCTCGGCTCAAACCCAATAAACTAATCAATTGACTGACTGAGATTGACTCCATTGCCTTTAAAAACCTCCAATTAACCCTTGGCGTTTGGAGTCAAACACTACTATAGTAGTTCATTAGTTAGTATAGTAGTATATTAGTTAGTTAGTATACTAACTAACTAATATAAACAATCCTAGACAGATCAAAAATTACATTCCATTAACTTATTAATTCCTTAACTAACTAACCATCACATTCAAGCATTTTAAGCACGCAGCTTTAAAAATTGAATTCTGGATTCATTCATTTCTATCTTCTGAGCTCATATCTTCAAACATTCAATATTAGTATTCTGGTGGCTGCAATCTAGTGCTACTTACTAGCTAAAAAAAAGTACAATCTTTTCTTATTGCAGATAGGTTCGAACCTACTTGCTAGACTAACTATCCACTTTTTGAGTTTACATTTATGATCACCACACAACTATATATATATATACAATATATAGATTTGTGTACCGTTCTCCTCATACATACTCACCAACACACTGAACACACCATACAAGTTTAAGTTCTAAAACGCTAGAGAGAAGTTGTAGTACCGCGACGTCATTTGGGTCTACGCTTTTCGTTCCTGCAGTGAATCATGTACAAACGTAGTGTAGGCTAAAGTTTCGTGTCCCTTCAATCTCAATCCCTCGTCTAGTTATTGAGTACGTACGTATATGTAAACGTTGGTAAGTAAGTATAGAACATAGTAGAGTGCACTAGGTTTTTGGTTGTGATTCCCATTTACTTTACTACATCAAGTCTGAATGAGGGAGCACTGACGCTGACTTGAGTTGCTCACATTCACAGAATTGAAGAACTAGCTGGTAGTGTTGAATTTTTGAAAGACTAGCTGCTGTTGAATTTTGAATATTTGATGGAGACTAAAAGTGACATTTTAGGACTGACATGAGTAGGGATAGAGTTGTTTGTTGTGTGTGGTGGAATTTAACAACAAATTTGTTTCCTGGTTCACTCAACAGAAAAGGAGATAGGATTGGCGGGCTTATTGTGAAGTGGATTAGTTAAAGTTTCAGATAACGCGTTTCAAACATTTCGTATTGAGAGTTCGACTGGAGAGTTCATTTTGGATACGTTTGGATGATTTGGGAATTGGCATTCGATTTGAGAGGATGGATTAACAGGATTGATCGTGTTTTTGGATTCCATTGGTATTTGGTCGTGAAGTGTTAGTTTGTTAGTTCTAAAACTTTTTTGTTTACAAAAAGTGTTTACGTTTGGAAATTATGGATGGCTCCCTTGTTTGCAAGAGATGAGCTGTGATGTCAGTGATACAAATGTGTGTTTGTATTGAAATTTGAGAAAAGTGAGTATGGTGTTTTCTGTGTGTCTGTGTTGTCCTTTTCTTTTGTCAAGAAAGTGAAGTGTCCAAGATTAGGCTTGAGAAGAATCATATTTTGTTGAGTTAGTGTGTTGTTAGCAGCAATTTATGTTGGAAATTATGCTAAATTTTGATTGAAAATGAACCTAATATTTTGAAAGATGGATTGAAATCATTGTTTGAGAAGGTGTGTGGACAGACTAATGGATTTCAGATCCTACTATGAGAGGCTACTATAATTCTGGTACGTTTCGGGATTTTTGTAGCAATTAGTTTATAAATGCATATAATGGCATCGGGTTGGTTGCATCTATTGCACTGTCGTGTCATTCAATTTTCGGTGTTCAGTGAGCACAAAATACACCCGTTTAGTTAATGTAATCAATCAATGTAATAATAATTTAATCTGCTAATAAAGTTTACGCTCACCGTAATCTGATACAGTGCCTTTTGGGATGACTTGAATGTTTTCAATTTGTGGGAATGTAAATAATTGTGCTATGTGATGGTGTGAGCAGTATAAAGTACTTTTTGGAATATTTTAATTTTTTATTAATATTGGCAGTTACAAAACAAATCATAAATCGTAAGCAGAAGCAGACTATAAAGCATTGGTATCTGTAAGGAAGAATAATTATTTCATCTCAGCGTAGTAGATCTAGAGAACTCATTGAAGTGACGATGAAAAAGAGAACTATGCTTGTTGTGTACAATTGGAAGAATTCCAGATGAAATTTTGTAGCTATACTTTTTGGCATTCGTCAATTAGTATATTTTAGTAATGGATTTCTAACGAATTTTTTTCTATTTGTTGGTTCTTTTTAACGTATTTTTGGAAAAAAATTGCAGCAGCTAGTCGTACTGAATGGAATTTGCCTTGTTCTGGGTTTCTTTTGGGACGTCCAATGGATGTAGCTTTAGAAGCTCATTTCAATTTTAGTAAATCTAAGGATATTTACACCGTATAAGACTTCCTAAACTTAAAGTATAAAGTTGAACTTTTGATACTTATACTTATAATCATGATATTAAGTTCAGAAATAGCTCAAAAATTGATTGACTTAATCTTTTATATCTATTTTTAGACAAAATTATATGAATAGCTATAAGTTTGAAGACACTAACTTTCCATCATTTGAAATTGCAATGTCATACTGTTGACTGTTGGTCATGCTATAATTTATGTTTCTTAATATTCGTTTTCTTTTGGATTGCACAAAAGAAAAACACGATAGCTATCGTAAAGCAATTGACTAATTGGCACGTATATACTAGTGAATTGAATTGTTTGTTTGTTTGAATTATTATTTATTTTACGTAATTTGTAAGTAAGTTTATAAATATTCCTTGGCTGAATTTGTTGTTTCAGAATCACGACAAATGAAGATTGGAATTGCACACTGGAGTTTCTTTGACATTCTGTGGTCAATAGTACACTGATGAACGGCTACATTTATGAAGTCCTTTGTCCGATTTTTGGAAAAAGATAATGGTCAGAGAAACCCGGCACCTGTGGATCGGAAATCTCCCTGAAAATGTTAGAGAAGAACAAATTCGAGACATATTTCAGAGGTAAACTCTTTTTTATATCATCAGGTTGATTTTCTATTCTTATTATTGTACATCAGTTTTGAAAAGCTGGTATATTTTAATTAAAATCAAATATTTAGGCTGAACTAGTTCCTACTAGTTTACTTTACTTTTATATTTAGTCCTGAGATTTTCATACCGATGCGAATAATCATCGTGTAATTTCGTCAAACCAGTACAATTGTGGTATTTGCGACAGAAGTAAATAGTAAATCGGGAATATGTAATAGAGCAAATGAAGAGAAACAATTTCAAGCTTTGAATTTTTTAGTGATATAGACTTGTATTTATTAGCTGAAAAACATCTCGTATGAATTTATTACTTACCATATTCAAATGTTTTGCTACACTGCACTGCACGGTGCTATAATTTTTCTTGCCAATTATTCAATGAAATATTGTGATTCCGATCCGATTCAAAATTTGTTGAAGATTCAGGTGCTAATGTATTCTGTATTCGGTAATGATTTCAGTACGGTTTCGCAGATATGATCAAAATACTTTTATCTTAACTGGATTTGTTTGGCTTCACGTGATATTATTACATTTATTTAATCAATATCGCTGTGACGGTCAAGTTGCATTTATCAAACATCCATAATACCATAACACGCATCATCTAAATAGTCCATTTTACAAATCCTCTCTGGGACTGCAAATATATATAGTAATCGTTGTAGTCTCTTGAACGCTTTTTGTTTTTCGTTTTATATTTGCATGCTTCCAAAATGCATCGTGTCACTAATGTTCTTTATAGAACATCGGGCATAAAAATAGTCATGTGACTCCAAAGTTGCATGGACATAACTTGCTAGCTTCAGTAATTCCAATTCTTAGAAGTAAAGTTCTAGTACCTTCGCTGACTTTACAAACATTTTATTGTTGATTCATATTTTTTCATTTCCTGGTTCTCGCTAATGAACTAAACTAAAAGTATAAGCAACGAGCATGGAACATTGAATGTACCAAACCTAAAGGCAATAAATGAAAATCCCCAATCCCCGCTGTTAATTATTCCTTTTAAACAGTATTGAAACCTAAGTAGCTGTGTAGCTGTGTCATAATCCTACTTTTGAGGGTTTTGTTAGCTTAACCTCAACCTCCTCAGTTAGTTTATTGACAAAAAAATCCCAAAATATACTGCACATATTCTAGTCTAGTAAAGCTACACCCAAATTCTCCTCTCATAATTACTCATAAGCATTCCTATGGTGTTTAAAACTCTGGTTATTTTTGCACAACTCGTTTAATACTTCACTTGAAATTCTAAACATTTAGAACGCAGTTTTACACACACGCATACACATGAGCAGGCTGTACGGTCATATAACTTGTGTGCATTCAAAAAAGGTGTATCTCTTATCTCTTTCTCTAGTCTGTTTAGTTCACTTTATATTCTTTTCTGACTTTTCTGTTCTCCACTGTTGGTAACTGTACCTTGAATCAAATGCAAAAAGGGTACTTGCTCGTTCGCTCGCTCGCTCACCAGCTTTTGTATACATATATTTTGCTATCCAACAAAACTACAAACACAAAGACTACAACAACCTATGAACGATGAGTAAGTAGGATTACAGAATAGAGAACACAGGGATACTATATAGTTGTACATTGTAACTAACTACTAGTAGTAGTAGTCGTCATCGTCGTCTCTAAAACTACTCTAAACTAGACAGGGAGCACTATTAGTGCTGCTTGCTGTGAGTACGTTTGGTTCGTACGTACGTACCAGAGAGGTGTAAAAAGCCAAGCACACACAAAGCGCACTCCACTACACATAGTTAGTTAGTGTAGTATAAAGTTAGTTACTTGGATAGTATGTGCGTCCAACAAAACTAGATAGAAATCCAGCCTCTGCTCCTGTGTTTAGTTTTCAACATTCAACTCTCTGTGTAGATGTATATATTGCTCGTGGGCAAACATGGGAAGCTTCCCCTTGGGTTGGACTCTTCATGTGAACTGTTCAGCCATTTGAATGAGCATGTTTTTTTCTTGCCTATGATATGTAGAAATCCGCTCTCCCAGGCAAGGGGTGGCAAGGCTCGCAAAGTTCATGGCGTGAGTAGAAGAAGTGTATTACGTATTTGGTTTCCAACCAAGTGGGCTTTCATGTTTTTGGCTGCTTCTCTTCTACTTCTTGTCTCTGGCTCACAATGTGAGCTAGCAAGAGCTATAGAACTAACGAGCGAGCAAAAGATTGCTTTGCTTTTGCTCTGAGTTGGTCGTAGTTAGTAGCTAGCTATAGAGCTAGTAGCTACCTATTTCTTAAGAAGAAGCTTTTTTCTCGTTGTCTTCTTTTTGTATAGTATCTCTGATGTGTTTTTTTCTCGTATCTTGCTCTCTGTGGAAGAAAAGCAGTGTGAATCCTTTGGTTGCAATAATAATACAGGAGCTCATATAAAGGAGAGAATCCGTGGCTTGGCAATGGTTATTGTATGAAATTCTTATTTTGGCTTGCTGTTTGGTTTGTTGGCGGTGGAGGATTTTTTGAACATGGGAGATGATTATGTGAGGATATTATACAACTCGTAGAATGTACACTTTTTTATGATGCTTGATACAGGCGTACATGACTTAAAGGACTTTTTTCGAAAGGGAAAAATGAAAAGACATGAAACCTTTTATTGTGTTCTCTCGTACTCTCCAAATCCACTATGACTACATGGAGAAGGGGCTTTAGTTAGAGAGTTGTTGAATGAACGCACGCATAGAACACGAGCTTCAGCATCGATTATTTCAGCCGTATTTCTATCCGATTTGTGTACGCTTCGTTTTTTCACATCTGGTCAAAATGCCAAGGTACAGAAGGCATTCCACGTTTTACATTTGAATGGAAATGGAATTCAGTTGACAGACCTATGGCAATGGTTGTAAGGGGTATTTATTATGATTAGTAGAGTTTGAATTGAATTCTACCAACTGAAGACAGATATTATTAGTCGCTTGATAGTATCATGTGTTGTAGACGTTTTTTCTTGCTCTTAGGAATACACTTTGGGAAGTATGTAGACCGTACCTGTAAACTGTACCGTAAAGTTGCTAATGGTAATAATTGTTGTATTATTTTTTTGGTTAGAAGTTAAATAAAGTAAGTTAAATACTTCGGATGGCTGAGTTTTCTATGGTGCTGGTTATTAGTCGTTAGTAAGTGTGAACTGACTAAAAGGTCTATGAGCTGTTTTCCGTATAGATATTGATATTATGTTGACTTTGACTCTGTATTTGTACGAGTATTGTTGTATTGAAATGGATTTATCATTTCATTTGTAATGGGCACTTGGCAAATTTTATGGTCTATTATCTGAAACGTTAGCTATCATTACATCCCACGTTTTAATAAAATTCCGTTCACATGCCTTTCAGTACCACAGACAGGACGCAAGAATTATATTACAACTTCAACCTGTATGTCGTAAAGTTCATACTATCATGCC
>Ga0210040_10008502_pt1 | contig 12160 bp, 12 predicted proteins | sample CryGeyCG12114_NA_FD_185462 | JGI IMG/M metagenome (GOLD analysis project Ga0210040, IMG submission 185462) | Groundwater microbial communities from aquifer - Crystal Geyser CG19_WC_8/21/14_NA (SPAdes) (version 2) | ecosystem: Environmental > Aquatic > Deep subsurface > Groundwater | place: USA... | reverse complement strand
AACATCGTCAAAAGCTCTTTGGGACCAGTGGGTTTGGATAAAATGATGGTGGATGACATTGGTGATGTTTGCATCACTAATGACGGAGCTACGATCTTAAAAATGCTCGAAGTGGAACATCCTGCTGCAAAGGTAACTTACTTTACTTACGTATAATTCAAAACTTAATTGCACCATCTCTTGGGTGCACTCTAAACTTCGAAACCTGTCTCTGTCCGTCTTGACAAAGGCAGAGTATGAATGACCGTGATTATGTTTCTGATCGAAAAAATATTCATAGGTGCTTGTTGAGTTGGCTCAATTGCAAGATGAAGAAGTAGGAGATGGAACTACATCAGTAGTCATCATTGCTGCAGAGCTGCTAAAAAATGCTGATGAACTTGTAAAACAAAAGATCCATCCCACTACGATTATTTCTGGGTATAGGTTGGCCTGCAAGTGAGTTTATACGCTTACTATTAACAATACAAATTGTAGAATTTTGTCTAGTGTGGCAATCAATCACAAATCATAATTACTGTTATGTGTGCAAACACTTATTCTATTCCTGTGAGGATTAATTGTGTGATTTATTGATATATAGGGAAGCTTGTCGTTACATTGCTGAAAATTTGACTATCCCAGTTGCAGAATTAGGGAATTCGTGCCTTATTAATGCTGCAAAAACTTCCATGTCAAGTAAATTGATTGGAGCGTAAGTTAATATCATGTATTTATAAAAATTTTAGCTCTCTCACCTTCTCATGCTAATTAATTTTTATGTTGTTCTCGTTTGTACTAGTGATGCTGAACATTTTGGAAAAATTGTTGTCGATGCTTGTGATGCCATCAAGTTTATGGATGCTAAGAAATCATATGTTTACCCTATAAAGTCTATAAATGTGTTGAAAGCACATGGAAAGAGCGCTAGGGAAAGTTATTTAGTACATGGATACGCATTGAATTGTACTGTGGCTTCACAACTTATGCCCAAACAAATTGAGAAAGTGAAGATTGCATGTTTGGACTTCTCGCTTCAGAAGGCAAAAATGAAGTTGGGAGTGCAAGTTTTAGTGAATGAACCTGCCCAGTTGGAAGCTATTCGACAAAGAGAATGCGATATGACTAAAGAGAAAGTTATGAAAATTCTTAATGCTGGAGCTAATGTAATTCTTACGACTGGAGGAATTGATGATCTCTGTCTGAAGGTATGGCAATCTAGGTTCTATATCTGTTAACTTCTTAGTGTAAATATAAGATGTCATCATCTTTGCCATGTTTTATATCTTGTATCAAGATGAAATTCAAATAATTCTTGGTTTTATAGTATTTTGTGGAAGCCAAAGCCATTGCTGTCCGGCGTTGCAAAAAGGTTGACTTAAAGCGTATTGCAAAAGCAACTGGCGCTACTCTGGTTGCATCCTTATCTAATCTTGAAGGAGAGGAAACATTTGAACCTAGTTTCTTGGGAGAGGCTAAAGAAGTCGTCCAAGAACGAATTTGCGACGACGAATTGATATTGATCAAAGAGTAAGAATTAAATTATTCAATAATTTAATTTTTTATAATTATTTTTTGGCTGCTATTTTTCATGAAATTTTTAAAACTTAATTTGTTTTATTTGCAGACCTAAAGTTCGTACAGCTGCGTCCATTTTGCTCCGTGGGCCAAATGACTTCTACGTTGACGAGATGGAGCGGTCTATACACGATGCACTTTGTGCTGTCAAACGTGTATGTGAGAGCAAGAGAGTCGTGCCTGGAGGAGGTGCTGTCGAAGCTGCATTATCAATCTATTTGGAAAATTTTGCAACCTCTTTGAGCTCCCGGGAGCAACTTGCTATTGCTGAGTTCGCTAAGTCTTTGTTGATCATCCCCAAAACTTTAGCTGCCAATGCTGCCCAGGATGCTACAGAATTAGTTGCAAAACTGAGAGCGTACCACAATGCTTCACAAACTAAATCGGAACATTCTCAAATGAAATGGTATGTAGGGCTAAAGTTGAATATGGAAGCCGCAACCCGCAACCTTATGTATTGTTTCTAATTTCATGGTCGTGAAACGTTTTTGCTGATGAATTTTCAATTTTGCTTTTCACAGGACTGGATTAGATCTTTATGAAGGAAAGACGAGAGATAACAAAGTTGCTGGTGTTTTGGAGCCTGCTGTTTCAAAAATTAAAAGTTTAAAGTTTGCTACTGAAGCTGCAATTACCATTTTGAGGATAGATGATCTTATCAAATTGAATCCCGAAAACGAGAAAAAGTACCGAAACGAGCAATGTGGGGATTATGACGACTAACAATCATAACCTTTTATCTTCTCCATCCTCTACTGAAGTGTCATCATGCATGCATTACATTATGAGGATGATACGTTTTGTATTGTAATTTTTCTACTTAACAAATCTGTTTATGGGTCCTCTTTTACTAAAACGCACTTAATTATACCTCATTGTTGTTATGTAATCCAACTGGTAGACCCTCTTCCTCCTTCTGTAATAATCTACTTCTTTGCTGTGTGGCAACCAATACCATTCATTATTCAAGTTATACCCTAAAAATAAAAAAACAAAAACTTAACGTTAAAAGATGCTTATAAATTGTATGCAATTTTTCAATTATCAATTAAGTTATAGATTTCTCCATCTGTTACTTTACAGCCAGCCGTATCAAATTGCAAGTTTTCTTTTAAACCAACTGAATATAATGAATCTGGACTGATTTGAGCATAGAACACGAAATAAGATTGCTTTAGCTCGCAATGATATCGGATATCGCATTCCTTGCATGATTAGAGTTATAACTTAAGTAAGTTCATATAGGCATCATAACAGATGATTAAGGAGAGTCAAAATTTTTTTTCATTCGTAATATAGTGCCATAATAGAGACTATATTCAGTAGAATTTTGCATTTAAAACCATAAATTGAACTGACAGGGAGGACTTTTAAATAGTTTTCTGGGACATCATTCGTTAAAATCGCAGTCTAAAATGGCGTTGCTTTAGTGCGAATCAATGTGGTGTGGTGTCATTCATTCTCTTGAAGTCAAACTTCAATAATACATTACGTTTCCATCCGGTTCGCATTCACCTTCCTTTTTTGACAACCCAAAACCATAGAGCAAATGTGTGAAATTGGAAACATTGATATTGATGTAGTGTACTGCTGCTGCTGCACAACAAAAACGACGCACACACATTATAGTAACAAACGAGTACAGTTTATCAATCACTCTCTTTCGCCCTATACATAGCTAGGATTTACATTGTGTTTTTTTCAGGGTGCACACATACAGAATTGGAGTTGACGAGTTGAGTTTGTGAAGTTAAAAAAATAATTCTGCTTTCCAACTGTCAAAGTTGATTAACTAAAAGTCTAACAACAGAAGTAATTAAATGGTGACACGATACTTCCGTTTACATTGACCTAGTGGTGGATTGGTGAAGATTTTTGTAAGTTCGTGTTTTTCCATATGAGACGGAAGTAAATTTACGTCGGTCTTTAAATCACCCAACTTTGGTCCAGCACCCAACTTTCTCCAAGTGTTGTTTTTAGGTTAGGTTAGCCCAAGAGAAAGTTGGGTGCTGGAACAAAGTTGGGTGATTTAAAGGCCGACGTACTAAATTTTCAATGTATGAAATTAAATGACTAATGAATGGGCGTGAACTTTTAAATGTTTTAAATATAGGAAAGAATGATCTTTTTCGTGCAGTCCTAGATTTTTCTCCCGTAGTACTGTAATTTGTGCAAACCCAGCAAGACGTTTGGATTGGTTACTGCAGTTTATCGGGTTTATCGACAATGATAATGGTAAATGGCTGCTGTTTATCATTAAGCTACAATATAATGAAAATTTGATGCTAACTGCTCATGAATATTTAGTTATTTTGTTGCTGAAGAAGATCTTCAAATACCCCTGATGGAATTTGTAAGGGGGACCTGGCTTATGAAAGAATGGCAGTTCTTTCATCTAGTAGTGAAGATGCACAGTGGGTTCGTTATGGCTCAGCGCCATTATTTGTCACCCTGGTGTTACCTATTGTGATTGGTATCATCCTCCTGTTAAAATGTGTGTTCAACCATTGTTGTGTACGGAAAACCACAACCAAGTACGTTATTGTATACAGTTATTAAGAAGCTAACTGCATATAAACTTGTGATAATTAACAAGAAACTGTGCTACAAAGCTCCGCGAACTATTAAACTGACGGGCGGAAAATCGTTGTTTCAATTATTTGTTTTTATTCTTTCTGATCGCTTGTTTAAAAAAAAACTTTGTTCATTCTGTTTATTTTGAGCAATACGCGTTTAGTTTGCTGAACTGGAAGCAATAACTTTATATTTTGATCATATAGTCCCGTAACATTATAATTTTTTTTGTTAAAAACACGTCTCTTGCGTCCTGGCATTCATCCATACATTTTCTCACGTCACGTAGACTTTTAAAAGCACTTTTTAAAGACATTTTGAAAGTTCGTTTTGCTTATCAGAGAAAGAGTTTGTTTATGGCTTCCATTTTGTCATTGCTGTTGTTGTGACTTACTTTTTATGTTTGTTTGCTTTTTATTTTTATTTTGTCTGTGGTGTGCTCTGCCGCTCTGTATTGGAAAAACAGAGAAGAAATATATGGAGTTGAAGGCCGCATGACCATTTTGTCTAATGCGGAGTCGCCATTCCTCCCCTTCCCATTACCGTCACAGACACCCTCAGTTGTATATAGCGCGGCGACCGCTGTTGACTCAAATTCTAATCACCAATACATAACATCGGATACAGTAGCTGTGACTAAAATAAACGCTGTTGTTAGTTCGTGTTCTAAATCTAATGTTGATAACGACAACGAGATTAACAACGAGTCTGCTTCTGTTGACTCAATTGACTTGACTCCTGAAAAACTAAGGGAGGAACACACTTCAAAAACGTTTGAGCCATCTAAAAACACCGATTCGTTAAAAAGGTTGTTTGTTTTGTTTCCATTTGCAAGTTTTTGGTAGTATTTTTAATTTTTTAATTTTGTTTTCTTGCATGATAGATGCAAACTTTGCTTGGTTCAATTTGTTGGCTTTTCTCCTTCGCTATATACGGTTGCAAACCGTGCTTTGCGCGAACGACAACGTAACTTATGAATTTCTTTTTTGACAGAAACTCAACTACCCTTCGGCAACTGCCAGAACTACCACAAATCCCTGTGGAAGGGCACTCGCGTACACGTCGTAGTAGCTCCATCAACAGTCATGATGGAACGTCTGATTTGTATGCAACAGTTGGAGACGTTTCAGGTCTTTCTGTTGACCCAGCAGGTCGAACCGGTTTATACGCTCAAATTGATAAAGCAAGTTCAAAAGAAAATGGTTCCTTACCGGGACCAAGTTTTGCTTCTGAAATCAGTGTGAATCCAAAGAAGACAGGAACTTTAAATGAGGCCACACCTTCTTCAGATTCAGAAACTTACACCACTGCTGGCCTCGGTCAAAACCATGCATATGCCAAATTAAAAAGGCATGTAGAGCATCCATATGCACGTGTACGATGTGCAATTGCTGATGAAGAAACAGATACTGACACGTATGACACCCCACCTTATGCTGAGTCAGGTCCAAGGGTCGGAAGCAGATTAAGTAGTAGTGGAAATGCGGCAATACCCCATAGTAGTACAAACAATAGAGGCAATTTAAGCTCTGGTGCTGAAAATTCGAGTCAAGAAACGGAGGAAAATGGTCCTGTTCCTCCCGTCAGAGTCGGGAGGCATTGGCGTAGAAGTAGTCATCCTACCCCAAACATGAACTTAAACCACGTGCGCACAATTTTTGTTTCTGTTTTTATATTTTCATATCTTGCAGTTAGTTAACACTTCATTATCATTTGAATTAATTTTGTGTCTGCAGGATGAAATTAGCAACTTTTCGGGGGATTCACAAGATTCTCGAGGGTACACTAGTATTAGTGTGAGGGAGCCTTTGTCGAATATTAGAAGTCAGGCTCCGGCTCCTATACCGAAATTCAATGATTCCCTGTATGCCACTCTTTCGGATGACTCAGGTGAATATTATTACGGTGCCTTTCAATTTTTTTGGTCATTTAAAAAATATATTTTTGCTTATGTATTTGCAGAGGAAATGTACGCGGCCATTGAAGAAGCTTCCTATGCCAAAATATCTAAAGATGGTAGTGATTTACGGTTGTATAGATTAGGTATTGAATTTTTTTGGAGTTTTTAGATCCCATTCATTTGAAGTTAGTTTGAAATATTTTTTTGCTTCTAAAATTTTGTTGTATGTGTACTATTTAGGAGGGGCCCACCTTGTGTCTCCAATTCCAGAACGAAGAGAAGCTAATTCCCCGCTACCCCCTGTACCAATGGTTCCTCCGCCGGACAAGTCTCCGGGATCATCCTCAGTTAATAATTCATTACCTATAGCGAATACGGCTCCTCCTGTGTACGCTCAGGTGAATAAAAAGAAAAAAGTACCCCCAGCTACTCTAGCATTATCCAATGAGTCAACTTCTAGTCAATCCTTCGTACCATCAACTACGACAGTGGATCCCAGTCCTCAAACAGCGGGCAGCAGTGTAGTTCCATCAACTTCTAGTACATGTATTGATGGCACAGTTGCTACACAAATCACAAACGTCGTTCCCCGTAGTCGCCATACTGCAAAACTCATGGACAGCTCTAATACAAATCCATCCAAAAATGCACAGGAGCCTTTAGTTCGTCGTTGGTCTAAAGCTGACATAAGCTACTCAGAATTCGAAATCGTGAGAGAAAATCTTGCTCCTAACGACCCCATCAGTATTATTTCTGAGCCAACCACCATCTCTATCTCTCCCATCCCCATCGGAGCGGAAATTAGTTCTTCCAGTAAAGTGCCATCAACTTCCTTTGTCATAAACAGTTCGGATACTCGAAGTTCAATTAATATCACTAACAATGCATCGTTTCCCATTGTTTCTCCAAGTAGTAGTGCCGTCCTCATCGACTCTAATGATTTGTTAGATGAGGACAACTACAATGTAATCCCAGAGAGAAACTTGAGTCGCTTACATGCGAGGGCTGCGATTCCTCCACCTGATTCTGATGACAACCAAGGAATAAATAGTTATCAGGAATTAGAACCTGTTTCAAATCCATATCATGAAATACGGGAGACAAACCAAGGAGGAATTAGGCTAAGAAATCAAGGCCACTATCAAGAAATTGGGGACACAAAGAATGGTTGCCTAGATGTAGAAAACATTGGCCCTAGCTCAAATTTGTATCAGGAAATAACAAAACCTTCTAAAAGTAAGTATGATGGCGAAGATGACGAGGATGATGATGAAGATGATTTTTACGAAAAAGTTAAACCAACCAATGTGAACAAGAAAAAACATGGGTATGAAAAGTTGAAGAAAAAACCTAGTAATGAAGTTCCTCCTGTTCCTGTGTCTTCCTCTGCAGTTAATTTAAATACCGAATTTGACGATGATGAAGAAGATGACGATGGGAAGGATGGGGATTCTTTGTATGAACGTGTTAGATACCCTCCATATGAGAGACTGAAAGAATCTCGCAGTGATTTGGCTGTCTATAAGAATGGGGAGGAAGAGGAGGAAGATAGTGATAGTAATCTCTATGAAGCAATTGGATACTCCAAAGTGAAACCCAAAACCAAGAAGAAGGAACATAGTGTTTTGGATGACATTAAATACATGGATGAGGAGAGGGACGGAGATGAAAAGCTTCCAACTGTGCCTGTGAATGTGGACCAATTGTATGCTCGAGTGGATAAGTCGAAAAAGAAAAAGAGTAAAGAATCGGAATTCGAGGGCAATAATGACAGCAAAAAGGATTCTTCTCTTGTGAATAAAGGAGAAAATCGCAAAAGTTATGAGCGGTCTAATTTACCGATGGATGATGATGAATCAGGATCTGAAAATGCTACATTCAACAGTATTGAGTACATTTAGTTAAGTTAGTAAGTTTTTTAAGTTAACTTTATCATGTACTTTAGTGTCATAGCACATGTGCTATAAGTTAAGTAAGCTAGATGCTAGGTAGTTAGACTTGGTAACAACTGCGTATTTTATTCAGAGAATGGGATCGCCTTTTCAACGACCATTGTATTGTAATATACTTTTTTGGAGTGGAAATTATATTCACTCATCACTCGTTTACAACTTTAGGTTAAAGTTCATAGTTATATACGCAGTTAGAGTTTTTTTACTTTGAGGACTATGATTTTGGATGGTTGTCGGTTGTTTGAAAGACGTTGACAGGTTTCGGATGAAAAATTTTGTGCAATCTATGTAAGCCTATGTTTTTTCATATTATTCACAGATGGCTAAAGTTCAAAAAATTTTGTTCACCATTATTAAAGAAGTAACTTTAAACATAATACTAAATAGACTGAAATATTTGACCAAATTGTTGATTGTATTGTGCGATTAAAACAAGATAAGTTACGAACAACGACCCATGAAGGAATCTAAAGGGTCGTCATTTGGCATTGGTTATTTAACGTTAACTAATAAACGCTTTTTTTTTTCAGGCTAAATGTTTCAAAAGTTATTTAGATCCTGTGTGTAATATTTGATTCATTGCATCATCTTTCTTCTATATCATGCTTAAAATAACTAAATGAAATAACTAACTGACTGTAAACACATGATTTTTAATTCCATAAAACGAGCTATAAACAAATCCCACAGAAACACTAAAAGTAAGCAATAATGGTTTATAGTACGTATACAGTTACTTTCATGAGTATTTACTTATCATGTCTACGTATAGGGAACGCAAGTAACTATGAACAAACTCTGTGCAAGAGCTATATTTTAGTACAATGTCTCCAAATTTGCTCAGGTGCTCCATGTATTTCAGATGCTGTTCACTTGTAGTTTCCTTAAATTTACCTTCTGCAACCAGCTTTTTAGCCAGGTAACTCATCCAAAATACATTTGTTTTCGGACAGAAAATCTTCCAATCGTTTCTGCATACGAACAAGTTAAAAAAGAAATGTGAGAATACAGAAATGACAGGAGGCCAACTAATAGAATAATATGCCCTATGAGTGTGAGCACTTGTACTACTTACTTATTTTCTTTTCTCATGGTTCGATAGACTTCGAATTGATCATCTCCACTTCCTGAATGTAAAATATGATAATCAGCGTTAAAATTGACCGTAGTATCTATAAGTTACGTAGAAAGGAAAAAATGAACCACAGTGAGTGGTGAAAACTGACTATGCATTGGTTCGGGGCATAGTGAGAAAATAGAAAACATTGCTCTTAATTGATGTATGATAAAAATCTACACTTGTTTCTATTGTTTGAGTAATTAGTTTAGTTAGATAAAATACCATTAAATTGTTCTTCATCATTGGCCAAATCTAAGTACACTGGTTCACCGTTTTCTCCTGTTATTCTAGCAATGGTGAAATCTATGATGTGAACTTTCACTCCACAAGTCGTTACATTACTTTCTCTTCCATTTAGACAGAATGTTACTTCTTCCATTGAAGTTTTTCGAACTAGGATATTTCCCCCTGTAAAGCAATTGCAAAAGCACCATACCATTATGAAAATGAAGTTCAGCAATCTTCCACTTAATTTTTTGGTCTAGTGATAACGTTTTGCTTACAATGTAAATCCCTGTGTTCAAAATCCAAAGCGCTTTCCGCCACTGCTAGCAGATGCGCAACCTAATTCAAAAGAACACAGGCAAATGTATTCTGGATAACATTAGAAAAATAAATGCCCAGAGAGCGATCTTAGAAAATAAATTAACCTGCAGAACTACTGCAAAACACTGCTTGGCATTCTGAAACTGGAAACTTTCCACATCTACTCCTCCCCATTCGTACTCAAATACTATGTACAACTGATCGAACCCAAAATCCGGGCAGTCATTGTCAGATTCTATGTAGTGTGGATGCGAGATTTCATTGTCATGATGTCATGCACTTTTTTCATCAGAAGTCATATGAATATCAGAATATCTTTATCTTATGAAGTATCTTACTGAATTTTTTATCCCATTCCTTCCAACATCTTAAAACAGATTCTGGATATTTCCCTTTTCCAACTCGAACATTATGTAAAAAAACGAATCCATCTGTATAACAGTCTTTGACACCTGAGCTGAGCTCACTTAATCTCCTAAGATAATCAAACTCTATTTACCACCAAAATTAACTCGATTTCCAGTTATTTTGTTTCTAAAAATTGTAAATCTTAGTTACTGTGAAATCAAAATTTCAGGAAGAATATCTTTAAACTTTTTTTGAACTTCTTCATTGACAAGTTTACTCCCTTCAATGGGAACAATTTTAAAAGCTCTGGGTACATTGCTCGTACGTGGTCGATTTTCCGAATTCCAGCCTGGATTATAGCCCAAAAATACTTCACCAAATATTCCTTCGCCAATCTTTTCTAATCCTTTCAACATAGAAAACAATAAGTGTATGGGGATAGGCTCTCTCTGACCACAAGCCTGAAGTACTTGTTTTTTTGTGGAAATATCCCCGTTTTTCTCTAAAGTTGGCGCATTTGGGGAAACCAAATATTTTTTCACCATGTCTAAAACTGCTGGAACAATGCTCGTATCTTCACCCGAATCCTTAAGTCTTTGCTCATAACTTTTGGTTACCAACTCGTTTAAAACACAAGGCTTCCACGATCTTGTTTCCGAAACATCATACATTTGAAATTTTTCATTTTTTGCAGGGATAGTTTCTGACAACATAGGGGAAAGCAAGCGAGTAACTGTGGATGCTACTCGAGCACAGGCTTCCAATGTATCGTATTTCTGTATCATTGAAGTTAGAATCGTTTGATCAGTAGAGACACTTTTGTTGCATTCCAAAGATTTCTCCAAATTACTCTTCGTTTTCTGTATCGAACGCAAATGCATGAATGGTTGATTAGCACTACTTTTTTGACATTTCAAACAATCCAACCACTTGCTCACGATATTTTTCAACTTACATTGTCACTTAAAGTAGATTTTGAAATTTTATCAAGTAAAGAGTCATTGCCCAAAGGCTTCAAAGGAACAAAACCTTGATCATTTGACTTGTATGAACTTTCTTTCAGTTTACATGGCTTACTACTGCCGTAGACATTGGGACTAATTGTGCAATCCGACAATGTAGTGTGCAAGCTATTTATGACACGATTGTCATCGTCTTTCGGCTGAAACGTTTGGTTGATTGATTCATTGTTTGCAGACATTCTAGCATTCTTGGTTGTGCTTTCTACTATTGGTCGAGAAAACATAGATGGGGCTACTTGAGACTGCACCCCTGGCTTGGTGAAAGTTGTAGCGGTACTAGCAGAAGTTTTCATGGGCTTTAAGTGGGCACGTAATATTTCGTGCTGATGTAGCAAGCTGCCGTCATTGACATTTTCACTCTCACCTCTACCACTGATTAAAGACTGGATTTGTTCATCAGGTTTCCCTGTCTTCTGTGCAAGTTAACGACATATTTTAAAAACATATTTCCATATTTGATGCATGCAATTCAAGGTCTTCACAGCATTTATGCGATATTGCAGATTTCAATATGTGGGTTTAAAAATCCGTGAAATGTGAAGCTTAAGCATACAAGTTTGGGGTCTTTTTGATCCTCGGAGCTCAGTTCAAGATCATGATCAAGGGTTTGAAGCTTCGAAATGGCGATGGAATTGTAGTTTTTTTTATCCACAAGCGGTTTGGTTTGCAACGATAGCCACCAAGGTTGTTTACTGTCCGTCGGTCCAGATGCGTTTGAGGGAACTTGCGGAATTTGAATTTCATCCTGTCGTTCACCACTGTCATGTCTGACGATGATTTTAGTAGTACATTTCGAAGGGTAGGTTTTTAAGCTGGCCTTGTCTATCTTGGGTGTAAATGGATACATGATACAGCATGAAGATGACAATAAATCGATGTGGATCCACGGGGAGGTAACGTAAAGAGTTTTTTATTGACATTCATAATAAAAATTAGCATTCATCACATTGGTTACCGGAGTGATTAACGAGCAACGAGCATATGCGTATTATAGTGGCAATGCAAGAGAAAGAATTTTTCTATGGATGGGCGAGCGTGAGAGTATCTCACCTCTCCAAATGATTTTCGCTGGAAAAATCATTTCATAGTATGGAGTTACCTCTCTTGACCAAACCTTCAAACTCTATCTCCTCATTCAGTT
>Ga0210040_10008501_pt1 | contig 12161 bp, 3 predicted proteins | sample CryGeyCG12114_NA_FD_185462 | JGI IMG/M metagenome (GOLD analysis project Ga0210040, IMG submission 185462) | Groundwater microbial communities from aquifer - Crystal Geyser CG19_WC_8/21/14_NA (SPAdes) (version 2) | ecosystem: Environmental > Aquatic > Deep subsurface > Groundwater | place: USA... | reverse complement strand
TTATTTATTCAAATGATGGTTGGACTTTTATATATAGGGAAAGTTTGCCCGTTTTTATGCCATCAATCATAATTACTGCTTTGCATGATAAGTATTTGAAAGTCAAGAGAATGTTGCATGTGACAATGTCTATAGTATGGTGTAAGTTATTAAACCTCTTTTGGCAATCGTTTGACCCTAGTTTAGCCGATTGGGCAATGCGGTGGAAACGCAGTCAGGTAAAGAAATTGCTGTATGGCACATTGGGGATAAAAGGAGGTTTTGACAAAAATGTAATAAAGTTAGACATTTCTATAATCCATTGTACTGCGACTAATGCATGTTTATGAGTTTTAGATCCTCTGTAGATCTGTTTGAAAATCAATATGGATCGTTTTACAAGCAGTCTTGTTAGAATTTTTTTTTGTGAATTCTTTAAGTCGTAGATAATTTAAACAAAAGGATGTTTTTTAGTATTACGTTGCGTGAATTTGTAATCAATCCATAGGGTATTAACTTACCATTAGTTTTTGATGATGTCGTTAGCATAAACTATTAAAATTGGGTAATTGGCATTTGCTAAACTGAATCCCATCCGCTTTATAATTTAACAAAGACCTATGATTTAAGAAAACTGTCCCCTTGAGAGACAAATTGATTGGCAGCTGAGGACTAGTGCTTTTTCCCAAGCTTTGTCAATAAAATGAAAAGAAAGCTCTCAAATACGAGTTTTCTAGGATTCTACAACATTTATTTGGAGTTGGTGAAAACTACATTTCATGCAGCCTCTGCTCACGTATCCATGTGTGTAGTTAGTAGTTGGTAATAACCCAGGAACAAGTCCATATCAATGCTCTAGAGTTCTTAAGGCTCGGTTTATACGAACTCCGCAGAATAGACATGGTCTCCAAACTTTTCCATAAATGGGAACAGATGCTGGTAGCTTACAAAGTACGATTGCTAATGCACTAGTCTTATACATTAGGAAAATCTCAGTGGACCTTTTCCAACTCCATTTACTAATCTGTATAGCAAATAAGTGTGAAGGCACTAGGTTCCTACACTGGACCAGTAGTACTTGTATGTCACTTGTGTTTACCACTCCATCCCGTGTTCCCTACATAATGCACTTTACCTCTATCTAATCAAATAGAGCCTAAGTTGGCTCATCCTTAAACTTGGCCAGGAATTAGACCTAATATACTAGCTGTTTCATGTTTTCCCCAATGTCCAGTCCAGGCTGACTGAGGGTGAGATGTAAATTCTATGTGGTCCTTATTCACGGTAGCTGGTGTGTGATGCAACAAATAAATTCAGTAGCAAACATTTACACATGCACACCTTTGGAAACAACCAAGTTGTTACTCGACGCCGTACACCACGCTTTTTAACATTCCAAATTCCTGAAACGAATGTGTGAAGTTATCCCATGAGTGCATTTCATAATCAAATTTTGTTGAGGGTGCTCGGGATCCAGCTCCCACAATTTACCACAACAACGGTAACCGAAACAGATAACAGATAGGCAGGTTTACCAAGAAAGCAGTTTTAAAAACGGCAGGAAGGAAGAGCTGAGTTCGCTAAAACCCCTTTCTTTCCGCTCATTAAGGGAGACTCAATTCCTTTACTGCACATCTCGCAAAGCTGTCCATGGATGAAATTGTCTTTAGGAACAAACAAATAGCCACGTATGCACACCAGGGAGATAACGTGGTTTTGGATTATATTGCTGGCATTCTCAAAGCATTTGGATCAATATCTCAGTGGGTGGTTAGTTGATTATCAAAAAATGTACTATTCGTTTGGAGCGATTCAGAATACTGACCGCACTAATAATATTACACATGCGAGAGTTAGCAAATAAAACTCGTGCCGAAAATTGACTTGAATTTAATGTGAATGAAACGACCCGGCATGCAATCACTGTTTGAAGTAAAAGAGCTTCTGGAGTCGGACAAGTTCATAGATAAAGTCAAAGGGCAAAAAATCCGGAATTTAGTCCAGTGTGTGTGCTATAAGACTTCCCACATAATAAGGTTTTGAAAAGTAAGCTTACCTATGACAGTGAGATTGACTTTGGTGTTTCTGGTCTGAGCAATGCGAAAATCCACACGACATTTGTAGATAGCACCATCCTCTGGCATCACATTTTCAATAGCCAGAGCAGCAGGTGACGAGCTGGACCTAAAGTAAGCTCGATTTCCAAATACATTCTCATCCGACCAACGTTCAGCTTCATGGAATGGCCTATCACGGGCGTCAACGCTGTTAATAAAATACACAAAAAATCGATAAATTTCCATTCTCACTAGCTAAAGTTTCTTTACTTTAATTTTCACCAAGATTAGAGCATCAATCAAGCCCAAAAATAGAGTGCACATGGTTGAAAATTTCTTGAAGCTGAATGACCTAATTTTTTGCAAGATTTAAAACTCCATAACTCATAACGTTCTCACCATAGTGAGTATTTTTGTGGGATAGTAATTTCAGCGAGAAAAATGCGTTTTTGCTGCAAAAAAAACTAAGCATGAATGAGGAACGCATGGATCCACTCAACGGGGGTTTTCATTGTCTAGTAAAAATAAGAATGATGAGGACAACACACAGCTTAACTAATCCATAAATCATAGGGTAACCAAGCTGCATTGCACCATATTATATAGTTTACTATTTTCACGTCTTTCTATCAAGCCGTGTGTGAACGGCAGAAACTAACCACAAGAGTAAGTTTCAGCTTCGATTTCTCACGTTTGTCAGGCTCATACAATATTTAAGGAACGTATTGTTTAAAATTATGACGTTATAGATTGAAACATTAGAAGTGTCCAAATTGAAACTAGAGCAGCACAAGTTACTGGAATGTAACTGAGCTTATCTGCTGGATGGGCTTTGTGAATCAAAGCTGGTGGAGAATCATTTTTATAGAAAGCTTACATTCTACATTTTCTATAGATTAACTTTTATTGATTAACTTTGTTGTTTGTAAATGCAAAATTTAAAAATCCTGGTGGCAACTTAATTGCTTTAATTTAGAATCAATATCGCTTGGAGAAAGTTTTGCCGCGTCCATATTTACTTGACCTAAAAATTTCGGTAGATTATTCTACGAAAATGACTTGGAGAAGCTACATTTTTGGATGCACCGAGTTCCTACAAGAAGATTACTATTGCTCCTGAAATTCACGGCACATATCTCGTTCACTTAAGCTGACTACCAACTAAATACATAGGGAAGTGGGTGCAGTGAAAAGTGACCAGGGAAGCACGGACGGCTAGAGATTGATATGTCTAGTTCGTACGCGTGTTCTTTCCATTCCAATGAGCACCTTTTCTCTCCACCAGGCAGTAGTACATACACTTTGTTGCCTGCCTACATTTTCCTGTCATTTTGATGAAACCATGAAAAAAGGCGAGAGTGGTCTCTTTTATGAAGGAATTCCCAAAGGACTCAACTCTCTCAATAATTTCTAATAAGTGCAACTTTTTTGAACGCAGTAGCTTCACTTATGTACTTACCCAACGTGACGTACTTAAAAGGCAACTTAATTTGATTGAAAATATATTATTTTACAAGTGTAGTCAGAGAGTGAGTTCCTGAAATGATGAAAGCTCCTTTTAATTCTACACCCTATGATTTACAATAATGGGGCAAGAACACGTGTTATCAGTTGAATACAAGTTTAATTACTGGATATGTAGCGTGTGCATTTGAACTTTCATTCTAGCACTTGACTTTTGATGTATAAAAGAGATAGTGACAGAATTCTGTGAGTTAGTGGAACTAACTAATATTTTAATGATGATGTTCGTATACAGGAGGAATAACTTTTTCCCCTTGTTCTCATAGTTTATCGCAAGTTGAATCGATCTGTTATTTTTGATGGAAATAATAATGATTTAAAAATGAACTGTGAGCGTGACATCTGTAAAATGTTGTAGTAGCAATGCTCTTAGCATGATAAAAGTTGAGTTCATTATATGATCACAACTTTCTGATATTAACTAGTGTCTTACATTTTATACGCGTGACGAGACATTTACTGTACTTTAGATTGTCAGTTGTCATCGCCCCTCAAATGAGCTGTTTATTTAAATCAGAGGGAGATAGAAATCTTTATGTAACTCCGGTTCCCCATGAAAGAATATTCGTATCATTAGTAGTTTATTTGGATGATAGTGTAGCAATGTTGTCAACTTTTTCAGTAATAATTATACATTCTACGTTTCTAAAATATAGATTCATTATAAGTTTGATAACTATTAATTCTTTTCCATTCCCTAAGTACCAGTTAGTTTACATCGCTATTTTAACTACATTCCCGGTTAACTGCCTAATCATTTACCTGCTCACAAAATTACCAGGTAAATAAACCAAACCTTTGAAAAATCCTGCATTGAATAAGATATTACAAAAATAGAGAATGCAATAAACACACTTTCTCATTATTCCTCTCCTAAAGTGCACGCAAACATTTTTATTTTACAAATTATAATTACGGTGCTCGTTAGAATTCATTGTTTCATGACTCATTCGCACTAGTTAAGTAATCAATAGTGGGTTAGTACGTTACTTTATAGGATCAACCAAATGGACAATAAAGAGAGCAAACGAAAATAGCATGTGCTCAAATGGAGAGATGGGCGTGACATCCTCTACCTAGCGTACACGCATCAACCCTAATCAGCAATCAACTTGTACTCTCGTTTATTGTATTATTATGAGTGCGAGAGTTCCCCTCCTATATGCTTTCATTCTCCCCTCCAGTTTTCCCATCAAGTTAAAGGGAGCACTTGTTCGATCCAGCTACTCATGTTCTGTTTGTTTTCACTGGTGATAGCTAGATACCAACTATTGATATTGAGCTTGTCTGTCAGTCAGTCAAAATGTTAGGTTTCAATTTAATACTGCTGCAAGTGGAAAATATACCTGACAATGTTATGTTATTGTAGTGAAGTAAGTAACTGACTGACTGAGTGATAGAAAATTGGTCAGACCGAAGCCGTAAAATGGTTTTCAAAAAGCATACTAGATCATTTGTAATCCAAACATAAGTAGCTGACTATATATTCAATAATAAATAAATTGTGTATTCTTGGTGAGGAATATTGTTTGTGAATAGTCGTAAAATTTTAATTTGCATCCTTTTGAACTATTGAGTAGCTTGAATACCGTCTTTTATTGCAGCTGCACATGCAATGAATTGGAAAAGTGGCTAGTTTTACTTTATTTAATTTTTCACTCCCAGCTGGGTTCGTAGGAAAGGGCATAAGTGGTTAGAAGGAACTTAAAGTGGAAATGTAAAGTGGAAGAACTTTCTATTGTATTGCCTCTGGTTTGTTGACACAAGAATTTTCTTAATTGTACGTACATTTCAAAGGAGAAATCCAGTCTGCTTCCAACTTGCTTTAATGAGTTCAAGGATTAGATTTACTGTGGTAGTCAGTGAGTAAGAACTGGATCAAATATATCAAACGATTTTAACGGTACGTGCAGAAATTTTTTTTTGGCAAATGCGAATTTCTGTAGTTCAGAAAAAGAATCTGCTTTGAAATAAATGTTATCAAATAATGGAGTACAGATACCATGTTTCCAATTAATTCAACATGAACTTGCGCATATTACTTTTTAGTGGACTGACTGAGCAAAAAAATGCAACCACCTTAAGAATTAGTTGAGATTCTGTAGTTGGCAGTTTAATTTACTTCTTTTCATTACTGGAATTGTCAAGCCAAGTTTTTTGAGCCAACATTTTATATCAAGTCCTGTGACAAAGACAAAGATCCCAATCCCGGGCTCTGTTTGTTTTGGTTGTTGTTGAGTCGACAAAAAAGTCAAGTCAAAACAGTTGATGGTCTAAAAAAAGTAGCAATAAAAATTGGTTGAGGAAACATGTTTTTCAAAGTTGATTAACTTTGTTAAGAAAACGGGAGCAGGAACTAATTGGTCGAATGTGCAAGAGTCGATAATAATATAAACAGAACGGAAGATATATGCACAGTAGCACTGTACGTAAGGTAATGCCATGAATAATTTTATGGGGAATAAAAATGTCTGTAAAACTGATCCAACCATGGGACAGATAAAGTATGGGTGAAACTTTATTAAAACAGTGACTTTTAGGATAGAAAAGTTTCTTGTGCAGGAACCAAGTGTGGATGAAAATCAAGTTGTTTTTAGCACTGGAGCTGAGAATAAAGTTTAACACGGAGAAACTAACTAAAAAAGTGACGCGCTTCACTGTAGCTTATAGAGAAAAGTGTCTACTCAAGGACAATTGTGTGTAGTGCTGGTTTATTGCTTCAGTGGTTTCACTGACATTCATAGCAAAACTTTTCTTCTCTCCAAAATCAGCTGCAAAATACTTTCCAAGGCTTAACTACCAATGCTATCCTGAACAAAACGATTTTTTCCTACTAACAAAAACATTGCACACTTTAATCCTACTCCCTCGCCTCCTTCTATTCTAGTCACACTTTCAAAATTGGATTGTATTCAAAATTGAGCCATTTTTCAGAATCTCAAACTTTTAGTCTCTATCCTAAAATACTTTTTCCAACTAACAAACTTATCGTTGCATGCAACTGCTATTTTTAATGAGGAAAATCTATTTTCAAATCTTTGTTGGCTTCATGCATCACACTAAGATTCCAATTTTGTACTTTTAAGCCATTTTGCACTGTAAAAACCTATATTTCTAATAAAGCAACCCAAATTGAATCGTTTGAGTCTGACTGACACTGAGTTTCAGTAGCCCGGTCCGAAAAAATGCATGATTCAATAAATTCATTCACCAGTAGTTTCAACTGGCTAATTCACAGTACTTAATCAATATGCATAGTAAGTTTAACCTAAGTAAAACACACACGGACTTAATTATGATTTCACCTACCTGTAGATATATCGACCCAGATCCTCCCTATAAAAGAGCACCAAAATGACATCATCCTTAGGATTAGACGGCATGGGCAACTCAATATCACAGGGAAGATGCGCCGTGCCTTTCTCCACAGCCTGCACGTGTATCATTGGAACTGGAAAAGAGAGAGAGCACATCATGATGATGAAACAATAATGTTAGCAACAGCAAGCATGCACCCACCCGATATATCATTCAAAGTTCAAAAGCATGTCTTTTTGAAGCGAGCGAGTCAAACAAAACAACAACATTCCAGAGGGACTCCTGTGCACGCAACAAAACAACAATAGGGAAATAATGAAGCACATATCAATATCATTATGAATCTGAGAGAATCATCATTCTCTAAGTAAGTATAACTACTATTATCATTATCTTGACTAGGATGACAGAGTTGGTCTCTTTGGGAAATTGGGAAAATCATCAGATTCGTACTTGTCAGTTTGTTTGTTGATTTGTGTTCAAGCAAAGATGATCCTGTTTATCAAGTTGTTTGCTTCGTCTATCTTGAGCTAATTAACAAGATATAGAAAGCAGAGAATGCGGAATAAAGCCCAAATCAAACGTAAATAGCAATGTTTTCTATAACAAACTAACTAACTATAAACTAAACTATGCTAGTACTGAATGAAAGCTATAATAAACTAAAACATACCATTTTTTAGTATTGTTTGCGCCTGGGATAAAAACAAGATATTATAGAATGTTGCTGTGGACAGCAAGCGGAGGCAGAGAGAGCTTTAAAGAAAATACGAAGCCTTCAACACAAGTAAAATAACATGACATGTTAATTCCTGCTCAAAACGAAACTGGCATTTAAATCATGCTTACCGCAAATATATAGCATTTCCTTTCTCCCATTCACCTAAAGGAGAGGAAATCACTTCGGTTTCAGACAGCTTGGATTTAACTAAATAACTGCATATACGGTGGGAATATAAATTGGGCTCTACCGACCCTGTTCCTATAGCAGTAAGCAAGTAACCAACTAACTAATGTTATGGTACTTGAGCTGAGCTTCAGTTTCCAGCTCACCGAATTTGCAACGATGAAACTGCCTTTTAGTTTCTACGCAATTCGTTTGTTGTTTCTCTTTCTATTTTGTGTATATAGTCAGTTAGTTGGTAACTAACTAAAGAAGAGATCTGTTGAAACTAGAAACTACCCTCTATACTGCACAGGATCCAGAGCTAGTTAAGTTCGTTTGATTCTAACCCAAGTTTGTTTGCATAAAATGCTTTGTGTGAAAAGAACAGTACTATACCATGAGAGACTCGTTTTTCTAGCACAAGTAAGGTAATAATATTTGCATCCAAAGTTTTTCAACCGTTTACTTCAAACACACTCAACTAGACTACACATTACGCTCAGTAAAAAAATTTCAGGTGGAGCAACACATTGTGATGAAAGCGGAATGAATTAGCTCTGTCATTTTATCAGAGCAAACAGTCCATAGTAGTAGAGCGTAAACTTTTGAGATGACTAAAAGTTTTTTTTTAGGGAAATAAGTTGAGAATTTTTTGCCTTCCTGTCTTTATTATCCACAAGTTAGTTAGACATAACTCATGTGTGCGCCCTATCCCAAGTTGGTCTTTGTATGCCAGCAGAGTTTGGCCAAACCTCAAGTTTGGGTGCACACACACACACATGAGTTCTGGGCTCATATTTTAAGGAGCCGTGAAAGTGACGTGAAAGCTCACGCTGCAAATATTTAAATGACGAGGGTATATGAGAGAGATTGCTTTTCTCATTAAAAGTTTTGAGGTCGCTCGCACTTTCTCCCGGGTAGAACCACACAAGTTTACGTGCATACGTGAACTAACTTAACTATAGTATTGTGGGATGAGAAAGCAGGAAGAAAAACAATAAAATAGTAGTGAGTGGAAGCATTCTTATATTATGAATGGTGAACAACTATTGAAAAAAGCATGTATTCATTGGTTTCATTAAAAGTTTTGATTAGAAAGTAAGTTAGTAAGTTTGCTCTGGATAAGACCGACTTTAACTGTTTTTAAAATTGGGAAGTAACTAAAACTTGAAGAGAAACCCAATCCGCATCAGGTTTATTTAAAATTGGATAATTTGAGCGAAAAGTTATTTCTAGTGCGGGTTCCTAACAATACTAATAGAAAAATAATGTTGAAGGCCATGCATATTTTACCCACTGCATGTCCAGCGACTGTCATTTATGCTGGTGTAACATGTATTTGTGTTACGTACGAGTTGATATTAACAAGCTATTGGTAACTAAAGTCACATGGAAGGATGTCAAGTTGACTTATTACATTCGTGACCATGTGAAACAACAGTGCATATGAAAAATGAAGGTGCATGACCCAATAAAATGAAAGTTATAACCAAATTACTGGGACTACATGTAGCCAATTTATTGTGAGTACACAATAGTTAGTTGTCAGAATGCTTGTACCGCCAGAAATAAAAGGTTTTTGGTCTGCCAAGCTAATTAATTAAGTGGAAGTTCATGGATTCTAGAGTTTGACCAGTGGATTGACCACCTAATTTACGAGGCTCCAGACAGAAAATTATAGTACTCTCAGCATGGAATTGATTAGTGCTATCCTGTGAATGGGAATTTATGCCATGTTTTAATTCCTTTGAGCACACAAGGCACTCAAGAGCCGGGGTTTGAAAATTCCGTGAGAGAAAGTTAGTTGGTTATAGGATTTAATGACTTGTGTCGCGTAGTGTATACTAGTCGCGAGTACAAAAAGTTTAGTAGCTTGCAACTGTCACGAAAGATTTTTGAAGCCAACAAATCAGTAGCAGTGATTTTTGGACTTGATTAGTTAGTTTTCGAGCTTACTTTAGGTGCACGCAGAATGGCACACGCACGCAGGCTTTGATTTTTTACGAAGACAGTAAAAGTCATGATTTTTTCAGTCTCAAGTTTCCAAGAATCCAAAATTGTTTTGCGTACACCAACTAGACTTGTATTTATTACCTATCAAAACCATTTACGATGCTCATGTAATCTTGTGCGTATCTTAGACACAAATGGGAAATGTAAAACATTCAGAAAGTTTCAAGCACTCTTAGTTAGTAGAAAAAATTCTATTATTCTGGCACTTGATCATGTCCACTCGTATCTAGATTTATAATGGACTCTATATTTTAAGATTAGGTAGCAACATAGTAACCCACATCCCATAGTTTTCAGTAGGTGTTCTTAAAAGCTTGTGTACGGAGATCAAAGAAAATCAAAATTACCACTTCAAGGATTCTACTGTTTGCACTTCATTCCCTTGACTTGGGCTTACCGCAGAAGATGAATTCGGATAGTGTATATGAATGCGTCAAGCAAAGTACCCACATTTCTAGATTTCCCTTATTGCATACAATTATTAAAGTTATCTGTTCGTTTGATATTCATAGAATCAAGGGCTCTATAGCATTGTGGTCCTTTTAACATGCAACATATCAAAAGTAGCTAACTAAACTCATTATTAGTACTGGAAGTATACTCAAAGAAAGTCAAATATTTAAGTAACTCATTAGCCCTGTGATATATTTCATTGGTGCGTACTACTGCCAACTAAAATATTTGCGACAAGTTGCAAGACTTTAGCTCGTTTGCGGACGTTGGGGATTGAACTGCAGGTAAATGGGGAAGATAAACGGACCTTTGAACTAAATGTAAACACAGCACAAGTTGGATACATTGTTATGCATGTATTTAATAAATGTTAAGCAAGTAAGTATGTTAGTGGAGTAAGTTTGTAACTACCGTGAGGTTAGTTTGATTTTCATTTGGTATCCTCGAACGCGCTGTATAGACGCAACTACTCGTGCGTTCATCCTGCAACAAGTGTGGAGTATTAATCATATTTGTAGAGTGTACTGCTGTGCCAAAACTGCAGGTTCAATTTAATTACCTTACCTTGGCTGCCAAATTGTATTTAAGAAGTAGTCTATAAGCCTCTTACGGAGGTATCTAAAGTATTCAAGTGCTGGGAACAAGCACACAATCCAGTGTGATTATGATATGCCCAGCAAAGTTTTGGGTATACGAGATTTGGTGTAAAGTGCTCATGTGCACTCGAGAGAGTTTCAGGAAAAGCTTTTGAGTCCATTATCATTGAATAGGGATTTTGTAGAATCTAACCCTCCTTTACATGTGGAATCTAAAGGGAATTTGTATATTTTTTCATGATCAAGCCGCCAAAATTGTGCAAAAAAAAAGTTGGCGCAACTAACTGAGGGATATGGGAAATAAAATATAGTTTGCAGGATAGAAGGCTTGGCTCAAAGGGAAAAAATTCTATGCATACTTTAAGTTTCTATTTGCCTGCCCATATTTACTATGCTGTTGAAAAGCCGTTCTTACTATACCAGTACTATCAACATGGCATTCCATTTTCATGCTTTAGGGGCTTCATATTCACTTTGTATTTAAATAAGTTTCCGTGCCGGGAAAAAAAGCTTCACATGCACTTTTAGAAAAGTTTTTGGCCCAAGTTACTTTCTCCCTAAGGTATGTGCTGTATGGGGGAACCAAAATGCAGTCGATTATAACACTGTCTATGCTTGTTGCTGTTTCACTTTTTCTTCACTCTATTATTGTTGTGTATAGTGAAAGTTATGTAGAAAACGAGCCTTTCTTGTTCAATTACTTTTTTGTTACCATGATGGGAAATAAATTTCTGGTCCACTGCTTTTAATACCAAATGTTGCCAGTGGATAAAAATTATGTGCTAGCAAGTCACTAGTCAATCCCAATGCAGTATAAGATACTCATTTTTCACTCTTTTGTATAAAAATGGTAGCTATAGATAGATTACAGTCAGCCAAACATAGGATCCAATTGCTTCTATAACTTTTGCTATACTAATAAAACATACTACGCACACCAATACTGTTTTCTTTTGAATCCTCAAGAATTTCATACATAACAGACAAATCTAATGGTAGAGCATCTATCAGAATTAAAAGTTTGATGAAACTACAGAGATGAACACGAAATATATATATTATAGGAGCCAATGTTTCATCATGTCTACAGACTTGGTTTCTGCACGAATCTTGTATGTTCCTCCAGTAACGTGCTCATGTTCCCTTTGAACTGTAGAGTATTTCCTTTTTATTCTGCTCCGTGAACTTCACAGGGTTCAACCAATGAAACATATACGTGCAAAGGTAGAAAACAAGGTGAATTTATTTTATCTTGTGAGAAAAGAAGTTCTAGAGAGAAAAAAAGTACGGAGCCAAACATGTGCTCTATATATAAGAGTCTCTCTATCTGTTCTT
>Ga0210040_10008500_pt1 | contig 12162 bp, 7 predicted proteins | sample CryGeyCG12114_NA_FD_185462 | JGI IMG/M metagenome (GOLD analysis project Ga0210040, IMG submission 185462) | Groundwater microbial communities from aquifer - Crystal Geyser CG19_WC_8/21/14_NA (SPAdes) (version 2) | ecosystem: Environmental > Aquatic > Deep subsurface > Groundwater | place: USA... | reverse complement strand
ATGCCTTACCAAACTCACCCATCCCACAGACATGTCGCACTACGGCTGGGTCGCCTCCGCCGGCTGGGCCGGCGTCAACATCGACGACTTCCCCGCCCTGAAAGCGTGGGAAGAGCGCATGACCGCACGTCCTGGCGTCGAGAAAGGGCGCCACGTACCCGATCCGCACACGATCAAGGAACTGCTGAAGGACCCGGCTAAGATGGAGGAGCATGCTGCGAAGAGCCGTGCGTGGGTGCAGGCGGGCATGAAGCAGGATGCTGAGAAGAGTAGTGGAAAGTAAGTCTCTGTTGCCCTTTTATGTTGGGGAAGAGAAGGCTTGGGTGGTGAATCTGGATGCAGATCTGTAGGGAGTGGTTGTAGATCTGGACGGTTGGCGGGAGGTAGATTGTTCCCAGAGTTCGGCAGTCCCTAGTCTTTCATTGGGAGCGATGTCGGTAGTCGGGTTCGCAACGCATGTGAATCGATCCGTGCTGACGTTCGTGTATGTTCAGATTGTGAGTAGAGTCGGGCCGAATACACATGACGTTCTCCTCCCGTACCTTTCAACCGGTTTGGATAGACACGATCGCCAATGTACCGTGCTGCTGGTAAATTCGTACGGGATAGTTGTGCAGTTCATGTTCCCGCCACGTTGTTGAATTGCAGTGACTCGAAGTACCGGATGCCTTGTAATAACTTTATTGATCAAGGTAGCGTTGCGTCGTGAGCAAAGGCTGCATCTTCTTTTTGGATGGCGGTTCCACTATCACTGTGTTGAGCAGTCCGGTGCGCAGGAACACCGAGTTCCCGCCTGCCAAGCTGAATGTTCTTGCGGTGGGTAACCACAAACTTTGGACAGGTTGATTCAAGCTTCTAGAAGGTTAGAGGACCGCCGATCACCAAGTGAAGAAGTTGTCGGTACGTACTCCGAGCATCGTTGAACTGCCTAGCGTCATTTTGAAGCCTGCGATCCTATACCATCGGTGGTACAAATCCGAAGGATGTTAAGCATGGACCCTTCCTGGAGAGCCGATCAGAAACCATGGTGGAGCAAAACGTGATCGACCAAGATTGACTTGTACTCGTGGCAGAAACGTGGCAACCCTGGACACTCTCGCTATTTGTTACGTAGATTAGCAGGGGCGTTACTGTAGGGCGCACAGCAAAGCAAGTTTGATGATATATTGACTGCATACCGTGTGAGGATCAGTCGCAAGTAGAGCTTTCCCGCAGGTGGATCAAGGACTCGAAGATCATAGAGGAGACTCCGTGCTCATGCAGTCGGCTGCTAGCGGTACGTTCCTACGACCAACCTAGACGCCGTCAGCAGGTCGCTCTTGCACGCCTTAACGGCACTACCCTCTCATCAAACCTCAACTATCCACTCCGAGGCTTTCAACAGCATGCTTAATACTCGGTATTATAGCCCAGTCCCTTGCAAATCCCCGCACAAATCTGCGATGGCCGAATTGCTGCATGATCTCGCCCGCCCTCGCTAATGACGGCGAGAAGCGTTGCGCGTCGGTGACTTTGTGACATAGTTGCGGCTAGCCTCATGGATTCTAAGACTGCCCCAGCTGTGAGGCTGCGAGCCGTCGAGCAACGGCCTGTTCACCGCTGCCCAGCCGAAGCGGCTGGCGGACACGCTACTGGTAGAGGCTTGATCCCAGCGGTGTCCTGCGATTTGTGAGGGTAATGTGGGCCCTTATACTAGAAGTAGGTATAACAGAAGGCGGGAGGTATAAGATGGACAGGGCATGCGGTGTCGCGTAGAGACGCGCTTCCGCTCAGCCGAGTCTAACTTCTCGATGTGGCTGCAGGCCCTATCCTGGAACTTGCTAGTGACAATCCTGGGGAAGTCTCATCTGGCCATCCAGATTGGTACCAAACAAGTACCAGTGACCGCCTGGATCGAATTCGCGTGCAGCTCGTGTGACTTCGGTACCAGTCCTCGTGAAGCCGGCTTGCGAAATCCCGGCCATCGAAGTGCACTAATTTGGACGTCGTTGGTGGCTTCTACGGCGGTGCCGGGTGCTGGACCCTTAATCATTTGCCATGCTGATAATAGCAGTACCCATTCGTCATATGGAAATTGTTGTGTTGTCGTGCGACTAGTGGCTGGATTTGTCGCACAACCAATTATCGGACACAAGTAGTCGCACTACCATCATGATGAGGTACAAGATTATCGCATGTGGGGGATCGCTTCCATGCGGGCAGATCCGAGGACGGCTGGCGACGCATGCTGCTCCACCACGTTGTGATGGATAGAGGGTTTAGTAAGAGCTGAGTGAGGGACCACAAATTAGCGTTTGTGGGGAACCTCAGGGATCAGCGCTTGGTACTGTGTACGGTGTAACAATTTCGAACACGCGAATCACCACGTTACTCCTAACCATATGTCGTCAAGAGCCGTGGCATGAACCTAGAAAGGACCTGAGCTACCGGGGCACCTGCTTACACGACGTGAGTTGCCGCGTGCGTTGTGCTTTGCTGTTTCTGTAGGAGATGGAGGAGGGTGTCGACCAATGCGATGCAGCTGGGTCCTGGCGAATGCAGCTTGAGACTGCATCAACGTTGCGGAAGTAAATTGTGGACAGTTCTGCCGCTTGCAAGGTGACTATCCATGGTGTCCTCGTGCTCATGGCTGCAGCTGTCTGCCAGCAGCATCAAGGGATACCGATGAAGGCCCACGAATCACGATAGTTGGAATATCAATTAACGTTCCGCGAGCTATGAGCGGGCCGGCGTCGCTGTCAGCACGCTTCAGAATTGCACGTATGCATGAGCCTGACTCTTTGCATGTGAAGAGAAAGTAGCGAGTGGCGTGAAGATCACTGCATGGAACAAAGCAGTTCTTTCCCCTCTGCTTCGACGACTTGTTTCAGGTTGAGGAGAACTGGTCAGAAACTGGCATGTGTATAACGGCGAGCGGGTCGATATTGCGACAAGGCTCCTGGGGCGACGAAAGGTGTCTTCTGCGACCTCTGGAGACGTGGATTGTAGTTGAAAGTAGGTGAGTGGTGGTCCTCGTATAAACTTTGCCTGAATGTTGTTCAGACTTGTATAGCATATAGCAGACCGAAAGGGACTATAGTTGGGACTATCATGCGATTCTCAACCTGCGCCTCTCTGAGTAAGGTAGCGTGTAACGTAAGGGTCGCTTGTTAATAATGTGATGGCTGCTTCGATTGAGCGGTGACGTGCGGGCGAGTACTTCTCGAAGCCTGGCTTGCAGTAAGCAATGCACGCTTGATACTTAACCCACGAACTTTGTCAAGCCTCATGCATGGGGTTTATGAGGGTTCCATACAAGAGAGTTTGACAGAGTACACACCACCAAACTAGTGCTCACGAATTCCGTATGGTACTGTGATACCTTGGTACCTTGGCCACGTGTGGAGATCAAGGTACGGAGGTACAGGTGAGTTCTCGAACACTTGTGCCTCTTAAAGTGGGTCAGCATGAGCGTCATTCGCCGTGGTTTCGGGTAGTGCCATGCACACGCGAGCGGATCGTTTGGTGGCAGCTGTTTCAAGGCACGCATTTTGGCATGCATGTTCTGACGCCTTGATGTCTGGCATTCTGAGCGCCCACCACCACCTCGAAGTGGATAAGAGGAGTTTCAGCAGGTAAATCGCATTACCACATCGTGTGCCTGCTCATTCGCATCAAGCATCGGAGGAAAGGATGGCTATAGCAGGCGCAATGTAATGAGCCCGACGTTGTTAGCATTGCGCAAGACACCTTCGGCGAGCGTTAGAGACGGTCAGGCGCATCAAGCCACGGTCTGGAGAAAGGCCCAAGGTACAGGGTGATCGAGGGCGTAGCTAAGCTCGAGAGGCGGGTGTTGACGTGCACTCTAGCGGACCTCTGGTCCGCGCCGAGGGTTGTTCTCGAGCGGAGTAACAAGGATGACGGATAAAATGCCTCGTGTTTAACCAAGCAGCCGTGGTTGGCGGGTTGGGAGGAGCATGCTTAAGTGGCGTCGCCGAAAAACCAGGTGCCGACCGCAAGCGCCCCCCAGGATCGGCGGGCCAATCCCTCACAGCTCCCATACATCCATGGGCACTGGAATTAACGATTGCGTCTTCTGATATTACGCTCCAGTTGATCTCGCTTCTCGAAGCTGCGTGGACGCATGGAAGATTCAGATCGTGGCTTTCGGTGACCAGGATTCCTCTTCAAGGTTGGAAACTGCGTCGCACTAACGGTCGGGCCCACATATGCTTCCCCAAGTAACGCATGACCGTCCCCAGATTTTCCCTATTGACCACTTCCTCTCGCCTTCGAAATCAATCGCCGAATTCGTTCAATTCTTCTTCGAATACTCGAGATTGCCACGATGGAACCCACAACAGGAGACATGCCAAAGCTTGAGCGAAGGAGCTCTGCACCTGTAAAGAGGAGGGTGAGCCGAGCGTGCGACCATTGTCACCGGATGCGTACGAGATGCAACGGCCAGTCGCCGTGTTCGCGATGTATCGAGCTAGAGTACGTTTGCCAGTATCAACGAGAGAAGAAGCGGCGCGGCAAGGTATGTCATAATTGAGCGTTGGCCTGTATATCCTCAGCGTATTCTGGCGTGGCTGTTGAATTTGGCTTGATACGTTGGAGATATACAGCTGTTGGTGTCGCGATTCTGGTGCTGATGTTCTTTAGGTGCCGAGGCATATCCAAAAGCAACGAGAGGAGGCTGCTGCCGCTGGGCACAGTCCGCAAACGCCAAACGGGCTGGCAAGCAACGGGTATTTTGAGAGGCCTGGTGGTCTCTCAGAGATGGACGAGGAGGTGTGGTCTCAGTCAGAAGCGACGCCTGTCGTGCAGCATTTCCCCAAAAGCTTGCACAACGTACCACCCGGCGAGTGGCAATCACTGCATTCAGGTAGATACCACGTTGTTGCTGTCTTTTGTGGTGCTGACGTTTGCCACCAGGTGCTCCCTTCAACCCACCTGTCAACCACATGATGATAGATCCTTTGCTGCTCGGTTCTAGTGCCACCTATCCGCCAATGCACGCTGAGTTACCACGGAGCGAAATGATGTATGCCATGAATGGTATCCATCTGATTCCAGACCAGAATGGACCACTCCCAGCTGAATATTCGAATATGGGTTATCCCCTGCACTACCAAGCCGCCAGGCAGTCGTCACCACACAGTTATGGCTCTGCTGACACCGGATCGCCGCAGTCGGGAGTGAGCGTCAACTCCTCGCAAAACGGCGCTACTGGTGGTGGCCCAGGAATGGTATCGTGCAGATATCCTGTGTTGAAGCCCCTGATACCACATCTGGGAACAATCATGACGGTGTCAACAGCTTGTGATCTCCTGGAGTACTACTTCCAAAGCTCGTCATCAGTGTTTATGGAACCGACGTCGCCATATATTCTGGGATCCGTCTTCAGAAAGCGATCATTTCTGCGGCAGCATAAGCCCAGAAAATGCAGTCCTGCACTCCTCGGAAGTATACTTTGGATTGCCGCTCAAACAAGCGAGGCCAGTTACCTGACCTCGTCGCCGTCCACAAGGTCCATTATCTGTCAGAAACTGTGGAAATTGACGGTCGACCTCCTGAAACCCCTGGTTCACTCTCCTTCGTCGCAAGGTTTTGCCCCTGGCTCCGGGATGACGTCTGCCGCCCATGATAATTTCCGTGTCGACCGAGCCATAGGCAGATACGACGGCAGGCCCGATGGCGCAATGCCGCCTACAAGCACCTTGGACGATATTGCAACATACATGAACCTTGGGGTGGTGACTTCCGCTAGTGAGTATAAGGCGGCTTCGTTACGGTGGTGGAACGCGGCATGGTCGCTCGCAAGAGAATTGAAGCTGGGTCGAGAGCTATCAGACTCTGTGAAAGAGCGCGATGAAAACGGAGAGATTGACGTCGGTCTGTCGGATTGCTCTCGATCTGGCGTACAAGTGCCAGTTGGGACACCCGCAGCAGCAGTTGTGGAGGAGATGAAAGAGGAAAGGAGGCGGCTTTGGTGGCTCCTTTACATGGTCGATCGACATCTCGGGCTTTGTTACAATCGCCCACTCGCCATGCTCGATAATGAATGCGAGGACCTATACCAGCCTGTGCCAGATACGCTGTGGCAAGCTGGCGAGTTCTACACCGGCCACTCCGGTCCGCGCGCAAAGGGGTTGAACTTCCAGTGCACCTCGTACGTATATTGGCGGCTCGTCGAGCAGTGCTTTCGTCTTCGGGGTGGGCTGAAATGCTTCGCGAAGTTTTCCAGATCGTGGGATTCAACTACGAAGTTCGCGAAGGCATCCAGCCACTACCAAGACTGAAGCAGCTGCGGCTGGCGCCTCACGCCCCCTCTCTTGTCCAACATGTACTAACTCTTACAGGCACGACGTTTTTGGATTCTTCCTCCCACTTATGACCATCTTGGGCGACATAGTCGATTTGAACGCGCAGAAGAATCATCCAAGGTTCGGCCAACGAAATTCCTGGGAGCTCCATGAGGCGGAGATCACTCGCCAGTTAGAGCGATATGCGTACAGTATCGAGGAGTTCAAGGCCCAGCACGGCTGTGGTCAGAACGAGGACGCCGTCAACCAGCAGAATACGACACCTGACCCCGTTCGTAGCGAGTGGACACACCAAACGCGCAAGGTCGCCGCGTATGCGACACATATCATGCACGTTTTGCACATCCTATTGCATGGGAAGTGGGACCCTGTTGCCCTTTTGGAGGACGACAACATGTGGATATGCTCTCCAAGCTTTCTTGCTGCGACGTCAAATGCGATCTCGGCAGCGCATGCCGTAGAGGAAATTCTCGACCTGGACCCCGATCTTTCGTTCATGCCGTACTTGTTTGGAATGGTGAGTGGTTCCTCCCGTTGAAGGCTGGCTATCCTCGCAGAATCTGCTGTAGCGCGGCGATAGTTGCAAAGCAGTCTGAGGATATCCAGACTCCACTATTCGATAGGATCGAAGCTGACTGACTGCAGTATCTTTTGCAAGGGAGCTTGATATTGCTGCTGTTGGCCGATAAGCTGTCCACTGAGACCAACGACGGTGTCATAAGAGCGTGTGAAACGATTGTTCGAGCGCACGAAGCCGCCGTGGTGACACTCAATACTGAGTATCAGAGAAACTTCCGCAAAGTCATGATTTCGACTTTGGCGCAAATCAAGGGGCATGGACATGCTCGAGAGATGACACCAGCAAAACGGCGGGAAGTGCTTTCTCTATATCGATGGACCAGTCTCGGCAACGGCCTCGCGATCTGATCGGTTACTGTATTTGGCGTTTTTGGCGCTGGGTGGAGCCTGGATATCCTCAGCGAGTTAAGTTAGCACGGCAGCACTCCAGAAAAGATCTTGAAGTGTTTCAGGACGTCGCAAAAGTGGTGTGTAAGAATATCGATTGGCGTTGAGCGCTTTGTCGACTGGCGCGTTGTATTGTACTGAGCTGGTGATGGATGTACACGTTATGGAATTATGAGCGTGCTTTCAGGCTGAGGAAGGAATGGTCTAAGCATTTGGTACCACTAGTTGAAGTCAATACCATATGCGATTTCTATAAGGAGATCGATGTCACTCGCCTTTGAATCACAGTAGTCGGCATCTGAAGTACTGCGAGGATATTCAGGCACCCTTAATCGGGCGGTGAATGACGAGGAAGCGCTGCGAAGGAGGCGCAATTGAAGTACAAGATCAGGCGTGTGTGCGGTGGAGCTGCAGGGTGGGACGAAGAGGTGAGAAGTGAAGCATTTTGAGATCGTCAGGGTTGCCCAAAAGTTGAGGTTCGTCAGTGAGGAAGGGAAGGTGCGCCTATCGCGTGGGCGTGCACGTGACGTTATGAACAAACAGCAGTCGCGACTCAAAGTGGAGCTAGCTCGCGCATGATCGATCTCAAGTGGACGCACTGTGCGAACAAAAGTTCTCAGAAGGTAGTTCCAGATATTTGAGCGTGCGTAAAAACGCCCCAAACGGCTAAATTCAATGCCGCGAAGGCCTTCGGCGTGCACCCACGTCGACAGTGCGCGAATTACGTATGTTTGTTGGGTTGATAATTATGATCAAGCAAGATGAAGTCACAGACCATGTATGAAGCGCATGTAAGCCGTCCTCTAATCCAATTCGTATTTACAATGATATGCTAAGGTATCATGAGAGAATTTTGGCCCAAGCCGCAACGATGCGCGGCCTCGGCATACGAAGCCAAGGTATAAGGAAACATAACTCATGAACCATGTCGTAACGTTACTATAAGCTCTTCTCAACCTCCATGACCTCCCGGATGCCTTCCGCGACGGCGTCGACCTTCTCTTGCGGCAGCCTCTTGAGGGGGCGGCGAGGGTATCCACCGTAGCCGTAATATGACTGGATGGCCGACTTGGTACCGGGAATGGCAGCCTTGGTCAAGACCCAGTCGCCCTTGCTGAGCACCTTCTGGAGCTCGATAGCCTCGTCGTACTTGCCCTCTGCCCACAGGTTCCATACCTTGACGCAGGTCTTGGGGAGGACGTTGGCACCGCCAGCGATGATGCCTGAGCCGCCGCTGGCAGCAGTTTGAGCTGTGAAGTCGGCCATACCGCCAAACGCCATGTATCCGCTGCCGTTGCTCTTGGGCGTGCATGCATTGGTCGCAAGAGCAACACGTGTGAGCTTTCCAGTGTTGCCACAAGTGAATTTGGTGCCGACGATGTTAGGGTGCTTGGCCAGCTTGATGATAAGATCGCTGTCCATGTCGATACCGGCCACCGCTCCAGGGTAGTTGTATAGAACAATGGGCAGTGGTGAGGCGTCTGCGACCTTGGTGAAGTATTCGTAGATAGCCTCCTCGTCAATGGCATAGCGGTAGTAGCTTGGGGGAACCATAAGAACGTACTCGCCACCAGCGGCTTCAGCCTCCTTGCAAAGCTCAATGGTGAGCTTGATGCCGTGCTCGGAAGCTCCTACCATGACGGGTACATTCTGGAAACCAGCCTCATCAAGAGCCTCGCGGGTTGCTCGCGTGACTGCGGTCTTCTCGGCTCTTGATAGGTGGACAGCTTCTCCGTTCGATCCCATGGTTACAAGACCAACAAGACCAGCTTGTGCAAGTCTGACGGCATGCTTCTTGATTGCGGGAATGTCCAGCTCTTCGGTCTCCGGGTCAAAGAAGGTCATAGTCGGCGAGTAGATACCGTGTCGCAGAGGTGTGCGCTCTTTTGACTGGCCATTGGCGCCATTGCTCTGTCCGTTGGAAGCCATGATGGAAGATGATCAAATGAAGATATGACAGACTCGAATGCTGTGTGCACAGCAGAAGACGATGGAAAGGCCGGAGGAGAGGAAGTAACACTGAGCAACAGCGGTCCACACACGGGCTCGGTCAGCTTTAATATATTAGCGAAATGGATGGCAATCGGAGTAAAGTAAAGCAGAGGAGCTAGCTCGGCAGAGCCCAAAGACATCCCACCTTTGACGCGCGCCTTGAGGGCTCTAAGGATGTTAAGGACTCGTCAAACAGACGTCGTTCATTCGTCAGGCACGTCCATAGTCTTACAGAGGCAGAGGCTAGGGCCAGCGTCGGGTGCAGGGCTGTGGGCCGTCTGGCGAGCTCGGAAAACAACTGCGCGAAATGCGGGACTCGATGCGGTCTTTTCTACGGGGGTGACTAAAATCATCGGTTGACTTGTGAAAGGCGATGCCGTCTGCGGCAGGGTTTGGATGTCGAGCATGGTGGCACAGCAGCGAGATGTTAGACACGGAAGATATCTGGCCTGTTTCTCCACCAATGGCGGGAGAGGAAGGAGCGTGGGGTGCATCGGTCGCCACTTCCCTCGTTTTCTTGGCCCTGGGGAAGCTGGCTTCGACCCTCGGAACACAACGAGCGTCGACATCCGCGCATGTTTTCACAGCGTGTCTACAGCCGTCTTGGGCTCGTGGGAACCGTTCTGGAGATATCCACACCGTTCAGGTAAGGCGATGAAAGCACTCGGAGACGCCACAATCGCCATGGGAACCTCATGAGCAAGCATAACGTCATCCGGCCGCGGGACCCGGCAAAACTGCACCCCATCGTGTGAGCGTCTCAGCCCCTCCAAGTGCCCCTCATCGCTCGCTGCTGGGAAAATGTAATTCCAGCTGACCCTAGCTCAATAAGGTGAGCTTCCAAGGTTGGTTCAAATGCCGCGGCGTCTGCGCGAAGAAGTGTAGTGAATGCGCCTCCCCTTCGTTGAGCTCACATCCACCTCACTGCCTCTCAAAGAACACAGCAGAAGCTGAACAGTGACCCAATTGACCCTTCTATTCACTCAAACAGCAGAGATCAGCTGCAATGGCGCTCCCAGAGGTTCTCATGGTATGTACCCCTCACCAGCCACGCGTTCGAATGGACAACCTGCTTTCCTTTTCCTGTTTGCGCATCTCTAGTAGTTGTCATGCAAGAGTATGCACGCGCGGTTCCTGCCAGCATGCATTACGCCTACGTTTCTGAGAGCTGACAACATTCCCAGGTCGGTACCGGGGAGTACACCACGGGATTCGTTGGAGGCGGCGCGTCCAAGTCAGACAAGAAAGTCGGTGTAGTTGGTCTGACGCTGTTCGACCTTCGAAGGCGCGGCAAGGTTGGAAAGCTGTCAATGGTTGGTGTCTCGGGCGGCAAATTCCCCGCGATCCGTGAGTCGCGAGCTTCCCCCCTCATTGGTCTAGAGTGCTCATGATACATAGGCGAGCATTTGCAGAAGAACATCTCCGAAGCGTACAACGGCCTAGACGTATCTTTTGAAGAGTTCCCGAAAGAGGGGAAGACCGATCCAGAGTCGTACAAGACCGCAATTGACGCTCTACCGAAAGGCAGTGCAAGTAAGTGACCGTTTCGAGTGAGTGCGTAAGGGACTTCGCTAACACTGACAGTCACCATCTTCACCCCTGACACCACCCACTACCCAATCGCTCAATATGCGATCGAACGCGGCATCCACGTCCTCATCACAAAGCCAGCAGTTAAGTTGCTTGAGCACCACCAGGAGCTCCTCAAGTTGGCGAAGAAGAACAATGTTTTTGTATACGTCGAGCACCACAAGCGTTACGACCCTGCCTACGCGGATGCGCGTTTCAGGGCTCAGAAGTTGGGAGACTTCAACTACTTCTACTCATATATGAGTCAGCCAAAGTAAGCAGTTGCGCTTATCGACTGGCTGTCGCAGTATCTAACACCGATCTAGGAGCCAGCTTGAGACATTCAAGGCATGGGCCGGAAAAGAGAGCGACATCTCATACTACCTGAACTCCCACCACGTGGACATCAACGAGTCGATGGTTCCAGACTGGAAGCCAGTGCGCGTCATGGCAAGTGGCGCGAAGGGCATTGCGACAACCCTTGGATGTGATCCCTCGACGGAGGACACCATCACTCTTCTCACCGACTGGGTGAAGAAGGATGACTCAAGCAAACGCGCAACTGGTGTGTACACAGCTGGCTGGGCCGCACCACAGAAGGCTGGAGTACATTCCAACCAGTACTTCCACTACATGGCATCTAAGGGAGAGGTTCGCGTCAACCAGGCGAAGCGTGGTTATGACGTGACTGACGACGAGACCGGCCTCTTGTGGTACAACCCGTACGTTCGATGTTCGCTTCAAATATATGACATGCTAACCAGAAACCAGATTCTATATGAAGTACGCTCCCGATGAGGAGGGCAACTTCGCTGGCCAGACCGGCTACGGATACATCTCCTTTGAGAAGTTCATCGACGCCGTTAACGGCCTGAACGAGGGCAAGCTCACACTCGACCAGCTCGATGCGCGCCCATTGCCCACGCTCAAGAACACGATCGCGACCACTGCAATCCTCGAGGCTGGGCGGAGATCGCTGGACGAGAACCGCCCGATCGAGATCATCGAGGAGAACGGTGTCTGGTCCTTGAAGTAAAAAGTTTACCTGCTGTTTCTAGATTCGTCGCAGTCGTATGACGCAAATACCCAACATTATCTCCGTCTTGACATGAACTTTTCCGACTATTATTAAGACCCATGAGCATGATCCGATATAACGACCGATTACAACGCGCCATATTCGCGTCCATGAGATCGCGCTAGCACGTGGTTCCCAATACCCACCGTACCGCGCCCCACCCCCACGGCAACGAGCCCCGAGAATTGTGGAGGCTCTCTAGGGTCACTGGAAAACAGCGGGCCGGAGCAAGGTCCTCGTGATCTTCTG
>Ga0210040_10008499_pt1 | contig 12163 bp, 10 predicted proteins | sample CryGeyCG12114_NA_FD_185462 | JGI IMG/M metagenome (GOLD analysis project Ga0210040, IMG submission 185462) | Groundwater microbial communities from aquifer - Crystal Geyser CG19_WC_8/21/14_NA (SPAdes) (version 2) | ecosystem: Environmental > Aquatic > Deep subsurface > Groundwater | place: USA... | reverse complement strand
GCCGGCCACGAAGGTCTCGAACAGCCGGTGGGCCAGCACCTCGGCGTCCGTGCCGTGCGGGTCGCCCGGGAAGCAGCGGTTGAGGTTCTTGCCGTCGGCGGGAACCACGAACGGCGAACGCGCCCAGAACGCGGGCAGGTTCACGACCGGGACGGCCGTGACCCGACCGGCGACCACCTCACGCTCCAGACGGGCCGCGAGCCGCCGGACCGCTGCGATGGAGGCGTACTCGGTGCCGTGCACGCCGGCGATCACCGTGACATGCGGCCCGTCCGCCTGGCCCCGCACGTCGACGTAGGGGATCTCCAGCTCGCCGCCGGTCAGGCCGCTGACGCGCAACAGGTGAGCGGTCATGCGGTCGCCGCCCCGAGGTGCGCGGCCGACGCCGCCCGACCCTGGGTCCGCTGCCGGCGGAGAGGCTTCCCTGGCGCGGAGCGGCGAGCGGCCCCGTACCAGGGCAGGGAGGACGGGTGCGTCGGCTCGAACATGGCACCGGACGGTACACCAGCCGCACCCGGTGCCGAGGCCGCTGCCGGTGCGCTCCCCCGTCTCCCGGTCCCGGCGTCACACGACCGTCATCCCCGTTGGCCGGAGTGTGATGTACATCTGAGATAACGGTAATATGTCTGTGGTCTCCCTCCTCGCCCGAAACACTCCCGCGCCGCCCTCCCGGAATCCGCGATGACGACCGGGAGTGCGTCCGGCAGCCCGTACCCGACCCTTCAGCGAGGCACCCGTGCAGCGGTGGTCGCACGCCTGGTCGAGATCGTCTCCCTGCGCCACCCGGAAGGTCTGGCTCAGGACCATCTGGACCAGGTGGCGGTCGAGGTCGAGGCTCAGCTCCGCGCCACCGAGCGGCTCCACCGGTTCGACCTGACCAACGCCGACGAGCCTGGCTTCACCATGACCGGCGACTCCGGAGGTGCGCGGTGAACGACGACGAACTCGCGTTCTCCTCCGTCAGCTCCCTGGGCCGGATGCTGCGGGAGGGCGTGACCTCGCCCGTGGAGCTGACGGAGTTCTTCCTCGAGCGGCTCCGACGGATCGGCGAACCGTTGAACGCGGTCAGCATGGTGACCGAGGAGATCGCCCGTCGCGAAGCACAGCTGGCCGAGGCCGAGCTCAGCAGCGGACTGGACCGCGGCCCGTTGCACGGGATCCCGTACGGGCTCAAGGACATCGTGAGCGCGGTCGGCGCCCCGACGACCTGGGGTGCCTTCCCGGACCAGCAGTTCAGCGAGGAGGCGACGGTGGTCCGCCGGCTGCGCGACGCCGGGGCCGTCCTGGTGGCCAAGCTCGCCACCATCGAGATGGCCGGGGGGATGGGCTACGACCACCCCGACGCGGCGATCACCGGCGCTCCGCACAACCCCTGGGACACCACCCGGTGGACCAGCGGCTCCTCCAGCGGTCCCGCTGCTGCCGTAGCGGCCGGGATCGTGCCGTTCGCCCTGGGCAGCGACACGGCCGGGTCGATCCTGCTGCCCGCGGCCGTCACGGGTACGGCGGGGCTGCGGGCCACCTACGGCCGGGTCAGCCGGTCCGGAGCCATGACGCTGTGCTGGACCCTGGACCGGCTGGGCCCGTTCGGCCGGTCCGCGGACGACTGCGGCCTGGTGCTGGAGGCGATCGCCGGCGCGGACCCGCGCGACCCGTCCTCGCTCGCGCTGCCCTACCACTACTCGCGGCGCCCGACCCGCTCCCACGGGTTCCGGATCGGCGTGCTCGCGGGGGCGTGCGACGGAGCGCAGCCCGCGGTCGCGGAGAACTTCACCACGTCGGTCGAGGCCCTCCGCGAGCTGGGCACGGTGGAGGAGGTGGAGCTCCCCGACCTCCCCTACGCTGAGGTCGCCGACGTCATCATCGCCGCGGAGGCCTACGCCGCCTTCGACGACTTCATCGCCGCCGGCCGCACGGTAGAGCTCACGGCGGCCAAGGCGCACGGCCATCGCCTGGCTGGTGCCGTGCTCCCCGCGCACGACTACCTCCGGGCGCAGCGGATCCGGCGGGTCATCACCGCCCGCTTCGAGGAGCTCGCGAGCGGGTTCGACGCCCTGGTGGCTCCGTCGCTGGGCCAGGTGGCGTCGCCGGTCGACGAACGGTTCGAGTACATGGTGCCGAGCGCCCTCGGTCGGCCGCTGAACTACGCGGGCGTGCTGGCCGGCTCCCCCACGGTGTCGGTGCTCAACGGACTGGACGGCGACGGCCTGCCCACCGGCCTCCAGCTGGCGGGCGGTCGTCTGCAGGAGAACGCCATCCTGGACGCCGCCCGTGCGCTCGAGGAACGGCTGGGGATGAGCCGGCTGCGCCCTGACGGACCGCGGGGCACGGCGCGTCCTCGCGTCGAGGCGCCGCAGCACGCGACGGCCGGGGGGACGGCGTGAGCGGGCCGACGGACGAGGGCCTGCTCGACCTCGTCGTCACCGGCGGGACGGTGGTCACGAGCAGCGGCACCGCGACCACCGACGTGGGCGTCCTCGACGGCCGGGTGGTCCAGCTGGGCGGCTCGATGTCCGGTCGGGAGGTGATCGACGCCAGCGGCATGCTCGTCCTCCCGGGCGGCGTCGACATGCACGTCCACCTCTCCCCCGTCGAGCTCGAGGGCGAGTCGGTCCCCTGGGCCGACGACTTCGACAGCGGGTCCCGAGCCGCGGCGGCGGGCGGGGTCACGACGATCGGCAACATCACCTTCCCGCGCAGCGGCGAACGGCTGCCCGAGCTGGTGGCGCGGGTGGCGGCCGAGGCGGCCCGCGACAGCATCGTGGACTTCGTGCTGCACCCGGTCGTCCTGGAACCGGCTGGGACCGCGGTCGCAGACGTCGCACAGCTGGCCGAGCAGGGACACACCAGCATCAAGATGTTCATGAGCCTGGGGCACTTCGACGCCCAGGCGGCGGAGTTCGTCCAGGTGCTCGCCGCCGCCGGCCGGTCGGGCCTGCTCACCATGGTGCACTGCGAGGACGCCTGCGTGATCGAGGCGGTGACCGCACGTCTGGTGGCCGAAGGCAGGACCTCGCTGCAGCACTACGGCGAGAGCCGGCCCGAGGTGTCCGAGGTGGTGGCGGTCACCCGGATGATCGCCATGGCCGAAGCGGCGGAGGCGCCGATCTACATCGTCCACCTGGGCAGCGCCGCAGCACTGGCCGAAGCGCGCGCCGCGCTGGGCCGCGGCCAGCAGGTCTACGTCGAGACCCGGCCCATCTACCTGCACTTCACCGACGCAGAGTTCGCCACCGACGCGGCCCCGCTCTTCGTCGGCAACCCACCCCTGCGGGCACTGTCGGACCAGCAGGCCCTGTGGGCCGGACTGGCAGCGGGACACGTGCACACCTGCTGCACCGACCACGCGGCCTGGACCAAGGAGCAGAAGCTCGACCCCGCGCTCACGGTGCAGAACGCGCGCCCCGGCATGGCGGACCTGGAGACCTTGATGCCGCTGCTGTTCTCCGAGGGCGTCCGGACCGGACGGCTGTCGGTGGAACGGTTCGTGGAGGTGACCTCGACCAACGCGGCGAAACTGTTCGGGCTGTTCCCGCGCAAGGGGACCATCGCGATCGGCAGTGACGCCGACCTGGTGGTCTGGGACCCGGTGCGGCCCCGTCGGATCGACGACTCGCGCGCCCAGAGCCGGTCCGGGTACAGCCTCTACGACGGCCGGGAGGTCGTCGGCACCCCGGTGGCGACGATCAGCCGCGGACGGGTCCTCTTCCGGGACGGCCAGGTGCTCGCCCCTCCGGGTGGTGGCCGGCTGGTGCCGCGTGGCAGCACCCGACCCCTGTGAGGTCGGCCGACCGGTCCCACCTGCCCGTACTCCCCGCTTCTGCACACCGTGTGCAGCACCTCCCATCCCTTCGTCACCAGGAGCACCCGCACATGACAACTCTCGAAGGCAAGACGGCCGTGGTCACCGGCTCGGGCAACGGGATCGGTCGGGCGATCGCCCACGCCCTGGCCGGGGCCGGCGCCCAGGTGACCGTGTCCGACGTCTTGGTGGAGGACGGTCAGCGCACCGTCCGGGAGATCACCGACGCCGGTGGCTCCGCCGTCTTCGTGGCCGCTGACGTGGCGGTGGCCGAGCAGACCGAGCACCTGATCGCCGCCACCGCAGACCGCTTCGGCGGGCTCGACATCCTGGTGAACAACGCCGGTACGGGCGGCGGGCAGAAGCGACTGCACGAGCTGGAACCCAGCGACTTCGACCGGGTGATCGACGTCAACCTGCGCGGGACCTTCCTGTGCACCAAGTACGCCCTGCCGTACTTCCTGGCCCAGGGTGACGGCCGGATCGTCAACATCGCGTCGACGTACGGGCTGATCGGCGCCCCGAAGGCGCCCGCCTACTGCGCGTCCAAGGGCGCGATCATCAACCTCACCCGGCAGCTGGCGGTGGACTACGGACCCGACGGCGTCCGGGTCAACGCCATCTGCCCGGGCTACGTCGACACCGGCCTCGGCCGCCGTGGCCCGTCACTGGGCCCCGAGGAGTTCGCGGCGGCCAACGCGGTGCGGGAGAAGGCGGCGGGCATGCAGCCGCTGGGGCGTCAGGCGCAGCCGGCGGAAATCGGCGCGGTGGCGCTCTTCCTGGCCTCCGACGCGGCCTCCTTCATGACCGGCTCCATCGTGCCTGTCGACGGCGGCTGCGTCACGACGTTCAACTACGGCGAGGCCAGCAACTAGCGCCGGGGCGCCCGCTCAGCCGCCGAGGATCTTCCGGGCCCGGCGCAGCACGGCCTCGTCGACCATCGTGCCGTCGTCGGCACGGAAGGCGCCGTGGGCGGCCGCGCCGGCCGCCTCGAGCACCGCCTGCGCCCACACCTGCTCGCCGGAGTCGGGCCCGAACAGGTCGTTGGCCACCGCCACCTGCCGGGGGTGGACGCAGGCGCGCCCCACGAAACCCAGCGCGGCCAACGCCTGCGTCGAGGAGCGGAACTCCTCGGGGTCGTCGATCCGCGTGCTCACCGGAGCCGGCGGAGCGCCGAGCCCGGCCGCGCGGCTCGCGACCACGATCAGCGAGCGGACCAGCAGGAGCTCGTCCCCGGCCGGCCCGGGGGTGAGGCCGAGGTCAGCGGCCAGATCGACCTCGCCGAGATGCAGCAGCCGGACCGCGGGGGCGGCTGCGATGGCGTGCACGTGCACGACCCCCAGCGCGGACTCGATCAGCGGGGCGAGCCCGACCGACCGGCCGGTGCCCTGCAGCAGGCGCGCGACGTCCTCCACCTCGGCCGCGGACCCGGTCTTGGGCAGGCAGAGCCCGTGCACCCGGGGATGAGCAGCAAGAAGCCGCACCTCCTCTTCTCGGCGGTCTCCGGAGTTGACCCGGACCCAGACCGGTGCGGCAGCCGCCTCCACCGTGTCCAGCCAGCCGAGCACGTCCTGCAGCGCACGCTCCTTGGCCTGCTCCGGGACGGCGTCCTCCAGGTCCACGATCAGCGCATCGGCGCCCCGGGTGAATGCCTTCGCCAACCGGTCCGGCCGGTCACCCGGCACGTAGAGGTAGCTGCGCGGCGCCCTCACGGGACCGGCTTGCTCAGGCTGCTGAGCCGACGACTCAGCCGGAGGCCGCGGTTCATCTCGTTGCTGACCACAGCCAGACCCTCGTCCACCCCCATGCCGGGTTTCGCCAGCATCTGGGTCACGCCGGTCGCCAGGCCGATGTGGGTGCTGACCCGCGCGGACCGGTCGGTCTCGGCGCAGCTCCCGCCCAGCACGGTGCCGACGCCGTGCGCCTGGCAGTCCAGGACCGCGTCGACGACGTGGTGCACCGAGCCGAGGTCGGGGGTCTTGATCTGGATCAGGTCCGCCGCCCCCGCGGCGGCGAAGAGATGGATGTCCGCGGCCGTGTTCGCCCACTCGTCCGCCACCAGCTGCACGCCCGAGCCCCGCCGAGCCAGCACCTGGCGGAGCGCGCTCATCACCGCGATCTGGCCGTCCCGGCTGCCGCCGTCGATCGGGTGCTCGACCCGGAGCTGGTGCGGACCGGCGGCCTCCTCCATCTCCTGCAGGATGTCAGCCGTTCGCTCCACCGAACCACCGGCCGCGACGCCGAGCAGGCCGTAGACGTCCACGTGGAGCACCGGGTGGTAGCCCGGGTGCGTGGCGAGGGCGGCGATCCGGTCCCGGACCCACCGGACATAGGTGACCACCTGCTCACCGCCGGGACCGACCAGCCCCGCGTGGTTGATCAGGCCGTGCGGCAGCACGGGCACGTCCTTCATGATCATCTTGTCGACGTTGTCGTAGCGCTCCTCGCCGCTCTGGCAGTAGAGCGGGACGGGAGCAAGATCATCGCTGAGCCCCCACTCGGTGGTCACCACCCGCGACATCAGGTGGTGGCCGGCGTGGTGGGCCGCGGCGTCGAGCAGGGCCTGGGACACCCCGTAGGCGGCGGCCCGGCCGAGCCCGAGGGCCTCGATCCGCAGCTCGACTGCCTCGGCCGCCTCCCGGAAGGAGGAGAGCTCGAGCCCTCGCAGCAGCGGGGCCAGCTCGGTCTCCAGGCGCCGCGACAGCTCCTCGGCGTGCAGCCGGGGCTCGCGACCGGCCACCCCGGAGTACTGGACGCTGGCGCAGTCACCGGTGGCCACGTATCCGTCGTCGAGGACCAGCATCACCGAGACCGACTCCGCCGGCACCCGGACCGAGGAGTAGCCCGGGGTGAGGGCCGTACCCCGGTAGGTGCCGCCGTCGCGCACAGCTCCGGCCCGGATGGCGGCCTGGTCGTCGAAGAAGAAGCCCCCCAGGCCAGGCGTGGCGACGAGGTCCGCGACCACGGTCGGCGGGCTGGTGGTCATGAGGACTCCTCTTCGCGCGGGACGACGGTCGCGGTGGCCGACATGGCTCGTCGACCGAGCGGGGTGAGCACCGCCAGCTCCACCTCGTCCGGTGTGGTGGGTCGGGCCCGGAGCTCGAGCGGGGCACCGTCGAAGACCGGCGCGTGCGAGCGGAACGAGAACTCGCTGACGGTCCGGCCGGGAAGCACCCGGCCGGCCAGGTCGGCGAGCAGCAGCGCCTGCAGCGGGCCGTGCACGACCAGCCCCGGATACCCCTCGACCCCGACCGCGTAGTCGCGGTCGTAGTGGATGCGGTGCGCGTTGTAGGTCAGTGCCGAGAACCGGAACAGCAGCACCGGGTCCGCCGGCACCGAGCGGACCCAGGTCCAGGCGGCAGCGTCCTCCCCGACCAGGGGCTCGGTGACCGGCACCTGCGGCGCCGAGCCGCCCTCCTTGTACACGACGGTGTCCCTTTCCTGGACCGTGCCGGCCGTACCGCGCAGCTGGCGGTCGACGGTGACGAACACCAGCGACCCCGAGCGACCGCGCGTCTCACGGACCTCGGACACCGAGGACGTCCGTCCCAGGCGTTCCTCGACCGCCAGCCTGCCGGAGGTGACCACCGTGGCGCCCGCGAACATCCGCTGCCGGCCGCCGGTCGGTGGCAGGAAGGTGCCCGTGGTGGGGTGGCCGTCCCGCCCGAGCTCGGACTGCCGGGCCCGGGGCGGGAAGGCCAGCCAGTGCCACAGGACGGGGAGCAGGTCCCCCTCCTGCGGCGGCTCCCCCGCAGCCTCGAGCAGGTCGTGCAGGGCCAGCGCGGCCCGGGCGCTCACCCGGTCCCGCTCGTGCAGGGAGCTGGGCGCCCATGATCGGCTCACGAGGCGTCTCCGTCCGGAGCGCCGAAGGCGCCCGCGGCCGCCGCCGCACCGATCCGGGCGTCGTCGTAGCCCAGCAGCGAGCGCAGCACCTGGTCGGTGTGCTCGCCCCGGCGGGGAGCGCGCACCGCCACGGCCGCCCGAGGTCCCACCTTCACCGGCGAGGCGATCGTCCTGACCGTGCCGTAGCGGGGGTGCTCGGCCTCCAGCACCATCTCCCGGGCCAGCGTCTGCGGGTCCCGCAGGGCGTCCGCGACCGACTTCACCTCCCCGCACGGCACCTCCGCGGCCCGGAGCAGCTGCATCCAGGCGGCGACCGGGCGGGCGGCCAGCACCTCGTCGAGGATCGGCAAGAGCTCCTCGGCGTGCCGTTGCCGGTCGGCCAGGGTTCGGAACCGCGGGTCGACGGCGAGGTCGGGGCGGTCGAGGGCCAGGGTCAGCCGCCGCCAGAACTTCTCCTTGGGGGCGGCGATGACGAGCCACCCGTCCGCGGCCTGGAACGCCTGGAAGGGCACCACCGAGGGGTGGGCCGAGTGGTGCGTCCGACGCGGCTCGAAGCCCGCGTTGAGGTGCCAGACGCCGGGGTAGGTCAGCATGCTGAGGGCCGTGTCGTAGAGGCTCACGTCGCAGTCCATCCCCACCCCGTCGCGCCGGGCTGCGAACAGACCGGAGACCAGCGCCAGCGCGGCGACGTAGCCGGTGGAGAAGTCCACGATGGACAACCCGGACTTGGTCGGTGGGCCGTCGGGCTCCCCGGTGATGTCCATCCAGCCGGTGAGGCCCTGCACCACGTAGTCGTAGCCCGGCTCGGCTCGTCGCGGCCCCGTCATCCCGTAGCCGCTCAACGAGCAGCAGACGATCGCCGGGTTGAGGGGCGCCAGATCGGCGTAGGTGATGCCGATCTTGGCCGGCACGTCGCCGCGCAGGTTCGAGAACACCGCGTCGCTGGCCCGCACCAGGTCCTCGAACACCCTCCGACCCGACGGCTGGGCGAGGTCCAGCGAGATCGACCGCTTCCCCCGGTTGAAGGTCTCGAAGAACAGCGAGTCCTCGTCCGCGGCGAACGGGGGCACGTAGCGCCCGACGTCCCCACCCGCACCCGGGTCCTCGATCTTGATCACGTCGGCCCCCAGGTCCGCGAGGTGCACCGAGCCGAACGGACCGGCGCCGAACTGCTCCAGGGCGAGGACCCGCACCCCGCTCAGCGGCAGGCCGGCCGGCTCCCGTCCGGTCGACGCACCGGGCGCCCGGCCGCTCATGCCCAGATCTCCCGGAGCGCTCGGAGCGTGTTGCCACCCAGGACCTTCACGACGTCCTCGTCGCTCAGGCCCTCCTGCACCAGGTGGGCGGCGAGGTTGTGGAAGCACTCACTCGGGTTCTCCAGACCGTCGACGTAGGCCACCTGCTCGTGGTCGGGGGCCGGAGCCGCGGGCTCACCCGGCGGGTGCAGCAGCGGGCCGAAGGTGCGGTGCAGGGCCACGTGGTCCCCGTACAAGGTGTCGGGGCCGAAACTGACGTGGTCGATCCCCACCAGGTCCACGCAGTAGCGGAAGTGGTCCAGCACCGAGAGGATGCTGTGCCGCGGGTGGTCGGCCGAGATCGTGGTGTGCGGCGCGGCGGAGATCCCGATCACGCCGCCGGTGTCGGCCACCGCCTTCAGCACCGCGTCGGACTTCAGGCGCGGGATGTCCCAGAGCGCGCGGGCGCCGGCGTGGGTGATCAGCACGGGCCGGTCGGAGACCGCACACGTCTCCACCCCCGTCTTGTCCGAGGAGTGCGAGACGTCGACGGCCAGCCCGAGCCGGTTCATCCGTCGCACGGCGCGTCGGCCCAGCGAGGTCAGCCCGTCGTCGGAGGACTCCGCCAGCCCCCCGCCGAGCGCGTTCGACTGGGAGTAGGCGAGCCCGATCTGGCGGATGCCCAGGCCGTAGAGGATGTCGAGCTTGTCCAGGTCGTTGCCGATGGGGGTGGCGGCCTCCAGCCCGAAGACCAGGGCCACGGTGCCGTCGGCGTGGGCCTGCAGGATGTCCGCCACCTCACGGGCGACGACGACGGCGGACTGGTGGGCGAGGTCGGCCTGGCGCATGCCCAGGTCGGTGACCACGTCCTCCCACTGCCACGGCGCGTTCCCGGTGACGCACGCGGTCCCGTCCATCATGTTGTCGAAGACCGCTGTGAGCCCCGAGGCGGCCAGACCGGCGAAGGCGGTGTGCTGCCGGCCGGTCCGGTTGTACCGGGGGGTCTCCGCCATGTCGGCCGGGAAGACCACCGGGTGGTCGTGCAGGCTGATGGTGACGTGGTCGGCGAGCAGGCGCTCGCTCCGCTCCAGGACGGCAGCGCTGAAGCCCCCGTCGTAGGCGGGCACCCGGCCGAGCTCGGGGGTCAGCGCGATGCCCCGGTCCAGGTCGTCCCCCAGGTAGTCGTAGGACCGGTAGCCGCCGGCGTCCTGGCTCATGCCTGCGCCCCGCTCGGCCCCGCGGGCAGCCGCTCGGCGAGCAGGGTCCACAGCTCCTCCCAGGCGCGCATCCCCTCGTGCAGGCGACGGAGCCGGAGGAACTCGTTCGGTGCGTGCAGCTTCTCGTCCGCGGTCGAGAAGGAGAAGAAGAGGGTCTTGGCCCCGAGCGCCTCCTCGAACAAGGTGGTGGCGGGCAGGGTCCCGGCGATCACGGCCAGCAGCACCTCCTGCCCGGGGTAGACCGAGGCCAGGGCGTCGGTGGCCGCGGTGATCGCCGGGTGGTCGGGGGCGATGCGGTACGCCGGCACCCGGCCCTTGTCGGGGCGCACCTCGACCCTCACCCCCGGCACCGCCACGCTCTCCACGTGCCGGCGGACGGCGGCGACGACCGCGTCGGGATCCTGCCGCCCGACCAGCCGGCAGGAGACGTGGGCGGTGGCGACCCGGGGGATGACGGTGTACTTGCCGCCCGCCTCCAGGCCGTTCACCTCCAGGGTCGGGCGCTCCCAGAGCCGCTGCAGCGTGCTGTAGCCGCTCTCCCCGAACAGCTCGGGGGCCCCGACGGAGCGGCGGTACTCCTCCTCGTCGAAGGCGACGGCGTCGATCTCGGTCCGGCGAGCGGCGCCCAGCTCTTCCACCCCGTCGTAGAAGCCGGGCACCGCGACCCGGCCGTCGTCGGTGTGCAGGCTGGCGACCAGCGTGGTGAGGGCGTGCACCGGGTTCTGCACGGTCCCCCCGAAGCGCCCGGAGTGCAGGTCGTCGGCCGGCCCGGTCACCACCAGGCTGAACGAGACCAGCCCCTTCGAGGCGACGGACAGCGATGGCTCGGACGGACGCCACATGGCGCCGTCGGCGGAGATGACGAGGTCGGCGGCGAGCTCGTCGGCGTGGGCCCGCACGTAGTCGGGCAGGGACGGGCTGCCGATCTCCTCCTCGCCCTCGAACAGGAGCTTCACGTTCAGGGGCGGCCCGCCGCGCTGCTCGAGAAAGGCCTGGAGCAGCTTGAGGACCAGGAAGACCGGCCCCTTGTCGTCGGTGACCCCGCGCCCCCGGATGACGTCGCCGTCCCGGGTCAGCTCGTAGGGCGGCGACTCCCACTCGTCCAGACTGCCGGTCGGCTGCACGTCGTAGTGGCCGTAGACCAGCACCGTCGGCGCTCCCGGCGCTCCCAGCCAGTCCGCTCGCACCACCGGGAAGCCGTCGGTCTCGACCACCCGCGCGTCCAGCGGGGCGAGCTGGCGCGCCAGCCAGGACGCCGCTTCGTGCATCGTCTCCGACGAGGCGCTCCGGCTGTTGCTGGGGATGGCGACGTACTCGGCCAGCTCGGGCAGCAAGGCGTCCAGGGTCGGCAGCTCCAGGCCCGGCCGCGCGGTCCTCGACTCACTCACCGGTGGTGCTCCAGCCGCTCGTGATCAGGTCCCGGACCTCGGCCACGCCAGCGGCCCAGACCACCTCCATGTCGGCGTCGGGGCGCTGGTAGGGGCCACCGTGGCTGCCGTCGGGTGCGGCCTCGCGCATCTGCGTGCGGGACAAGGTGTTGACCACCGCACGCGAGAGAGCCGGGATCGGCTCCTCGGGGACCTGGACGCCCTCGATCCGCGTCCAGGGGAAGCTCTCCACCCAGGCTCCGTGCATCTGCACCGGGTCGAAACGGCTGGCGGCCTCGGCGGTGCGGGGGGCGTTGTACCAGCTGTGGAACAGCACCTCCACCGGGTGCGGACGAGGGACGCTGGCCCACTCGCGGATCAGCCCGGTGACCGGCGCGTTCCCCCCGTGCCCGTTGACGATGGCGATCCGCCGGAACCCCTGACCGGCGAGGCAGTCGAGCAGGTCGCGCAGCACCTCGATGTAGGTCGTCATCCGCAGGCTCATGGTCCCCGGGTACTCGGTGAAGTAGGGCGCCATCCCGAACGGCAGCGCCGGCAGCACCGGCACGCCGAGGGGCTCGGCGGCCTCCACCGCGACGCGCTCGGCGAGGATCGCGTCGGTGCCGAGCGAGAGGTAGCCGTGCTGCTCGGTGGAGCCCACCGGCAGCACGACCCGGTCGTCGTGCTGCAGGTAGTCCT
>Ga0210040_10008498_pt1 | contig 12164 bp, 9 predicted proteins | sample CryGeyCG12114_NA_FD_185462 | JGI IMG/M metagenome (GOLD analysis project Ga0210040, IMG submission 185462) | Groundwater microbial communities from aquifer - Crystal Geyser CG19_WC_8/21/14_NA (SPAdes) (version 2) | ecosystem: Environmental > Aquatic > Deep subsurface > Groundwater | place: USA... | reverse complement strand
AAAAAACCGCGTCGACGACGGCGTAACTCGACGGCGCACACCTCTATTCAAAACACAATCGAATGTTGCAAAACCACTGACTTGAAATCGCAGACGACGGCGTAACTCGACGCCGCACACCTCTATTCAAAACACAATCGAATGTTGCAAAACCACTGACTTGAAATCGCACATTCAAAACGAATCAATCACATTTGATTGTTTTGACAAAAAAACCGCGTCGACGACGGCGTAAATCGACGGCGTAACTCGACGGCGCACACCTCTATTCAAAACACAACCGAATGTTGCAAAACCACTGACTCGAAATCGCCCATTCAAAATGAATCAATCACATTTGATTTTCGCGCCTATAATAATAGTACTACAAATGTGTACAATATGCTTATCACATGATGAAAAAATTACCTTACTGTTTCAAATTGAAACAACTAATTAAAAACTGAAACCACTTTTTGATCGATTGGGGTTATACTACATCTTACCTGAAAACTGCGCATTGATCTTTAACCTCGTTCCAAACAGAGTGTGTTAACACAAATTCCAACTTGCGTTTTCAGGTGATTTTCCATTTAACATGTAGAGCATAGGGCGCTCCCGTTTCTACAATTATAAGACTCGACTTCGCAGTCTTCGTAATAAAGCATTGATTACTTTTTGTTGTTACTAATTCGTGGAGTTACTATTGTTTTTTACTATAATGAACGAGCATTTTAACGTGGGTTACTATAATGAATGGCTATCATTATTGAATAAAGTGTTTACGAAGAAAACGGCTTTTGTAGTTCATCTTGCACTGCAAAATGACTCTATCAATATGTAAATTATGTAGTTAACCGCTAAAAAGATGAAGCGAGTAAAGATCTAGTTCATCCCACTCACATTCTCATTCCTTTTCACCACAACAGAAGAAACTGTGCAAGAAAAGCGTTTGTAGTGAAAAGTTTATTGCTTTCATTCATAACTTGATCATCGGCACCATCTGAGAGACTTTGTACTACTTGCGGCCAGGCTAAAACACAGTTTAGTGATAAAATTGGACGTAAAAATTGTCCATAGTAGTTAGGAAGTGGGTAGTCACAATATTTATCCACATTGCATATCCAGTGAATGAAACGATAGGTTCCATCTGCTCAAAAGCACTGTAAATCTTAACGGAGCTACTATTTTTTTTAGTACTACCCTAATTCCTTCCGTTTTACTTCCCATAGAGAAAAAAGCATTACGTTTTGTGGACAGCACTGTCACTAAAAAAAACTACCCACGGGAATTATTTAATTCGACAAAACGACTCTTTTCGTTCACATTGTCTGAGAATTTAAAGAATAGAGTCAGATTAAAAACATGTTCTCTTTAGCCAGGGGGTGGCAATTGCCTAGTAATTTTTCAAAAAACAGTAAACAAGCTCCCAGATGACGTCATCTGGAAGCTTGTTTGCTGCTTTTTCTATCAGCGTTTAAAATTAACATTTGAAATTAATTTAATAATTAATTTTCGTTCAATTACCGTACCTTCTACAAATACTATTCTATATACCTTGTCTTTAGCATGTTATTTATTTCTGTGGAAATTAACTCACAGTTTACGCTTTCGGCACTCCAGTTTCCATAAAGGATTAATGAGCCAGTCATTAAATCTCGTGCAGATACATATTTATGCACTTTTTAGTTAGTTAGTGAAAAAAAACTTTGCCCAAGCGTAAATACCAACTGTACAATGGTGCACAATCTGTAGCAATTCACATCTGTATGGCAGGCCTTGTGCTTAGTTATAGTTACCTACCACTGAGCGTGCATCCAATCAAAATTATGTGCGGTTTCTATATATTAAACATTCTCTAAATACATTCAACTGTCATGGTAGTATTGTTGTGGTGAAAGTATATTTTATATAGTGACAAGACTGACCTGTCAGCAGTAATAAAGGGTGCCTGTAGTTAGTTATAGTCGGTTCGGTAACAAACGTAACCAAAAAACGCTGTGCTCCCATGAAAGCGGCGCTAACTAACTTATACTTTACCATAGTACTTGAGAACTAAGGGATGGGATGGGACGATGGGAGTGAGGCAGAAGCTCACGTCATTAACAAGCTGTAACTAAATACGAGGCGGCTGCCTTCATTAATCTTCTTAGTGTTTAGGTTGTCCTTCAGGGAAGTAAAACTGTTCCTGTTTGTCTAAACTTGAGGAATTTTGCTACTACATGTTTAATTTCCCATCTTGCACCATAAACCATCAACCGCGGCATGACACAAACTCGTGTCATAAACTTTTCAACCGCACTCACATTTAGTTACGTGTGAGGAAATGGAGCAAGAACTGGAATTGAATCCAATGAGTGAATGCACACACTTCTAATGGATTCATGACAGGTGATGAAAAATAGCGTGAAAAGCAAACCAAATGAATACATTGAGAGAAACGGACATGTGAGTATATTGAATATGAAAGCTAGTTTCAACTAGCGTGTTGAATTTTGTTTCTGTCGTGCATTGTAAATAATAATGCTTCATGTTAATATAAAGTTTTGTGCAAATGAATACGATAAGAGTGAATGCATTTGTTTGAAAGAGCTAAGAAAACACAGGAAAACTGATTGTGAACGCACAATGGGAAATCATTGTAACAAACCATGCAGAGTTTTTGATGTAGTAGATTTGTGGCAAGAATGCAAAAGTTTATTTTCCCACTTTCCAAAAAATTTCTTTTCAGCTACATCTGCAATATTTATTTGCTATTTATTTATACAGTATACTAAAGCAAAGCCCTTTGGTTGATTCTTCGATGACGAAATATAATGTTTCACAATTTTCTTTGCCATGCAAAGTGTAAAGTTTACACACAAGGCATATTACAACAATCGCTGTCATGTCATGAAAACTTGCTTTACATTCCCTGTCTCTCATCATTACGCATTGATATTCTAACTTCGCTAAAGTTTGGCTATATAAATAAAGTTTTCATCCATATGTTCTGTCCTCATAAAAATGACATGCATGAAGTGACCAGTTTAGTTTCAATTGAGTTCGCATGTTTATGGAGTATACAGAGTACTGAATAAATACACCACCTGTATAATGTTATCAAAAAGAAGTCATTTTTCACAGAAATACATTATGTGCAATGCAAAAGTTATAGCATAAATTCACATGATTGATACAAGTGTCCTCAATCCAGACCCAGTCATTAAATATTTATCCAGAATCCAGACCAATAATGAGCAACAACGCTCAATCTAATGAACTATTGATCTAAAGGGTCTCACAAATTAGCTCCAACAACAATTGATGCATAACAACGTTTTTCAAAAGTTGAATTCAATCTCAAGTACTAAAATTAAGGGAAAAAGTTTAAATGACGGAAAATCAGCAACTTTTAAAACTAATGGGTAAAACAAATAAACCTGAATACAACTTCTTAATTGTTGTTCAACGAATTTTTGGAAATGCTTATGAAATATGAATTTCTTATAGCCCCTCTAATTTCATATTTATTCAAACTTTTAAGAAACACAAAACATTTTTCTAAGAACTTTTTCCTGTGCCGCCCATAGACAATCTAAAAGTTTCCAAATCCCCTTTACTTTAACAGCAAGAAAAAGACAAGCAAAGTATAATTCTCTTGGTTTCTAAGACTACTTATCTCCTTTCATCTCCAAATCAATATACAGAGACTGTCAACTCTCCCGTGTTCATTTTAAATCTCTGAAACACAATAATAATGTGACGACCCAAGTAGAAAGGAAGCTGTCTCCTTCAAATTTTCAGTAATCTAATCTGTTCAAAATTTTCAGTCCGCTATTTCTCCGTCTTGCTCTTGAAGCAAACAAGACTAACTAACTAACAAAGTATAGCCAACAATCCCACTCAGCCGGAAAGAGCCACTCTCTGCTTCCCTAACGAAAAGAATGACGGACGAAAATGTCAATAGCCTGTCTACGTTGGCAACAAGCAAACTCGAGAAATGTCTCACCAACGTTTCCAAAGGACGGCTGGACAATTTCATTACGAAGATAGTCAACTCCTCAGAGAGTTCATCGTTGTCAAGCCGCACAGAAAACGCTATGATGGTTGCTAAAAGCCAGAGTAGTGGAAATCAACCCTCACACAAAAGTAAATCCAAATCCAGGGCTTTCAAAGAAGGATCTAGTTGTAGAGCAGCTAACAATAGTGAAGAAAATGATGGCAGCGGTAGTGCCATTTATAGTTCCGAAAAGGAGATCTCTGTTCCCAAAAACAACACAGATACGGAATTGGCTTTGCAAGCACACACCATTAAAAGGCATCTGCAGGGCACTCTCAAAGAAGATTTGATTCCCCTCATGGTCCACCAATCTTTGATCCGAACGTTGAATGATAGCAAGTGCTTGGAAGCTGCTCACGCTTCTGTCGATTCGGCGGATATTGTAGATTTCCGAGATTTGCCTGTGCACAACATGTAAATACCTTTTTTCTTTCCAGTCCAATTTACATTTTCTGGGAAAGGTTCAAATAAGATGAAGTAGTCAGGAGCACTATAATATTAGTCCCATTGGCAAGGCGGAAAATTGCGGAGAAAAATGTAATATTATGCTATTTCCTGGATGATTTTAATATTGCGTATGTAATAATGTAGAGAAGCACGTTTAAAGTGAAACATTCAGTTTTTATGACAGTGCCATGGATTTTAATACAGAATCCAATGTTTGCGTTGATCCGTTCGAAGAATTTCGTAAACAAGGACGGATTAATTATCGTGATTATTTTTCACAAACGATGGCACGCAGGACTATATTATTATTTTCCTTACTGACTGACTAATGCATGGAAAGAAAGAAGTAGATTTAGATATGGTGCTGAGAATGCAAACCAACAGAGGAAAAGATTTCACAAGACTTGAGTTACGTGACGATACATGAACTGGATCCAATCCATACGTACTGTGACTTGAAATAAATTTTCGGGTATAAAGTTGAATTTCTGCTGCAGAAAAAGCAATTATTTCAGCGAGGAAAGATAAAGAAAGAGGAGGGGGAGACTTGTTTTTTTTGGCGCAATGTGAAATACTAAGCAAAAAACTAGCTTATATTTTCAACTATCATGTAATGAATTGAGAGTAAAAGTCTCTGATTGATATATGTAGTTAGTAGTCCCCGGCATAATTTTAAACCAGTTGAGTAATAACTGTCTAAACAAATACTTGAGTTTTGATCCTGATGGGATTTCTAGGGCACTGCTAACAGAGAGGGAAAATGTATATGAGTAAATAAAGTTTACATTCAAATTTAATATGATTTTCAGTGATACTGACACGGTCGTTGACAAAGAGCCAGAAAATGCATCCTTGTTCACTCCACCAGACGAGTTTGATTGGTTTAGTCGAGACAAATTTGGCAAAATCCTGTCCACACCAGAAGCCTGTGAAATATTCACCATTTTGTATGCATCAGGCTATGCATCTAAAGTGGAGCATTTGTACTTGAATGCTCGCCGAGGAAACTACTGGGCAACAGAGCAAGACACGGTGAGAATATTAGCGCAAGCCCTTACAGCATTAACTTCATTGACGGTGGTAGTACTCAGGGGAGTTGCGGATGACAAAATGCTTCAAATCTTAGGAGAAAGCGCAAAAAATTTGAAACATGTCGATGTGAGTGGATCCAAATTTGTTACTGACATCGGGATCCAAAATCTTTTCCTCAGCCCAAGACTCCGGGCACACAAAACTGCATCATCATATTGTCTGATTTCTTCATGGGTGAAAAACAATTTGAACAAAATGAACCCACTGGTTCACAAGTTGCTACATTTGGACTACTCATGGACAAGTGTGACCCATTTGGCTCGAAACATGGTCAATTTATTTCCCGGTTCGTATCTCTATAAAAGAATGTTCACGCCACCTCCGTTATCTGAGGATCAAGACCGACATTATGAAAATTATGCTTATGGACAACACATATTTATTCGGAATACGGTAAATCCAAGGTTTAAATAACAATGCCAATTTTTTATAATCCACAGATCGCTAAAAAAACTGTCTTTTTATGAAAATGGATGTGACAGCTTTCCATATAGTTCAATAATATGGTTGGGTAGGCAGTCGGCAGTCGACACAAAAAATTATTAGAGATCAAACGTTTTAGCTAGGAATACTGTCGCTGAAAAGGAAAAAAGGCGTTCACTTGTCAGATCATGCTGCCTTGTAGAGAGTTGGGTCTACAAAAAGGTTTCTTTTTATCTCCCACTCCGCAGATTGACTTTCAAGCCCAAATCCCATCGAACAAATCCGATTTCCTTAAGTTTGAAGCCGACCTGCAGAATTATGCTGGCCCAAAAGGGGTGAAAAGTTTTATGAAACTACTAGAAGGTCATGTGCCATGGAGGGACCGCACTCTCACCGTGTACATCGAAAAAGGGTCTACAGACGAGTATACCAATTGGATCTTAGAAGAGCATCAAATCCCATACTGTGAAGCTATCATTACTCCTTCAGAAAAAGAGAACAGAATTTATGGACATGTTACATTTGCGTATGGAGCACTGCGAAAGCTCTACAGCATATATCCATTGAACGTGAACATTCTGGGAGCTTCCTGTCCCAAATTAAAAGTAAGTAGTAAGCTACAGGGCAGAATTGTAGAAAAAAACCGTACTTGGTTGGATTTTGCGGTTCCCACTAGTTTACATTCTTTTGCATACCAAGAACTTCAAGGAACTTTCATACAAAGCCAACAATGGTATTCGCTAACTTTAACTAACAATAGAATGTAGCTTAGGTCCATTCAATAAGCTTTCATAATATGGACTATTTAGCATCTAAAATGAAAACCAGGTTCAAACTGGCCAAACCTTTCTCTCTTAATGAACCGTGTTCCTGAAAAAAAAAAAACTCTTTCTACTTCATGGTTTACTACTCAAAGCAATTTAAACTTTCAATAAAGTTAGTACTGTAATAATATTCGCTCGGACGTTCTTGGTAGAAGCCAAAATTACACAAATTGCTTTCACAAGGCGACTATATATTTTTTCATTATTATTAAAATCCCACATTTGGATCTAACGGTACAGATCTTGCGAGGTATCCTAACCGACACCTGGAAAATGAGAACGAGCTTATTACCTGAGCTCCGAGAACTCGACATGTTTGCCGAGCCAACTACCATGGTCTCCATGCTCGAATATTGCCCCAACTTGAAAAAAGTTCGAGTGCGAATTCTTAGAGAGCAACTCTATGATCATCACATAGCCAAGGGGGTCACTAATGCGATGTGCAAACGGAGTTTAGAGGAGCTTTGGATTGCTCCTTCGTACAAAAAGGAAAAGTTTGGGGAAGGGACGGGTTCACCAGATAATAACAAATTGAGCACTTCACACCAAACCACAAAAAAGACGATGGGAACTTCCACAGACTTTGACAAGCTGGAAACCATTCTGGGTCGGTATGAACATGTGGCTCAAGATATTGTCGTCGGTTTGGAAGACTTGGTTCAGCTATCTGCTGCATCCATTACTTTGGTAGTCCAGAGTTGCCCCAAATTGAAAAGACTGGGTGATATTGCCTGGTGGAGTCAAGTTGATCAGAAGGAAGCATCGGCTATATGCAAAGAGCTTAAAAATGGGCATGAATGTAAAGTCTCGTTGATTTCTGAGAATGCTATTGTTGCAGATGAGTGAGGAATACACACTATATAAACTCTGTAATATCAAAGACCCAATGAAAACGGTAAATTTTCTTGTGAAAAGTTTTCTTCAATGCCTCCAGTCAGTTAGTTAATTAAAGAAACCGCAAAGATTTATTGTGCCAACCAATCATGATGATCAATACATACTAATGCAATTTAATTAGTACCAGATTTACAAATGCACGCAGCAGACTAAATTTTGTCTTGCAGCAACAGCATGTACGGTAGGCATTAATGTAAACGATCCTTGTTGCCATTACTTTCACTTAGCAGATTCAAGAGGAAATTGCACACGGGAACCATCAAAGAATTCAAGCCATTGGTCATCATGTGACGCTTTCTTTCCCGCAGAGCACAAAATTCAACATTCATGAGATGAAGCGGAGATAATTTGTTCATAAATTTTGGTCTACAGAATCCATATGGGAAAGGAGAGTAAATAAAAATAAATATTTGGGTGTGGACACTTGTCTAAAGAACGCAAGAAAATTGTCTTCAAGGGAGTTTGTGAGTGAGTGTGCATTATCTATTACTGCGTAAGAAACGGGAGGTTGTACAACGTGTTGTGTTAGTTCACCCCAGAGCGTGCTTTTACACAGAATAAGCAATTTAAAATTCATCTTCCAAGTCAATATGAAAATATTAGTTTGTTTAAGTTTATCATTATGGAGCTAAAGACTGACAATAACAAACAATGATTATTCTTAGCAACCTCTGATTTAAATACTAACTATGAAAAAGTGGAAATGACGTCATTTTCCCTGCTGTATGTTCCTGGTGGCCAATTTTAAATTCTTTTGAACGTATTCGGGGAAATGATCAAAGCTTCGTACTTATTACGATGGTTTGGTTTTCGTTCTGGTGTGGTAAATAACAAAAAGCTTGATTTACTTCCATTATATAAAGCGCCCACTCTTCTAACTCGACTTTCAAAGATCTCGTATGCGCAGTAATTAAATGTCCTTCTACAAAGCTTAAACAGAGTCAATCATTTTTTTTTAAATTTAGCTTTAATGTTTTATAATTTATTTTATGTCACTGTCACCGCAGAAATTTTAGCCTGAAAATTTTTAAAGAGAAATATTTTTCAAATAATTTGTTGGACTAGGATTTACATTGATTGAAGTCAGGAGAGATGAAGTGCTCAGTTTTTAGTGGCTACCTCAATGAATAAACCGCGTTAGATAAATATAATAAAACAGTAGGAATTATTCTGGAATTTGGTTCATGTATTTAGAGGTATAGAAGTCTCTAATATTTGAAAAGAAAAAACATCCGGTGAATAGTTTGAGGGAAAAATCAAAATCAAAGTGTCTTCCTTTCAAGTTAAGTTAGTCAGATGAAAATGAAAGAAATTGAATGAGCCGGCTCTGATGATTAAAGCCTGCTGCTGAAAACATGAACATGCTTGTATCACCAATTTTACAGAGATTAATTAATGTTGAATCTTGAATCTAAAAGAAAGAAATGTAAACAAAAGAACGCACGTACTATGTTGACTATAATAGTTTATACCTAACAGGTCTAACAATGGAAGCTGACTTACGATGACCACGGTTTCCCGTTTAAATTTATATTTTAGAAATCTTTATTTCATGTTGTTAACAAATCCGCAAAAAGTTTCCTTGAATGGGCTATTTATTTGTAAAAGTTGTGCGCCATTCCACGGAATCGGTAGTATGGTAGGATAGGCTAGACGCTAGAGTATGGAGAACAAAGTACGCGAGATAGCTCGTGCGCGGCAGCAGCCGAAACAAAGGGACGCTACTAACTACTGCTGGAAGCATTCCTATATTCCACCATCGTTGCGCGCGCAATTTCGATGATTCTCACAGAAAACGCATTGTAGGGAATATTTTTTTCAGACCTCAGATCCGAAATCCGAATGTCACCGTAAGCAAGGTAGCTTGCATTGTAAGTAAACTTACTGCCTCAAAATGCCATACAAACTTACGATCTTTGTGCAAAATCAGCAACACCGTTTGCGGTTGTTTTAGGAAACTTGAAAAATTTAATTAAACTCCATTAATTAAATACGCTTGAAGGAATCTGATCTTGAGTGAGCGGAAAGTTTGTTAACAAAGTTGCTATACATTAAAATGTCTTCGATCCTATGAAAGATACTGTAAGTACATAACGTAATACGTAATCAATTTCTTTTTAGTCTCAACCCTGCAGTTTACTTGTTCACGTAATATAAAGCAGCGCAGGCATTCTTTAGCCAAATACATATATTTCCACCGATTATGGACATAAGGCAGCTTCTTTGCATGGCTGACAGGCTCCAATAAATATCCTCCCATAACAAACAATACAATATGAAGCAAACAGGCATAGAAGTATTCCTAATTACCTAATTGGTAAGTGATAGAAATATTTCATAACCAAAGAACCTAATTTACTGTCGAAATTATTTTCCTAGAATAGTTTCACACCGAAACCAAAGTGTGCAGGCAGACAGTAGACAGAAGTAGCATTTTCCTGTGAATTGAATAATGAAGCGGCGGATAGTGAAGAACCAATTAGTCCAGAGTCCAGACTACGAACTTATAAAATTGAATTACATCGATCAATTGGTGTGCACGGTTGCACTTCAAAGAGGTTTCAAAAGACAGTGATATGACGCTAACAAGATTGGATTTGCAGTAGCTCGATGAGTGGTTGCATACGTTTTTTTACTACATTTTATATGAAACGTATAGACATCAATTCATATATGTAGTTCTGAAAGTAGTTCACACATTTCTTTTACTCACTCGCCGCACCACACTAACTAAAAGTTGCCGAGCATAATATTGAAACCATGGAATGATGGAAGAAATTCAAAATTTATCGTCAAGATACCTCGAGTATCTCATAATGAAATATACTCTTGTACTCTTTCATTTATCTCAGCTCTCAACTTTCATCATCTCTAAATGATGATGACATCCTGCGGAAAACTTCTTCGCGTTCACGTTGGTCTTTTGAGAGAACAGTTGAATAGAAAAAGATTGGTCGCATTTATTCAATCACAAACTTAATAGCTTTGTTGCAATATGACGACTGGAATGAATCCATTATCTCATTGCAGACAGTTCCCTGTTTTAGATACCGGGAGGGAACGCCAAAACTTTTCTGTCCTGATAGCACATGTTGGACAAAAAGTTATTGACAAGCTTCAACAACTTAGTTTAAGGTCTCCATGTCTCCATTATGCATTTCCCAGCGCGCAGGCAAAAGTCAAATTGAATTTCTATCGTTTAGGCGCAAAAAGATTAAATGCCACCTTGAAAAGCAATGCAGCTATTGCTATGTTCATACCATAGAAGTAGATTACTATATAACACTAGAAGACTTGCTTCCTTCATTTCTTGTAGCCACATTTTTTTCAATGTGTGTCTATGATCCTCATATGTTCAAGTCCAGTCAAATATACATAGTTAGATCTGCGATCTTCCTTCGTATTCGCATCCGCCAAAAACTCGGCAGAGATGGCGTGCCACTCATGCAAAAATTTTACGGAATTTTCTGATACCATAGAAGTAGATTTACTCACCACACAACACATACTGGCTACACAGATTCTACATGTATTAGATCAGAGGAGCGGGGCTTTGGTTCATACTGCCCTTGTCAAATCAGTTTTTTTCCAACTTCCGTTTACATGACTAAGTCATTGTAGCCACATGCAAGTGTAACGTATTTTCTGCCTCCTCAAATACGCTACTAACTAACTAACTATAGTCCCTTTGCTTGCCCCATACAGTAGTATGCATGGTACTATATGCATTGGCTTATGTAATAATATTTGGTATAAAACCACTGAACATGCTATACATATATGCAAATAGCCCGCGCTAATATATTGATTATATGCAAAAGTAAAGCGCCGCCTACAATGCATAACAAGCAACAACAAAGACAACAGCATATGCTAGCAAAACTATCTATGGCTGTACATAGGTAGGAAGTGGCATACCTGAAAAAACCCTATATACCTGGCACCTATGGTTTGGCTATACCCGCTCTATATGCCAGACCCATACATAGCCGGAATGACGTCAGCCACGTGAATGGTCGGATTTCCCCAGCCCAACAGTGCCGGAAAAGCTCAGCACTGTGGATTGCTGGATCCCCAGCCCAACAGTGCCGGAACGACTCAGCACTGTGGATTGCCAGAGATGTTGCTCGCCTGGATGCCAAGCAGCAACTGACTGAATCAGTCAGCGACTGCCCAATATATTGCTAATGCACGGACGTAAAAGAGAACTATTCACCTCCGTGCACGAGCACAGCATTACGTAGTAAGGCCCTAGCATACAAAAGCCCTAGCCAAAACCTGTGCATCTTTTACACGGCGTCATAGCCGTGCTAGGGAAAAAGGATTCCTCACAACCTCATCTCTGGATCAAAATAAATAAACTGGGATTAAGCTGAATGTAAAAATGCTTTTATAATGCCGCATGATTTCATTATTCTCCCAAGGATTCATGGGTAATGGGAATATAATTAACTTTGTAA
>Ga0210040_10008497_pt1 | contig 12164 bp, 12 predicted proteins | sample CryGeyCG12114_NA_FD_185462 | JGI IMG/M metagenome (GOLD analysis project Ga0210040, IMG submission 185462) | Groundwater microbial communities from aquifer - Crystal Geyser CG19_WC_8/21/14_NA (SPAdes) (version 2) | ecosystem: Environmental > Aquatic > Deep subsurface > Groundwater | place: USA... | reverse complement strand
CGCCGCCCCCGCCTCCGCTGCGGCCGAGTTGTCAGACGTGGCGGGTGCTCCAGCCCCCTCCGTTTCTGACAAGTCGGCGGGGAGCCCGGAGGAGGACGGCGCGGAGGCGGCGACGTCCTACGACCTCCACCACCACGGCGACACCGAGGTCGGCGACGGGCTGGTCGACCTGGCCGTCAACATCCAGCAGGGCGAGCCGCCGGCCTGGCTGACCAGCGCGGTCGCCGGCACGCTGGGCCGTCTCGGCGCCTACCCCGACGCCCGCCCGGCCACCGCCGCCGTGGCCGCCGCGCACGCCGTCCCGGTCGAGTCGGTGCTGCCCACCTCGGGCGCCGCGGAGGCGTTCACCCTGCTGGCCCGCGCGCTGCGCGTCGAGCACCCGGTGGTCGTGCACCCCCAGTTCACCGAGCCGGAAGCGGCACTGCGGGCAGCAGGGCACCGCCCCACCCGCGTCGTGCTGGACGCCGCCGACGGCTTCCGGCTCGACCCCGACCGCATCCCCGCCTCGGCCGACCTCGTCGTGGTCGGCAACCCGACCAACCCCACCTCGACGCTGCACCCGGCGGAGCTGCTGGAGCGCCTGCGCGCACCCGGCCGGGTGCTGGTGGTCGACGAGGCGTTCATGGACGCCGTCCCCGGCGAGCCGGCGAGCCTGGTCGGCGCCGCCCTGTCCGGGCTGCTGGTGCTGCGCTCGCTGACCAAGACCTGGGGCCTGGCCGGGCTGCGGGCCGGCTACGTGGTGGGCGACCCGGCGCTGGTTGCCCTGCTCGCCGCCCAGCAGCCGCCCTGGTCGGTCTCCACCCCCGCACTGGCTGCGATGACCGCCTGCACCAGCGAGCAGGCCCGCGAGCAGAGCCGCGTCCTGGCCCTGGTGATCGCCGAGCGCCGGACCGCCCTGGTCGACGGCCTGGCCGAGCTGGGCCTGCCGGTGACCGGCGAGCCCGCCGGACCGTTCGTCCTGGTGGACACGGCCGGCTGGGCCACCGGTCAGCCCGCCGGCTGGGTGCGGACCGGCCTGCGCGAGCTCGGCTTCGCCGTCCGGCGCGGCGACACCTTCCCGGGTCTGGGGCCGGACTGGGTCCGCGTCGCCGTCCGGGACGAGGCCACCACCGGCCGGCTGCTGGAGGCGCTGGCCACCCTGACCGCGCGCACCGGCGCCGGCCTGCGCCTCGGGAGCGCCGCATGAGCGCCGGCTTCGTGGCCGACCTCGAGCTGGCCGGGCGCCGCGTGCTGGTGGTGGGCGGCGGGCCGGCCGCCCTGGCTCCGGTCACCGCCCTGCTGCAGGCGCACGCCCTGGTCACCGTGGTGGCGTCCGAACCCGGGACGACGGTGGCCGACCTGGCCGACCGCGCGCTGCTGGACGTCGTCCCCGGGCTGGACGGCCTCGACCTCGCCGGAGCGGCCCTCGTGGTCCCGGCCACCGGGGACGCGGCGCAGGACCGCGCCGCCGCGAGCCTGGCCGCCGCGCAGGGCGTGCTGGCCGTCCGGCCCGCCGCCGACCCGGCGGCCGCCCGGCCCGAGGGGGGCGAGGTCGTGCTGGTGGGCGGCGGCCCGGGCGACCCCGGTCTGCTCACCGTGGCCGGGCTGGAGGCGGTGCGGACCGCCGACGTGCTGGTCTGCGACCGGCTGGCCCCGCTCGCCGTGCTGCAGCAGGTGCGCCCGGGGGCCGAGGTCATCGACGTGGCCAAGATCCCGCGCGGGGCGTTCACCTCCCAGGAGCGGATCAACGAGCTGCTGGTGGAGCACGGCCGGGCCGGCCGCCGGGTGGTCCGGCTCAAGGGCGGCGACAACTTCGTCTTCGGCCGGGGCGGGGAGGAGTGGCAGGCCTGCGCGGCCGCCGGGGTCCCCGTCCGCGTCATCCCGGGGGTGTCCTCCGCCATCGCCGGACCGGCCCTGGCCGGCATCCCGCTCACCCACCGCCAGCTGACCCAGGGGTTCACGGTGGTCTCGGGTCACCTACCGCCCGGCGACCCGGGCTCGACGCTGGACTGGCCGGCCCTGGCCCGCGCGGGCACCACCCTGGTGGTCCTGATGGGTGTGGCCACCCTGGGCGCCATCACCACCGAGCTGGTCGACGCGGGGCTGGCCGCGGCGACGCCCGCCGCGACCGTGGCCGACGCGGGCCTGCCCAGCCAGCGCGTGGTCCGGGGCACGGTGGCCGACATCGCGGCCCGGACGACCGAGGCCGGCCTGCGCCCGCCCGCCATCACCGTCATCGGTGCGGTGGCCGGCTTCCGCCCCTGACCCGGACAGCCGCGCGAGCGGGCGGGTCAGCCGGCGAGGTGCGCACGGACGACCTCGGTGAGCGCGGCGCTGGTGTCCTGCAGGGCCCGGCGCGGGCCGACCTCCTCGACCAGGGAGCGGACCTCGACGCCACCGTCGCTGACCAGCGCGGCGCGCGCGTCGGCGTCGGCCACCCCGACCACGACCAGGACGGGCTTGCCGGCCGCGCGGGCCAGCGCGACAACCCCGCCCACCACCTTGCCGGCCAGCGAGGTGGCGTCCAACCGGCCCTCCCCCGTCACCACCAGGTCGGCGACGGCCACCTGCGCCGCCAGCCCCACCTCCGCGACCACCCGGTCGAAGCCGGGCACCAGCCGGGCGCCCACGGCGGCGAGCCCGCCGGCCAGGCCGCCGGCCGCTCCTGAGCCCACGACCTCGGCCACGTCGACGCCGTAGCGCTGCCGGTAGTCCTCGCGCAGCGCAGCCAGCCGGGCCGTCAGCTGCACCACGGTGGCCGGGTCGGCACCCTTCTGGGGCCCGTAGACCCGGGCCGCCTCGGGGAACCGGGTCTCCACGTCGCAGCAGATCTCCACCCCGGCCGCACCCAGCCCGGCGGCCGTGAGCACGGCCAGCGCCCCGGCCCCGCCGTCGGTCGTCGCCGAGCCGCCCACACCCAGCAGCACCCGGGAGGCCCCCGCCCGCCGGGCCTGCACCAGCAGCTCACCCACACCGCGGGTGGTGGCACCGACCGGGTCGTTGCCCTCCGCGCCGCCGGCGACCAGCAGCCCGCACGCCTCCGCGGACTCGACCACGGCGAGGTCGCCGGCCAGCCGCCAGCCGGCCTCCACCGGCGTGCCGAGCGGCCCGGTCACCGTGCTCCGCCGGTTCGCACCGCCGAACGCCTCGAGCACCCCCTCGCCGCCGTCGGACAGCGGCTGGGCCACCACCTCGACGTCACCCCCGGCGACGGCCGCGGCCACCGCCGCGCAGACCTGCGGGGCCGTGGCGGTACCGCGGAACTTGTCGGGCGCGACGAGCAGCCGCCTCACCACCGACTCCCGGCGGCGGCGGGGGTGGACGGGGGCCGGGGTGGGCAGCGGTGCGGCACAGCGGCGATGGTGCCAGCGACGGGGCGGGAAGTCACCCCGCCCTCACCCTGCCCCCGCGGCACCCGGGCCGCTCGGCCGGGCGAGGCCCTGCAACCGCCAGCGACCGGCGGAGCGGCTGAGCGTCACCGTGCCGGCGTGGGCCACGTCCAGGCCGAGCACCACGGAGGCGGGGGCGGCCAGCGCGGCGACGACGACGGCCCGGCAGACCAGCGGCGCCACCACCCAGACCGTGCGACCGGGGGCCGCGGTGGCCGCCAGCTGGTCGAGAGGTGCGGCCACGCGTGCGACCAGCTCAGCCAGCGTCTCCCCGCCGTGCGGGCGGGCGTCGGGGTCACCCGTCCAGGCGGCCAGCCCGGCCGGGTCCTCCGCCGCGACCTCGGCCAGGCTCCGGCCGGTCCAGCGACCGTGGTCCAGCCCGGCGAGGGCGGGGACCACCCGGCCGGCCAGCCCCAGCGCCGCGGCGGTGCCCAGGCAGGCGGGCTCGGGGCCGCACCAGGCCGGGTCGGGCCCGGCCCGTTCCGCGGCCGGCAGCGGGGGGAGCCGGCCGGGCAGCGCCGGCCCGAGGTCGCCGAGCACCAGCCGCGAGGCGGCCGCGGTGGGCGCGTGCGCGACCAGGGTGAGCCGGACGGCCGTGCCGCCGCTCACCCGGCGTCCCGGCTCAGGCCGGCACCAGCGGCCCGCGGCGACGGGACCCGAGCCGCGCGAACAGCCCGAGGACCTCCGCGCGGACGGCCCGCGGGTGCAGCCCGAGCCGCCCGGCGATCTCGAGGTCGGTGCGGCCCTGCAGGACGAGCTCGAGCACCTCGCGCCCCGGGTCCACCGCGCCCCACCCGTCGACGACCCGGCCCTCGACCACCCGGGCCAGGCCGAGCCGGGCGCGGACGGCGGCCACGGCGGTGGGGCTGACCACGTCCGGCTCGCCGGCGACCCGGCGCACCTCGTCCACCACGGCGGTGCCCCCGACCTGCTTGACCAGGTGGCCGGCGGCGCCGGCCAGCGCGGTGGCGAGCAGGGCCTCCTCGTCGTCGAACGCCGTCAGCAGCAGGCAGCGCACGTCCCGGTGCGCCGAGCGCAGCTCGCGGCAGGCGCTGATCCCCGTGGGGCCCGGGAGCCGGGCGTCGAGCAGGACGAGATCCGGTTCCGCCGCGCCGACCAGCGTCAGCGCCTCCCCGGTCGATGCGGCACTGCCGACGACCTGCAGCCCCTCGGCGGCGCCGAGCAGGTCGGCCAGCCCGTCGCGGACCGCCTCGTCGTCGTCCAGGACGAGGATGCTCCCGGTCCGCGTCCGCAGTGGTGTGGTGGTCAGCTGACTGGTATCGACCATCTCAGTCGACGTCCTTCCCCCGATGGTTGGTGCACGACGAGCTCACCCCCGGAGCGCGCAGCGCGCTCGACGAGCCCTTGTTCCCCACTGCGTCTGGTGCCGGCCGGCAGCCCGCGGCCGTCGTCGGCGACGACGACGACCAGGGTCTGGCCGTCGGTCTCCAGCTCGACCGAGACGTGCTGCACCCCGGCGTGCCCCGCGAGCCCGGTGAGCCCTGCGAGCCCGGTGAGCCCGGTGAGCCACTGCCGCAGCACGGCCGCGACGTCGGCCGCGAGCTCCTCGTCGGCGACGCTGTCCACGGGGCCGGTGAAGCGGTGCACCGGACGCAGGCCCAGCCGGGGCGTCATCTCCTCGACGACGCCCAGCACGGTGGCCCGCAGCGAGGCGGCGGCCGGCTTGGAGTACTTGAGCGCGAAGATCGACGTCCGGATCTGGCGGATGGTCTCGTCGAGCGCACCCACGGTGCCCCGCAGCGAGTCCCGCACCGACGGGTCGACGGTGCTCCGGGCGGCGCTGTCGAGGCTCAGGCCGGTGGCGAAGAGGCGCTGGATGACGTGGTCGTGGAGGTCGCGGGCGATGCGCTCCCGGTCCTCGAGCGCGCTGACCCGCTGCTGGGCGCTGCGGGCGTCGGCCAGCTCGAGGGCGATGGCGACCTGGCCGGCGAAGTCCTCGGCCATGGAGATGTCGACGGCGCTGAACGGGGCCTGCCGGACGCCGCGGCAGACCACCACCGCACCCCGGGCCCCGAACTCGCCCTGCAGCGGCAGCGCCATCAGCGGGCCGACGGGCTGCGGCAGCCCGCCCGGGGACCGCAGGCGGTGCTCGGCGTCCGACTGCAGCACGGCCGCCCGGCCCTGCTCCATGGCCCGGCGTCCCACGCTGGTCCCGGCTGGGTACGTGCGGCCCTCGACCAGCTCGGCGCCCTCGCCGGCCGCCACCGCCACCCGCATCAGCTCCCCGTCGTCGGTCGGCACGACCAGGTTGACCAGGGTGGCCTCGCTGAGCCTGTGCACGGTGCCGACGATCTGGCGCCAGACCGCCAGCCCGTCGCCCCCGTCGTCGGCCAGCAGCCGCTGGCTGATCTCGCTGGACGCCAGCAGCCACTCCTGCCGGCGCCGGGACTCCTCGTGCAGCCGGGCGTTCTCGACGGCGATGCCGGCGGTGGCCGCCAGCGCGAGGACCAGGTCCTCGTCCTCGGTGGAGAAGGCCTGCTCCCGGGGCCCCGTCACGTGCAGGTGCCCGTACAGCTCGCCCTGGGCCCGGACGGGCACGGTGAGGGTGGTCCGGCCGGCGGGCCCGGCTCCGGCGGCCGGTTCGCCGTCGGCCGGGAGCCTCCGCTCGAGCAGCGAGCGGGTGCCGGCCACGTCCGCGGCGGCCAGCCCGTCGTGGACCATCGACTCGAGGCCCCCCTCGCGGGACAGCACGCCGAGGGCCGCCGCCCGGGCGCCGGTGACGGCCCGCGCGCCCTCGACGGCACGGAGCAGGACCTCGGGCACGGAGAGCTCGCCGACGACGGCCCGGTTCGCCACGAGCAGGCTGCGCAGCTGCACCTGGGTGCCGATGATCTCGTCGGCGCGCTCCACCACCTGGACCATCAGGTCCTCGACGGTCTGCCCCGGGGCGACCGGGTCGGGGCCGTCCTCCGTGGGGGGATCGTCAGAGCAGGGCGCGGACATCGCCACGAGGATAAGCGACCTCCCTCCCTCCACGACGCGATTCGGCCAGCTCGATCCACCCCGGCGGCGACCAGGTCGCGCAGCCGGCGGGACCGTCGCGTGGCGGGTCAGCGCACGAGGACCAGGTACGCGAGCAGCAGCATCCCCACCCCTGAGGCGAACCAGCAGGCCCAGTACTGCGCGTCGAACGGGCGCGGACGGCGCGGCAGGTCGGCGGTGGGCAGGAGCAGGGCGGACAGCAGGAGGTCGGGGTCGACCTGGTCGGGGACCAGGGCGTCGGGGGGGACGGGACGGCTGGGGGGCTCGAACGTGGGATCGCTCGACGAGCCCAGCACCGCGTTCTGGGTCATAGCAGAAGTGAACGCCTCCGCCGGCGCCGGTAGCAGGTCGTTTGGTCCCGGGAGGCTCGGGACTTTGGTCCCCAGTTCTGCGGCCGCCCGACCGGGCAGTGCCGCGGTGCTCGGGGAGTGGCGGGACGAGCACGCCTCCTGGCCGACCGGGGGGAACCGCGCCCGGCGAGGGCGCGACGGGTGGCCGCCGACGGGGAGCGGGTCACGACCGGACGCGGGACCAGACCACGGGGCATCGAGCCCGGGAGCCACCACAGCGGCGTCCCGGACCCGATGTTCCCCCTCTGCCGCGAACGGCAGGGCCGGCGGGTCGAGGTGGGGACCACCTCGTCGTCCTGATCCTGCGACAGCGGAGGGCACCTCCAGCAGAGGCCAAAGCCGTGGACCCGGCCAGGACGAAGGTCCCCTCCCGCCGGACCATCGACCGCCCGCCCCTGCCGCACACCGGCGTTGCCGCCCCGCAGCGGCGAGGGCTACAGTGCGACGACCTGAGGACAACAGGAAGTCGGTCTGAACCCGACGCGGTCGCGCCACTGTGGGAGCCGGCCCCCGACGGCAGGTGGACGACCTGCCCGACGGGAACGGCTCGAGCCAGACCCTGCCTCCAGGATCCATTCATCGCGCGGGTCGCCGTAACCCCAGGAGGAACCCATGTCCGACGCCACTGCCACGCTGCCCCAGCCCGCACCGCTCGCCGGTGCCGTCGCCGGCCTGCCGCCCTTCTCGCTGCGGCAGCTGCTGCCCTGGCTGCTCTTCGCCGGGTTCGTGCTGGTGACCCTCATGTACTTCGCCTCCGCCGAGCAGGGTGCCACCTCGCTGCTGGCGGGCAACGCCGTCCACGAGTGGATGCACGACAGCCGGCACCTGCTCGGCTTCCCCTGCCACTGACGGCCGACGTGACCTCCTCCACCCCTGCTGACCAGGGGTCGGCCCGCTCGCGCCCGTCACCACCCCGCACCCCCTCCGTCGGGGCGTTCCTGGCCCGCGGCCTGCTGGCCGGGCTGCTGGCCGGGCTGGCCGCCTTCGCGGTGGCCTACCTCGTCGGTGAGCCGTCGGTCCGCAGCGCCATCACCCTCGAGGACGTCGCCGGCGGGCACGCCGTGGGCCACGACGGCGTCCACGACCAGGGCGGCGGCACCACCGACGACCACGCCGAGGACGTCGGCACCGAGGGCGGCACCGTCGTCCCCCGTTCGCTGCAGTCCACCGCGGGCCTGGCCACCGGGACGCTGCTGGCCGGGGTGACCCTGGGCGGCTTCTGGGGCCTGCTGTCGGCCCTCGCCCTGGGACGGCTCGGCCGGACCGGGCCGCGCGCCACCGCGCTGACCCTGGCCGCCGCCGGCTTCGTCGCCGTCCAGCTGGTGCCGTTCGCGGCCTACCCGCCGAACCCGCCCGGGGTGGGGGCGGACGCGACCATCGGCGTCCGGACGGGCTCCTACTTCGTGCTGCTGGCCATCTCGGTGCTCGCGGCCGCTGCGGCCCTGCTGGCCGGCCGCGGACTGCGGGCGCGCTGGGGGGCCTGGTACGCCGGGCTGGCCGCCGTCGCCGGCTACCTGCTGGTGGTGGGCGTCGCGGTGGCCCTGCTGCCCGGCTTCGCCGAGGTGCCGAGCGGGTTCCCCGCCGAGCTGCTCTACCGCTTCCGGGCTGCCAGCCTGCTCACCCAGCTGACCCTGTGGGGGGTGCTCGGCGTGGCGCTGGCCGAGCTGACCGCCCGCCTGGTCACCGGCCGGGTGCCGGCGCCGCAGCCCCTCCCCGCGGTGGTCCGACCGTGCTGACCCCACCCTCGGAGCAGGTCCGGCAGCAGGCGTACGAGCGGCTGGCCGCCCTGGCCAAGCCCACCGGCGCCCTCGGCCGGCTGGAGGACGCCGCCGCCTGGCTGGCGGCCTGCCAGGGCGTCAGCCCGCCACGGCCGCCGTCGGCCGTGCGGGCGGTGGTCCTGGCCGGGGACCACGGCGTCACCGCGGTCGGCGACGGGGTCTCGGCCTACCCCCGCGAGGTGACGGCGGCGATGGTCCGGGCCTTCGTCGCCGGCGTAGCCGGGGCGAACGTCCTCGCCCGCCAGCACCAGGTCGCGCTGCGCGTGGTGGACCTCGCCGTCGACGCCGACCTCGGCGACCTCGCGGGGCAGCTCGGCGACGTCAAGGTGCGCCGCTCCTCGGGCGCCATCGACCGGACCGACGCCCTGACCGCGGCCGAGACGGCCACCGCCCTCGCCGCCGGAGCCGAGCTGGCCGCCGAGGAGGTGGCCGCCGGGGCCGACCTGCTGGTCCTCGGCGACATGGGCATCGGCAACACCACGCCGGCCGCCGCCCTCGTCGCGGCCACCTTCGGGGTCGACGCCGCGCAGGTCGTGGGCCGGGGCACCGGCGTCGACGACGTCCGGCTGGCCGCCAAGACCGAGGTGGTGGCCCGCGCGCTGCGCCGGGCCGGCGACCGCGTCACCGACCCCGTGCAGCGGCTGGCCGCGCTCGGCTCCGCCGACCTGGCCGCCGGCGTCGGCTTCCTCCGGGCCGCCGCGCGCGCGGGGGTGCCGGTGCTGCTGGACGGCATCGTGCCGGTGGCCGAGCTGGCCGTCGCCGAGGACCTCGAGCCCGGCGTCGCCGCCTGGTGCCTGGCCGGCCACCGCTCCACCGAGCCCGCCCAGCGGCTGGCCCTGGACCGGCTCGGGCTCGAGCCGCTGCTCGACCTCGGCCTCCGCCTGGGCGAGGGCACCGGCGCGCTGACCGCCCTGCCGCTGCTGCGCTCGGCGGCCCTGCTGCTCGGGGAGATGGCGCTGCTGTCCGACCTCGTGCCCTGACCGTGGCCGCGTCGACGAGCTCGCGGACGGCCGCCCTGCGGCTGGCCCTGGGCACCCTGACCGTGCTGCCCGCGGGAGCGGTGGCCGTGGACGCGGCCACCGCGCGGGGGGCGATGCTGCTGGCCCCGCTCGCGGTGCTGCCGCTGGCCGCCGCCGCCGCGCTGGCCGGCTGGGGTGGGGCCGCGCTCGGCTGGCCGGGGCTGGCCGTGGGCCTGGTCGTGGTCGCGGTGCTGGCCCTGGGCACCCGCGCCCTGCACCTGGACGGGCTGGCCGACACCGTGGACGGGCTCGGCACGGGCTGGGACGCGGAGCGGGCCCTGACGGTGATGCGCCGGGGCGACGTGGGCCCGATGGGCGTGGTCGCCCTGGTCGTGGTGCTCGGGCTGCAGGCGGCGGCCGTCGGGGCGGTGGTGCACGACGGGCGGTCCGCGCTGGTGGTCGGCGGCCTGGTCTGCTGCTCCCGCGCGGTGCTGGCGGTGGCCTGCCGGACGGGCGTGCCCGCGGCCCGGCCGTCCGGCCTGGGGGCGGCGGTGGCCGGCACGGTCCCGGCCTGGGCGGCGGGGCTGACCTGGCTCGTCGTCGCCCTCGTGCTGGCCCTGCTCTGGCCGGTGCTCGGCGGCGGCTGGCCCGCGGGTCTGCTCACCGCCGGGCTGGCGGTGGCCGCCGGCGTCCTGCTGGTGTCGTGGTGCGTCCGCCGGCTGGGTGGGGTGACCGGGGACGTGCTGGGCGCCGCGGTCGAGATGGCCCTCACCGTCCTGCTGCTCGGGGCGGCGGCGGCGTGACCGGGAGCGGGCAGCCCCGCCCAGAGGTGCAGCACCGCCTAGAGGTGCAGCACCCGGCCGGCGACCACCAGGGCGACGTCGTCGCTCTCGGCGGCGACCGCCTGGTTGACCCGGCCGAGCAGGTCGGTGAAGGTGCGGCCCGACCGGTGCTCCGACACCAGCGCCCAGCCCACCTCGTTGGTCACCGCGACCAGCAGGCCCGGGTGGGCGCGCCAGGCCTGGAGCAGCTCCTCGAGGTGGGGCTCGAAGCGCTCGCGCCAGCTCGCGAGCGGCTGGTCCCAGGTGCCCAGCCCGTCGACCACGGCGGTCACCCAGGTGCCCAGGCAGTCCAGCAGCACGGCGTCGTCCCGGGCCGCGGCCAGCGTGCCGGGCACGTCGGCGGTCTCCACGGTGCGCCAGTGGGCGGGCCGGCCGGCCTGGTGGGCGGCCACCCGCGCCGCCCACTCGGGGTCGGCCACCGGGTCGGGGGCGGCGCCCGGCGCCAGGTAGACCACCCCCTCGGCGCCGGCCAGCAGCGACTCCGCGTAGCGGGACTTGCCCGAACGCACCCCGCCGGTGACCAGGACGTGCCGCCGCTGGGACGCCGACGGCTCCTGAGGCTGTCGCTCCTCAGGGGACAGCTCCTGGGGGGACAGCGGCTGGGGAGACATCGGCTGGGGAGACATCGGCTGGGGAGACATCGGCGATGACCCTAGCCCGACCCGCCCGGACGGCCACCGCCGCCGGTCTCGCCCTGGGCGTCCTGGCCGACCAGCTGCTGGGCGACCCGCGACGGCTGCACCCCGTCGCCGGCTTCGGCACCGTGGCCGCCGCACTGGAGCGCCGGCTGCACGCCGACCGCCGGGCCCCGGGCGTGCTGCACGTCGCGCTGCTGGTCGGCGGGTCGGCCGGGCTCGGGGTGCTCGGCGACCGGACCACCCGGGCGCGGCCGGGGCTGCGGCTCGGGCTGACCGCGGCCGCGACCTGGACCGTGCTGGGCGGCCGCTCCCTGCAGCGCGAGGCGCAGACGCTGGCCCGCCAGCTCGGCGAGGAGGACCTGCCCGCGGCCCGACGGCAGATCCGCAACCTGGTGGGCCGCGACCCGTCCGCCCTGGACGCCGGCGAGCTGGCCCGGGCCTGCGTGGAGTCGGTGGCCGAGAACACCTCCGACGCCGTGGTCGCCCCGCTGGTCTGGGGCGCGGTGGCCGGGCTGCCCGGCCTGCTGGCCTACCGGGCGGTGAACACCCTGGACGCGATGGTCGGCCACCGCTCCCCCCGCTACCGCCACTTCGGCTGGGCTGCGGCGCGGCTGGACGACGTGGCCAACTGGGTGCCGGCCCGGCTCAGCGGGCTGCTGGCCGCGCTCGCCGCGCCGCTGGTCGGCGGCCGGCCGGTCGACGCCCTGCGGGCCTGGCGCCGCGACGCCGGCCACCACCCCAGCCCCAACGCGGGGGTGGTGGAGGCCGCGTTCGCCGGCGCGCTGGGCGTCCGGCTCGGCGGCACCAACGTCTACGGCGGGGTGGCCGAGGACCGCGGCACCCTGGGCGGTGAGCGTGCCGTCGGCGTGGCCGACATCGCGCCCGCGGCCCGGCTCAGCCTGCTGGTCTCCCTCGGCGCCGCCGCCCTCGCGGTCGGGCTCCGGCTGCTGCCCCGGGGAATCCGACCCCAGACGCGGCCGCACCCCCGCCCGGGGGCCTGATGAGCCGACTCGGGTCGGGTTGTCAGGGCGGGCCGGTGCTGGTCCTGGGCGGCACCGGGGAGGCCCGCCGGCTGGCCGCGGAGCTGCACGCCGCCGGCGTCCCCGTGCTCAACTCACTGGCCGGCCGGGTGTCGCGGCCCGCGCTGCCCGTCGGGCCGGTGCGGATCGGTGGGTTCGGCGGGCCGGCCGGGCTGGCCGACTTCCTGCGCACCGCCGCCGTCGTCG
>Ga0210040_10008496_pt1 | contig 12165 bp, 4 predicted proteins | sample CryGeyCG12114_NA_FD_185462 | JGI IMG/M metagenome (GOLD analysis project Ga0210040, IMG submission 185462) | Groundwater microbial communities from aquifer - Crystal Geyser CG19_WC_8/21/14_NA (SPAdes) (version 2) | ecosystem: Environmental > Aquatic > Deep subsurface > Groundwater | place: USA... | reverse complement strand
ACTAGCTGATGAGACTACCGAAAAACAATAAAAACCCCTAATTATTATTACTGGTTTTTTGTAATATTAATATAAATAATTTCTTATAACCCGGCTTCGTCGGTATACCCTCTTGCTGAGGTTTATTTGATTTGAAGAAGTAAGTATATACGATGCTCGCTGCTGATTATCTCCACCAAAGTGAGCAAAAAAATATTTTAGATACCGCTAGATGCTGCTTAATCTTCGAAATTGAAAATGTTACTAACTACAATTCCAAAATATAGTGCAGTCAATTAGAATGGACAAAAAATACAGATTTTTTTAGGTTCATTGCTAAATATCTACACTTGCATTTCTTCGCAATTCCTCCATAATCAACCTAATCAAGCCTTAATTGTCAAGTAGCTAACTAAACCTCTAAACAATGAAAATTCAAAGGTCTCAGAAATTCATTTTAGTTTACAATCTGTTGCCAAATCATTGGTACCCCAGTTTTGAACCCGTGCCAACTGATTGACTAGATTTATGGACACAGTGAAACCTACAGGCCTACGGGGCAAAATGCATTTAGACCGGATTTTTGCGGAGATTATTCAAGTCATGGCCAAAGTTAGTCTGCTGATTTGTCCATCTAGGCAATCCCAGTACACACAATCACGTCCAATGTAATGAGCGTGGTACACATAAAATTTTATCCTCTATAATGCCATGATCAAATAGCTCTACACAACACTACAATAGATTTTCGTTGCATAAAAGTTTTCCAATCTCTATCAAGATCAGGAATTGTTGAAATGAGCTTGGACTTTCAACATTTACCAACTAACACTCGATTACTTTATTGCCTCCGACCAATAAATCGATCCTGCATGTGATCACATTTCATGCTGTATCTAAGCGCATTGCTTATATTATGCCAAGCTCCTATTGTGGAAAAAGCGGCCAGGCATTTTCGGAGCAAGGTCCCCAGATTGACACTCGCTATTCTATATCCTTGTTAAAAGCTACGCATGCTGTGTTGTGTATGAAGATGTACTAGTGTGCTTTCTTTTGCAGTCAAATGTAATCTTAGCATGTACTGTAACTAACTGCAAAACCATCAATGTAATGTATGCATACCAAGTATTTTCAACTGCAAACTTTCATCGTCTTGCTATTTGTTCACTCGGTCAGTTTATCTAGTGCTCTTTTTGCAGTCTAACTAACTATCTATCTAGGATCTAGAGTTAATTTTGTTGTATAGTCCTGCCTGGAAAGAGAGCGGAGTTACATTTTTTTCACTACTTATTTCCAATTCAATTTGATCGATCAAAAATCAGTGCCCATGTCACATATTCTGTTCAGGCTTCAGTCTTTCAAGTGAAATTCATATCATACTTGGTTGGTACGCACAAGTGTCAATAGTTACAAAAAGTAAGTTTTCCCTCTATTATTGACCATCACAAATTACATTACTGTAGTTTTGATTAATTCTAATTTTGTAACTCTAATTATTCTAGCCGGTGGCTGTTGATTTCTATAAACTAACTAACTAAGTAAGTAACTCAACCAACCATACACGGTTTCTAGCAATGCAATGCAAAATTAGATGCACAGTTGTAGGTTTTTGATCAAAAGTTTTGGTATGCATTCCGGATATCCGTAATCATTACATCCTGGTGATTAACTATATGCATTTAATGTCACTTTTGAGCATGTACTTTGTCCCTTGTAACTAACTAAAAATATCCAAATAGTATATTTTACTCACTGAATGAGAATATAAAATTCATCGTTCTACTCCCACCTTATTTACGTATCATAAAGTTTGCTTACTCAACTCAGATTATAATTATATACTGCATTCAAAAGTTGAAAAACTAATTTAAATCCTCTCAAGTGAGACTATTATTATAAACTAAACAAGTTAGACCTTTAAATTGTGATAAAATAGTTCATTTTTGCATGTATACTGGTAATGACATTTGGTTAGCTAAAGATGATATTTCCTTGCGAGCTAACTAGACGAAAGTTCCAAAATAGCTCGACTCTGGCCTTATATAGCCGCTTACAGTAACTAATGCACAAGAGTCGAGAGATTTACTTACACTTGTAGAAAAGTTAGCTCAGTGGGAAACGCCATGTGTTGCTAACTGAAACTCTGTATATTATAGACAACTCATGAGAACATTTGGTAACCAAAATCTAACGTTGTGTGCATGCAAGGGCTGGCAAAAAGCCTGAAACAGATCCCAATATTCCCACCATTAGTGCTATGGAAAAAGTGAACAAACTAAAATGATGAACTTTCATCTGTCCTCTTTGGTCCACCATTTCAATTACTGATTACTCAGTCAATTAGACGGCTTCCTACATTTACTATATAAAGTGAAATGGCTAAGCTACATTACTAACCGTTTATCCAAACCAATAAATTTCTCTTTCCTATTGAGCTTTACTACATATCACCTTGTAATCTGTAATCCTTTTAGTGATTTGATGAAAGTTAACATCACACCTATCTTTAAAAAAAGGACTGGATGCTACAAATATTGCATACTACAGTAACTGCTACTGCTTAATTCCAAAATACTCGAGCAAATAATCTTAAGATTTTGTAAAAAAGAAATTCAAATAGGTCCATGGCGATTTGGAATAAGATAAAATGGGCTACTACTACAGCTCTAAAGGGAGCACAGTTTATGCGACTGTTTAAATGCTTCTAAAGCATTTGAGACTGTCAGAAAAAAACACCAACAACTGAACAAAAAAGTGATGGACAAAGTCCATGGATGCTTTTATGATTACATAAAAGATCTCTTTTTGTAACAGACGGGGAAAATCATTTCACAATTCTGTTCTATCATCTCATTGGATGTGTTAGGGTAAAGAAGGGGAAGCCTACTTTTCCGCTTTATTTCGCGTGAAAAGAGGTAATGAAAAGTAGGTGTGGTGGCCCGCCATTAGAATTCTCACAGTTCTCTAACATCATATAAAAGTGCAACATACTATTCTTCATAATTACCAATTTTAGGTTTATTAGTTATGGAAATTTTTTTTACTGTATGAAATTGGATTAAACATACCTATAGAACACTCTGTGCATGGTTGAGCTGCTTTATTAACTTATCATTAACACAATTTCAGCCATGTTTACTCCCTCTTCTTAGCTCATTCGGACGTGTAAAGAATAATGAGACACGTCATTTGATTTTGCAGCTACAAAAAATGTCGAGTGGCGGCCGATCCAGTCATTGGCGACGTCCAGTCACCAAAATGTACGACTACAACTACAACTTGGGTGAACACTACTACCGCCCTCAATTAAACTATGTAGAAAACCGGCGGGCAATTTCTCCCCCCAAAGCTCGAACATTTGCCGAACGCTTCGCCGCCGATCCAGTGTACGGCTCTTATGGTGGCCCATCATATCGATATTCCCGGGACTTGCCACCCATGCCTCCGCCTTCATCTTTCATTCGGGCCCCCAGTCAGGAACCCCGAAGATTAGGTCGCAATCAATCAATACCTCCCCCCAAATTCATGTCCATGGACGATCTACGACTCGACGATGCCCCGCCTTCTCCCCCTACACGACTCGGTGGGCGCAAATTGTTCCCCGCCGAAGAAGATAATGATATGATGGGCGATTTCGGGGGTGCACGGAAAAGACCCCCTCGATTCACATTCGGAGATAGATTATTGGACGCTACTGGACTGGGTGAGAACTCGCCAAAAACTGCTGGAGCTCTGCTTGAAAGTCGAAGATCCATGGACCCGTTTTCAGATTTCCCGTCCAATAAGAAGTTAGGCAAGCATGTGGGTATCACGTTGCCCTCCAGTGCGGATTGTGACATGGAGGACCCGTGGAAATCGACCAAGAGTTTAGAATCTGTGAGTTCCGCCCGAAAGAAGATGGACAGTATGTGGAACGAGATGAAAGAGGAGAGTGAGGATTCTTCTAGTCGATTCCGGTCCAAGATCATGAGCAGGCGGCAGCAAGTTCAGAGGCGAATGGAGGATTCTGATGACGAAGACATGTTGGCTTTAACTGCCAAGGCGGACAAGATTCAACAGAGAGTGAAGGCACGCCTTGCTCAGTTGGAGGAGGATTTCCCAGAAGTGCCCATTGGAATGGGAGGGATGAGGGGGAGGACCCCTATGAAAGGTTTCGATGATTTGGACGAAGGGTCTAAGAATGTCAAATCCATTCGGATGGCTAAGCGGACAATGAATGCTTCGTATGAAATGTAGTTAGTTAGTTAGACTGCCAGGAAGGGATGAGAAAATTAGGCTAAAGTTAGTCAGGAGTGGTCGAGTTGACCACTGTCGGACGACCACTGCGTCGATTCGTCTTGAACATTCATTTAGTAAGTTATTATAGAGCCTATAGGTCGACATAAGGCATCTAACTGTTGTCAACTTGACTACTTCTGAGTAACAGAAAATTGAGCGCTATACCGGCTTTACCCTAAAGGAGTAGATTTACTTTTCCAGTCGCTTATTTCTTGTATATTTCATTCTTTGCTATCGAACTTTTCTGCTTTCTATGCTTTTAAAATATTTTTCTTGCAACTAACTTTTATCATTAGTTCGTAGTTGTCTGGTAAGAATCTATGAAACGTTTATCTTGATTTGATTTTCGGGGAAGCTTGGCTAAAAATTTAGTGCACTAAGGGCAATAAATTAAGGTTAAAATCTTCTTTTTTTGATAGCTAACTTATAAGTTTTTATTTTCATTCTGAGAAGACGAGTGAGAATTATTTTTCACTTCAACTTCAATGAAGAAAAAGTTCAATTACTCAACAGGCGAGCATGCAGTTTTTTTCTGATTCAGTTAGTTTTCATCCACATCCGATTATGATTTAAATTAAGCTGTTTACTAGAAATATTATTTAACTATAAAATTTTGGGCTGCTTTCTAGATAGGTTTATTTACTTTCCTAGCAAATAAATTTGGTTAAAATTTTTTCGAGTTTTTACAATTCAGAAATAAAATATTGTATGAATGAAGTGACAGTAAGACTAGTTATATACGAGACTCGAGATGTGTGAAAAGCTGTATCTGAATAAGAGTATTAAATTGTTAGCTAAGCATGAGTATGTAAATAGATTTTCAATTGAATTAAAAATAAGTATGTACAATGCATGAGCGAGTTAAAAATACGGATTTCATTGTGTCAGTGTGAGTTTGCTGACGTCAAAAGACAAATACTTAGGCATTATGAAAAAGCATTGTAAAAAATACCATATGTGTAGTCAGTAGAATAAATGTAGGACTAGACATTTTTTATAATGATTCAAGTAAATTCTGATATTGTTTGAACTAATTTTCTAGTCAAGGTTAAATCTAAAAGTTAAGGGCACAGTCTGGAACTCTTTTTTGGAATCCTTACTAACTGTAAGTAACTTAATTATGATAGTCTGAAAATTGTGCGTTTATTGCTCTCTCTATGTCCAAATAAATTAAAACATTATATTTGATTCAATCAGGACTTCTATGTGTTATATCATGGCAAAACGACAAAAAATCTCCATTTTGTTCAACTCGTTAACACCTCCTCAATTATGTATGTTCCATCTTATCTACAGACGCTCATTTAAAATGGAGGATTATAGCCTCTACTCTAATAGTTTGACATACATAAAAAAACATTTTTTTCTCATCCTAACCTTCAGACATAGCTCAATAATTTTGCATCTTACAAAATCCAAACTCATAAGTGGGTTTCAATTCCCATTTGAACCATAGATCTGCTATCATCGCACCCGTGAGACTCATGCATATAGTTTACTGGGTGAAATCCAAAACTCGGCTCAAATCACAACTTCTTATGCAAGTGAACTCGTATGGAGGGACCAAATGATACTAACGAGCTAGCTATAAGTAGTTACACACAGGATTTGCACTTTGTTCAAACTAATGCAAAAAAAGTAGCGCAATGAAGAACCTGCAGATGCTCGTTTCTTACTATACTTGTCACTGGTTGAAAACCTCGCAAGCAAAAAAAAAATTCTGAATATATTCTACCTCGACTGACTGGATTATATACAGGGTGTCCTCTTATTAAACTGAAATTCCTAAAAATCTAAAAATGTGTCATCGTTATTGTTCATAGTAAGCATTGTTTTACTACATGCTGTAACATTAAGCAAGTTTTAACATTATGTCGTTTAAAAACGTTCCTACCTTCTGTCTGAAAGTCCGTATTCCTGTAAAAAAAACAGCTTTTTCTGCTAAATAATTACATTTTAACTCAATTTCCACTAACGGACAACAAAGTAAAAATAGCTTTATTCTTTATCATAATTTTGAGTTTAATTTTTCACCCTTTTTTTCAATCTTTAGCTCTGTCTGTGAAAATGTACGAGGAATGCATGAGCGTGCCATTTGGCCCACGTAGGATGTAGATAATGGGATATTTGCAATTTTCATTTGCACAAGTCACTAACTAACTAACTATAGATCATTTGAACTAGTTACTTATAGAAAGGGATATCATGAGATAATGCTTTGTTTTGTTACACATACACTTTTCCTCACCCGGGTCGTTAGTTAGTAAAGCGGTTTCCTGTGGAGCCTATTTCGGCCAACTAGATTCTAACTTACGTATGTGCTCTAACTCACCTCATTGTTCTTTCTCAACTCTTATAGGACTCTTCAGTTGCTCATCCATAATCAGCTACCCATAAAAAGTGCAAGAATCATCATCCATCATTCCATCCAGCTAGTTATTCTGTTTCAATAATTCCCGTATCCCAGGCTTCCCAAAAAGTCTTTCAAACTACGTAACTTCATAGATCGGATTAAAATCTAAGGTAATGAAATCAATACCATCTTTGATCATTTGATTAAAAATTATCTGCAGAGTTAATTTTTAATTCAATAAATTAATTTATTGATTAATTAGATGCATTTGTATGTTAAATTATGAGATTTTAATTAATCTTATTTAAATTAAAATAAGTATGCAGGGGTTTCTGTAAAAGGAAAGCTTGGGACTCTCAAATTGTCTGGCTGTATAGCATAAGCTACAGTTGGCTCTGAAAATGCACCACATTAGTTGGTTAGTTATGAATGTGCTTTTGTGGCTCCGTGTCAACTACTTATATTTCCACTTGTATGCAGTTAACTTTGGTTAAGAAAATTATATGTACCTAACTGGTATTAGGAGCTCACAGTTTACCTATACTTTACCTGAAAATTATATTTTAAACTTTTGATAATTTTTAAGGTACACTCTTTGTAACTTATATTTGGATTATTTAGTCAAACATAATTTCCCAAATCTTAGTAATATGCTTCTAAGTAAGCTTTCCACACTTAGATAGCTCCGTGCGCCGTGCACTGCTTCTTTTGTTATTTGCAGCATGGTCGTCTCAATTAAAACTGATTTAAAATATTTTAATCCATTCAATTTTTGTATGCGAGTGAATTTAAAGTTAAAGTAGAAGGTTTAAATTTTTTATTTATTTATCAGAATTCCACTCTTTTATTATACTTTCTAGTTCTAGTTTTGTTATTTTCTGTAAACTCAGCAATGAATCTATCTTGCTACATCTGTCTACTGCGGTTTATCGGTTGAAAAACTAAGAAATGCAATATTTTTGAACTAAACAAACAGTGCAGAATTTGACACGATACGACTATAGTTCTTGGAACACGACACGACTTCATAACATAAATGTTTTATGATTCTTTTTGTTTCTTTTATGCAAATGAAAATATTGACTTTCCGCAAAAAAAGATAGCATATAGTTATTTGATTTACTTTGACGTTTTTCCTCTAGATCTGTGAAAACAATGGGAGAAATGGGAGAAAGTTTTGCTAGCGCAGCACCTCCAAAACGCAAAATCACGGAATTCCACCATTGGGCCCGACCCAAATCTGCCTTGTATGAGTATAACTATGACTACGGATCCAATTATTACCGACCCATGTTGGACTATTTGGACGAGCGGTCCAAAGGGATTCGGCCGGAAGTGCCCAAGCCCACATACTGGGAGGAACGGGCCCTCAAGTCCTCCATGGATCGAGTGCGACGAACTCAGTCTTGTCGGTACAACAAAGATACTCAACTTTTGTCCAACATTCGTCAGAGTACGAATCACTACATCATCCATACCAAGACAAATTCTAGGAAACTCACTGGCTTGGGCATTTAGTAGTTCTGCCCGGGAAAGTTATGATATTTTTCGTGGATGTGATTTTTGAAATGATGAACTTTGCTCACTCGTTACAGTTTGTAATTATCTTATAAATTGTGTCGACAAAGGATTTGTTTCCAATACGGAGTAGCTTTTACTAACAAAAGTTAAAAAAATGATTTGTAGAGTCTTTGAACTATTGTAATCATTGTTTGGGCGACATATTAATTTTTGCCAAGAATAAAGCATTGTCAAGGAACATTTAGGACAAATTAGTTGCTTTGGTTGTACAATATATTGACTGCGGGCAACAATACGATATGAAAGGCAATCTCAATATTTCCATTTACCAGTCAAGTCATCAATTTGATATGGTTCAGGAGATGCATTGGGAGACTTTCATGAAATTGTGAGCAATGATTGAAAGTTGAAAACATGGAAAACGAGCTAATCGGGTGCAAAGAACATCGTATTTAGATTGCAAATGTAGTAGTCAAATGATCAAAACCACAACGCGTTTTACAATACATTGGCAATAATTTAAATATAACGACCTACTCTCAATCTTTTCGTTACAAAACTTATGGAAGAGAGTGAGTCATTTTGGCTGTATATGCTATCAGTGGATAGTAGTCATTTAATTTTTTAATAAAGATATTCCTTCTTCATAAGCTTCAAAAACAAAGGGAGATTGGAACTTACATTTAATTAAAATTTCAATGAACAAAGAGAAGTGACTCTCAGTCTGTAACTCATCAGCTCATTTGTTCGATCCTTGCTATTACTATCTAGTGCCTATGGATTACCGGGATTACCATGCATCTGGTATCCGGTAGAGCCCTCTATATTATTATACTATATTGTAAACTTACTTATTGCTGCAGGAGTAATACATATAAATAGAGTGAAGTTATGATACACTTTGGAGTTATAATACATTTTCTGGTTCATCAAAATTCAATCACTGTAGTTTTTTCCCCAAAGAGATTTATTATTCCTGGCCAAAATTTCCTACCAGCTGCCAGCTGTTTGATGCTTTGAAACTAGAATTTTTATTTTCCTTGCCCAAATGCATTTCAGCTTTGGATTTATTATGAGGCAAATAATTTTTCATAATCAAATGGTGTATTCTATTATGGATAAAGCTATGATTCAAGCCGGCGTTTTACTATCGAATTTAAGGTATATCTACCGAAAAGTGAGTTCAAGGCTTTCGGTTTAGTTGATTAGCAAAATTAATGAAGTAAAAGCTTCAGTTAGTTCTCTTTGATTTACACCAGGATGGGAAAAGATAGAAAATTTAAGCCTTTAGCAGTGTGTTCATTCATTGGAATATAAATGAGCTGTGAATGAATTGTGAATTCCCGTTGGAGTGGAATGAAACATAAATAGATATAGATAGACAACTTTTGTTTTTTCAGTAGCAAACTAGTAATGCATAATGTAGTATGTACAGTACATGTATGCAATGTAGCAAGCATATGCACAGTGACAGTGATTCTTGAATTTCCAATCTTGGTCTTTTCTTGAAAAGATATTTAACGTACTGCAAGTTGAATAGTCTATTGATCAGATTTTATCCAACGCATTTGACTATACACTACAGTTCATCTTATTCATATGAAGAAATCCGTGAAACTAGACAATGAATGGTAAATATTGTTCTATACATCACTTTTTCCAATTGGAAATCCAATCTGTACGTAACTAACTATATAATACCAGTTATTGACTTTAAATGTAAATTATTTTGAGATAGAGTTTTGAACTTCGGACTTATATAGCTAGTAAGAGCTTTGACCTACTGCATTCAAATGTCATATTCTGACGTTGGTACACCTTAAAAGTGAGCTTAAAAACCCGGATTCAGAAACGAATTCACTTTCATAAAAGCTCTGTACAGTTCCAAGGGGACGCATGATCTCACTTCTACATAAATGTACACTATGATGGGACTCCTAAAATGTTCAACAAATTTTTCCAGAAAAATTCATTATTATCATTGCACGCAGTAGTCGTGGGGGTTCACGGTCAGTACGCCGAAAACAAAAATGCCGAGTCCTTAAGGGCGTGGAAATCACGCCGAAACGTCCAAAAACCTAACCTAACTAAACGTAGTCCATTTGGGTTTCGGCGTTTTTTCCTCGGTGTTTTTTCTTCGGCGTAAAAGTTTTCGGCAAACGGTGCGGACACGGTCGTGGGAGTGCATAGCATATTATTTCTCTTTTTACGTCACGTAACTAACTTTTATTGCGTTCTTTGACTCCCTATTTAGAAACATTATCTGATGCTAAGGCAAACTTAAGTTATTCTTAAATTTTCCTAGAAAAGTGTTGCTTAGTCGCTTTGTTTAGTGCGCTTCAAAACACTCTAAATTGAACTCAACTAAAAGTTTCTTGGAAGCCTGAACAAGGGTAGCTTAAAAAACAAGGCTCTCATCTTCACATGGAGACCAAAATGAAAGATCAAAGGATTCTTCTTCTAGTGCTCTCGTTATTCACGGCATTTGGTAATCTAGCAAACTAATTTTAATGATCATGCATAATCTGTAGACGACACATAACAATCCACTTTAACTGTGATATATGCAGCGACCGGGAGTGTAGAAGACAATTTTGTGCGATCTGAAGAACTCCCTGTTATCAGTCCCGTGTATATTGTACAGGGCACCCTTCATATCCCATATGCAGAAATTGAGGAGCCCTTCACAGCATGGTATGACAAGAAGAATGATCGAAGTCGAATTGATTACTATGGAGGTTAGCACTTGAAATGTCTCCCAAATCTTAAATTCTGTGCCAAACAATATTCATATTTATTTCTGCAATTAGGCGTCACCAAAACTTACCAAATTGGTAGCATGAACAATGGATTTGGTATAATGCGCAAAGTGGTCCCAATGACTACAGAATCGGTAACAAATAAAATCACTTGTTTCGAAGTAAATGGGACGGCCGAAGGAAAAGTTGGGCCCCAAAGCGTACTCCCTAATATCCAAGGGTTCCAGGTAAACTAATAATCAACTTATTGGAGATTGCACGAGCATCGCGAAGCGATGCGATCCTACCAATAATGCATACTTGCAAACTATTAAAGATTTTAAAATCAAATTAGTACGTGGGAACTGAGTTTGTGGGGACGGTGAGCTGCAAAAAGTATCAGCTTGTGGAATCAAAGGGACAGAAAATCAACAAGTACACTTACTGGGTTAAAACTGATGTAAGTGATTTCGCTAAAAGCACTCAAAAAGTACTTTAATAAATATGCAACGAATTGTCTACTTGTTCAATTAGCCATCCCCATTGGACCCGTATATTCTAGTGGGCACTCCAGTGAAATATGAGATGCGGGGTTACAATACACTTTTGGGCTCTCACTATGATCACTACTATTTGGACTATGAGTGGTTTTCCGCAGAAACTCCTGCCGATGATGTTTTCACTTTACCTCAATGTACGCAAAAATACGTTTTTAATCTCTGTACTTGCATCTAATGCTGTATAAGAAATAGAAAATTATGGTAATATTCCCAATGGCCACTTACACTAACCCTTACTTTTGATAAAAATAAATTTTCCATAGCAATCAAATATTAAAATTTATTTTAAACCGAAGTTTTGCAAGTTAGGGTTTGATGGCCCTAAATTCGATTTAAAATAAATTTTAACATTTGATTGCTATGGAAAATTTATTTTTATCAAAAGTTAGGGTTAGTGTAAGTGGCCATTTGGAATATTACCATTAGTTTCCCGTCCTATTTGTTAGCTGCAACAGGAGAATGACAAAATTAGATTTCTTTGTCCATTGCGTCTATTAAGGCTTGAGTGAGTTGTACTAAGTTGTGCATTCAATTCGCAATTCTCAATATATTTTTAGCCGTAGCTTGCCGGGATTTTCCCGGACCCGGGGCTCAACATCATCGGACTGGAGCCACCTTCAATCCCATTAAGCAATTTATACATTCCGAAGACAATCACGTGGACCTCAGCTTCCAGGATTTCGTTCGCGCTCATAGCAAAACTTATGAAAATAGCAAAGAGGAACAAACACGTCTA
>Ga0210040_10008495_pt1 | contig 12168 bp, 7 predicted proteins | sample CryGeyCG12114_NA_FD_185462 | JGI IMG/M metagenome (GOLD analysis project Ga0210040, IMG submission 185462) | Groundwater microbial communities from aquifer - Crystal Geyser CG19_WC_8/21/14_NA (SPAdes) (version 2) | ecosystem: Environmental > Aquatic > Deep subsurface > Groundwater | place: USA... | reverse complement strand
GGCCGCGCGACGTACGAGGCCGTCACCGACGCCGAGGCGATGGAGGCGTTCCGGCTGCTCACCCGGACCGAGGGCATCCTCCCCGCCATCGAGTCGGCGCACGGGCTGGCCGGCGCGCTGCGCCTGGGCCGCTCGCTGCCCCCGCGGGCCGACGGCGAGCCGTCGATCATCCTCGTGAACCTCTCCGGGCGCGGCGACAAGGACGTCGACACCGCGATCCAGTGGTTCGACGTCGACACCCGGGGCACCGGCTCGGAGTCCGGGCTCCCGGTCGGCACCAACCTCAGCGCCGACCCCGAGCTCGACCTCAGCCTGGACGAGAGCGGACCCGCGAGCACCACGGCGGTCCAGCTGTGACCGCCGTCGTGGGCACCGGCTTCGACCGGGGCCGGACCGGGCAGGTGTTCGCCGCCGCCCGCGAGCAGGGCCGCGGCGCCCTCGTCGGGTTCCTGCACGTCGGCTACCCGGACGTGGCGACCTCCCTGGCGGCGCTGCGCGCGCTCACCGGAGAGGGCGACGGGCCCGGGGTCGACCTCGTCGAGGTCGGGCTGCCCTACAGCGACCCGATGATGGACGGCGTCACCATCCAGCGCGCCGGCACCCGCGCCCTCGCCCGCGGCGTGCGCACCCACGACGTCTTCGCCGCCGTCGAGGCCGTCGCCTCGGCCGGCACCCCCGCCGTGGTCATGACCTACTGGAACCTCGTCGAGCACTACGGTGCCGACGCGTTCGCCCGCGACCTGGCGAACGCGGGCGGCGCCGGGCTCATCACGCCCGACCTGACGCCGGACGAGGCGGAGACCTGGCTGTCGGTCTCCGACGACCACGACCTCGACCGGGTGTTCCTGGTCTCGCCGTCCTCCAGCGACGAGCGCCTGCGTGCAACGGTCGAGGCCTGCCGCGGCTGGGTCTACGCCACCGCGGTCATGGGCGTCACCGGGGCCCGTGGGCAGAGCTCGACCGCGGCCCCCGGGCTCGTGGCCCGGATCCGCGAGGCGTCGCCCGACGCCATGGTCGGGGTCGGTCTCGGCGTGTCGAACGGCGTGCAGGCCCGCGAGGTCACGGGCTACGCCGACGCGGCCATCGTCGGGTCGGCGCTGGTCAGGACGCTGCTCGACGCCGAGGACGCCGGCACGCCCGGCGACCTGACCGCGCTGCGGGCCGTGGTCGCCGACCTGGCGCAGGGCGTGGCGGGCCCGGCGAGCGGCGCCGCGTGAGCCTGCTGGCGGCACCCGCGCCGCTCTTCATCCCCAGCCCCGCCGAGAACGTCTGGCACCTCGGACCGCTGCCGCTGCGGGCGTACGCGCTGTGCATCATCGCCGGCATCGTCGTCGGCATGGTCATCGCGACCCGGCGCTGGCGGGCGCGCGGCGGGACGTCCGACGGGCTCGAGTCGGTCATCGTCGTGGCCGTGCCCTTCGGCATCGTCGGCGCGCGGCTCTACCACGTGATCACCGACTACGAGCTCTACTTCGGGCCCGGCCGGCACCCGGTCGACGCGCTCAAGATCTGGCAGGGCGGCCTGGGCATCTGGGGGGCGGTGGCCCTCGGCGCGCTCGGCGGCTGGCTGGTCGCCCGGCGGCGCGGCATCCGCTTCCCGGCCCTGCTCGACGCCTGCGCGCCCGGCATCGCCGTCGCCCAGGGCATCGGGCGGCTGGGGAACTGGTTCAACTCCGAGCTCTTCGGCCGCCCGACGACCCTGCCGTGGGGCCTCGAGATCGACGCCCGCTACCGCCCGGCCGGCTTCGAGCAGTACGCGACCTTCCACCCGACGTTCCTCTACGAGCTGCTCTGGAACATCCTCGTGGTCGCGGTCGTGACCGTGCTGCTGGACCGCCGCTTCCGGCTCGGCCACGGCAAGGTCTTCGCCCTCTACGTGCTGCTCTACACCGCGGGACGCTTCTGGATCGAGGCGCTGCGCATCGACACGGTGAACGAGATCGGCGGCTTCCGGCTGAACAACTACACGGCGCTGATCGTCTTCGTGCTGGCCGGGCTCGTCCTGCTCTGGCTCGTCCGGAACCGGCCCGGTCGCGAGACCGTGGTCGAGGACGGCGCTCCTGGGCGCGCCGACGCCGACGCTCTAGGCACCCAGGCGCTGGACGGTCCGCACGACGGCGCCGATGCCGACACCGCGACGCCGACCGAGGCCACCCCGCCGGAGCCGGACCACGCGACGCACCAGGGGAGCAGTGTCCAGCCGTCTCGCACCGATCCGTAGCAGCCGGGCCACGGTTGCGTCGGCGGTACGCTAGGGCTGCCTAGCATCGTTGGTCGCGCCACCCATGACGACCACGCGGGGCCACGTGTGACTCCCACGACGCAACGCAACCAGGCGTTCGTCGCAGGCCGAAACACCACCCGTGACGCCCGTCTCCCTGCGTTAACATCCTCTCCGCTCCTGGCCAGCGACGTCCCGGGTGCGCCCCGTTCGTGCCCCCCGTCGGGCCCTGCTCGAGCCCGCCCGCACCAGAACGACAGGAGTCGACTCCCATGACTCTGCCCGCCACGCCCTTCTCCGCAGGGTCCCCGGTGCCTCCGGCGATCCGTCGTCCGGCGGCGCAGGGGCTGTACGACCCCGCGTACGACCACGACGCCTGCGGGGTGGCCTTCGTCGCCACGCTCACCGGCGTCCCCAGCCACGCGATCGTCGAGCAGGGCCTGGAGGCCCTGCGCAACCTCGACCACCGCGGCGCGACGGGCTCCGACCCGCGCACCGGTGACGGCGCCGGCATCCTGCTGCAGGTCCCGGACCGCTTCCTGCGCGCCGAGGTCGGCTTCGAGCTCCCGCCGGCCGGGTCGTACGCCGTCGGCCTCGCGTTCCTGCCGGTCGACGAGGCCGCGCGCGCGACGGCCCGCGCCACCATCGAGCGGGTCGCCGCCGAGGAGGGCCTGCAGGTCCTGGGCTGGCGCGTGGTCCCGACGGCGAGCTCCTCGCTGTCCGACGTGACCCGCGCGAGCATGCCCGCCTTCGAGCAGCTGTTCGTGACGGGCGCCGGCACCCCGGTGCAGGGGCTGGCGCTCGAGCGGCTGGCCTACTGCCTGCGCAAGCGCAGCCAGAACGAGGCCGGCGTCTACTTCTCCTCGCTGTCGTGCCGCACGCTCGTCTACAAGGGCATGCTCACCACCGAGCAGCTCGAGCTGGTCTTCCCCGAGGTGCTCGACCCACGCATGGAGAGCGCGCTGGTCGTCGTGCACTCGCGGTTCTCGACGAACACGTTCCCCTCGTGGGAGCTCGCGCACCCGTTCCGGATGATCGCGCACAACGGCGAGATCAACACCGTCAAGGGCAACCGCAACTGGATGCGTGCCCGCGAGGCGCTGCTGTCCAGCTCGCTGATCCCGGGCGACCTGGAGCGGCTCTTCCCGGTCTGCACGCCGGAGGCCTCCGACTCGGCCTCCTTCGACGAGGTCGTCGAGCTGCTGCACCTCGGCGGCCGGTCGCTGCCGCACGCGATGCTGATGATGATCCCGGAGGCGTGGGAGAACAACCCCACGATGGACGCGCGGCGGCGCGACTTCTACGCGTTCCACTCCTGCCTCATGGAGCCCTGGGACGGCCCCGCGGGCGTCGTCTTCACCGACGGCACCCAGGTCGGCGCGGTGCTCGACCGCAACGGCCTGCGCCCGGGTCGCTACTGGGTGACCGACGACGGCCTGGTCGTGCTGGCCTCCGAGGCCGGCGTGCTCGACATCCCCGCCGAGAAGATCGTGCAGAAGGGCCGGCTCCAGCCGGGCCGGATGTTCCTGGCCGACCTGGCGGAGCACCGCCTGATCTCCAACGACGAGGTCAAGGACGGTCTCGCCGCCGCGGCCCCGTACGGGGAGTGGCTGCTGGGCGGGCGGATCTCGCTGGGCGACCTGCCCGAGCGCGAGCACGTCGTGCACAGCCACGCCTCGGTCACCCGGCGCCAGCAGGTCTTCGGCTACACCGAGGAGGAGCTGCGCCTCATCCTCGCGCCGATGGCCTCCGGCGGCGCGGAGCCGATCGGCTCGATGGGCACCGACACCCCGATCGCGGCCCTGTCGGAGAAGCCGCGGCTGCTGTTCGACTACTTCAGCCAGCTCTTCGCCCAGGTGACGAACCCGCCGCTGGACGCGATCCGCGAGGAGCTCGTCACCTCGCTGTTCAACACCATCGGCTCCGAGCAGAACCTGCTCGACCCGGGCCCGGCGTCCTGCCGCCGCCTGGTGCTGCCGTTCCCGGTGCTCGACAACGACGACCTGGCCAAGATCGTCAAGATCAACCGGCACGGCGACCTGCCCGGCTACGCGACCTACGTCGCCCGTGGCCTGTACGAGGTGTCCGGCGGCCACGAGGCCCTCGCGGCGGCGCTCGACCGGCTGTGCGCGGAGATCAGCGCAGCCATCGAGGCCGGCGCGCGGATCATCCTGCTCTCGGACCGGCACTCCAACGCCGAGCTCGCGCCGATCCCGTCGCTGCTGTTCACCGCGGCCGTGCACCACCACCTGGTCCGCGAGCAGACCCGCACCCAGGTCGGCCTCGTCGTCGAGGCCGGTGACGTGCGCGAGGTGCACCACGTCGCGCTGCTGATCGGCTACGGCGCCGCGGCGGTCAACCCGTACCTCGCCATCGAGTCGGCCGAGGACCTCGCCCGGCGCGGCGTCTACACCGCGACCGAGCCGGAGCCCGCCGTCAAGAACGTCGTCAAGGCGCTCGGCAAGGGCGTGCTCAAGGTGATGAGCAAGATGGGCGTCTCCACGGTCGCCTCCTACACCGGCGCGCAGATCTTCGAGGCGCTCGGGCTCTCGCACGAGGTCGTCGACCGCTACTTCACGGGCACGACCTCCAAGCTCGGCGGCGTGACGCTCGAGCAGATCGCCGAGGAGGTGCACCGGCGCCACCTGCAGGCCTACCCGACGAACGGGATCCCGCAGGCGCACCGGACGCTGCCCGTCGGCGGGGAGTACCAGTGGCGTCGCGAGGGCGAGCCGCACCTGTTCGACCCCGAGACCGTGTTCCGGCTGCAGCACAGCACCCGGACCGGGCGCTACGACATCTTCAAGCAGTACACGAGCCACATCGACAGCCAGGCCGAGCGGCTGATGACGCTGCGCGGGCTGCTGCGGCTGAGCCCGGACCGCGAGCCGATCCCGATCGAGGAGGTCGAGCCGGTCAGCGCGATCGTCAAGCGCTTCTCGACCGGCGCGATGTCGTACGGCTCGATCAGCCTCGAGGCCCACCAGACCCTCGCCATCGCGATGAACCGCCTCGGCGGCAAGTCGAACACCGGCGAGGGCGGCGAGGACGTCGACCGGCTGCACGACCCGGAGCGGCGCAGCGCGATCAAGCAGGTCGCCTCGGGCCGGTTCGGCGTGACGAGCGACTACCTGACCAACGCCACCGACATCCAGATCAAGATGGCGCAGGGCGCGAAGCCCGGCGAGGGCGGCCAGCTCCCCGGCCAGAAGGTCTACCCGTGGGTGGCCAAGACGCGGCACTCGACGCCGGGCGTCGGGCTGATCTCGCCGCCGCCGCACCACGACATCTACTCGATCGAGGACCTCAAGCAGCTCATCCACGACCTCAAGTGCGCGAACCCCAGCGCCCGGGTCCACGTGAAGCTGGTGGCCGAGGTCGGCGTCGGGACGGTCGCGGCCGGGGTCAGCAAGGCCAAGGCCGACGTCGTGCTCGTCTCCGGCCACGACGGCGGCACCGGCGCGGCGCCGCTCACCTCGCTCAAGCACGCGGGCGGGCCCTGGGAGCTCGGCCTGGCCGAGACCCAGCAGACCCTGCTCGTCAACGGGCTGCGCGACCGGATCGTCGTGCAGGTCGACGGCCAGCTGAAGACCGGCCGCGACGTGATCATCGGTGCGCTGCTCGGGGCCGAGGAGTTCGGCTTCGCCACGGCGCCGCTCGTCGTCAGCGGCTGCATCATGATGCGCGTCTGCCACCTCGACACCTGCCCCGTGGGCGTCGCGACCCAGAACGCCGAGCTGCGCCAGAAGTTCTCCGGCAAGCCCGAGTTCGTCGTCAACTTCTTCGAGTTCATCGCCGAGGAGGTCCGCGAGAACCTGGCGACGCTCGGGTTCCGCACGCTCGCGGAGGCGGTCGGGCACGTCGAGCTGCTCGACACGACCCACGCCGAGCAGCACTGGAAGGCGCACGGTCTCAACCTCGCGCCGATGCTGCACCGCCCGGAGCTGCCGGAGGGCACGCCGCTGCACAACGTCGTCGGCCAGGACCACGGCCTCGACGCCAAGCTCGACCAGCAGCTCCTCGAGCTGTGCCGGCCGGCGCTGGAGTCGGGCGAGGCCGTGCGGGCCACGCTCGGCGTCCGGAACATCGACCGTACGGTCGGCACGATCCTCGGTCACGAGGTCACCAAGGCGACCAACGGCCAGGGCCTGCCCGACGGGACGATCGACCTCACGTTCACGGGCTCGGCCGGGCAGAGCTTCGGCGCGTTCCTGCCGGCGGGGATCACGCTGCGCCTCGAGGGCGACAGCAACGACTACCTCGGCAAGGGCCTGTCCGGCGGGCGGCTCGTGCTGCGGCCGAACCGCGCCTCGACGTTCGTCGCCAGCGAGAACATCATCGCGGGCAACGTCATCGGCTACGGCGCCACGGGCGGCGAGATCTTCATCGCCGGCCAGGTGGGGGAGCGGTTCTGCGTCCGCAACTCCGGCGCCACCGCCGTCGTCGAGGGCCTGGGCGACCACGGCTGCGAGTACATGACCGGCGGCGTCGCCGTCGTCCTCGGGCGCACGGGGCGCAACGTCGCCGCGGGCATGTCGGGCGGCATCGCCTACCTGCTCGACCTCGACGAGTCGCTGCTGAACACCGAGATGGTCGACGCCATCGAGCCCGGCGAGGCCGACCTCGAGCTGCTGCGCGGCATCGTCAAGCGGCACCACGAGGAGACCGGGTCCGAGGTGGCCGAGAGCCTGCTCGCCGACTGGGCGTACGCGGCGACACGCTTCACCAAGGTGCTGCCGCGGGAGTACGCCAAGGTCATGGCCGCCCGTGACGCGGCCGAGGCGGAGGGCCTCGACGAGGCCGAGACCACGGTCCGGATGATGCAGGCGGTGGCCAAGTGATCGTCGCGCGTCCCTGCCCTGCGGGAGGCGGCCAGCCGTCGGGAGGTCCGGTCCTCGCAACCATCCGCCCTCCGCAGGGCGTGCTCGTCGCGCGTCCTGCGCTCCACGACCGCGAGTGCTCCGGGTACGGGCCCGTCCTCGCAACCATCCGCCCTCCGCAGGCTCCGGGCTCCCGCCAGACCCATCCACGCTCGGACGGGCCCCTACCCGGAGCACCCGCTCGACCTGCGGGTCTCGCTCCTCTCCGTCTTCGCACCACCCTCGTTCTGGAGGCATCTCATGGCTGACCCGCGTGGGTTCATCACGACGCCGCGGAAGGTCGCCGAGCGGCGGCCCGTCAGCGAGCGCGTGCGCGACTGGAACGAGGTCTACCCCGGCACGCCGGGGCGGGCGCTGCTGCCGATCATCAGCGAGCAGGCCGGGCGCTGCATGGACTGCGGCATCCCGTTCTGCCACACCGGCTGCCCGCTGGGGAACCTGATCCCGGAGTGGAACGACCTCGTCTGGCGCTCCGACTGGGACGAGGCGCTGGAGCGGCTGCACGCGACCAACAACTTCCCCGAGTTCACCGGTCGGCTCTGCCCGGCGCCGTGCGAGACGGCGTGCGTGGTGGGCATCAACCGTGACGCGGTGACGATCAAGAACGTCGAGGTCTCGATCATCGACAAGGCGTGGGACGAGCGCCGCGTCGACCCGCAGCCCGCCGACTGGTTGACCGGCAAGACCGTGGCCGTCGTCGGGTCCGGCCCGTCCGGCCTCGCAGCCGCCCAGCAGCTCACCCGGACCGGGCACACCGTCGCGGTGTACGAGCGTGCGGACGCCCCCGGCGGCCTGATGCGCTACGGCATCCCCGAGTTCAAGATGGAGAAGAAGGTCCTCGACCGCCGGATCCGGCAGATGCGCGACGAGGGCACGAACTTCCGCTGCGGCGTTGACGTCGGCGGCTCGGTGACGTGGGCGCAGCTCAAGGAGCGCTACGACGCCGTCGTGGTCGCCATCGGCTCGACCGTCGGGCGCGACCTGCCGGTGCCGGGCCGCGAGCTCGGCGGGATCCACCAGGCGATGGAGTACCTGCCGCAGGGCAACCGGGCCGCGCTCGGGAACGCGCCGGATAACCAGATCTCCGCCCGTGGCAAGCACGTCGTGATCATCGGCGGCGGCGACACCGGCGCCGACTGCCTGGGCACGGCGATCCGGCAGGGCGCGGCCTCGGTCACGCAGCTCGAGATCATGCCGACCCCGCCGACCGACCGGCCCGAGCACCAGCCGTGGCCGACCTACCCGATGACCTACCGGGTCAGCTCGGCCCACGAGGAGTCGGGGGAGCGGGTCTACTCGGTCTCCACGTCGGAGTTCCGCGGCGACGAGCAGGGGAACGTCAAGACCCTGGTCCTGTCGGAGGTCGTCTTCGAGGGCGGCCGGCTCACGGCGATCGAGGGCACGGAGAAGGAGATCCCGGCCGAGCTCGTGCTGCTCGCCATGGGCTTCACCGGGCCCGAGAAGGAGAAGCTCGTCGAGCAGCTCGGCGTCGGTCTCGACGCCCGCGGCAACATCGCCCGGGACGCGTCCTACGCCACCGACGTCGAGGGCGTCTTCGCCTGCGGCGACGCCGGTCGGGGGCAGTCGCTCATCGTCTGGGCGATCGCCGAGGGGCGCGCGTGCGCCAACGGCGTGGACACCTACCTGTCCGGCTCCTCGGCGCTGCCGCGCCCGATCGGTCCCGAGGTGCGCCAGCTGATGGTCTGACCGCCGGTCAGGCCGGCTCGGCCCGGGCGTCAGGGCCCTGCGCCTCGACGCGCCGGGCGGCTGCGCGCCGGACGCAGCCCGACGACCTGCACGGGTCGCCGTCGAGCAGCCCGCTGAGCTCGCAGGACAGGTCGACCAGGGCGCGGACCGCGAGGGCCCGCTGGGTCTCGTCGCGGGCGGTCGTCAGGCCCTCCGGCACCACGTCGAGGGCGAGGTCGAGCACCGCGGACCGGTCCTTCGGCCCCAGGTGATGAGCCGTGCTGCTCGTCGGGGTCAGGCGCCACGGCGCACGAGGTCGTTCGCGCTGCCGGTCGGGAGTCCGTCGCCCCCGGCCGGGTCGGGTCGGAGGGCGGCGAGCAGGAGCCCGAGCGCGGCGAGCTGGGTGACGGCGACGACGACGGTCAGGGCTCCGACGGAACGTTCGGAGAGCGCCCCCGCGAGCGCACCGCCCGCGACGGCGGCCCCGCCCTGCACCCCCGCGAACAACCCGTACGCCGTGGCGCGGCGCGCACGGGGGACCAGGTCGGCGACGAGCGCCTTCACGGTGGAGTCCTGCACGCCGACCGCCGCGCCCCAGAGCGCGACGCCCGCCACGCAGACCCACGCGGTGCGGGAGAAGCCCAGCGCGGGGACGCCGACGACGAGCAGGGGGAGCACGAGCAGCACCCGCCCGCGCCACCGGTCGTAGCACCAGCCGGTGAGCAGCGCGGCGAGCGCGGCGGTGGTCATGCCGACCGCGTACACGACCGGCACGGCCGCGACGGGCACGACCGCGTCCTTCGCGAGGTGGAACGAGACGACGCCGAAGGGCACGAGACCCGCGGTGGCGGCGGCGGCCGAGGCGGCGAACCACCAGAACCGCGCGGGGAGCCGGCCGGCGGACGCGACCGTGGGGACGGTCGGTGTCGACGCGGCGGGCACCGCGACCGGTGCGGCAGGGGTGGTGCCGGCGGCCTGCCGCTGGAGGGTGCGACGCCGGAGCAGCACGAGCAGGACCATGACGGCGACGCCGGGCACGACGAGGACCGCGAGGGCGGGCCAGAGGACCCCGGTCGCCGCGGCGACGGCGGCGACGACCAGAGGGCCGGCGACGGCGCCGACCTGGTCGAGCGCCTTGTGGACGCCGAGGCCGCGACCCAGGCCGACGGGCCCGGCGGCCTCGGCCAGCAGCGCGGACTTCGCCGGGCTGCGGACCGCCTTGCCGGTGCGCTCGGCGAGGACCAGCGCGGTGGCGAGCACGAGCCCGGCACCGCCGACGAACGGTGTGACGGCGAGCAGCGGCACGCACACCGCCGTGAGGCCGTAGCCCACGATGGTCAACGACCAGTAGCGGCCGGTCCGGTCGGCGAGCCCGCCGAAGACCAGCCGCAGGACGAGGGCGAGCGCCTCGCCGGCGCCGGTGACGAGACCGACGAGGAGCGCGCCCGCACCGAGCGAGGCGAGCAGCGGGCCGGTCACCGACTGGGCGCCCTCGTAGACCAGGTCCGCGGTCAGGCTGACGACCCCGAACCCGGCCACGGCACGCCAGGCGGCGCGCCGGGTCGCGGAGGCGCCGTGCGAAGCCGAGCAGCCGGCGTCGATCGGAGGCTCGCCACCGCCCCCGGCCGGTCCGGCCGGGTCGGTGGTGCGCAGGTCGGAGGGGCTCAGGTGAGCTGCAGGATGACGATCACCAGGATGATGATCACGAGGATGCCGATGATGGTGCCGATGAGTCCACGGTTCATGTGACGACTGTAACGCCGGCGCTGTGCCCGCGCAGGTCAAGACGGTGTGCCGGTCCGGCGGAAGCATCCTCGGGCCCGGCGCCGAAGGATCCGGAGGTGCACCGGGCGCTGCGTACGCTCGGAGAGGACGACGGGCGGGCGACGAGCGGGGGCGGACGGTGGGAGCGACCAGGGACGCCGCCGACGCGACCGGTCCGGGCGCTCCGGCCTGGCTGATCCTGCTGACGCGCCTGCCCAGCGAACCGGCCCGGCACCGGATGGCGGTGTGGCGCGAGCTGCGCCGGTCCGGCGCGGTCGCGCTCGGCCCGTCGGCGTGGGCGGTGCCGAACCTGCCCGCCACCCGACCGGTGCTCGACCGCCTCCGGCAGCTCGCGGCGACCGCGGGCGGCTCCCTCATCGCCCTCGACGCGGACGGGCACGACGAGCAGGACACCGATGCGCTCACCCGGCGCTACGAGGACGCGCGCGTCGACGAGTGGGCCGAGTTCACCCGCGACTGCGGGAAGTACCTCGACGAGATCGCCAGGGAGGAGCGGCTCGGCAAGTTCACCCTCGCCGAGCTCGAGGAGGAGGAGCAGAGCCTCGACCGCCTGCGGCGCTGGTACCGCGAGCTCCGCGGGCGCGACCTGCTCCGGACGACGTCGCTGACCGACGCGTCGGCGCGGCTGAAGCAGTGCGAGGTCACCTTCGACCACTACGCCGAGGACGTCTACGCGGCGCTCGGCTCACCCTTCTGACGCGGGCCGCAGCCAGGCGGGCACGCTGGTGCCGTTGAAGCGGTAGCCCCGCCGCACGACGGTGGAGATCAACCCGGGCACGTCGAGCGCCCGGCGCAGCCGGCTCATCGCGACCTCGAGGGCATGGTCGTCGAGCTGCTCGGGCAGCGCGGCGACGAGGTCGTGGCGGGAGACGACCCCCTCGGCGGCCGCGAGCGCCTTGAACAGGGCCAGCGCGCCCGGTCCGAGCAGGACGCTGCGGCCACCCACGGACACGCTGCGGCCGCGGACCTCGATGAGCGTGTCGTGCGACCGGTAGACCTGCACGTGGTGGACCGCGAGGTGCTCGCAGACGAGCCGGATCAGGGCCCCGAGGCGGTAGCGGTCGGGCACGATCGGGACGATGCCCGCCGCGACGAGCGGCTGCGCGGTCACCGGGCCGACGGCTGCGGCGGTCACGTGGTCGGCGTGCGCCGCCACGAACGCCTCGCCGAGCCCCAGCGCGTACGCCGTCTCCAGCGTCGCGGCCGCACCCGGGGCGCTGGTGTAGGTGATCGCGTCGAGCTGCCGCGAGCATGCCGCCTCGATGAGCCGGGGCAGCCGGTCGGTGCCCACCGGACGGACCCAGCGGTAGGGCGTCACCGTGACGACCTCCGCGCTCACCGCGCGCAGCCGGCGCAGCTGCTCCTCGTCGGTGAAGCCGTGCAGCTGGATCGCCACGCGCCGCCCCGTCAGCCCGCCGTCGGTCACCGCGTCGACCAGCGCGGCGGTCGTCTCGGTCTCGCTCAGCTGGGCGTCGAGCAGGCCCGCGGCCCGGACGGCACCGACGGCCTTGGGTCCGCGGGCGAAGATGCGCGCCTGGTCCAGCACGGCCGTCAGCTCGGCGCCCAGCCCGGCGGCGTCGGCGACCTCGAACCACC
>Ga0210040_10008494_pt1 | contig 12169 bp, 5 predicted proteins | sample CryGeyCG12114_NA_FD_185462 | JGI IMG/M metagenome (GOLD analysis project Ga0210040, IMG submission 185462) | Groundwater microbial communities from aquifer - Crystal Geyser CG19_WC_8/21/14_NA (SPAdes) (version 2) | ecosystem: Environmental > Aquatic > Deep subsurface > Groundwater | place: USA... | reverse complement strand
TTTTTCACTGTTTTGTTAATTAAAAGTTGCAACGTGTCATATTCAAGACTAAAAATGCTGAAAATCATTATGAAATGTGATGTCGTAAAACCACAGCAGTTTTTTAATCGATTCTTTGGACGCAGAAGGAAATTAGGAAAGAACTTTGCCGCAACTCTATATGATTTGAAATTTTGGCATATGTATGAACTTTGTGAATGCGTGGAGTAATAATATGGCAGAGTTAAAGTTTTGTACTCACATGAATAAAAATATTGACTCGACTAAAATGAGTGAGCTTTTAATAAAGGGAGAAATAATTGCAAAAGTTGAAATCTGTGGATAAGCAGTCCTACCTATATAAACTTTTTATGTAAATTCTTGTCGCCCTACAATGGGGAGTTTTCATACATTTCCACAAATAAATCATGCAGATGTATGTATCTGGATTTAAATCAGTGCACTAAAGATTTCTGTGCCATTGCATGTTACCAGAAAATTCACGTCTGCGGAAAAACACATTTGCATTAGAAACGCAAAATACTTACCACTGTCAGCTTCCCATGACATTTACATTCAATTTGGAAATTTCAACGACCCGCATATACCCAAGAACTTGATGGTTTCTCTAAATAACTTATAGTACAAGCTTTTACGTCAGTCACACTATTATGAACACACCTATTACATAAATTTGGTTTCAACGCTTACCGTGTATATCTGCTTTACAGCCCAGTCTCTTCGACTAATAGTTTAAATCCAAAATTTCCATCTCAACTCTAAACTAGCAAATACAAAATTAGTTAGTGACATGAATACACAGTTGAAAGCTAGAATCAATAGTTTTTCAAAATCCTAACCTCATTTACAAATGAGTGTAACGTGAGTCCGGTAATACTGTGAAATAATAAAGCCGAAAAAAAAATCCAGCTATAAAAATCATCATGTTGTTTCCTTAAAATATCAGAAAAAGGAAATAAAAGGCGTGGGAAAAGCAAGTCATAATAGTCGTCATTACATTCAAATCGTGACTTACTAAATTCATCCATTACTTTGTTCCTTTTGCCATACAAGTTGAGTGCAAAACCAAATAATAATACTAATGGCTGTTGTCTATGCAAAGTTTAAACATTTCCATGCATGTAGGAATGGTTAGAAAAATTCTAGAGGTGGTTATTATTACCATTATTTTTATTATTGCTTCCACCGCGGAAAAGAGTATAGGACCAACCAACGTATGGTTGTTCTAGCAATCGGAGTGAAAAAAGAAAGAACATTTAGCAGATATGCATGTCTCATAAATTTGGGAGCACGCTGTAAGTAGCTCACATTGAGAAACGTAATAGAGAATTTTAATGAGTTTGGGATACCATCTTTTCCCTTGTGTGTAGCACACGAAAAACAATGGCATAGGGAACAACATAAAACTGTAGAGTGAGCATGATTGACTATGTTTACCTTGCGTACATTTTTACTGTAGATGGTTGGGAGAAGCATACATAAAATTTTCCTAGTCATTAAACAGAAACAGTATCAAATTAAAATTCAATCTCAAAGTTTCTATCAAGTAGCACAAATAGTACCATTAGGTTGTATATTATGTGGAGTCAATGTCTCAGAAAGATTCTAAGCATTGTAAAAGTTGTCTTCTTATTTAGATTAGCACAATTTGTTCGTGATTGTCACTATGGGCTGTATAGTATTTAGAAAGTGGAGATGAAATCCCATTTTTAAGGTTACATTATAAGAAAATATAAAATTTGGCCAGTTTTACCTATTGAAACATTTATTGCTAACATTGGCAAAAGTATTCTATTGGAATTAAAATTTACTACGGTCAAAACGAGGAATGAAGACAGAACATTTATTCATGTAGCACGCACTGCTATTATGCGGCTCGTAAACAAGGAAACATATTTTTCAAGATTTTAACGAACCATCATTGTAAGTAGGTGTGTGAGCCGTCCAAATAATTTATCAGAACCAATTTTTCCAAGCACGCTATCACTACGAGACAAATTAGTATCTAAAGTGAAGTGTAGGAGATATTATTCACAAAAGTAAGCTAATAAGTTTCCAATATGTGAATCGAGCATTTGAGGGTGTGAAAATTGTTTTTGGTGTTGCATTTGTTAATAAAATCAAAAAGAGTAGCAAAATTTGTAATAATTTTCAGTATTTTCCACATTTTTTAGCCAGTTTGTTTCCTAACAGCAGTATGATGCTCAAGTTAGAACAAAAAAGAAGGGCTGGCACTCTTACTGAATAAAAATTGAAGAAAACCAGGCGGCAAGGAAAGGGTGTGTCTTTGCAAATGAGTACGAGAGTGAGAAAACTACGTAGCCTCTTATCTGTCAAGTTGATAAGGCAAGTAAAAATATGCCTTGTGCCAATTGTGTTCCAGCACGCGTTCTCATGATAAAAGAAAAACGAGGCCTTTGAATAATTCTCTCCTAACTAACAAAACAACTGCAGAGCACTTATCTGATAAGCCTGAGCATACATCTTGGATTATTGAATACAATTTCCCCTTTCCCGAGAACCACTGAGGTGCACTTTGTAACATTGATTGGCTGAAATTGCTTGCACTGTTCTATGTAGTTTGGAAATGCATATGCAAAGCGTAATCTGATCATATATTACACTTGGGATAATTTAAATGATAACTTGCGCTAAAATACAATTGAAAGGTGAAAAAACATAAAGTTGGTTTGGTTTTCAAAGTATAGTTTATTTAGGTCAGGTTTAGTCCTTCATGCTGATAACTAGCCCAATATAAGTTTTTTTACAGCAAATTATATTTAAAATGCTTTTAAGGTAGTTCCTTATTCAATTTGGAAAGTTATTCAATCAATAAACTTTGTTTTCAAATGCTTAAAACTTCTGGACCCAAGATTGAAAAAAAATTACGACGAAGACGAAAGACATCATCATATGGTTTTCAAGCGAGGTAAACCCGTGTTTGTATTATTTTTTCAAAAAATGTGTTTTTCCATTTGTCAGCAAAGCTAGATAACTTTGATGTAGAAAACAAAATAAGTGCAGATCAGCAAAAAGGCATATGAATGGGAAGCAGATTCAATATTCCGTGCCCGTGCAATTCGTTCCTTTTTATGGGAGAGCCCAAAAGGTAGGCAATACACATTATTGGCATATCTTACAACAGAAAAAAATCCAAATAGCCCAATTTGCATTTTGTCATGTAAGTTTTTGAGTTTGTACCTCCTCATTTTGCTTTCCGTGCTTTTTCCTCACTCTTTGTGAAAGAAATTGCATTTATGCATGCCTGCATTTCTTTTTGTCTTTACAAGCTGGCTTGTTAAGTTAGTTTCACTTCATGACAAATTGGAATTCATGGTAGAACAAGACGCAATGTACCAGATAAATACAACTACATTTCACTGCTACATTTTTTAGCATCTTTTCTTTTAATGGCTTTTTTCCTGGATATTACTTCCACTTGGTGCTTTTAATTCTACTTAAGGTGACTACAGTATACACACACAGCATAGTACATACATACAATGCAGTAGTTAGTAGCACACAGTGGCTTGTTTCTGTTTCCAGGAGTGAAACCAACCATAATTAGCCATATTTTAAGTCCCACCGCAAACAATTTGTGTTCAAACTGACCAAGCAAAATACATTGCTCCAAGCCATAAACTCTTATGATTTTAAAGCCAGTGAAACTACTATTATTTTGCATTGCTCATTCCATCTGATGATCTGACTAATGTTACATCCGTTCATTGACAGTTCATAAAATAGAGGATTACACCAAGGCAGGCTGATGAAAGCAATCAATCTTTTTAAATCTCACTAGAGCTGAAGTAATTATCGATAGTGGTTGTTTGCAACTCTGGAAATGACTTTGATTCACAGCTTTCTATAATGTACTCACATAGTGGTGGTGGTGCTACTGGCAGTCAAATGTGCTTTCTCTAATATACTACCACCACGATTCCCTCATTCCACAGTCAATCTCCCTCAACTCCTATCTTATCTCATACATGGATGAGCAATGGGGGGAGCATTATATTCACGTTCTATAAGCAATCTAACTGATTTTATGCTCACAACAAACTGTGAATGAGTTTCTATGAATTTGGATATGAAAATTAACCGTCAGAAGTAATAGTAGAGTTCAATGCCAATATGCTAATTAATTCACGTGAATTTTCAACTTATTATTGAAAGCAATATTTTTACTGTAGAGAGTAAGAGAATTTTTGGTTGCAGTTCTGCATCATTTGATTTTGGTGCCACTAAACTTGAACAACGAAATCCATATCTCCTATCTCCTGTACACAAGTGATTTGTGAACGCAAGAGACGTTTTACTGTACGCCGCCTGTAAATGTTTATGCCGCCTGTTTATTCTGCCCAGCGATTTGGCCAAAATTCGAGCCCGACCAAATTTTCAAGGTTGTCAAGAGAAGTTTTCAATACTGCTTATACCGAACCCTTATAAGCCATAGGGAAAAAAATTAAGAGATGATTATTTGCTAAAACAAATGGCTAGGCTAGAAGAGACGGTCGTGGTACAGTGGTCGGCATATCAGATCAGTTAATTGGAGATGTGAGTTCGATCCTCAGCCAATCACAAATTTTTTGGGATGCTTACTCTCCTTTTGGCAATATCTACATTTGGTGGACGCAAATTTATTCAAATTTTGATAGCATTAAATAATTCAAATGACCAAATTGTCTACATTTTCAGCCCGACCGGGGCTTCTAAATAGAACCGCTTTATTTTTAAAGTTAACACACTACAGGTCTTTCGGATCAACCGATTTTCATGAAATTTTGCATTAATATGTTTTTTGCTGCATGCTATAATCTTTTTGTCACAATTAGGTTAACAGTTCTGAAGTTGCATGCGAAATCTCAGAGCTATGGTACACATACAAGATTTCAATATAAAATTAAAAACTCTAAAACCACTGAGACTTTCTGTGAGATTAAATTACTTATAAAAGTACTAAACACAAACCCAAGGTTGGGCTAAGCCACGTTGTACTGGAAGCTTTTAAATTTGAAATCTTTGGGAAATATAATTGCTTGGTAATGGTAAACGCTTTCATGGCAAAAATTTAATCCACAAAATTAGTTACATACAAGTACTTAGTAAGTACAGCACAACTCATAATCTTTGGGGACCAAAAAGGAAAAAGATTGTGCGATCTTCAGTCACTCAAAGTTTCCCGTTAAAATGCAAACATTTCAAACCGACTGGAGGGAACTATCAGAGCGTCAATTTAGTTGAGCCCACTAAGACGACCAAAGGAAAAAGTACGCCAAAAGCTCAGATAAACACGGTCACACTCTACTATTACAGCAAACACAGAGGATTGCATATGTGACTTTGAAAAGAGAAAGGAGCGACTGAAAAAAAACTAAAGTTGGATGTTGGTAAAAGTGTAATTTCCTAAAAAGCAATTCAGGTCTCCCATGAGGTTTCAAGAAACTCTTATCAGCCCATAGACACAGAAAATGTTGACTGGGTCTTACGGAAAGGATTTCATTGATAGATTTGTATCCCTAATCCCTTTAACGGATGGCTCACACGCTACTTTCCCATCTACTTTCTTCCTCTCACTCATACTAACTATAGTACATAGTCAGTGGCTGCAGCAGTGCTATTCACTTGGCCCCATTGTGTATGTGTGTGTGCCCATATGATGTAGCAAACAACATATAGGCATTGCTTACTAACTAACTAACTAACTACAATATTACTAGACGTGGATTCAACGGTCTCCTTTTTGTTTCGTGTATACAATTGTAGTCTGACTGACTGAGAGCATTACTCATGTGAACGACTGTGTTTTATATAGTTAGTGCTATGTGTGAAGTACTACTACATGCATTTCCAGTGACAAGCAAAAAACACTAGAGTTTGGAGCACATGGGTGTCTATTTTTCACTTTGCATTAGTGGGAGCACTTTTTTGTAGAAAAAATCAAAGTTGAACAACTCTTTTGGGCATTAGGAATTGTTCCCAGCATTCTGTGCATGTATTATGTACGTTAGGGATCGGGAGGAAATTAAGTTTTTTAGTTTGCCTGGGGAAAAATCTCATTAGGATATCACGGCTAACAAATCTGATTCCGATATGCGGACCATGTTTACAATAGCGTGGGCTAAATGAGTAATTGTTGAATGTGCTTGGAATGAGAAATCAGTGATTCAAATAGTATTTTAGTGCAGGGACATTAAGGTCAGATTTTAATTGCTGGTAATAGAGCCGTAATTGTCGGTAAACTTTTTCAAAAATTCGATCAATGCGGCATAATTATGTGTATTTGGTTGTGTTTAAGTTGTTGAGCTGAAAAGTCTTTAACAGTAAACCTTTGAATTAATTAGGAAGTTTTTAATATTATTGCAATCATATTTTGGTGTTCATATTGGGACGACTGGGGAATTTTAAAACGCGGATTTATTGTGAAAGACTGGTTACGCCATCCATGTAGCAACAGGAGTTCTACAGAGCCGGCACCTACTTACTTACCTTCGTTGAGATTCGTGCGCATTTGGGAAAGAACCGGCATAGACTCTCCTTTCTCTTTTCTACACACATCATTGGTTGTGTGTAACTGCAGACTTGGATCAGTCAGTGGCACTATGTTCGGTTTGGCAGATTGATAAAAGAAATCAATTACGACGAATCTTTCTACTTTCACTTTTATGTATGAGCAAACTTCATTTTTCCCTGTTATTTGTCACAATTTTGTTTAATTTTGTAAAGAAAAGTTACTAAGCGGAATCAATTATTTGGGGAACTATTGTTCAAAGTCTAAACTAAAGCTAAAAAATCTGTCTAACTAACTTAGCTCAAGTTGTTCACTGTCTATAAGTGATATTATCCGAAAAACATACCAAACTGATCCCTGGAGATTAAATTTCAGACTTTATTTGATTTTGTTGATTTAACAAATGTATCTGAATTAAATTCTTATTTTACTTGTATGTGATCCCTTAAAACTGTTTAAAAGTTTTGGTGAATCCAATCAATTTTGGAGTAGTGAATAAATACACTGATACAATTTCTCTATATGATTTTACCAACTTGAACTTTTTGGCATACTTTGTGCGATTATGATTCACCAAAGTGACTCACTTGGGTAATACAAATGGATTAAACAAGTATTCAAAGAAATGCTGACTCATTCGACAATACGACTCACAATATTAAATAATTTACTACAAAGTACCCCAAAAAACATAATATTAGTCATTCCATATATGCGTTTCAGCTGTAGCACACAATTTTTGCACACTGCACATATTTGTGCCCTGATTTCAGTTAATCATTGGAAACGTATTCAGTTACCCAAAAGCCAAGGTAACGTGCACGCGTGTCACAGATTAGATTATTTGCCCAGAACACGAAATTAGAAGAGAATTTTATTCCCACATTGCTTGAGTAAGTTAGTGCAGGGTCGCACTATAGCTTTTCCTTACTGTCATGCATATTGATGTGAGCTGGTTTGTTCACTGCTAACTTGGGTCGGGGGATCAGAACAACCGAGTAGATTTAATTTATTGCTATTCCAGAGCTTTAATTTGAAATTTGTCACTTTGAGATGGCAGGTGCTTCACGGCGATATGTCTACCCAGGAAAGTCAAATTATATGATCATTGTATAAAAAGATGAGAAAGTGGTTCTGTTGCTGTTGCATAGCATATCTGGGAGATAAATACAGATGTCAAAGGAAATGAGAGTACTAGGCAAGAATTGACACGGACAAATTAGGCTTTTATTCTGGTAGGGAGTTCCATTAGTTCCTTCAGTATATCACTCTGTCTTTCCCTTTGTTTTTCACATACCTCTTTTACACTACATGAATCTTTTCCTTCTGTTAGCTTAGTTAGGCTGGCTCGTATTATTATTGAGCTTCTGGAAAACATTCATTTATGAAGTGTGCCAATGCTATACCCAGCCTTCATACATTTCCCTTTAAATTATTAACTTTCATCATGAGTGTGGTAGGAATGCTAAATATGTGATTTCTCATCATATATTTAATAAAACTGGGGAAATTTCATAACTTGAGGGACAATAACGTATGTTTGTTTGTTGACTTTTAATGTTTTATACTTTCAGGTTCGACAAAAGTGAATGGTTCAATGGAAATATTTTTAATGATAATTATGCCCAGCAAAAATGTTAACAATACACGACTTTTAAGGCCCTGAAAAATAAAATTGGGGAGTAATTGTTAGAATAATTAATTTTACTTTACTATAAACACAATTACAATCTGCACTTTGGGAAAGCATTTAGAGCTTAATTTAATTAACACGAATAAATGGCATCTACTGTGTGAAAAAAATATTAAATATGCAAACTTTTAAGCGCTTCAATAAAATTTTAGCTTGGTAACATGATTCAAGACTTGCAGGCAACCTCACATCCTCACATATTTGAAAATTGTTTGCAGTGACATTGGATCTCCTTTGTCCATCATTGTCAAGAAGCTAAGAATGCAATTTCTATTTTCATTTCTTTCAAGACCAGATCCAATCTTGCCTATCCACTCGCAATGTATGTGTATTTAAGTGAAGATAGTTTGATGCAAGAAGAAAAGTGAAACTGCTATACAAATACAAAACATGTTACCAACATAGAATGCACATGACGGCCACTTTCTCTCTCACTCAGTTAGTCAGTCACTCTAAAGCATAAAGATTTTCCATCTCGCCTTTCCCTTAGTCTTATACACTATAGTACGACTCGCTAACTTTCTTTTCCAAACTCAACACATTTTATCTAAAAGCACGCACAAAATGCACTCAATGTCGTTTACAAATACACTAACTAAGTAAGATAAGAGAATTTTCCTTTTGCTCCTAAAACACGCTTTTTCCTTATCGCGTCCTTATTCCTAGAATAGTTATGGTGGATGAATCTATTTAATTGATATGGCCACCTATGGACGTTGTACACAAAATAAAGTTTTTTTTACTCCCCTTGTAGACTTTTCTGGCTTGCTTTCCCTTTCTTACATGAAAGAGATTCAATATTAAGGTTTTAGACATTTCATCTACTTTTTTTTACCATTTCGTACGGATTTTGTTGTTGTTATCTTTCTTAGGGAGAGAATACTTTTTTGAAGCAGATTTTTTTAAAAACATTCTTCGAATGTGTTGGGAACAATATTGTTTAAATAACGGCATATCACCGACCTTTGCATTCGGTATCCATACGAATATAAACGTAAAAGAACCTTGGACAAGCATTGAATGAGAGAATTAGTAACTTAAGATGCTGTGATGATTGGACGTTCCTACAATCCCAAAGTTTATCCATATCTTTTCCTCAATATTCCCACATTATTCCACCCATAACATCACGAAACGATAAAAAAAACGTGAACCTCTACTCAATATTGATGGTAGCTACTGTGAGGAGCATTAAAGATAACGCTTTTACGGCTGATACCGAAAACTATCATTTTCCATTCATATTTGGACTACTATACAAAGGACGTACAAGGTTTTGATTTCCGATTCAGCTTTTCCCAAGGCAAACCACTTCTGCTTTGTGGGTTCTGTTGATCTGGAATTGTTAACACATTTTTGTATAGAAATCACTGGGTAGAAGTTTCTGTACTATTCATTTTTTACTCGCTAAAAACTTTTTTTTAAATAAAGGACCCAATATTTTTGTTGTAGTTTTTCGTGGGTATGTATATCCAATTTCATGAATAATATGATACAATCAGATTTCTCTTTAATGCAAAGCAAAAAATACAGTTTAATCAAAAAGTCGGGCAGCATAGGTGACGTCAAAAGTAAATAAATTAGTGGTTGTGGTTTCACCAATATACTATTGGTGCGCATGTTGTCAATGCTCCCACACACACACTATAGTATGAGTGCAGATGACAAATACAATAAACTTTGTATGTTCTAGCTATTAATGGATGCCTATAGACCCTCCGAGTGTTTATTCTAGCAGGATAAATGGTTAGTTGAAATTAGATGAAGCCCAATTACAAAATCCCATTTGTCACTAAACCAAAAAGAGTATACATAGAAATTGTTCAAATGTGTACAGATTTTGAATAACAAATCAAATTGTTTGCTCTACCTATTACTTGACAGTGGATGGATAATCAATGCAGCAAAATTTGATGCGGTTTTTCGATCCATATTCTGTTTCAATGCACATGAGTTTAGATAGGGCGGAAAATAGTAAATAAAAATGACAGACATCGCATGATTGTATAGAAACTCGGAACGTTGGGCCGTTTTGGTTTCAGATATGAGATATTGAATTTCACGCTACTTTTTCTTTCTCACAGGCGGGCTTCATAATTCTATAAAATGCGCGTGGAAGCAAATAAAAAAGATTTGAAATCTTGAATCTATGAAAAGTTTTAAGAAGCTGTAAGTTTTTTTCTTCAATGCATTGCATAATGTAATCCAAAACTTCAGTTAGACTAAAAATCAATGTTGTTAAAGTGAGGTTTGTGGATTGATTGGATGCCATTAAATTGATTTATTTCTGAGCTTTTGGATAACAATTGTATCCTTTGTCAAGGTAAATACTGGAAAAAGTATGAATGTGCATACATTGTTTTTGCCATCCAACATAGGTTACATCAGTTAAATCCAAATTATTGTACAAACATGGCTTACAGTTTCTTAGTTAAAGGACCAAAAAATGTAAATACAGAATGAGTTTTCATTAATTTTTTGGAAAAAACAGATAGTGAAATTCCCGATTGTATACATATTTTGGTTGACGCAACCATGTGGATGAGTAGTTATGTAAATTTAAAAAATTTTGACACTGTTGCTGACCAGATAGCGTTTATGAACATAGAATTTTCCAAATTTCAATTGTAGGTTACCGACTTTCCTATTTTAATGGACTCTTTAAGTTTTCAATGTTGTCAATTAATTGTGTTTCATAATTTGCAATGTTCCATATTGTGTAAGCATTTTTTGATTCAGCTAACTAAGACTAATATGATTTTATAGCAGTCAAATTTGTTATAAGAACTGATATCAAATCTCAAAAACTTTTTATGGTCTGTAAGATTAGTGTTTAGTCTTGCAAACAGGAAATTGAAACGTTTTTACGTGTATTGAACATAAAAGTCTTTCATTGATACGGACAATAAATTGAACTCAAAAAGTACTTTTTTGAAATTACATTGTTTTGAGTAAAAAAATCATCACTTCATTCTTTGAAATTTATAAGAGCCATTTGGAGGCCATAATGATTTCTAATGGCTAATACATCAAGATATGAAAGCTTTGAACGATTTATGATGAGTACCTTTTTAGATGCAAAGTAAGGTACGATATAACTTTTTCTTCCGATGGATAAAATCATGTTTAAGGGTCTCACATTTTTTGCAAGCATTAGATATGAGCTGATCAGAATAAATTGTGAGGGCTCTTTGTACCAAGGGAACATTTCTTACAGACAATTTTTGCTTACTTTATATTAGATATAATATAAACTCACATACATAATTCGACCATGTCATCAAAATAGTTGTAAAACGGTGTCATGAAACTAAACAATAAAATTGTCTGAATTTATTGAAAGGTTGGCACTGGTGCTCATAGTCACACTATCGGAAACAATTTTTTTCCAAATTTTTTTCCCATAGTGTGAGCCAAGTTCAGTTTTTTCCACAATAGGTACTTAATCCTCTCTCATCTAAACTCATGAGTAAAAAACTGGAATGGGGAAGGCGTCAAAGGTTTGAAAAAAACACAAGTGGAGGCTTAAAGTGCGAAGATGAGAGAAAAACCATTCACAGTCCGTTGCTAAGGATTCCCCTTATGCACATTCACATGCTATGGCACCCGAGTAGCTTTCAGTGATTACACACACCAGTGTGTGAATCCATGTTCTGTCTTAGAGGAAAGATAGTGGACCAAAAATGGAAGAGAAAAAAGTGGAAGAGTCATTGAAAGAATCTTCACTTCTACACGGATGTAAGAAAAAGCAAAAAGGAAAAGAATAAAAGATAAATTACCAGTCAGGGGCGTCCATAATGGCAGCCGATTTTTCCAAATGTATAGACCGGAAGGCTGCGCCAGCAATCTTGCTTTTATTCACCAGCTTTCCAGCTGTAGCATCTTTATAAAATAGACGGACTAAACGTCATTCTGTTAACCACATGGAGGGACAATGATCACTGGTGTGACTGCCATACTTATCT
>Ga0210040_10008493_pt1 | contig 12171 bp, 9 predicted proteins | sample CryGeyCG12114_NA_FD_185462 | JGI IMG/M metagenome (GOLD analysis project Ga0210040, IMG submission 185462) | Groundwater microbial communities from aquifer - Crystal Geyser CG19_WC_8/21/14_NA (SPAdes) (version 2) | ecosystem: Environmental > Aquatic > Deep subsurface > Groundwater | place: USA... | reverse complement strand
GTCGAACAACTCATTGGCTTTGGCCTCCGATATGGCCTTGTCGGAACAGCCAGCTACGAACCGGGCGCGCTGAGCATCCATCTCCGCTTGGATCTTCTTGCCCATGGCGCGGCGCAGCAGGTCGGCTTCGCCCAGGCTGTAGCCAGCCAGCACCTGCGCGGCCTGCATGACCTGTTCCTGATAGACGAAGATGCCGTAGGTTTCCCTCAGCACTTCCTCCAGCAGCGGATGCGGATATTCGATCGCTGCGCGGCCGTTCTTGCGGTCGCCGAACAGCGGGATGTTGTCCATCGGGCCGGGCCGGTAGAGCGACACCAGGGCAATGATGTCGCCGAAGCTGGTCGGTCGAACGGCGGCGAGGGTGCGCCGCATCCCTTCGGATTCCAGCTGGAACACGCCAACCGTGTCGCCGCGCTGGAGCAGCTCGTAAACCGCCGGGTCCTCCCAGCCGAGCGCGGCGAAATCGACCTCCACGCCGCGCTGGCGAAGCAGCCGCTGGCCTTCTTTGAGGACCGACAGGGTCTTGAGGCCCAGGAAGTCGAATTTCACCAGGCCGGCCGCCTCGACATGCTTCATGTCGAACTGGGTGACCGGCATGTCGGAGCGCGGATCGCGGTGCAGCGGGACGAGCTCTTCCAGCGGCCGGTCACCGATCACTACGCCGGCAGCGTGAGTTGACGAATGGCGCGGCAGGCCCTCCAGCTTCATCGCCAGCTCGAACAGGCGCTTGACCTGCTCGTCAGTCTCGACCTCGGTGATGAGCTCGGGCACCCGGTCGCCGGGTTTCTTGCGGTCGCGACCGAGCGCGCGGTCCAGCGTCCAGGGGTCGGTCGGATGGCTGGGCACCAGCTTGGCCAGCCGGTCGACATGGCCGTAGCTCATCTGCAGCACGCGCCCGGTGTCCTTGAGCACGGCGCGGGCCTTCAGCCGACCGAAGGTGATGATCTGTGCCACCCGGTCGCGGCCGTACTTCCCCTGGACGTAGCTGATGACCTTGTCCCGGTGCGTTTCGCAGAAGTCGATATCGAAGTCGGGCATCGACACGCGTTCCGGGTTGAGGAAGCGTTCGAACAAGAGGTTGAGGGCAATCGGGTCGAGGTCGGTGATGGTCAAAGCCCAGGCCACTGCCGAGCCGGCGCCGGAGCCGCGACCCGGACCTACCGGAATGTCGTTGGCCTTGGCCCACTTGATGAAGTCGGCGACGATCAGGAAGTAGCCGGCGAACCCCATCCGGCTGATGACGTCGAGCTCGAAGTCGAGCCGTTCGCGATAGCGGGCCTGGTCCTCGTCGCTGCGGCCTTGGAGGCGGACGGCCAGGCCGGCGTGGGCATCGCGATGGAGCTGTTCGTCCTCGTCATCGCTGAGGCGGGGCAAGATCGGTTTGCGCTTGGGCGCCGACACGGCGCAACGCTGCGCAATGACGACGGTGTTGGCGAGCGCCTCGGGCAAGTCGGCGAACAGCTGTTCCATCAGCGCGGCGGGCTTGAGCCAGGTCTCGCGGCTGGAGGTCGGCCTGTCGGCGTGGTCGACCTGGGCCGAGTTGGCGATGCACAGCAGGGCGTCGTGCGCGGGGTGGAAGTGCGGCTCCGCATAGAGCGCGGGGTTGGTGGCCACCAGCGGCAGGTCGAGCGCATAGGCAAGGTCGATCAGCGCGCCTTCAGCCACTTCTTCGGTCTCGTCACCGCGCCGCGACAATTCAACATAAAGCCGGTCACCGAATAAACCTTGGAGTTGTTCGAGCGCTTGCCGGGCGGCGTGGACCTGACCATCGGCGAGCAGGCGAACAACCGCCCCCTCCCCGCCTGCGGTCAGCGCGATGAGACCGTCGGCATGACCTTCGAGCTTATCGATAATGACGTGCGGAATTTGGTCGTCGGGACGCTCCATGTGGGCGGCGGAGACCAGGCGGCAGAGGTTGGCATAGCCTTCCTCGTCCTTGGCCAGCAGCACGAGCCAGTCCATGCCGCCGCCCGGCAGGTCTGCCGGACGCGCCACGCCAAGCGTCGCGCCCACGATCGGTTGCACACCCTCGCCGCTGCAATATTCGGAAAACGCCATCGCGGCATAAAGTCCGTTACGATCGGTCAGCGCCGCCGCCGGCAAGCCAAGCTTGCGCGCCTGTTTGGCGATGTCCTTGGGCTCCATGGCCCCTTCGAGCATGGTAAAGGAGGAAAAGACACGAAGTGGAACAAAGACCATGGGCAAGTTATAAGCGGCGCGCGCCTGAGTGGAAGCTGAAGCAAGCGACTTATCCACGTGTTTTGACGCGTCCCGGACGGCTGGCTAAGGCCGGCACAGCACCCCTCCACTACCCAGGAACCCCGCCCCTCATGCAGATCGTGATGATTGGCACCGGCTATGTCGGCCTCGTATCCGGAGCCTGTTTTGCGGACTTCGGTCATCATGTGACCTGCGTCGACAAGGACGAGAGCAAGATCGCCGGCCTGCATGAGGGCCGGATGCCGATCTGGGAGCCGGGCCTTGAGGCAATCGTCAGCCACAATGTAAGGCGTGGGCGGCTGGAGTTCACCACCGAACTGAATCCGGCGATCGACACTGCGGACGCGGTGTTCATCGCGGTCGGTACGCCGGCCCGGCACGGCGACGGGCATGCCGACCTGAGCTATGTATACGCCGCTGCCGAGGAAGTTGCGCAGGCGCTGACCCGGCCGGCGGTGATCGTCACCAAGTCGACCGTTCCCGTCGGCACCGGCGACGAGATCGCCCGTATCCTCAAGGCCAACAATGCGCCCGACGGCACCAGTGTGGCTTCCAACCCCGAGTTCCTGCGCGAGGGTGCGGCTATCCGCGACTTCAAGATCCCCGACCGGATCGTGGTCGGGGCCGAGGACGAGCGCGCCCGTGAAGTGCTGCACGAGGTGTACCGACCCTTGTTCCTGAACAAGGCGCCAATCCTGTTCACCGGGCGGCGCACGGCCGAACTGATCAAATATGCCGCGAACGCCTTTTTGGCGACCAAGATCAGCTTCATCAACGAGGTCGCGGACCTGTGCGAGGCGGTCGGGGCCGACGTGCAGGAGGTTGCGCGCGGTATAGGCCTCGACAATCGGATTGGTCCCAAGTTCCTCCACGCCGGGCCTGGTTACGGCGGGAGTTGCTTCCCGAAGGACACGCTGGCACTGCTCCAGACGGCCGAGGCCGCGAAGGTGCCGATGCGGATCGTCGGCAGCGTGGTGGCGGTCAACGACGAGCGCAAGGTGCGCATGGCCGAGCGAGTACGCGACGCGCTGGGCGGAAGCCTGCAGGGCAAGAAGGTCGCGGTGCTGGGGCTGACGTTCAAGCCGAATACCGACGACATGCGCGACGCGCCCAGCTTGGCGCTGATCGCCGGCCTTCAGAAACACGGCGCGGCGGTGGCGGCATTCGACCCTGTGGGCGTCGAGCAAGCTCGCACCGTGCTGGACGGCGTCGACTTTGCGGACGACAGCTACTCGGTGGTGGATGGGGCCGACGCCCTGGTGCTGGTCACCGAATGGGACGAATTCCGAGCGCTGGACCTGAAGGAGGTCGCGCGCCGCATGCGGGGGAATGCGCTGATCGACCTGCGCAACGTGTACGAGCCCGAGGAGGTCACGCGGGTTGGCTTAACCTATAGCGGGGTCGGTCGAGTCTTCGCGGCCGCCTGAACGGCCGCGGAAAGTCGGTTGCCACGGCGACCGGGGCCGTTATCTGATCGGCTATGCATTTGGCTGAGCAGGAGATCCTCGCGGGCTGCAAGCTCCTGCCGCTCGTCGTTCGCGGCGACGAACGCGGTTCGCTTGTGCCAGTGGAAGGAGGCGCCACCATCCCGTTTGCGATCCAGCGGGTCTACACCGTGTTCGGCACCTTGCCTGGGGTAAGTCGCGGTTTCCATGCCCATCACCAACTCCGGCAGCTGGTCATCGCGGTGCACGGCGGGTTCACCATGGTGCTGGACGACGGCCGGGAACGGCAGCATGTTCGCCTCGATCGACCGGACGTAGGGCTGACGATCGGACCCATGGTGTGGCGCGAAATGCAGGACTTCACCTCCGACTGCGTGCTGATGGTGCTGGCCGACGCACACTATGACGAGGCCGACTACATCCGCGACTACGCTCAATTCGTCGCACTGGTGGAGGATGACCGAGCGTGAAGGTTCCCTTCCTCGACCTGCAGGCCGCCTATGTCGAGCTCCGCGCGGAGATCGACGAAGCGGTGGCGCGTGTGCTCGCCGCGGGCTGGTACGTCGGCGGGCCGGAGGTTGCAGCGTTCGAGGATGCGTTCGCCAACTACTGCGGTGCCGGACATTGCGTTGGTGTAGGCAACGGGTTGGACGCGCTGCACCTTGCCCTGCGCGCCATGGACGTCGGGCCCGAAGACGAGGTGATCGTCGCCGGCAACAGCTACATCGCGACCGTGCTGGCCGTGAGCATCGTGGGCGCGACACCGGTCCTAGTCGAGCCCGACCCGCGTACCCACAACCTCGACGCGGCCCGAGTTGAGGCGGCGATTACGAAGCGAACCCGGGCGCTCCTGCCGACGCATCTTTATGGACAGCCGGCTGACCTCGACCCACTGCTGGACCTCGCCCGGCGCCATGGCTTGCGCTTGCTGGAGGACGCCGCCCAGGCGCATGGATCACGCTACAAGGGCCGGCGGGTCGGCGCCCATGGTGATGCAGTCGCCTGGAGCTTCTATCCCAGCAAGAATTTGGGCGCGGCGGGCGACGCCGGGGCAGTGACGACCAACGACCCGGTGCTGGCCGAGCGCATTCGGATACTTGGAAATTATGGCTCCCACCAGCGATATGTGAACGAGATCAGGGGCGTGAACTCCCGCCTCGATCCGCTTCAGGCGGCGGTGTTGTCCGTGAAGCTGCGGCATCTGGACGAGTGGAACGGTCGGCGTGCACGCTTGGCGGAGCGATACCGGACTGCGCTGACCACAAGCGGGCTGGAGCTGCCGTACGTACCGGAATGGGCCGACCCGGCCTGGCACTTGTTCGTGGTTCAGGCGGATGGGCGCGACGCGCTCCAGGCGAGGTTGGCGGAGGCCGGCGTGCAAACCTTGATCCATTACCCCATCCCGCCGCACCGCCAGCAGGCATACACGGACCTGCGCATGCCAGATGACGCCTTGCCGATCGCGGAACGATTGGCCGGACGAGTGCTGAGTCTGCCGATCGGGCCGCACCTTAGCGACGAGCAGTTGGAGGCAGTCGTGAGCGCAGCTGACCCGGCTGCGCGCAGCCGGGCAGCTTAGGGGTGGACGCTCGCATACACCCGGCGGCGCACGTGCACCCGAACGCCGAAATCGGCGGCGGGACGCAGGTCTGGCAGGGCGCGGTGGTGCTGGCCGGGGCGCGGATCGGACGCGACTGCAACCTCAACGCGCATACCCTCGTCGAAGGTGGCGCGGTGCTGGGAGACCGGGTGACGCTTAAATGCGGCGTGTACGTGTGGGATGGCGTCGAGCTGGAGGACGATGTGTTCTGCGGGCCGAACGCGACCTTCACCAATGATCGGCGACCCCGTTCGCGCGTGGTGTCGGAGCAGTTCGAGCAGACTCGCGTTTGCCGGGGCGCATCGATCGGAGCGGGCGCTGTGATCCTCCCCGGACTGACGATCGGCGAATGTGCAATGATAGGAGCCGGCGCAGTGGTGACACGGGAAGTACCGGCCGGCGAAACGTGGGTCGGCAACCCGGCCAGGCCAATCGGCGGAGCGGCCGCGGGCGACGATGGCGCCTAGCACAGTCGCGCGGCCGGCAGCAGATCGGGTTTCCGTGCTGCTGCTGTGCTGGAACCATGAACAATACTTGGAGCAGTGCATCGGCGCTCTCGCTGCGCAGACCGACCGTGAGTTCGAGATCCTGTTTCTCGACAATGCCTCGAACGACGGGTCCTGGGAGCGGGCCACAGCGCTGTTCGAGCGGCATGGCCTGACCGCGATCATGCTGCGCAATGAGGTAGCTGCTTCCATTCCGGCAAATTTCAACCGCTTGCTGAAGGCTGCAAGCGGACAGTTGATTGCGCCGCTGTCGACCGATGACTGGTATGCCGACGGCTACATCGAGGCAGTGCGGGCTGCGGCCGCGGCGCAGCCCGACGGAGGCTGGTTCGCATGCGGCGGCTGGCTGTACTTCGAGGATCGTGGTGAACGGCAGCCGATCCCGGACGAGCAGCACCTCGGCGGGATGATCCTGTCGCAATTGCTAGAAGGATCAACCCCATTCAATTTCGTCGGCTGCTGCTACCGCCGGTCGGTGTTGCGGGAACTTGGCGGCTGGGATGAGCTGATGCTGGTCGAAGACCGCGATCTGTTCGTTCGCTTGTCGCAGCGCGGGCCACTCTCCATAATCCCCGATCGGTTGGTCACTTATCGCCGCAGCAGCGCCGCGACGTCGGCCAATGCGGCGTTCATGGCTGAAGCGTTCAGGTTGTTCTTCGCCAAGCACCGGACGTTGTTCGGCGATAAGCATGATAGGCAGCTTGCACGGATGCTGGCGGCGAACGGCTCGCTGGCCGTGGACCGAGGTGAGTTCGCTCTTGCTCGCCGCCTGCTGGCCGAAGCGATCGGGCTTGATCGTCGGCTGATGGCAGCCTGGCGAGGGCTGCTCTACCTGCTGCGCGCCGGCGCCGGGCATTGGCTGCGTCGATGAGTTCGCAAGCCCAGCGCACCATCCTGCGGGCGACGTCGATCATGGGCGGCGCGGCGGCGGCGAACGTGATCATCGGGGTGGCGCGGACCAAGGCCGCAGCCCTGATCCTCGGTCCCGCGGGCGTCGGACTGGTCGGACTGTTCCACAACCTGATCCAGACCGCAGGGACCGTAGCCGGCTTCGGCATCGGAAATGTCGGCACCAGGCAGGTGGCGGAGGCGGGCGACGATGCGGCGGCACAGGCCGTTGCCCGCACGGCGATGGTAGCCGCGGCGGTGGTGCTTGCACTGCTTGGCGGCGTCGTTCTGTTGGCCTTGCGACGGCAGATCGCGACCTCCGTACTCGGCGATGCCAAATGGGCCTATGCGGTAGGCTGGCTGTCGCTCGGCGCGGCGGCACTGGTCGGATCGGCCGCGCTCAACGGTATCCTCATGGGTTTGCGCCAGATGGGCGCGCTGGCTCGCGCCAGCATCCTGTCCGCCCTGCTCGGAACTGGCGCGGGGGTGGCTGCCCTGCTGGTGTGGGGTCAACACGGCATCCTGCCCTACGTTCTCCTGTCGCCGCTCGCTGCTTTGCTAGCCAGCGCCTGGTTCGTGCGCCGGACACCCCTGCCCCGCGCCGGCTTCCAGCTGTCCGCGATGGCGCCGCACTGGGGAATGCTGGGGCGGCTCGGACTGGCATTCACCATTGGCTCGCTGGCCGGGACGGCGAGCCAACTGGTCGTGCGCAGCCTGTTGCAGCGCCACCTCGGGGCCGACGACCTTGGCCAGTACCAGGCCGCAGTGGGCATCTCCCTCAACTACATCGGCTTCATCCTGATGGCCATGGCGTCCGACTATTACCCGCGGCTGACCATCGCCATGCGCGATCCTCGGGAAGCCGTCAGTACCATCAACCATCAAGCGGAAGTGGCCCTGCTGCTCGCCGGTCCAGTGCTGGTCGGAACCGTCGCGCTCGCGCCAGTGGCGCTTCACCTGCTTTATTCAAGCAAATTCCTTGCAGCGGCAGACCTGCTGCGCTGGCAGATCTGCGGCGACTTCCTGAAGATCGCTGGGTGGCCGCTCGGTTTCGTTCTGCTCGCCGGCGGGCGCGGTAAGACGTTCGTCGGCGTGGAAAGTATCGCCGGGCTGGTGCTGGTCGGAGCGACCGCCGCCCTCCTCCCCCGCTTCGGCGTCGAAGCGGCCGGGATGGCTTACGTAGCGATGTACTTGGTGTACTTGGGCTTGGTCTGGATACTTGCGCGACGACTTGTCGGGTTTGTTTTCGCCCGCGGACTCAGGTTGGTGCTCGCCAGCGTGGGAGGAGCGCTGGCTGTTACTTTGTTGGCATTGCAATGGTCCGAGCGGGTCGGAGCCGCGGTCGGTGCAGGGTTAGCCGCCGCCCTTTCCGTCTTCGCAATTCGTGTTCTGCAGGACGCTCTGCCGCTTCCGGTGACACGGTTGTTGGCGCGCGTACCCGGCCTGCTTCGCTCTCAGCGGGCCACCCAGTGAAGATCCTTTTGCTGATCGAGACGCTGACGGCGGGCGGAGCGGAAACTTTTGTGCTGCGCCTGGCCAACGCTCTGTCTGCACGGAATGAAGTTACGGTCGCAGTGATGCATGGCGGCCTCGTCGACCAGCGGCTAGCGGATCAGCTTCGCCCAGCCGTGCGGCTGAAAACGCTGCAAACGCCTGCCGAGCGATGGTGGTGGCGAGCAGACCGGCTGCTGCGTGCGCTGCGGCTGGACATCTCTTTGCTGCGCGCTCGGCAGCGGCGATGGCTGATGCGATTACTCGAGGAGTTCCGGCCCGACATCATCCACTCGCATCTGCTCAAGGCCGACCGGCTGATGCTAGAGGTTGCGAGCGGCCGGCAGGTCGGCCGCGTGACTACCCTCCATGGTGATTACGAACCTTATCTGCAGGGTCAAGCCGACCCACAAATGCTTGACCCGCGAGGATGGATAAGGCGCGCACTGGCGGAGGCGGACGCGGTTGTCGGGGTCTGTGAGGCTCACCGTCAAACCGTGCTCCGCCTCGCGCCGCACGTGGGTTCTCGATTGCAGCTGATCTACAATGGATATGAGCCCGTCGAAGCACCAGCACCGGCATGGTCACCCGACGGGCTCTTCCGGTTCGGCATGGTTAGCCGGGGAGTTGCCCTGAAAGGCTGGCGGCATGCCGCCGAAGCTTTCGCGCGCATCGGCAACGACAGGAGTCGGCTCGTGCTCGTCGGCGAAGGCCCTGCCATCGCCGAGCTCCGGGCGGAACGACGGGCACACGTCGAGTGCGTCGGCTTCAACGCTCAACCGACGGAGTGGATTGCGAAGTTCGACGTCTGCCTGCTGCCCACATTGTTCCCACACGAGAGCCTGCCCACGGTGGTTGTCGAATACTTAGCCTGCGGCAAACCAGTGATCGCTACCGACGTGGGCGAGATACGCGCCATGCTGACGGCACCAGACGGTCGCATGGCCGGAACCCTGCTCTCGTTTAACGGGTACGACGTTGACGTGGAGGAGCTGGCGCGCCCTATGGCTGCTCTGCGGGACAATGCGGAAGCGCGGGCCGCCATGGGACAGGCCGCCCTGACCGCCTTTGAGCGCTTCAGGATGGAGCATTGTGTCGAGGCCTATGAGCGCTTGTACAGCAAGGTTGCTGCGGAGCGGGTCAGTCCGCCATTACCTGCCGGATGAGTTCTTCCCACTTGGCAGTGACGGTCTCCCGGCCGAACGCCTGCACACGTTTTCGCGCGCCGACTGTCATTGCGTCGCGCCGTTCAGGCTTGTCGAGCAGTGCGTCGAGCAATTTGACCCAACTTTCGCGCGCTTGCCGGTAGCTTGCCGGCTGGTGAAGCAACGGCATCAGCACGCCGCAGGACGTGAACTCCGGCGCTGACAGCCGGCTAGGATTCAAGGCGCCCTCCGATACCAGGATCTCCCTAGGTCCGGTGGGGCAATCAGTTGTGACAACCGGTGTGCCGCACGCCATCGCCTCGCACAGGGCCAGCGGAAAACCTTCCCAGCCCGATGTCAGTACGTAGATCGTGGCCCGCGCAACGAAGCGGAAAGGATTGGGCTGGACCCCGAGGAAGACCAGGTCTGAATTTGTCGGCGGCGGCGTGCCCGTCCAGGGCTCCGCCACCGTGAGGCCGAGCGTGCCCGCTTGTGCAAGCAGGTCGGATCGGAGCGGACCATCCCCAGCGATCAGCAGACGACAGGGGCGCCTGTGACGAAGCTCGGCGAACACCTCGAGCAGGGCGGCGTAGTTCTTTTCCCGTGCCAACCGGCCGACCGTGATGAGCACGGGCGGGCCGGCGAACAGCTGAGCTTCGAGCCGTGAGAGCGGCTCAGACGCGCGGCGTTCGATCGCCTGGAGATCGAAGCCATTGTTGATGGTGACGATCTTGCGCCCATCCACTCCCAGGCTCGCGAGTTCGGCAGCGATGCCTCGGCTGACCGTCACAATACGGTTCGCCTGATTGTAGATGAGCGGTGTGACGACGCGCGAACGCAGCCAACCGCGGGCGCCCCGGAAGTCGCCGTTGTGGAGGGTCGACCCATGCACACACAGCACGACCTTCTCGCGGCCGCGGCTGAGCACGTCGACCCAATGCGCGCCCTCAAGGTGGCTGATGCTGACGTCGACTCCGCGCTCCCGCTTGAGCCTACGCGTTCGGTTCACCCGCCGAGCGAGGTTCATGACCTTGGCAGCGGGTCCGCCGCCGCCACCGACTTCCAAGCTGAGTGGTACCGTGGCACCGGGGAAGTCGACTCCGTCGGCGCTGTTGAACACGACTTCAACCACGTTCATCCGTTCCCGCAAGGATGCTGCGAGCTCGCGCACGACCTTCGCTGCACCGCCCATCTGCAACTCGGGGATAAGCATCAGGACGTTCGGGGGTGCGGTGATGAGCTTGGCCTATCTTGCGGGGTCGTCGGGCGTTACGACGCTTGGCTAGGAGGAGGGTCGCGGCCGTGCAACAATCAGATGAACCGACCGGACTACGCCTGCTCGCCATCCGCGCCGCCAACATCGCGGGCAAGCCGTTTGGGATTGCTCCCTTTCCCCGTGCCTTCCGACCCGCCGCCGAAGCGCAGGGCCGAGCCGAGGTGTTTGACAAGATCTATCGCGATAATGGCTGGGGCAGCGGGGAGAGCCGCAGCGGACTTGGTTCGGAGGCTAGCTATGCCGGAGCATTCGCCGGGCGCCTATTGCAGTGCCTAGAGGATATTGGCGCACGCAGCCTGTTCGATGCGCCCTGCGGAGACTTGAACTGGGTCGCGCCGATTCTTCGGTCGGGCTATCGCTATTCGGGCGGCGACATTTCGGCGACCTTAATCGACGACCTGCAGCGGCGTCATGCGAACCTTGATCTCCGCCAATTCGACATCTGCCGAGACCCGTTTCCCGAAAGCGATGCCTGGCTGTGCCGCGATTGCCTGTTCCACTTGCCGTCGGCCGACATCCGCAGGGCGTTGGAGAACTTCAACCGTTCGAACATACCGGTAGCGCTGATCACCACGCATCGCGGCCGGCTGCTACGCAACCTCGACGTCCAGGCCGGCGGCTTCCGTTACCTCGATCTGGAGCGCGCGCCGATCGGGCTGCCCCCAGCTGAGCGCTACCTCAAGGATTACCGGATCGGGCGCGACTTCCCGCGCTATGTCGGGCTGTGGCGGCGCGAAACCATTCAGGCTGCGGTCGATAGCTGGGGTGAGTAGTGCGAGCCAGCTTCCCGTGTTGTTCATCCTCGATTCGTCTTCCGAGGTCACCGGCGCGTTCATCGCTGCTCGGCGACAGGCGCAGTTGCTTGCGGGTACAGTACGTTGCGTGCTGGTCCTGCGCGACGATGCGAAGATAGATGCCAGTCAATTGGCCGCGTTCGAACGGGTCTTGCGACTGCCGTTGAGGCCGCTGCGACGATCATGGCGAAGCCTGCTCGGCTATCCGATAGCGGTGGTGCGAAGCGGACGGCTGCTCGCCCAAGCCCTGCAGGAGGCTGGATGCAGCAGGCTCCAGGTGAACGACTATTACCTGCTCGAAGGTGCGGCGGTTCGGCTGTTCGGATATCGGGGACGACAGGTGACCTGGATCAGGATCGATCCCGCCAACTACGGCGGGCGCGCGGCGCCGCTGTGGCTTGCGGCCGCACGGCAGGCGTCCGACCGCATCGTGGTCGTTAGCGAGTTCCTCCGCGGGCGGGTGCCGGATGCACTCGATGCTCGACTGATCTATGACTGCGCGCCGGAGTGGCCCCTTGCCGCTCCTCCAGCAGAACTGCGCCTGGTGTTCATCGGCAATTACATCGACGGAAAGGGCCAGGACGTCGCCATCCGGGCATTCCACCGTGTCGCCACCGCCTTTCCAAGCGCAGAACTGGTCTTCCACGGCGGCGGCATCGTCCTGGAACGCAATCGAGCTTACCGGGCGGGTCTGCAGCGGCTTGCTGCGGAGGGACCCGGCTCCGGTCGAATCCACCTGCGTGAGTTTGCGAGTGATCCGGGTGAGGTGCTGGATGGAGCGCTGGTGGCGCTTAATTTGTCGCGGT
>Ga0210040_10008492_pt1 | contig 12172 bp, 10 predicted proteins | sample CryGeyCG12114_NA_FD_185462 | JGI IMG/M metagenome (GOLD analysis project Ga0210040, IMG submission 185462) | Groundwater microbial communities from aquifer - Crystal Geyser CG19_WC_8/21/14_NA (SPAdes) (version 2) | ecosystem: Environmental > Aquatic > Deep subsurface > Groundwater | place: USA... | reverse complement strand
CGCCCCGGATGGGGTAGTCATGCCTGCCATGTGGTTCGACGCGTGGGGCGACCTGGCACGAGTCCTCCTGGTGGGGACGGCGGCCTACGTCTCCCTCGTGGTCCTGCTGCGCCTGTCCGGCAAGCGGACCCTGGCCAAGCTCAACGCGTTCGACCTCATCGTCACCGTGGCCCTGGGATCGACGCTCGCGACGATCCTGCTCAGCTCGGACGTCTCCTGGACGGAGGGCGCGCTCGCGCTCGTGCTGCTGGTGGCGCTGCAGCTCGTGGTGGCCTGGACGACGACCCGGTGGCCGGCGAGCCGCAAGGCCCTGACCGCGGCTCCGACGCTCCTGCTGTGGCACGGCGAGGTGCGCGAGGACGCGCTCCGCCAGCACCGGGTGTCGATGAGCGAGCTCCGCCAGGCGGTGCGCTCCAGCAGCAGCGGCGACCTGTCCCAGGTCGGGGCCGTGGTGCTCGAGAGCGACGGCACGCTGAGCGTGGTGACGTCCTCGTCGCTGGGGAGCGCCTCGGCCCTCGACGACGTCCCGGGCGCGCGCGGCTGAGCTCCCGCGAGCGCCCGTACGCTCGGGGGGTGCACGCCCCCGCCGCCCGCCGCGAGCCCTCGCCCGCGGGCACGTCCCCGCGCCGCGACCCCGAGGGGTGGCGGCTCGGCACCGTCGCCGGCGTCCCCGTCGTGCTGGCCCGCTCGTGGGTGGTCATCGCGGTCGTCGTCACGCTGCTGTTCGCGCCCACCGTGGCCCGGACCGCGCCCGAGCTGGGTGGCGCCGGCTCGGTGGTCGTCGCCCTCGCGTACGCGCTCGTGCTCGCCCTGTCTGTGCTCGTCCACGAGGTCGCCCACGCGCTCACGGCCCGCGCCGTCGGCCTGCCGCCCACCCGCATCGTCCTGACGCTCTGGGGGGGCCACACGACCTTCGCGACCGAGGCGGCGACGCCGGCGCGCAGCTTCGTGGTCGCCGCCGTGGGGCCCGCCTCGAACGCCCTGCTGGCCGGCCTCGGCTCCCTCCTCGTGCTGCTCACGGCGCCGGGGGGCCTGCCGTGGCTGCTGCTGTCGGCGCTGACCCTCGCCAACCTGTTCGTCGCCGTCTTCAACGTGCTCCCCGGTCTCCCGCTCGACGGCGGGCGGATGCTCGAGGCCGGCGTCTGGGCGGTCACCGGCGACCGGCTGCGCGCGACCGTCGTGGCCGCCTGGGCCGGGCGGCTGCTCGCCGTCGTGGCCGTGGTCGTCCTGCTCGGCCTCCCCCTGCTGCGGGGTGACGTCCCGTCGCTGCTGTTCGTCGCCTGGGCGGCCCTGGTCGCCGGGACGCTGTGGACCGGCGCCAGCGCGGTCCTGGTGGACGCCCGGATGCGCGGTCGGGTCGCCTCCCTGCGCGCCGACGCGCTGGCCGTGCGCGCCGTCGGCGTGCCGGCCCGCGCCGCCGTGGCCGAGGTCGCCTCGACGGCCGACGCGGCGGGTGCCGGGGAGGTGGTGCTCGTGGCCGACGACGGGCGCCCCGTCGCGCTCGTGGACCGCGACGCCGTCGGCCGGGTGCCCCGCGCGCGGTGGGGCGCCGTCCCGGCGTCGTCGGTGGCCCGCCCGCTGACCGGGCCGCCCCTGCCGCGCGACGCCGCGGGCCAGCGGCTCGTGCAGCTGCTGGCCGCCGCGGGCGGGCACCCCGAGGCGGTGACGGGCGGAGAGGTCGCCGCGGTCGTCGACGCCGCGGGGCGGGTCGTCGGGGTGCTGCGCGGCGCCGACGTCGTCGCCGCGGCCCGGCGGGGGGCGCGGGCGTGAGGGCCTCCGACGGCGCCGGCCCGACCGGTGCGGCCGCGCGGCGAGGACCCCTGCGCGAAGGGGAGCGCGTGCAGCTCACCGACCCGCGGGGGCGCCTGCACACCATCACCCTCGGCGCCGGGAAGGAGTTCCACACCCACCGGGGGCACGTCGAGCACGACGACCTGATCGGCGGTCCCGAGGGGGTCGTCATCACGAGCACCGCCGGGATCGACCACCTCGCGCTGAGGCCGCTGCTGGCCGACCACGTGCTGTCCATGCCCCGCGGCGCGGCCGTCGTCTACCCCAAGGACGCGGGGCAGGTCGTGGCCATGGCCGACGTCTACCCCGGCGCGCGCGTCGTCGAGGCGGGCGTCGGCTCCGGGGCGCTGAGCATGTCGCTGCTGCGCGCGGTCGGCGACGAGGGGCACCTGCACTCCTTCGAGCGGCGCGAGGACTTCGCCGACATCGCCCGGGCGAACGTCGAGGGCTTCTTCGGCGGGCCGCACCCGGCGTGGCGGATCACCGTCGGCGACCTCGCCGAGGAGCTCGGCGCCGCCGAGGCGCCGGGGTCCGTCGACCGGGTGGTCCTCGACATGCTCGCGCCGTGGGAGTGCCTGGACGCCGTGGCGACGGCGCTCGCACCCGGCGGCGTGCTCATCTGCTACGTCGCCACCGCCACGCAGCTCTCGCGCACGGCGGAGGACCTGCGCGCCGACGGCCGCTGGACCGAGCCCGCCGCCTGGGAGTCGATGGTCCGGGGGTGGCACCTCGAGGGCCTCGCGGTCCGGCCCCAGCACCGCATGGTCGGCCACACCGGGTTCCTGCTCACCGCGCGCCGGATGGCCGAGGGCGTCACCGCCCCGCTGCGCCGCCGACGCCCGGCCAAGGGCACGGCCGCCTCGACGCCCGGCGCACGCAGCGGTGCTCCCGTCCTGGACGGCGACGCGCCGGAGGGAGCCGCCCCGGACGCCGAGGCCAGCACCGGCTGGGGCGTCGAGGAGGACTGGTCCCCGGAGTCGCTGGGGGAGCGGGCCGTCTCGGACAAGAAGGTGCGGCGCGTGCGCCGGGACGTCACCGCGCGCCGGGCCGTCCAACACGAGCTCGCCCAGCAGGAGGCCGACCAGACCGGGGCCGACCAGACCGGGGCCCAGAAGCAGGAGGCCGACCAGCTCCGAGGCGCCGAGGGCACCGACGGGGACTCGGGCGCCGGCGCGGGCTGACGCGCGCCCGAGCGGTCGGCGGGGGCGCACCGCCCGCCGTGACGGACCTGCACGGCGGGTGACGCCCGGCTCCGACCCCCGGGTTACTGTCGAGCACGGACCTCGAGGAGGCGCGCATGGACAGCCACCCAGACCACCCCGACCAAGACCCCGGCTCCCGCCGGGACGCCGCGGAGCGGGCGGCTCCCGGGCGCACGTGGGGCGCGGGCGCCTCGCGCGTGTCCGCCCTGCAGGACCAGGTGGGCGAGCTCGTCGCCCGCAACGACCGCCTGGTGCGGACGCTCGCGGACGCCCGCCAGCAGCTCGTGACCCTGCGCGGCGAGGTGGAGCGGCTGGCCCAGCCCCCCAGCGGGTACGCGACCTACCTCGGGCCGTCGGGGGAGGGGGTCGTCGACGTCGTCCAGCAGGGCCGCAAGATGCGCGTGGCTCTGAGCGCCGCCCTCGACGCCGACGCCCTGGCGCCGGGCCAGGAGGTGGAGCTCAACGAGGCGATGAACGTCGTCGCCGTGCGCGGGTTCGAGCGCACCGGGGAGGTCGTGACCTTCAAGGAGGCGCTGGGGGAGGACCGCGCCCTCGTCGTCGTCCACGGCGACGAGGAGCGGGTGGTCCGGCTCGCCGGGCCGCTGGTGGGCAGCGGGCTCAAGGCCGGTGACGCGCTGACGCTCGAGCCGCGGTCGGGCTACGTGCACGAGGTGGTGCCCAAGGCCGAGGTCGAGGACCTCGTGCTCGAGGAGGTGCCCGACATCTCCTACAGCGACATCGGCGGCCTGGCCTCGCAGATCGAGACCATCCGGGACGCCGTGGAGCTGCCCTTCCGCCACCCGGAGCTGTTCCGCGAGCACGGGCTCAAGGCGCCCAAGGGCGTGCTGCTCTACGGGCCGCCCGGGTGCGGCAAGACGCTCATCGCCAAGGCGGTCGCCCGCTCGCTGGCCCGCCAGTCCGCCGAGCGGGACGGGCGCGAGGACGCCCGGAGCTACTTCCTGAACGTCAAGGGTCCCGAGCTCCTCAACAAGTACGTCGGGGAGACCGAGCGCCACATCCGGCTGATCTTCAGCCGGGCCCGCGAGAAGGCGAGCGAGGGCCACCCCGTCGTCGTGTTCTTCGACGAGATGGAGTCGCTGTTCCGCACCCGCGGCTCGGGGGTGAGCTCCGACGTCGAGACGACGATCGTCCCGCAGCTGCTGGCGGAGATCGACGGCGTCGAGCGGCTGGACGACGTCATCGTCATCGGCGCCTCCAACCGCGAGGACATGATCGACCCGGCGATCCTGCGCCCCGGCCGCCTGGACGTGAAGATCAAGATCGAGCGCCCGGACGCCGAGGGCGCCCGCGACATCTTCACCAAGTACCTGACGACCGATCTGCCCCTGCACCCGCAGGACCTGGACCACCACGGCGGGTCCCGCGAGGCGTGCGTCGAGGCGATGATCCGCGCCACGGTCATGCGGATGTACGACGAGAGCGAGGAGAACCAGTTCCTCGAGGTGACCTACGCCGGTGGCGACAAGGAGGTCCTGTACTTCAAGGACTTCAACTCCGGCGCCATGGTGCAGAACATCGTCGACCGCGCCAAGAAGATGGCGATCAAGGACTTCCTCGTCACCGGCACCAAGGGGCTGCGCGTCGACCACCTGCTCGTGGCGTGCGTCGAGGAGTTCAAGGAGAACGAGGACCTGCCCAACACCACCAACCCCGACGACTGGGCGCGCATCTCCGGCAAGAAGGGCGAGCGCATCGTCTACATCCGCACCATCGTCCAGGGCAAGAAGGGCTCGGAGGCGGGACGCTCCATCGACACGGTCGCGAGCCCGGGGCAGTACCTGTAGGAGCGACCGGGCCGCTCAGTCGCGGGGCGCGGTCCGCAGCCCCTCGCCGAGGAGGACGAAGCCGAGGACCGCGGCGACGAGGAACGCCCCCGGGAAGACGAGCAGGTGCGGGGCCTGGGAGAGCCGGTCCTGGGCCTGGAAGAGCAGGATCCCCCAGGACTCGGTGGGGCGGGCGAGGCCGACGCCGGAGAACGTGAGGATGGCTTCGGCGGCGATGACGACGCCGGCGTAGCCGCTGGCGAAGACGACCAGCGGGCGCACGGCGTTGGGGACGACGTGGCGGGTGACCAGGTGCCACGGGCCGGCGCCCAGGGCCCGGGAGGCGGCGACGTGGTCGCGTGCCCGGACCTGCTGGACCGAGGCGCGCATCACGCGGACCATCGGCGGCCAGGAGAAGGCGACCAGGACGAGGACGACCTGGGGCAGGCCGCGCTGGTCGGAGGCGCTGAGCAGGACGACGCCGCCCAGGATCAGCGGGATGCCGGACCACACGTCGGTCAGGCGGGACAGGACGGCGTCCAGCACGCCGCCGGCGAAGCCGGCGAGGGTGCCGACGACCAGGGCGATCACGCCGGTCCCGAGCACCACGGCGACGGCGAGCACCAGGGAGGCGCGGGCGCCGTAGAGGGTCTGGGCGAGGTAGTCGCAGCCGAAGACGTCGTAGCCGAACGGGTGGGCCCACGAGGGCGCCTGGACGGAGCGGGACAGGCTGCAGTCCTCGGGGTCGGCGCTGGTGAAGGCTCCCGGGGCGACGGCGACCGCCGTCAGCGCCGTCAGCAGCACCGCGGCCACGACCAGCTGGGCGCCGGGCCGGGGTCGCCGGCGCGGCGTCGGCGCCTCGGTCCCGGCGAGGGCCAGCGGGTCGGTGACGGTGCTCACCCGGCAGAACCTCCCCCACCAGGTGCGTCGTGTCGACTCCCTCGCGCGGGTCCGCGGTGCACAGTGGCCCGGTGGTGGCCTTCCTGGTGCGCAGGGGCGTGCAGATGCTGCTGAGCCTGTGGGCGGCGCTGACGCTGATCTTCGTCGCCGTGACCCAGCTGCCTGGCGACCCCGTCCGGGCGCTGTTCGGCTTCACCCCGCCGCCGCCGGAGGTCTACGCCGCCATCCGGGCCCAGTTCCACCTCGACGAGCCCCTGCTGGTCCAGTACCTGCTCTACCTGGGGGACGTGGTCACCGGCGACCTCGGGCGGGCGTTCCCGCTGGATCCCTACGGCGACGCCGGCGCCGGCCCGCTGGTCTCCGAGACGGTGCTGGCCACCGCCCCGGTCAGCGCGGTCATCGTCCTCGGCGCCCTGCTCGTGCAGTCGGTGGTCGGCGTGGTCGCCGGGGCCCTGGCCACCTCCGGGCGCCAGCTCGGTGCGGGCGTCTACGCCATCTCCCTGCTGCTGGTCTCCACCCCGGTCCTGGTGGCGGCCTACCTGCTGCGCACCGTCTTCGGCGTCGAGCTGGGGTGGTTCCCGGTGTCCGGGGCCGCCGGGGGACCGCTGACCTACGTCCTGCCGGTCCTGGCCCTGGCGGCGCTGTCGACCGGGTACGTCGCGCTGCTCACCCGCGCCGAGCTCACCGAGACCCTCGCCTCCCCGTTCGTCCACACCGCCCGCGCCCGCGGGCTGCGAAACCGGCGGGTCGTCGCCGTCCACGCCCTCAGGCCGGCGCTGATCCCCGTGGTGACCTTCGTGGCGGCCAACGTCAGCCAGCTGTTCGTCGGCCTGCTCGTCGTCGAGGGGGTCTTCGGGATGCCCGGCCTCGGGGGGACCCTCTTCGAGGCCATCCACGACCGCGACCGGAGCCTCCTGATCGGCCTGGTCACGGTCGTCATGGCCACCGTCATCGTCGCCAACGCCGTCGCCGACGTCGCCGCCGCGGCCCTGGACCCCCGCCTCACGACGGGTGCCACCGCCTGACCCCGCGGCGCTGCCGCGTGGTCGCCGTCGCCGCGCGGACGGTGGCACCAGGGCGAGGGCGGGCCCGCGCGCCGTCGGGACCGGGGGAGTCCCCGGTCCTGGAGGCCGAGGTTGTCGCCGCCCGACCCGCAGGGCGTCCAGGAGGCGGCGGGAGCCCGGCCCGGGCCGCGGGTCACCGCCGCGGCGCGAGGACCCGCTGCCGCAGGAGGGGTGCGCCGTCGCCGGAGAGATCGTCGAGTCGGGCCCGTCGGCCCGTGACCGCCAGGGCGAGGGCCTCGGCCGGTCCGCTGACCTCCGGACCGGCGCCGGCGGCCCAGGCGTCGTCGGTCGCGCGCAGGCGGAGGCCGTCCAGGCGCCCACGCGGGAGGAAGCCCGCGGAGCGCGCCCGGGCGGTGGTGAGGAAGTCGAGCGCGCGGACCCAGTCCTGCACGGGTGGGGTGGCGCTCTCGCCGAGCGGGATGGCGGCGTCGCGCAGGTGGATGCACGCGTCGGTGAACGGGCCGAGCGGTCCGACGCCGGGAGGGGACAGGGCCTGAGCGCTGCGCTCGCGCAGCACCCGCACCAGCTCGCCGACCGGGCGTGCGCCGTAGCCGCGGGCGAGCCGGTCGGACGTGGCGCCGGCGCGCCCGCGGTCCCGCACCACCTCCAGCAGGAAGCGCGGCAGAGGCAGGTCCACGGTCATGACGAGGTGGCCCAGGACGTCTCGTCAGGCCCACCCCTCGCAGAGGCTGGGCGTCGCGAGCCGGCTCTCGTCGAGCTGCGCGAAGAGGTCGGCCACCAGCAGGCGGTTGGCGGCGGTGCGGGCGAGGACGTCGACCGGCACGAGGAGAGCGTCCCGCGCCGCGGCGCACGCCGCCGGTCGGGGGCACCGGTCGGGGGCACCGGTCGGGGGGACCGGTCGAGGGTGGTCCTCGCGACGGCCGGGAGCGCGGTCAGCGGGTGGAGGCCCGGCGCGCCGCCAAGCGGGCGCACGCCCGCCAGCCGAGCTGGAGCACCGCGAGCACGACGAGCGTGACGACGACGAACGAGGCGGGAGCGCCCTGGCCGGTCAGGAGGCGCAGGACGACGCCGACGACGACCGCGCCGACGACCACGACGCCGCCGGCGGGCAGGAGCCGGGTCGGGTTCCGGTGGACCCGGGGCAGCGCCCAGGCGAGCAGGACGCCGACCCAGAAGGGCAGCGCGGTCCCCGCCACCTGCAGCAGGCCGGTGCCCTCGGCGTGGCTCGAGCGCCCGACGCCGGCGAAGACGAGGACGGCGAGCAGGTCGACGAGCAGCGCGGCGGCGGGCGGGCGCATCGGGGCCCCGCCGTCGGCGCGGCGGACGGCGGCGGGTCGTCCGACGTCGCGCTGGCCGGCGGAGCGCTGCGGACCAGGTGGTCGGGGGGGCCCTTGCGGGCGTCGCGGGCTCATGGGAGCAACTCGTCATATCTGTCATGGGTGCGGGGCGTCTGCCTCCCATCGTCTCACCGTCGTGTCCGTGCCGACGTCTCACGATCTCGGCAGGAGCCTCACCCCGAGTCGGTGGTCCGCCGCGCGGGGGCGACGCTGGTGCCAGAGGCCGGCGGTCGTGAGTCCGGAACGGGCGCACGCGAGGCGGCGACGCCCGTCGGCGGTGCTCACCGAGCGCCGGGGCGGGACGCCACTCCGGGGAAGCGGCGCTGCCGCTGGCCGACCGACCCGAGACTCCTCGGCTGCTCCGCATGCCGCCCGCTGACTGGGATTCAATCCGGACAGGCCTGCTGGGACACCGGCAGTGAGGCGCCGTCTCGCCAAGCCTGTGACCTGCGGGGCTCCCGATGGCGGGTCGACTGCTGGGACGGGTCAGCACGTGACACTTCAACCGTCGGCTGTGCGTGCGGCAGCACGTCCTCGATGATTGCTCTTAGTGCGCCGCCCGGTAGCGGTCGAGACGAATCTCGCGTGCGAACTGAAGCGAAAGGCTCCTGCCGATGTCTAAGAGGTCAAACAAGAAGAGTGCTGCGGATAAGAAAAAGCCGACTAAGGTGTTGGCGCGTGAACAATTCCCGGAACTCAACGCCACTCTGTACGACTCCGACCCCGCGACCTACCTGAGGTACCGCTTGCACACGCTGGTGACGATGAATCGTCAACTCTCATCGGCAGACACGCACCCTGGCCCCGTGCAGTACGGCTCCATCCAGATGCCCCATGCGTTTGACTTCTCCGTCGACGAGCAGAAGCAGGCGCTGGCTTTAGAGAGCACGATGCTGGTGCACCACGCTGGCGAGAGCCTGCTGCGCTTGTACTTGGCGCACGCCCAAGGTGGCCAATGCCCTTGGATGAACGTGTCTCAGATGAACTTCAGAGTGGTTAAGCCGCAGATGGCCGAGATAGCCCGCCCTGATTATGAGTGGCCAGCTGGTGGACTTGAAAAGGTGATGCTGGGCGGAGCGACCTTGGAGGAGTCGGCCGTCGAGATGGAAGTTGGCGAGTGGGAGGAGTCGCTGCTCGCGATGCGACTGTTGTTGCGGTACACCGCGGACCGCGTCATGAGCCAGGGGCCCTTGTACAATGCTGCAAAACATGGACTCGTGGGGGTGCCTGGCGAGGACTCGCAGTACAGTTCCACGGTCGAGGATGGCACCTCAATAAGGATGGCCAGTGGGTACGGCATCACGTACCTGAGTCGCGAGTGGCCCGACCAGGAGTGGGTGGCGGCTACCGACATCGTTAGTATCGAGAGTGACTTTGCGGTGGTGCAGCTGATGGCGGTCGCTATCCACAATCTATGGGCGGTGGCGCGCCGCTCATACATCGGACGTGCGGGGCATCTATACCCGATCACCCGGGGGTTGGTCGACCAAGCCTTCGCCCTTGCCGCAACGAGCAATGCGAATCTGATTCAAAGTGTGCGCGTCTCGCTTCACGAAAAAGTCGACAAGTCGGCTCCTTGGGGGGAAGGCATCGGGGCCGCGACTTACCAGATAAGCCTTCTCGACGTGGGTGGCGGCCTTGCGAGGGAGGATCCCGGCCAATCACCTCAAGGGCCGCTAGCTGCGAAGCGGCTGCCCTTGAGGACGGAAGATGAGACTCCGTTTACGGGCAGTGGAAGGTTCTTGTTCTCCTTCTCCCCGCCCTGGGCTAGTGCGACATGAGCGCGGTCGCGACCGGGGATGCGTCGTCGTTCCGCCGACCATCCCTTGCGGCGAAGGCCCTGGTGCCCGGGCGCGGCGGCCCTCGGTGGCGCGATCGTCGCCGGCAGAGAGTCGACTATCGAGGACTGCGACCGCGTCAGGGGACCGCGCGGACGTTCGAAGCTCAGGCCTGCCCCTCAGGCGTGGCGACGTCGTACAGCTCAGGCCACCGACTACGGAGGCGATCGCGCATGAGGCGGAAGTGAGAGAGGTCCCGGAGGCCCCGCTCAACTCGCTCTGGTGCCATACCGGCCGCAAGGAGGTACACGGCCGATACAACGAAGACGAGCGACTCTGAAAGCGCCGCCAGCCGGGCGACGTAAAGGTCGAAGTCAACTAGATCGTCCATGCCTGTCGCATGGCCTGTAGCGTTACGGGCGTCTTTGACCGCGGTGACCCAGGTTTGCCTGGGCGAGGTCTTGCCGCCACTTGCCCCGCAGAGGTCGGCAGCCAACGTTTGCGGCAAGTAGTCGATGGTTGCAAATAGTCTGTGCGCAAGCGACGGTTGCGCCAGATAGTTGAGCAGGATGCTCTTCACCCGATCTGACTGCTCGTCGGGCACCGCCTCGCTCGCTTGCTTGGCCAACTGCCTTCTCTGCTCGTCGGGCATCTTGTCGAGCTTAGGTAGAACCTTGCTGTGGAAGCGCTCAAGTGCAGACGTCAATGCAAATATTTGGTGCTGCACCGTGGGGGGCTCAGTGAAGTTCTGTGCTGCCGTCAGATGCGAGGGCTTTAGTGCCGGCGCCACTTCGAGCCAGCCTCGGACCCAAGACGCCGCACCTTCATAGTGCAGTCGTGAAACGCACTCCCGAACGGGTGATCCCGGGGATCGCTCAGTGGCCCGCCGAAGGACGGTGACGGCAATATCGCCAGTTACGTACTCTAGCCGCCATGGCCTCGTTGGCGCGCGATGCGTTATGACGGCAAGTAGACCGGACAATGGCATATGTAAACGATCAGTGCATTGCTGCAATGTCCACCCCGGGACATTCGACACAACTAGTTCACCATCGTGATTGACGGCGACGCGTAGTTCCGATGCGTCGGCCAGTGGGGTCTCAAGCTCGACGCCGCCGCTTTGTCGTAGCCACCCCGCCATCTCCGGGCCGTAGGTCAAAGTAAACTGCTCAACCGGCGCATCCTTGGGGTCCCCTTCGGGCCACCCCACTAGGATCCGCAAGTCGCTGAAGTGCTGCGACCCGCTCCAATCGCTCGGATGGCGCATGGCTTGAGGCAGTGTCACCGCCCGTCCGTCCCCGAGGACGCCGTGCAGGCGATACCGCACCTCAGCGTCGTTAATTTCCTGCATCGAGGTGGTCGTGCCATTGACTTGCTCGTGCTCGTATGCCGCCACGATTGCAGTCGACAATTCGAGCACGCAAGCATCCAGGTTGAGCTTCCCTAGTGCCGTGGTCTCGGGGGCACCTGCGAGCCAGAAGCGCCCTTCGACCGCACCGTCGAGGGCTTCGCTAGTCGTCACGCACCCACGCTGCCACAGGGGCCGGCCTATCGAAGGCTTGTCCCGCCATTCGCATCGCTCAGTGCAACGAGCGCTCCGGCTCGAGCCTGACCCGCTGCGGACAACGCCTAAGTGGCCGTCAAGCTCGCGCGACCACGTCGGCTGGCTGGCAACCCATACCGCCAGGGCCGGGTACCTCGTTCCGGCCGACGATCCGCCGCGGGAGGTCTCTGAGCAGTCAGCTGGGCGAAGCCTGCGGGCGCGCGCTGTGGAAGTGCGAGAGCAAGTGCGGGCCGAGCTCGACGTCGTAGGGGACGCCGCGCAGCTCCTCGGGGGTGGCGTGGACGTCGTGGTGGGTCAGTAGCTCGCCCAGCCACTCGTAGGGGTGATCAACGACGGGTTCGGTGCCCTCGTCGGGCATCGCCCCGGCGACGCTCGTGAGCACGTCACCGCGGACCTCCTCTTCGGTGAGGTGGTCCCAGGGGTCCCGCGAGACGGTGCCCTCCTCGTCACCCATGACGGAGATGGCGCTGTTCCAGCCCTTGTTCTGGTGCAGGGTGAGCCGGCGTCCGTCGTCGAGGACGGCGAACTCGTGGACCTCGACGGACAGGGTGCGGATCGGTCGGCCCTCGGTGCGCGTCCGCCAGGTGAACTCGCTGACGTCGCACCACGCACCCAAGCGCACGATCTGCATGGGAAGGGACGCTAGAGCAGCGACTCCCCGGCAGACAGTGAGGATGTCCGTGGGCCCCGCAGCGGGCGTCCTGACCCACCGTTTGACTGACTTCGGGTCTTCTAAATCGATCTGTCGGTCGATTCGCTGCGGGGTCCACGTGCACTCACCGGGCGGGGTC
>Ga0210040_10008491_pt1 | contig 12176 bp, 9 predicted proteins | sample CryGeyCG12114_NA_FD_185462 | JGI IMG/M metagenome (GOLD analysis project Ga0210040, IMG submission 185462) | Groundwater microbial communities from aquifer - Crystal Geyser CG19_WC_8/21/14_NA (SPAdes) (version 2) | ecosystem: Environmental > Aquatic > Deep subsurface > Groundwater | place: USA... | reverse complement strand
TACTGTAACTTATTAATAATTTCTATGTACCGTAATAGTCTGCCTTGGTAGAATGGTGCATATTGTACTAATTGGATGTCAAAACAAATTGTTTGCAATAAAAGGACATTATTATTATTATTATTATATTATTATTATTATATATTCATACTATACGAGACACCGGTCATAAGAGATGGGCATCCATAGACAAACTGTGGGCTACTTATTCTCATAAATGAATGGAATCTATCAATTTCTAAGATCCTTGACTACATTTGGATACAAGAGTGAGGAGCCTGTTGTTAAGCTTTACATATCCTTTTCTTGTTGATGAGGGTTTCTCACCTCCTATAATATGTTGCATAGTTCTCTCTCTGGGCTCTATCTTCCTCATTTTAGATGATTTTCACAAAATTTCAAAAAAAAGATCGTCACGGCAGTCCAGCTCCAACAACAGCACACTACATCTCCAATATTTTTTTCTATGACGTACTACATAACAATAATTTTAATATTTTAGCAAATGTTGGTGTTTTGTTGTCGTTAAAAAAGTAGCCATCGTGATTCGCAGGCAATTAACTAAACGGTTACTTACTCCAATGGCCGGGGTCTCTAATGAATGTGTTTCTTATTAACTGACATCCCGCAAACTAACAATGGGGGCACCATGGAATTTTTTTAGTTTTGTAATTAGCTTACAAGATGCGCTGTAAGTTCTTTATTTGTAATCCAAAATACTAGCCCCCAATATTAAAGGTTGCATGTTGCATCGTTTTACGCAAAGCAAAATTTTTGTAAAAAATCAAAAATCCATTTTGAAAATTGTGATGAGGAATAAAATGGAAAAAAATCGAAAATTAGAAGACTCCCTTTCCATTTTTTTCAGCCCACCTTGCCCATGTTTAATTTTTTAAATTCTTTTGAATGCTGTGATCGTGGCGTGAGAGTGTTTAGGCGAATTAGGAGCTCATATTTTGCATTCTTTCTGAACAAACAAAGATTTTACAGCGTATTTTTGAGCTATCTTGCATGTCAAATGGCAATTATTTGCACAATGCCATAGGTCAATTGTCATAGTAAGCAAATTTAGTACAATAACAAGTTCAGTTAGTATCCCTCCAGTCAGTGTGTCACATCGGCCAAAAAAACTTAGCTTAGCTTGGAGAGAAAATGGGAAACAAAGAAATATTTTCATACGCCATAAGTTTAAAATTTCTAAAAGTTTGAAATAACTATTGACAATATACCAACTAAAAGTACGAGTGAATGAGGAGAGAACCAAGCTTAGCAATTGTGAACACAAAACATACCTTTGCCATAGCTAACTAATGACCCATTCGCCAACGTTGTACAATGCACAGAAACACGTGTCCCATCTAATTAACACCTTTTTGAGCAACCAAGTGAGTTACAAAATCAGATGTTAGCATTCGGTAATTATGGAATACTAACTTTTACAGCCATTATCAATTACGTGAACAAAACCAAATCCCACCTGACGCATTACAATACACTGCTCAACTGCAACCAAATCTTGTATGCAATACAATTGTCTTTCTCCTAATTTCACTTTTGCATACAACTTTTCTATCGTTTTAGATGGTTACAAATGACCAAATTTCAGCCTCAAATTTCTAAATTGCTACCAAGTTAATTTAGATTCTAGAATCCAATCATGACTCTTTTAATTATTTTCCCTTGGATTGGAAAACATTAAATAAGCTTTTAAAATTTGCATAAAACTAATTAACCACAAGGAAGGCAAAGAATAAAAAGATTGATGTACAGTTGCCTGATTTCTTTTGCCCCTCCTAACTAACTATAGGGCACAGTAGAATAAAACTATAGACCATTGCTCAACAAATGGCAAAAGTGGATATTTCAATTATTATTGTCCCATAATTAATCATTCTCTACGTTAGTGATGAAAACATACTTTTTCTTTTCCCAGAGTTCAATTCAAAATGCACATACACACACATTGAATGAAATATGTGAGCCATTTTTTGCACTCCCAGAATCTGCACTACTACTACAGAAAATCCAATAATAAACATTGCTCTGGTTTTGGTTCACCCTACATATAGTTGGAACAACATTTTGCATGCAAAATCTAAAGGCAAGTATAGTAAGTTTGTAGGAATATAAATGTGTTCCACCGGACTTGAATTCCTGCCAAATGGTACATTTACATAATTATTTATAGTTTGTAATTGAACGAATTTTTGCACGGGAGTGAATAAAAATTGCCTTGGTTCGCAAAAAAAAAGAATATCGTACGCCATTTCTATCTAGGTACTATCAATATCTATACATACTGGTGGGGGAAAAAATCTTGACTCCATAACTAAACAAACTAATGCAGAAAAAATTGAAACTCACAATAGTCAGTTTTGTGTCCAATAATATCCCGGTTCGCAAACAACGCTTAAACTAACTAACTAGCACTAGTATTCAAAAAAAGATGTACTTCTTCGCACCCAACTTGAAACAAGAACTGTATCACCAAATGTGTGGAACAACGTAGAAAAACTTCATCCACCGACTAAATATGGATTCCTGCGAATTAAATGACAAACTGATGGATTGCTAACTTATTATGGCCACTTCCTATATGACGTAATTCACGTAATAGAAAGAAATCAACTCCATCACTCGCACAGAGTAAGCTGATAAAAAATTGCAATCTCAATCCAAGCCACATGGTGTTTTAAAAGCACTTATTCCAGCCAGTTTTATCAACAATGGGATTGGAATCCTGTGCCTGATAAAAAGGAGAGCCAAAAAAAAATTTAAAAACACAAATGCAAGGCCAGTTATTACGGAATGCATGCAAGTAACCAACACATTCTTATCGTTCATTTAAAAGAATGAATGAGTTGAATTATCCTTATTACATCATCTATTCATTTCGCACATAATTTATTTCCTTTAATTTTTTTACACCTGAGTAGTTAAAAGTGCAAAACAAACGATCCTTTTTTTCATCAACTGAAAAAAAAAACTGACTAATGGAAATATTTGCAACCAACCGACAAAAAAAATTGCCATCAATTACTCCAGCTTTACACTTGACATTCCAAAAATGCGGGCCAAAGGGAATTGTAGACAAGACTTGTCCTTTTTCCACTGTGCAATTTTTTAGATAAGGAGAGCCTGAGTATAGCGAAATGTGAGCTAAAAAAAGGTCTTTCATCTTCATGTCTCGTGCGTGAGCAATATAGCCCACCCTAACTGGTTCATAGTTACTAATGGTTTGTAAAGTTGCCAATAATATTGACAAAACATGGAAAATAATGGACGCTTCAAATTATGAAAATACAGTTAGTTCGCAACTAGCCATTGTACTTTTTACGACCCTCTATTATTCTCTATGTAGTTACATTTCACACAGTCATGTATGTAATGTGAGACAATAGTTAGTTAGTTGAGCTCAAATGAAAATGATAGTTAGTTGTCGTCAGCAATATGCAGTACTGCGTGCGTACTATAATTACCGAAAGAATCCCATTTTATTGCTCACTGTGAGCATTGTGTACAATATTGCGTTATTCGTCCCAAAAACAATCCTTTGGATCATACCTATATAGCTGACTGAATATGTGCAACGTAAAAGAAAGTTTCAAAACAAGATCAAGCAATAAATGTGAGAAAAATCAAAAATGTATGTTCAACATTTTATTTGGAGCATTATTATTGCATATAATATAGCAACTAAACTATAGATTGTCTTTTACATAGGAACGGAGTGAAAGCAATGTATAATAGATCCCTTATTTTTATTACACTACCAAATCAATCCAGGGGCTAAGTGATGAAATCAAAGTGGCCAATTAATTAATTGGCTTTAGCTAGAAAACTATCAACAGCTATCAATTCATTTCCCTCGCCTATACAATAATAAAACATGACATGACATTGCACCAAAATAGAATTTTGCACCGTTTCAAACAAGATTAGGACACTGGTTAGGTAACTGTGAAGTAGGATCGTTCAACCATACAGCTAGAGCTAACTATAGTTAGTTATAGTTGGTATGTTAGGCTGGTTAGTGTGTAGAAATGTGAAATACACTTTGTTTGACAAAAAAATGCACCGGAAGGAAGGGAAGGGAAAAGAATAAGTAAATGCACTTTAGATAGAGTTAGAGTTAGTTAAGTAGGTAGGTGCCCCACCTGATAATAAATAACCCGTTCAGTTGAGTGAATAAGATGGTGTGCTATTGTGATGGATGGTGATAACAAGCTGACAAATTCAATTCCACAAAGCAAACTTGACACACAAAAGAATAATGGGAGCATTTTGTGCATCACTTCTTACTCAACATTTTGGATATACCAACAGTTCATTCACCAGCTACAGCTAGGAATAAATGTCATCATGCTTTTAAGAATATAGGAAGCCAAATGTCACAAAATATTATAAGTTGTACTCACAATCCGATCTAAAATGAACATTAGCTGTTTGGTGTTTTGCAAAGAAAATATGTACAATGGAAACAGAGGCGATTTTGGTTTAAAAAAAGAAGATAGTATCCATATCCATATTGTTCCCATGTTGTTGTTTGAAAAAGTCAGCTTTGAATCATTGAATCCTAAAGTTAGAGAATGAAGTATGCAAAAGAGATACATCGAAAACTATAAGCTAACCTCTCTTCTCCTATGCTGCCTGCCCGCAGGGTGAGAAATCTTAAACGGTGGTCTGCGGTTGACAGTAGTAAAGTAGTAAAACGGTATTTATTTTGCACTAACCAAACCAAACCTGAAGTAAACCTAAAGTTTGTTTGCTAGCTAGTTAGTTTTCATCAATCTATATTCTATAGGATTCTAGTTAGTTAGTAAAGTGGAGTGAGAATGAATGAATGAATTTGCCCAAAAAGGAGAGGCTCAAATTATGGCATTTCATTCCTACGCCTCAACTGACTACAACTATTTATATCATGCTGGCGTGGTACCGAACCGACACACTTTATTCATTTCCTTCTATCGCTTTACTACACTCATCGGCAGTTGGTGGGTGGCTAATTTAAGAAGAAAAAATTTTTGGGCATTTGCATTCGTGCCAAAATATTTGCTTGCTGAATCACGTAAAAACTGAACCCGTTTAGACAGCACCAGCACGAGGAGAAAATTTTTGCGAATCATAATATGAGAAGGGATTCGTCGAGTATCGAAGTATCGCAAAGTTTGGCAGGATGTATCTGATGTCAAATCATAAATGGAATTCGCAGTTAAAAAATAACAGTTGAAGTAATGCTTTTGATTGATCACTGTATGCCATAATGCCATTAACAAACTACCACACAAAAAATGGTTGAGTTTACTCACCAACAATCTAGGAATTTCCCCTGAAACCAATTTGACAAGATTTGAGTGTCGTTCAAAATCGAACTGCCTCTGATTCACTTGATTTACACAACAACTTGGTTCACATTCTTCGATTCGATCGAAACACAAACTAACTGACAAAAATCATATAGTCGGGAATCAGTCTAGTTTCCCACGATGGCCTATGGCCAATAAGGATTCTTGTGCCAATCAAATCCTCCCAAAATCATTCAGTAGTCCAATGACAACCAAACATCCATTAAAATTGTATCTATAATCATAAACAATAACTGCAATATTCAATTTATTCAATTTTGAATCCAAGATTAGTTTCAAACACTGAAAACCAAGAAGAAGAGTTTGAGAATTGTTTAAAATATTTCGTATCGATCGTGCTAAAAGTTTCTGAAATGACACCAATACTTGTTTTCCACACTCAGAGTTTTTTTGTTGTTGTCGTTCTTTACCAATTATTTCCGGTAGTAGTTGTCGCACCAAACCAAAATGGACTGACTATCGTAGCTGTAGCAATCAGTCCACCCACTTTATCAACAATTGACATTTATAGTCAGGTAGTTATAAACTAAAACTAAGACACAGTTGAACACTCCAATTTTTAAGTTCTAATTGACTAAACACTAACTATTAATTTGAATTGGTGCTGAAACAGAAATGTTAACGGCACCTATGTTGAACTCCTGCCTATGTGTAGAAAACTTTCGCAGTTTTCAGTTTTGGTACTTAATTCCTCGGAGCAAACCAGCACGAGCAAACAAATGAATGAGCATATTGCAGTGTCAGTATATATGCATGCATTTGGTGTTGGTGTGGTCCCGCATGATCCAGCAGCTAGTGAACAGTACAGAACAGTACACTTCTCACAACTTTTCGTGACGTCACTCACCTAGCGACCTTTAATGCTGAATATTGCTATGGCGGCATATTAACTAATTGATATTGAACAGGTAGATTGGCGGCAAGCATCAAACAAAAGTGTGTCGCAAGAAGTTAAATTTTACACCAGTTATTATACTATTGTGAAAAACACAAAAAAATACACTATTTTCTGTCAAAATATCTGCCCTAACTATATCAAATCAGTGTGATAAACAAATACAGGTGAGCAAATTGTTTAAAGTTGTCCAGTAAATTATTGTTTACGAATTAATTCCTCTTCCCAATTTAGTTCAAAAGTTGAAACACATCACAATTTACTTTATAACTAAAATAGTTTATTGGCAGGTGAATGATCGAAAAATTCTAATCAAATGGACGATCATAGACACGCCGGCGTGTCTAAATCTTCCAAGTTGGTCAAGTAACTAACAATTTTTCAAAACATTTTGATTCATTTCAAAATTAAATATCTTTCCCTGATTCAGCTCAGCACTTAATTAAGCAGTTGATTCGATTAAAGTTTGCATCGCACTTAAAATGTGTCAAATTAAATATTCAGGCAACGGGCAAACAAAAAAGACTCAGAAGCAGTTGAACACTCAAGGTTCAGTAGCAGACTCCAAACTTAATCCTTCCTACAAAAACTTTTTTCTGCATCCTAAACAGAAAAATATGGATTTAGTAGAAGACGAATACAATAATGCGGTCCAAAAATATTAATAAATGTCCTGCGATTCCTAGATGCTGAAGAAACTACCGGCTAGAAACCATCATTTCAGGAATTACAAAAAAAGTGCTTATATTGGTGGATACAGATGACAAATTTTCCACAGCAATAAATATCCTCGAAAAACACAAATTGATAACTAGGAAGGTAGCCAGTCTTATTTGTTCCTGGGTAAGTTAAATTTCACAAATCTTTGATAGTATTGTATGCGAATAATTAAGATTTGAAACAAGCCGGCTAGTTTGTAATTTGTTCTGTATTATTTGCACAGGAATGACAGCGTTTTAGCAGTTTACGGTAGAAGGACATAACTTCATCATTGACCCCTTCCTTCTGAGGATTTTTACTGATATTCACAGTGAGGTGAAATATAATTTCTTCAAGAAAATAACTTGGTGAATTTCTCAAATTTGATCATTGCCAAAAACAATCCAGATTGTTTGTTTCACCTCTATCGATATTAAACATATAATTACTGTTATTCACCGCAGGCTTTTGACGAAACAAGAGAAACTGAAATTATTCGAGCTATCAAATTGTCCAAAACAGTAATTTCATGTATACTTTAGACCACAAGAATTAAATAACCGTCAGCTTTGCAAGATCTGAAAAGAGTTCAACTCAAGTCAATTGATGAAGCAATTGATCAATTTTGAATTACTTCTCAAATAAAGATAAGGAGTAGCTGCTCGCTATGATGATGATCGTGACAACATTCTTGAAGTTAAAACTATATTGAATGTTGCGGTCCAAACTGCCTCAATGTCAAGCGAATTTGATGAAGTTCTAGGTAAAAACGGCAAAAAAACTAAGGACTATAACAAGGCTATTACGACATATAATACCACATATCATGAATGAAAAAATGATTTTACTGTAGGCAAGCATTTAGTTAAATTAACTGGTTTACCATGGACATGCCGCTGTTCATTGACCATTTGGACGAACTCCGACTGCCTAAAGTAGTGTATGGAAAAAAACTCTGTCACGAAAACGAAACTAACGCAGAAGAGTCAATTTGCTAAGAAACAAGATTGCCAAAAACAATCCGGATTGTTTGTGAACAGCAGCAACAGTAAAAAAGTGAGGGGGTCCTGTTTGAATTTGTTCACTACATAAATTTTTTCCTTGATGAGGTGTTTTTCATTTGTTATTTAAACTGAGTAATAATTATCATATAATGCTTGCTCGACTTATTCATTCATTTTGTGATTTTGTGAATGAGACTTTTTAGCATTTGTTCAGTTATGCAGTGGCTTTCTTTTTTCTTGTCAAAAGGGCTTTTTGGAAGTCTAAGATTTTTTTTATCATTTAAACTTGTAAATTTGAAAGTTGAGATTTTAACTTTGACTAATACTTAATCTAAATTGCATTTTTATTGATGTGCTTGTATTTTATAGATATATGAGGAGTCATTGAAAAAAATATCTCGCATCTTTAAAACTGCAAACCACTCTGCTATACAAGTAACTGAAAAGTCATTTCATTTGACAAAAGACTTTTATAAAGTTGTTTTTAACTCACTGCATTTAAAAGTTTATTTATGTTGATGAATGGGTCAACAATCGGTGATTCCGCCCTTAGTGAAAGCTTTGCTGAATGAAGGAAGAACTTGCCAGCCAAAAAGAACTTCTGATACGTAAGATTGCTAAAATTATTTTTCCTCCATAGTTTTTGATGTGCGTAGTATGATTTGGTTTTTTTACAAACCAAGCAATAGTTAAACAAGCCGGCTTGTTTAAATGATTACTGTGTTTTCGAAATAGAAATTTTGGTGACGAACGCAGAAAAAAAAATGACGGATGCCAAAGGAACTACAGCAAGCTCGGAGGAGTCTGCTGTCCCTAAAAAATAAGGCTGCCTTCATGATCCAAATGCGTTGGTATGTAATTCTTTTCTACGCGTTTGACGTTGAAGAAATCAATTAGTTAATTTTTCTACCTTTCGATAGGTTAACTTGGTTTCTATCGAGATAAATGGAAAAGCCATTTATTGATGCGGAGGTCAGAAAATCTTTACAGTATTCAACGATCCGACGCAAAATTGCAGGCAGTAATGCGAATACTAGTCTCAGTTTTGCACGATAATATTGCTACAGGGCAACAAAGGTAATTAAAATTTTTGTAGTTTATTTAATATTTTCTGGTGAAAAGTGGTGGAATGTAGAATCATAGAATAATTTCCTTTCAATTTACAGCAATGGTATTCGCAATAAAAGATGCAATACTCTCCGCCCCGTACAGTGAAGCTTATTGAGGGTTTGTTGTGAAAAATGAATTCAATAATGCTTGGAATCCTTCATGTTTTAACAAATGTATGTGCATCTTTTCAGCTGTTTGCTTGAAGCTTTGGCCTGTTCCTGGAAGCACGGAAAATAATCGAGAGACAAACAGGGTAGCTGTGTTGAAAGACCTGCGATTTAAAATAACAAACCTTTTCTATTATTTTCAACAAGATTAAGACGAAAATGGAATTAAAATTCAAAGAAAGCATTTTCCTAAATAAAACTCCAGGAACAGTGCGGACATGGACCCTGATTTAATTCCTAAAGCTGTTGCGAAATCACTAGAAAATCAAATATATCCAGAAGTTTCTGACTGTCATAATCCAAACTTTGTGCTTGCTGGGTAGAAATTTCAAGCACAAGATGTTTCAGTGTGGAGAAACAAGCCGGCTTGATTTCAATCATTCTTCATACAATTTCTTACAGATAATTGTAAAATATAATTTTTAACTTTGCTAATAATTTTATGGGACACAATTGCAGATTTTTTGATAGTAAATATGTCTCGATGCAGATAATTGTGTGTTGTTTGTAGTTCGTACGAGCGGAAAAAAGTATGCATTTGATTTGAAAATACACATAAATTAGTATAGAGATTTAAATAGTAAATCGCACAGAGAACTATGCTTTTTCTAGTTGATATTTTAAAATTCCCGGCCAAAATCCTCATGTAGATTGATGTCACGCTACATATGGATATATGCTGCTGTAAGTAATTTATTCTACACAGCGCCTTCAAAGTAGCAGTATGTCGATCGGTGTTTAACAGTTTACACGAAGAGTTATGCTGCGCTTTGATGCATTATGGGTGATGTTACCTAATGTTTGGTAACAGAAATGGGACTCTACGTTATCCTCAAGTGTACTTTTGAAGCATACTGTTGCGTACTTGGTGGATCATGCGGGGTGTGCGTGCAGTATACAGACGGGGCATATCTATACACATAGCCGTGCAATAGCCCAAAGAAAAGGAAGAAAAGGAAATAACTGTACCACCATATGCAATTCCCGTGCATAATCATTTCTATGGCTTAAGTGAATACACGCCTAGTAGTCCCAAAACCAATGTTTGTACGATGTGCGATGTAAGTTGGTCCGTTTGGTCTGAGTTCAGCTCTGGACCACAAAAAATATTGTGAGCTCTGCTCCAGTCCCTCCGAAGCAAACAAATCTTGTTAACAAACCGAAGAGAACCTAAATAAGATCAAATAGGGGTAGGGGGATATAAGCTACTTTGTAAGAAAATAGAGAAACTGGTCGCCCACTCTGAATCAAAATGTCAGAACAGGAACATACTCCACTCACATGTAGCTTTAGCGCTTCGCTTGAAGCTCCAAATAAACTTTGAAGCTCTGCTCCAAATCCCAAAGTCGGTAGTGGTCCTCTGCGCCTCTGGTTTGGAGCGGAGCTGAACTTGTCGAAGTAGCAATGCTTAAATCAGCGAAGCAGCAATCTAATAACGAGTCATCTGTTTTTGTATACTGAATTTGGAAATGGGATGCTACAAATGCTTTCATAGTTCATATGATGCATGTGACTAATATTTATATTGGTCTTTACAGGTGCTGGCATTTCCACAGAAAGTGGAATCCCGCAGATTATAAGTCCGAAGCAGTTTGTTTACATGCTAAAGCGGAATCTATACCTATATGAAAAATGAAGAATTTCTTGCATTTATTGCCCAGCAACAAAACTGGGCTCAAAACTTCACGCCGAGGCTTTTTGTAGAACATTTCTAAAAAGCTCTCTGGCACTCGCATAATCAATTCATATTTTGTCTCACTCGCATTTGCGCAATAAGGAACATCGTCCGTAAATTTTTTGAATTACATGAGATGGCCAAGGTTTTATAACTTGAAACCGAATGTTGTACCTTACAATGAAAAGAAAGCATGGGAATCCAGCGGCAGGATCCCTCTACGTGTATACATGGTCTAGAGAATGAAATGTCTGTCATTTTCATCTTCGACAGATACATTTTTTTTAAATATTCTCACAGTTTTTTTACACAGTTTTGGATGGTGTAGCTGATGAAATTGGTGAAATTCTGTCGTTTAAATTCAAAGTAGAAAAAGGTGTATGTCAAGGAGGCGTCCTTACGTTCAATACTTAAATGTGTACACGTATAATAAGCTTATATAGGATTTTAAAATCGGTTGTAGAACAGGCTTCGTAATTAAGCATGGTAAGGAAAGTGACAAGTCATTTTTGGAACGCACATGATCTGCCTACTCGCTCCATCTATCAGAGCTGTGCAAAAACCGATTATCTTGTTTGGCATTGTCTTTTGTAGAAATAAATACGAAGAAAGATGTATGCTAATTATTAAACAATAATATCACTGCTGTTCAATATGATAGTGGCGAAAATAACTCGAAATACTTCATTTTCCTAACTAAAGGATTCACAGTAGGTTGAAATCATACTGTTTCCAATGGGCTTCAGGATGCGATGTGATTTTTTTCGATGACTGTTTAGGATTCGACATGATCCTTTGACTGCTGTAATCGCAATCTACTCTAATTTATTTGAAGCGATAGTCCTAACTGTCTTAAGCAATGAGCGACCAGTCCAATTATCGTATTCCGACATCAGATGAGCAGTCCACAAACTTTAATCTCCTAAAGTTGAAATTTTTATGAGAATAAACGTCAGCAAGAGGGTATTACGACGAAGCCGGGTTACAAGGAATTATCATTACATTATTCGTCTAAGCCCAGGATTTTCCTGTCCCTAGAGTGTTACTATGGAAAAAAATAAATAAGAAGTCAACTTTACTTGAATTTTTTTTATAACAAAGTAAAACTTTTGCTTTTCATTTTTTTCCGATCTTACATTATCTACAGACAACAAAAAATATGGGATGGATTGCATAAGTTGGAGAGTTGTTCAAATCGCCATCATCATTGCAACCACTGCGGCTTCAAAACCCTACAAAAATTAAAGGAATTTCGTCCAC
>Ga0210040_10008490_pt1 | contig 12176 bp, 13 predicted proteins | sample CryGeyCG12114_NA_FD_185462 | JGI IMG/M metagenome (GOLD analysis project Ga0210040, IMG submission 185462) | Groundwater microbial communities from aquifer - Crystal Geyser CG19_WC_8/21/14_NA (SPAdes) (version 2) | ecosystem: Environmental > Aquatic > Deep subsurface > Groundwater | place: USA... | reverse complement strand
CTAGGACATTTGATAGTTTTCCCACGATTAAGTTCATTCTGAAAATCCAAATGAAATTACGTAACCTCATATGAAGTAAATTGCCCAAAAATATAAAGCACGGTGATGATGTTGATGTGTTTATTTTTCTTACAACTACGACTTTTTCAGACTTTCGAGCACTTCCCTCCTTTGAGCAAGATAATTTGTAGTCAGCACAAGACTTTGTCCCATGAATCGCAAGGAAAATATCCAGTGCGGCCTCATCTTTAGTTTTCCCAATCTGCCTCTTTTCTTTCAAAAGTTTTTTATAGCCCTTGCAATCCATTCCTTCATGAATTGCCTATGTAACAAAAAAAATAATAAGAAAATATATACCTCACAAAACTCATCTAACCTACTAAGGGCGCATACTCGACAAGGCACACAATTTTCCATGCGACAGATGCTGCAATTAAAAGTTGTGCTATATGGAATCAAGTCAGAAACTCCCAGGCATGTTGCATTGTTACAACGAACCAGGTCAGCATCTCCATCGGACATTGAGAGCAGTGAGCGTTGCAAGTACATTTCAAACTCCGATTCTGAAAGAACCTATTAAAATTTATCAAAATTAAACAATCTGGTTTAAAACATATTTACTGTCAATCAATACACAGTAAAAATACTCACAGACTTGACTTCATTTTGAGAAAAATATCCATCACAGTCAATTGGACATTTAACCATGGGCTCTTCTTGACCAGTTATTGACGTAATTGCACATTCCCTTAAAATCAAGAAAAAGAAACATGCCAAAATATAGCTGCCAAAACTTTGGTTTATAAAAGAGTTAAGCATCAAAACATACCGGCATAAAACATGAAGACAGTCTCCCTGTAAGTTATAGACGTCAATAAAAAGTAAAATTGCTGAAAACATTATTTAAGATAACATAGATCACAAATATTGTTTGCTTACCAAAGTGATTCCTTGATTGTCCAATATTTCACCCGTACAAAAACCACATGATTTTTGGTCCAGCAGTAATTGTAATTGAGAACACACTGGCGACGTGAGCCTGCGAGAGGGTCCAGCAATAGCTTCTGTGGGTTCAATAGGCTGCAAACGAAAACATGCGATTTTTAGTAGGCCATTTTTTATTTCAAAAATCGAGAAAAATAAACTTACGGGATCATTAAAAATCGGATCTGGAACTATACGCTCAGTCTCCATTTCAGTAATGTCTTCAGTAATATTTTCTCCTCCATCCTAAGTGTACAAAGTATTTTATTTTATTAACTGCACTACCAATTCAGAAGTCACAAAATAATTTCACAAAATGAAAAAATACCCTTTCTGCAGGAGTTTGACGATTAACAGTTGGAGGCTCAGGCTCCTTGAAATTAAATGCTCCGGGAGCAGCTTTACATGCATTCAAATTCTGGCCCTCTGCGGTCGCTATATTAGCATTAGGCAAAATGTGAGTTTCAGTGTCTCGGGAATTGGACGGCATATTTTGAGCTATCTGGTTGGAAAGATTATTTTCGAAAGACTGTGGGGTACTACTGTGACTATCCTTAGATGAATCTTCATCATTTTGAATCCGTTTCACTATTGGAGTGCTTTTTGGAACACTAGGAATGTTTCTTTCATCCTCTTCGTCACTGGACAAAGAAATATCAATGACTTCAGGTTTGCTTCCCCCTAAATTTGCAACGAAGGCAGAAGGAATACGTAACCCTTCTGTCTTGGTCTTAAAAACTGGAAAATCCAAATCCCTAACATGCTCTGTTTCGGTTGCCTGAGCAGATTCAACAGGTGCATATCTTGCCATTGTTGAAGGGTCACTGGGTTCTTCTTTAGTCACTAGAAGTGCTTCTTCTTCAACTATGGCAGCTAAATTTTCCGAACTTGGATTCAGAGAATTTGATCTTTCATTCCTCTCCTTTTTCATAACCACTTGTCCCAGGTCCTGAATCCTTCTCTGTAGTTCAGATGAATGGATTTGTTGGTCACCGACAGTGACAGCACATGAATTTTGTGGCTCATTTGAATGAACCTGATCAACATTTGCCTTCTCAGCTAGCGCCATAGGAATTATTGCTCTCTTTTCAACCTTATTAGTTGAATTTTTCTTACTTTGTTCAAAAGAGCATGAAACAGTGGGACCAATAATATTTCCAGAGGCTTCTTGGTCCAACACATCGTCCAAGTGGATGTTCTTCGAAACGTCCGGTACACGAGTATTCACAATTTGACTGAGTTCACTTTTATCGCCTTCCAAACACTGGGATGGAGGCCCTGCAGCGTCAGTTGCAGCACTAGTTGAATTTCTTATAAAGAAATCGGTAACATAACTTCTATATACTTCACACATCGGAGGGTCATCAAAATCGTCCAATAAGTTCGCCACCTTGACAAATCGTTCGTTTTCATCTACAGTCACTGTGAGCCATCGGACAGAAATAGCGGGCACGGTAAAAGATGATGGAATTTGGGGAACAGAGATGGTTGACCAATCAAAATTGACAGTTCCAGATGTAGCACTGTCTCTTGTTGAAGAAATTTGAGCATCTGCAGCACTCAAATTTTTATTTTCAGGGGCGATCAGAGATGGACTTTTTGCTTTTAAGGCAGGTGATGAAAACTCAACTCTAGTTTTTGAAACCAGCTGAGACTCAGCTTTATTTTCTGTGAGAAGGGGAGGTTCAGTTCCATTTTCTGTGGCAAGTGGAGGTTCAGTTCCATTTTCGATGGCAACGGGAGGTTCCGCTCTATTTTCTGAGGCAAGCAGAGTTTCAGCTCTATTTTCTTTGGCACCAGTGGCAAGTGTAGACTTAGCTCTAGTTTCTGCGTCCAATGAAGAAGAATTAATGTTTTCTGTAGATTCTTGTCTATTATTCGGTCCAACTAAGGCAAGGGAGGGCGAAAGTTCTTCTTGAGTGAAAGACTCATTCAAATTAAGAGTAGCGGTTTCGTTATCCATCGCATAAGTATTATTCATAATTTGGGAAAGAAACGTTTCATCTACGGGTCCAAACATTAGCAATTGTTCAATGGTAGGGTCCATAAATCGTCCTCGTTTCCTAGCTTCTTCAGTGCTTTCTAAAAGCGCAGCTTCTCTAGCTTTTCGTTTACGATTTTCCTCGTTCACCAATGATGCACTGCTGCCAGCAACAGGTTCATTGTCATTTTGACTATAGATGGATTCAGGTTTTTTCCTACTGACTGAAGTACTTTTAAGTTCCTCCCATAGATCCCATTGCTGTTTTAGAGAAACAGTGTCAATTGCCATTTTCGCCTTTGATTTGCGCCCTCTAACAGAACCAGGTTGAGTACTATTAACAGCAACGTTTCTAGGACCTCTTTTAGCTCGAGGCTTTGGAATTTTTTGAGATACCTAAAATACAAACAAAGACAGGGCTAGCTATTGAAACTGACATGCATATTTTACAGCTCGATTATTCTGTTTACTACCGCTATACGCTCATTAGTCGTCGTTATTAGTTAGCGTTTGCAATATTTCGACTAATACTGATTCACTGTATGTTAAGTAAAAAATCAGAATTTGGACTCACTTTTGGTTTTTTAGCCTGACTTGGACCAACATCTACAGGGATGGAAGTGGAACTAGAAACGATTGAACCATCCATATTTAAGCTACTGGTCGGTACTAAAATTGATTGAGACATATTATCCGCATCAATCTCATTAGTATTTTCTACAACATCTGAAGTCTGGATTTGGAATCCCAAAATTGATGGTGGCCCAGTGGATGTAACCTCAATTTCTTGAGGAACTGAAAAATCCTCTATCGTTGGGGCACAAGAAGTCATTCCGAGGATGGATGGCGATCCGGGTGGCTCAAGTACTTCCTCTTGTACCTCATTAGAACCCGAAAAAATCTCCCCATTCGGAACAGAGGACACTCCAAGGATTGATTGTGATAACTCGTCATCCTCTTCGTTTGAATCTTCCAAAATTTGCTGAGGAATATATGAAGAAGGCAGTTCACTTCGTTCATGCGTGTTGTCTGATACCCCGTTGCTTGCATTTGCACAGATCTCAGAAGATGTTGAAGACTGGTTATCAATGTTGTTATTGTCATCTGCTTCTGTCGAAGTCGTGGTGTGGACCATTTGAGCTGAAACTATGGTATTAAGAATACCAATATTTTCAGTTTCCCGGTTGTTAATATTGGAATTTTCTATTCTTTTTGGTATAACATTGACACCAGTTGCATCCTGTGATCCTGAACTGCTCATATCAGGAGGCTGTGAATGCATGACAGTCCTTGATGGCATCCCTAGAGTTGTTGCTGGCTTTGATTTAACCTTGAGTAACGAAACATGAACCCATTATGGGTTACCCATATTAGCTTGTACCTACAATCTGGGCTTAAAGTTTGATTAGAAAATATAGACTTTCACTTTGACAAAAGACTGAAAATGATTGAAATTACCAGAAAAGTTGAAAGTGCATTATAGATGACAGTTCACTGCTTTAGAGCACACAAAGCAGTATCTCTATTTTTCAATTTCAGTAAAAAATAAATAAACTCTATTATCCAAAACAATAAAGTGAAGAAAAAAACTAAAATCGCATGTTATTGTTTAATCAATGCGATTACGTGATAAACTTGACTGCAAAATGCAAAATGTACTTGCAATTTTCCTAACACTCAATGTCCTAATCAAGAATCGTCTTGCTGCCAAAGATATTATTTGTGGGCGCGAAAAGTAATTTTAAAAATTGACAATAGAATATTAGTGAAATCAGCTGAAGAAATTAAAAATTAAGCGTTGTAAATATTTTCTCTTACATCATTGGAGCAGAGCAAGGGTTGATTTCGTGAAGATGTAAAATATAATGATTTTGCGTTAACCTTAACTTAGGGAGAGCTCAAGATGAATTCCAACTCCCAAAATACGCTTACGAAGTTCCCAGCGTTGGATCCAGAAGAAAAGTCCGATGGAAAATTTTCTCTCTCCAGGCTCATGTTCTGGAAGAAGGGAGGTACAGTTGAATTGACACATTCCAGATTTCAAATACGGTTTGAATCTCGTTAGCAATGACACACAATTTTTTAATAGATCCTCCGGCCGCCTCCAGTAAAGCAGATACGGTATCTATCACATCAAGTTCTTCTACGCCCCTAACCAATGACCCTGAAGGAAATCCTGATGGACCAAGTTCTATTAACTCTGGAGGTCCACCATCTATAATATCTACATCTCATGATGCGACAAGTTTGACCTCACAATCTCCTGACCCTTTAGATGGTGCTGGGTCACCGTTTGCTTTCGAAGCTCGCACTTTACCAAATGTACTTCGACGAATTAGCAGTTTAATTGCAATGGGAAGCAATGTAAGTAATTTCATAAAAGCATAAATCATGCCGATATAGTGGTACAGTATCGGTACGCAAATATTTTTACTGTAGAATCAATCGGATATAAAAAAATATTGGATGCCTGATTCTGTCAGTAAAGAATGTTATGATTGTGCTGACAAATTTACAACATTCCGACGAAAACACCACTGCCGAATTTGCGGGCAAATATTTTGCTCTAGATGTTGCAATCAAGAAATTCCTGGAAAAATTATTGGTTATTCTGGTATCTAACTTTCTTGTTGCGTATTATATTAAGGAGTAGGTGAAAATATTCAATTCGATCAAAATCGAAATGTCAAATTATTTTTTTTTACCAGGTGACCTCAGAGTTTGCACTTACTGCTGTAAAATTGTACTGTCCTACCTTCAGACAGCTGATTTGAACTCAGATCTAACTGATGACTTACGATCAGTTCAAGAAGATTTACAAAGTCGATTCGGAGGTTCTTCTCATGATACTGTCATGTTCCATGGTGTGCATTCCGGTGGAATTCAAGCTGGTCATAGTTCTGGTGCTTACAGATCCTTACAACGTCGGAAACCGTCATTGGGATATCAAGAGGAGAAATTTGCGAACTCGAGAAGCCTTGAACCTACATTTGATTCCATTGCAGGGGATGAAGCTAAGTCTTTGGGTGATTGGGTGAGTTTAAAAGCTTTGTGGAACGAAATGTGTAATCCTGTCACAGGGATCGACTGGGCTACACATCGACACAACATGACTCAACATCACAATTCTTGTGTGGTCGGAAGTGAATTAGTGGATTGGCTTTTGGCTCAACGAAAAGTAACACTTCGAAGTCATGGTATTCAAATCGGTCAAATGCTGATTGATATGAACCTACTGGAATGCGTCTCGCAGGTTAGTTTCGTCTGCGATCATCTTTCCCCTTAATTTTAATATCAAGTTACCACTGTATTTGTTTGTTAGACTGAGCAAGTCTTCGTTGATGCGTACTCATTATATCGATGCGTGCAGCTGCCTTTACCTAGTTTAGCAGAAAATTCTGTCACTACTGTGAGTAGTAACAGAAGTAGCATGGATTTGGGAAGTGTACACAGTAAAGACATGATAGGAGGTGTAGATCCCTTATGGGTAAAGCAAATAAAAACTGTTGCTGGAAAAGATGAAACTGACATTGTTGAAGAAGAGGCTGGATCCTGCATTTCTCCATCCGACAATTTAAAAACCCCAGAAAGTGGTCCAATTTCTTCATCTTCGTCTATGTATTCTTTGGATATGAACATGAAAAGTAGCAGTGTATCTATGTCGGCAAAACCGAAAGTTGAAGATGATAATCAAGGTTGGTTCTTTTGTCGCAAATTATGACTTGTAATGTAGTAAATTAGGATTTGATTTGAATTTTAAATGTAATTGGTTTTTCCAGATGACCTCGATACACGGAGACGAAGAGCACCAGGTTTGATGGCCGTCACCTCAGAAACATTAACAGAAGAATTCCTTCACAAATCTTTACAATGCCAAAGGGATAGAAAATCCGCAGTGCCTTCGAATTCCGCTTCCAATACTACTGGAGGATGGTACAGTCCACAACAGTTGACAAGTGATAGTGAACTTATAGCCTTCCAAAAATTATGTAATGCGTATATTCACCATGAGAATTCCCTACTGATTCAATTGCTAACAAAAATGGGCTTGAGTCTGGACTGGGCTGATGTCATTCTTCCGATTGTTCATAAAGTGACTGATATTGTAAGGCCTGATGTACGAAATGCAGATGACGATATGGATATTAGAAATCATGTGAGGTTTAAAAAGGTCCCAGGGGGTACTAAAGAACATTGTAGGATTGTAAATGGGGTCGTGTGCACTAAAAATGTGGCTCATAGACACATGCGTAGGAAATTGAAAGCTCCCAAAATTCTACTTATTGTGTCTTCTATTGACTATCAAAGGTAATTGGTCTATAGACTCAAAACTTTTTAGAGGAAATTTTTATTGTCGTTTTTGAACTCGGGTATTGTTTATTTTCAGATTTGAGAACCGATTTCTTTCTCTAGAACCGCTAGTAATGCAAGAATACGACTACTTGAAAAATTTAGTGGCGAAAATTGCATCCCTGACTCCAGACATAGTTCTAGTTGAAGGGACAGTTTCACGAATAGCTCGAGAATTTTTACTAGAGCAAGGAATTACTTTAGTAGTGAATACGAAACCATCTGTAATAGAACGTGTGGCAAGATGCACCCAAGCAGTAATATTTTCATCCGCTGATATGCAAATTGGGCGACCGCAATTGGGTCTCTGTCATAACTTTTATGTGGAAACACTGGAATTAGGGAGGTACAAGAAACCTTTAATGTTTTTCGATGGCTGTGCTATGCATTTGGGTGCTACGGTCTTGCTTAGAGGTGCTGATGTGGCTGAATTGAAGAAAGTGAAGAAAATTATGTCCTTTATGACACTAGTAGCGTACAATTGGAAGTTGGAAAGAAGCTTTCATATAGATTCCTTCGCTTTGCCTCCCGAATCTGTATCAGAAATGGATAATGAAGAAGATGATATTTTTGAGGAAGCCCAGGAAATTTTGACTAGGTAAAGTTTATCTGTTCAGTATTATTTTTGTATGGATTTAATTATGTAGAGATTAATACGTTCAATCCATTAGCAGTAGTCCAGATGAAAACAAAACAACTGCTACTCCCGTTAAATCTATAATGATTGAACATCTAAAGAAAACCATTTTGTCTGCATCCCCATTTATTCAATATGTGCCTCCATATTTGGAGACCAAAGAAGGAAATGAATGCAAACTCCGTAAATATTTTCCTCCCACGATATTCTGGTCACCGCAATTCGACAGTATTACGGATAAAAGTGTCGAAATGGAAGAAAACATTTCACCCGTCCTTATTCCTTCCTACGGAGAATATGAACCAGTACTAGTCAACGGGAATATGATGTCCATATCACCGAAAATAAAATTAAAACCTGAGCATCCCTTCGTTCGTGAAACACTTAGTTGTGCTATTGGATCAGAAAAAGTGCAAAATTTAGTGGCAGATTTTCGTAGAAAAGGATCCCGTCTGGAATTTACCACTAAGCCATTATGCAACTTTCACTACGGACGAGACAAAAGGTGCTCGACTGATCGATCTAGCTGGAATACTTTGGAAACTGATGAAGTTAAACAAATAGATGAAATTGGGAAGAAACTGGATTGTCTGGACCCATTTGAGCATCAGAAAATAAGTGTACAATTTTGCAGCTATTCGCGTATATCCAGTAATGCTCCTTATTACTGTGTAAATCCTTGGTAAGTAAATATTAGCTAACTACCATTTATTCGGATTTATAGATTGGAATAAAAAACTAAGGTTTAGTAGTCTAATTTTTTTCATTTTTCCCAACCAGGGTGGTAAAAATGAACATGTATGGGCAAAATGACATCTCCCTAGGAATGTTTTTAGAAAGATATTGTTTTCGGAGAAGCTACGTTTGTCCAGCTCGTCAATGTGATACGCCAATGTTACACCACACTAGGAGATACTCACATGAAGATGGTTGTGTCTATGTTATGCTCAAAGAGCTACAAAGTCCTATCAAGTCCGCAGATAATGGAGATAATATACTTATGTGGAATTGGTGCTCGGTTTGCAAAACGGTATGATGTTAAGTATGCCCATTTGGATGTCATGAATGGGAATATTTGAAAATTTTTGTGTATTTAGGTTTCCCCTTGTGTACCAATGTCAACAGATGCTTGGGTCCTGTCATTTGCCAAATATTTGGAGCTGCGATTTCATGGACAAGTTTATACACGAAGAGGAACTGAGAATCTGTGTTCTCATTCTTTGCATCATGAGTATCTACAATATTTTGCTCATCAGAATATGATTGCAGCTTTTAAGTACGGGACTCAGTTAAATGGCTGAATTGCTGGATGCACATATATGGATTATTAATTGGATCTATATTTTCTAGATATTCCAAAGTGAAATTATGGGAAGTCTGTTTACCTAAGGCGACTATAAATGTGAGGAAAACGCCGAAAAATATTGCTGAATTGATTGACAGCACGAAAAGTATTTCGATTGTGGGTTACAGTGTGTATAGTATTATTTTGGAGATTTTGTCGTCACTGAAAGAAAGCTCTTCTGGATCTAGACTTGAGGGTACACCAAATTCATTTGAATGTTCGCTAAAGAATTATTTACTGCGCGCGTATTGATTAAAACATTTTAATATGTCTGGTTTCAGAAACTCTGATAGCTCTCACAGAGCAGTTAAAAGTGGAAAAACATGTTTTTAGATCTAAAATTGAAGATATTCAGATCAATTTAACTTCACAGTTTGCTGAAAAAGGTAAAGTCCTTAGATCTTAATTTCATTTTTTTACTGAGATGTGTTAAGGATGCGAAATTTTAAGATGTGCATTTATAATGCAGGAGGAGAATCTTTTTTGTGGAGCGTGAATGACTCCATTGGATTTCTGAAAAGCTCCATTTCAGAAACAGTAAATAACTGGAATACGAAACTCCAGGATTTTATGACCCTTCGAAAAAGGGAAGAAAAACAGGCTAAGGTAAAATTCTGATATATGCACGTTCTATGATATGATATTAATGTTACCTAGTCTCATCACGCCATTTATTCCAGTAAAAATTATTTTTTTCAATATTAGACTAATGCGAAAGGTGATGGGGATGAAAGTTCTGGAAAATCAGAGCGTAGGTCGAAACCCGAATTGGGTTCAATGTTGTCCGGCAATATTGAAGTGAGCACAATAAATTCCTCTGTAAACATTGATCCTACCAAAAAGAAACTAGACGATGGTAGTAGTAGTAATGACCGTAAGTACACAAACAACACAGATGTTTTATTATTTTATTTTTATTTGCTGAAGTTTTATTTCTTCTGCTTTTTTTTACGCAACTAACAGAACTACCAGTTAAAACAGAAAGTGTCCCTGTAGGTTCCCAAACTCGATCCTTACCCCGAGGGGATGAAATCGAGAGTAATGGGGAGGAAAACAAAGGTTCTGTCGAAGTAGCTCAACCTCAATTGCAAGATTTTGTGGACCAATCTAAAAACGACAAAAAGTCTAATGCTGTGAAAACATTGATTCACCATTTCATGTCTGGATCTGTCATTGGTCAAATTGTGCCTGTAAGTTACTTTGGTGGATTTCGTTCGATGAGAACTCAAAAAGTTTTCATTGTATTTTAAATTGGATTTTAAAACATTTTTAGTCTCCGTGGGATAGCAGTGAACACTATTTGCCAGCAATGTTGACCGGAATTCCCATTCCTGTGTATGAAAACGAGCCTAGCTCTCTCATAGCTTTTTCATTGTGCTCTAAAGACTATAGAAACAAATTAATCGATCCTAGCAAAAAGATGTCGGGATCAAGAATGTCCGATGATCTGGACAGCATGTGAGTATTGTGTTTATCATCTCTACTGGGTTAATTAATAGCACTAACTATAGAATATTTCTTATTTATTCTTTTTACTCCCATTTCTGTAGATTCGGAAAAAAAGGGAAATATGATTGCGAAACGATGAATATAGATGAGCTGCAAACGTCCAATGAAAAAACAGGGAGTGTTGAAAATCCCGAGCTACCGAGTGAAGAAAAAGATGTGACAGGAAAAGATCAAAGTCACATAGAGATGCAATTTCACAGTGGAAACTATGCCAAGTTCTACTGTCGAGTTTATTTTGCAGAACAATTTCGAGTTCTACGGAAGAGATTTATTGAAGGTGGGGAGGAATTTTATATTCGATCTATTTCTCGGTGTGCTTCATGGGCTGCTAAAGGAGGGAAATCAGGGTCAAAGTTTTGCAAAACTTTTGGTAAAATTCTGATTTAAAAAAAAGATCTTCAAGCAAAATTTGTTCTATACAGACTAAATACTAATACCTACTTTTTCTTCTATATTATTCTTTTAGATGACCGCTTTGTGGTCAAACAGATAAAAAAAGAGGAAATAGAAGCATTCCTTGAGTTTGCACCAAACTATTTCGAGTATTTGGAAAAATCCTTTTGTGAGCAGAATCCAACTGTTCTGGCTAAAATATTTGGCGTTTACAGAATTTGTATGAAAAATGGTCAAACCAACGCAGCATCCAAAATGGATGTGTTGGTGATGGAAAACTTATTCCATGGGAGAACTATCAATAAAAAATTTGATCTGAAAGGTTCCATGCGGAACCGACTGGCTAATGTTAGTGGCAAGGGTGAAGACCTCGTTTTGTTGGATGAAAATCTTGTTAATAGTGAGCTAAATTATTTATAATGTATCCTTTTGCGTTTACATTTGCCAAACTATTAAAACTTGTGATTTTTTAGCTGCATGTGAAGACCCATTCTACATCCGACCCCATACCAAAGCAGTAATGATGAAAGCTCTACAAAGGGATTCTCGATTTTTGGCATCCAGTACAGTTATGGACTATTCATTACTTGTAGGATTGGACGAATCCGGAGAGCAATTAGTCGTAGGAATAATTGGTAAATATCAATTAAATAAATATCAATTAAAGATAGACATGTTTTTTCCCACTGCTATCTTTGTTTTAATTTTTTTGTGAATTAGACTATATAAGGACGTATACTCTCGACAAACGATTAGAAAACTTTATCAAGTCTTCTACTATATTAAGCTCTGGAAAAACGCCTACTGTAGTTTCACCAGATGAATATCAAACTCGGTTTTGTGAAGCCATGAACCGATATTTTTTACTAACGCCGGATCGATGGATGGATTTTGGCAGCGGATTCCCAACTGAATAATACCACTTTTTTTTCGCATTCGCAATCATTTAGTCTAGAATATTTCTTTTTTGTCGATAT
>Ga0210040_10008489_pt1 | contig 12177 bp, 10 predicted proteins | sample CryGeyCG12114_NA_FD_185462 | JGI IMG/M metagenome (GOLD analysis project Ga0210040, IMG submission 185462) | Groundwater microbial communities from aquifer - Crystal Geyser CG19_WC_8/21/14_NA (SPAdes) (version 2) | ecosystem: Environmental > Aquatic > Deep subsurface > Groundwater | place: USA... | reverse complement strand
GGCCAAAGCCCGTTTAAAAATGCAGGAATGGATAAAGCAATTATGTTCAGAAAAAACAGAACCAGGGAATCATGCCAGACGAGCGGTTTAATAATTTAATAAAGAAAAAACTGGAGTCGGTACAACCTCCTTATAAGGAGGAAGCATGGAAGAACTTTAACAAGTTGTTACCGGCGCCGTGGTACGTGAACGTTTTTCATCAATACCGAAATTGGATTTATGGTGGTATTGGAGGAGTTGTAATAACGGTAATTAGTATCTTATATTTTCAGCAAAACCAAGAAAACCAGCAACTACATGAAACAATAGCTACACTAAAAAAAGAGGTAACCGAACAATATAATAAACAAAAACCAGCTGCCGACAAAGAATCTGTAATAATGGCAGATTCAATCCGGAATAATGCGGGAACAAATCAAATTCAAACGCCTGCAGCAGATACAGCTTTCGAAGTAAATAAGGAAACTGCTATTCCGGTAAAAAGTAGTAACAATCAAAATATTGAGCAGAAAAAACAAAATCAAGCAATAAAAATACCAACTCCCGTAAAAAATATTTCCGGCACTATCGTAAACCGATCAGCTGCAAACAAAAGAAATGTAAGCCCATTCGGAAGGAATGGGGCCGATAAACAAAAACCTTCAGGTAATAACGCGTCAATTGCCCGGAATGAAACGGTTTCGGATAAAGTAGATTTGAACAAGGTAGATTTGAACCAGGTAGATAGTGTTCTTACCGAAAATAACAACCGAAACAAGACCCTACCGGACTTAACTAAAACTGAACGGGCCAATTCCGTTATTAAAACAGATTCGGCTAAACCTAAACAGTCGCAAAACTTAGCTTTAGCCCGCAAGGATACAACTTCTGCCGGAAATAACAGGCCATCAGATTCTGCTAGCGTCAATAACGCAAAAGAATTGTCAAAAACAGAAAGGAAGTTTCAATTGTCGGGATTACAAGCCCGGGTTGGCGTAAACTTTAGTTTGGGAGGTTTAAATAAGCTGGCATTTGGTCCTAACGTCGAATTGTTAATCGGGCAACACTGGAGTATAGGTGCCGGTTTAAATATTTCCAGACCGGAAGAAGAAAGGCATCAGGATACGCATGCATTTAATCTGGCCAAAGGCAGACGCTTTGAAGAGATGTATCAGGCTTGGATCGAGCCTAATGCTAAAATTGAAGAAATAGATTTAAAAACAACGGTGCTGCAATTACCATTATCTGTAAACTATTATCTGCCGGTTAAGGGAAAGTTCTCTTTACTATTTACCGGAGGTACCACCTTGGATTTGATAGTTAACCAACAAGTGAATTTTGAAAGAACACCTCCCGGGGGAGGAAAAGAAAAATATGAATTTAAGGCTGCTCCGCACCCCAACACCTTTAATAACGTGCTTTATGGCATGGGTGTACAATACCAGAATAATCGTGTAGTTGGGCAAATAACCCCTTATTTTATATACCAGTTCGTTAATCCGGAATACTATAATCCGGCTTCAAAAATTGGTGTAAATGCAACTTTGAAATTTAGTCTAAGAAGAGCAGGTAATTAGAACCTGCTCTTTGGATATTGCTATTAAAATGGCCTGCCATACCTTTAAAAAAACTCTTTAACCCTCAATTTCTTATTGTCCACTACTCCGTTTATTTTAGGCAGCAATAGCATTTTACTTTTCTTTATTTCGCTTTTAACGCCCGTTAACATTTTTGCCGGCATCTAGTTTTGCATAAAACTTTAAAACCATTAATTAATCTAAATCTGAAATTTGCCTTAGAGCAGCGGTACGCCGCTTTATGATTTATACTTAACTTAGAAAAGAAGTAGAAAGAATATGCGGATATCAAATTTTATTTGCTGAGGGCTAACGATGATCTTTTGGGTGCTACATTAGTTTTTGAGCGTTTATGCACGATGGCACGTCCAAATCTTGCTTTATTTCGCTTGTTATGGTTTACGTACCTTTTATAGCGCGAAGAGGCGTTTGTTTGATTATTATTAATTCTAAAGTTAATTTTAGAAAATGATTTGTGCTTCGCACCGGAAGCAGTTATCCTGGAAGAGGAGCAGGAGGAAACAAAAATTAAAAGTAATGTACCCAAGCTCAAAATTTCAAAAAATCTTCTTATTCGTTCCATTAGCTAAATATTAAGTTTTTAATTATCCCCTTCACCAATCCGCTTTTGGGTTATAACTTAATATTACGCCCGTTCTCTTTTAAACGCAGCCTGGATACTATCAAAAAAATGCACTGGTTAGATGGAAGCCGGAGCTTAGAAACAAGATTATCTTACCCGATTAAACTTCTGTAAACAGCGCTTTCGGACCAGTTAAATATTGTATTAGCAGGTAATTAAAAAAATGATAATTGCTTGACTGGAGTGTTCAATTAGGGGAGCAGACTGCTTGTAATAAATACCATAAGTTTTTAAAGGAGCATAAAAGCTTAGAGCAATTTATATAGCTTCAATTTAGCGGCAGGAAGTATCTACCGCCAAATTCTGACGCAAAATTTTCAACTAGCCAGGTAATGCCCGCTTAAAATGATATCGTAATGTATAGTAATAAAGGTTAAGTGTAGCATCATCTATTTAATTAAATATATACTTATTGAAGTGCCTATGCCATAAACCTTTACAGGTATAGCTGGCCAGCATGCTGATTAATCATTTATTTACCTACAAGCTTAAACAAAAACAAAATGAAAATACATTCAATTTGGATTATCCTTTTAGGGCTATCATTCATTTTTGCAAGTTGCGACTCGAATAATATTACACCTGCTGAAGAGATAGAAACAGTGGCCCTTGTTTTATTAGCTACTGCACACGCCGGAACCGACTCTACCTCAACCGGTACAAAACCGGGCAGAAATTGCAACCTTACAGAAGTTGCATTTAGTGATTTACCTGAGACTATTGCGGCTTATATTGCAGCTAATTACGCTGACGCTACCATAGAACGTGCTGGCCTTACTGATGCTGGCAACTATAGCTTACACGTTGAAAATGCCAACGGCACGTCAGTAGGTTTAATTTTTGATGCGGAAGGAATTATTTGTAAGCTAATAAAGCATTCTGCGTCAAACTTCCTAATTCTAGAAAAACATTATTAGCGGATATTCTAAATTTCATACCCAGCTTTTAAATACTAAAAACAAGCTCTTAAATCTTTTAGACTTGATCAAAAACTTTAAAAAGAACCTTTACTTAAGTAACCAACAGATAAAATATAGATTTTAAACCAAAAAAACTATTTTTGTGGGCTTTCGGGATTTCTGTTATTTCTTTTGCAGCTTTATATGCTTACTTCGTAAAAGAAATTAACCTCCGAAGTATACCCTTTAGATAGCAACTATGTACTATAATCATATTATTGAAGCAATGGGCAATACGCCCATGGTTAAATTAAATAAAGTAACCGCGGGCGTTAAGTCAACTGTGCTGGCCAAAGTAGAATATTTCAATCCGGGCAATTCGGTAAAAGACCGCATGGCTCTGAGAATGATAGAAGACGCCGAAAAAGCCGGAATTTTAAAACCCGGTGGTACTATTATAGAAGGCACCTCCGGTAATACGGGCTTCGGCTTGGCTCTTACCGCCTCGGCTAAAGGTTATAAATGTATTTTTACCTTAACGGATAAGCAAAGTCCCGAAAAAATAAATACCCTGAAAGCAGTAGGCGCTGAAGTAATTGTTTGCCCGACCGATGTGGCGCCCGAAGACGAGCGCTCTTATTATTCAGTGGCTAAACGCCTGAACCGGGAAATACCAAATTCTATTTACCCCAACCAATACGATAATTTATCTAATACCGCCGCGCATTATGCCTCTACCGGCCCTGAAATTTGGGAACAAACCGAAGGAAAAATTACCCATTTTGCTACCGGTGTAGGTACAGGTGGTACTATTTGTGGCGTAGCTAAATTTTTGAAAGAGCAAAATCCGGATATTAAAATTATTGGTCTGGATACCTACGGTTCCGTTTTTAAAAAATATAAAGAAACCGGCATCTTCGATAAAAACGAAATATATCCTTATAAAACCGAAGGCATTGGGGAAGATATTTTGCCCGGAAATGTCAATTTTGACTTGATTGATCTGTTTATAAAAGTTTCCGATAAAGATGGTGCGCTCATGACCCGGCGCTTATCCAGAGAAGAAGGCTTATTTGTAGGTTGGTCTAGTGGTACGGCCGTACACGGAACTTTAGAATATATCGGGCAAAATAACCTAACCGAAAAAGATGTATTGGTAGTATTATTAGCCGATCATGGCTCGCGTTATTTAGGCAAACTTTATAACGACGATTGGATGCGTGCCCAAGGATATATAGAATAATAAATATAAAGAATTTCAATTTTATAGGAATCGATCGAATAAAGAAGGTAGGCGTTACTTTTTAAAAGAATTTGTTTCTAACTTAGAATATCAATTGTTTCAGAAACGGGTTTTCATGAAGTTTTCATGTATAAATTAAAATAGTTAACCGGCAGCAATTGTAAACAGAGACAAGTTTAATTATAAGTTTGCGATTCCTTAATGTTGGAGTTTTTTAGAAATTTATTCGATTCGTCGAGTTTTATGCCCCACGGGCATTGTTATCTTTGGCAATCTGATATTCTGGGGCTAACGGTGCTGGGCGATGGGTTAACGGGTTTGGCCTATTTTACTTTACCGCTCATGCTTTTTTATATTGTAAAAAAGCGCGTTGATTTGGTGCACCGGAACGTTTTTATTTTGTTTGGTACCTTTATTATGGCGTGCGGCACCACCCATTTTATCGATATCTGGACAATCTGGCAACCTACTTACCGCTTGGCCGGCACGGTCACTTTTATTACCGGCATTATTTCTATAATATCGGCGGTTGCTTTATATAAAGCCGTGCCGCAAATATTAACCATACCCAGCAACCGGCAGTTAGAAGAGGCCAATAAGCTACTTTTGGCGGAAATTGCTAAAAAAGAAAACGCGCAGGCCGAATTAAGGCAGGTAAACGATGAACTGGAAATGCGCGTGCAAAGAAGAACCGCCCAACTAATCCGGTTGAACCGGGAACTGGAAAAAGAAATTGAAGTCCGGAAAGAAGCCGAACGAAATTTAATAAATAAAAACGGGGAGCTGATCCGAATAAATGGCGACCTGGATAACTTTGTTTATTGTGCTTCGCACGATCTTAAAACGCCTATTGTAAACGCCGAAGGTTTGGTAACCGCTCTCCGGGAAGAAGTGCGCATAGAAAACCCGCAGGTAAACGAATTGTTTATCCGGTTAGATGGCTCTGTGCAGCAAATGCATCGCACTATTCAGGATTTATCTGATGTAAGTGCCCTGCAAAAAATTTCCAATACAACTCATTTAAAATCTTTACCCCTGAGCGCGGTAATTAACGAAATAAAAACAGACTTAGCCGAAAATATCCGGCAAACCAAAACCGAGATTATAACCGATTTCCGGGCTTACGATGCGGTGTGGTTTACCCATAAAAACCTGAAGAGTGTTCTTTACAACCTAGTAAGCAACGGCATTAAATACCATTCTCCGGAACGAACCCCGGTTATTAAAATCAGTACCAAAGATGTCGGTGATTATATATTGCTGACAGTAGCTGACAATGGCATAGGTATAGACCTGAAAAAACACGAAAAGAAGATATTTTCTTTATTTAAAAGATTGCAGGATAACGTTGAAGGCAGTGGCGTTGGTTTATTTATTGTTAAACGCATCATGGAAAATAGCCAGGGGCGGGTAGAAGTAGAAAGCCAGGTGGGAAAAGGCTCCACCTTTAAATTATATTTTCAAAAAAGAACAACACCAGATACGTACCCAGGATGAAACAGTTAAGAGGTGTTTTACTAATTGATGATAACGATACCAGTAATTTCTTAAATCAAAGATTACTCAAGCGTGTTCAGTTAACCGACAACATAAAAGTACTGAATAATGGCCGGCAGGCGTTTGATTATATGGCTGCTTTAAGCCAGCAGACCAATGCAAAAACCAACCAGGATATAAAACCCGAACTACTTTTGCTGGATATTAATATGCCGGTTATGGATGGTTTTGAGTTTCTGGAATTATATCAGGAATTGCCCGAAGATTTTCGCCGCGATATCCTGATAGCCATTCTGTCTACGTCCAGCCACCCGCAAGATACCGGTAAGGCCAATTTTTATAATGCTTATTATATTACCAAACCGCTTACCATCGAAAAAATAGAAATGTTGCTGGATATGCACTACGCTACATCCGGGTAAAATACTTAGGTTGGTGCTTTAGTTTTCAGAACAAGCTTTATTTGTAATTAAAAGTTATTTCTCGTCGCTAGAGGCGCTATTCATTGGTTATAATATTAGAGAACAGAAATAGCATGTAGTCAGAATACGATTTCAAGAATCTATTTAACGCTATATGCCCTAATCTTTCGTTAACCCGATATTACCGAAGTAAACGTAAAGCTTTCACCATTAAATAAACCTTTGTCGCTTAATTTTAAAGCTGGTATTACCAGTAAAGCCATAAAAGAGAGTGTCATGAAAGGCGAAGCCAGGGTGCTGCCCAATTCTTTAGTAAATGCATCCAACTCCGAATAAGCGCTGGCTACTTCGTACCCATCAGCCGGCGACATAATACCGGCTACCGGGAGAGGCAATACTTTTTCTTTTCCGGAGCTTACCGCTGCAATGCCACCTTGCGCCCGGATAATCAGGTTTACGGCCTGGCAGAGGCTTTCATCATTTACGCCCACGGCAATTATGTTATGCGAGTCGTGACCGACCGAAGAAGCAAGGGCGCCTTGTTTAAGCCCGAAATTACGGATAAAAGCCAGCGCCGGCGGAGCATCCTGGTAACGGTTAACGACGGCTATTTTCAATACGTCGGCCGCTACGTCCGAAACAATATTGCCGTCCAGGATTTTTGCCGGTTGTTCCAAACTTCGGGTAATTAACTGACCATCGTAAGCTTCTATAACTTTGATGCGGGCAGTTTCGGAAAAAATATCTACCCGAAACTGATCCGGCGTTTTAAGGCTCGTATTAAAATTATTAATCACCTCATTTAGCGATAGCGGAATGCGCGTAGCGTTATTTTCGGCTACTAACTGGCCGTTTATATACGTTTGCCGCACCTTAAAATTTTCCGGGTTATCAATCACAATAAAATCGGCCGGGTCTTGGGGGCGGAGCAAACCTACTTCCAAACCATAGTGAAGCACCGGATTAACGCAGGCAGCTTTCAGAACTTTAAACAAATCGATACCACGGTCCAGGCTGCGCTTTACCAGCAGGTTTATGTAGCCTTCTACCAGGTTATCGGGGTGCTTGTCGTCAGAACAAAACATTATTTGGTCGGCGTACTCCGGTAAAAGACCGATTAAGGCGTCAAAGTTGCGGGCGGCGCTGCCTTCCCGGATTAATATCTTCATGCCGTATTTAAGTTTATCCAGGGCTTCTTCCGCAGTAAAGCATTCGTGGTCGGTGGACATACCGGCCGCAATATATTGGCGTGCCTGTTCGCCGCGTAAGCCCGGCGCGTGGCCATCTACCTGTTTGCCAAACTTCTGCGCTAAAGCTATTTTGTGCATTACATCGGCATCCTGGTGCAGCACGCCCGGCCAGTTCATCATTTCGGCCAGGTATTTTATTTCGGGTTTCTGAAAAAGCTTTTCAATATCACTAGCCGTTATTTCGGCTCCGGCCGTTTCGAAAGGCGTAGCCGGTACGCAGGAGGGAGCGCCGAAATAAAACTTAAAAGGCACTTTATTCCCATTTTCAATCATGTATTCCACGCCGCGCAAGCCCAGCACGTTACCTATTTCGTGCGGGTCTGATACGGTAGCCACCGTACCGTGCACCACGGCCAATCGGGCAAACTCCGCCGGCACCAGCATCGAACTTTCGATGTGCACGTGGGCATCTACCAGGCCCGGTAAAATATAATGGGTCTGATCCGTATTTTCCGGTACTATCGCCTGAATTTTGCCTTGCGCAATATGCAGCGTACCGGGATATATTTTATTCTGCCATACATCAATAATTTGACCGCTGATTTTAAAATCTTTCTGGTACATGGGCGTTAGTCTTAGGATTTATATTTTCGTACATACGGTTTAACAGGTAAATTAAGCTATATTTGCCACAAATTTGAAAATTTTGAAAAAGATAATCTGGGCAGTTTTACTGGTAACTTTTTTGGGTAGCAGTGCTACCGAAATGGCCTGTACCCGTAAAACAGCTTTGCAAAAGAAAACCCTGTCTTATAAGAAAAAAGTACGTAAGGGTAAAGCCCTGCCCTGCCCGTGCGATTCTAAATAAACCAATTGGTGGGTGCGCTTAAAGTATGAAAAAAATTGTTGTTGCAATAGACGGATATTCATCCTGTGGAAAAAGCACCACCGCCAAATTGGTGGCCAAGGAGTTAGGCTACGCTTATATTGATACCGGCGCCATGTACCGGGCGGTTACGCTGTATTTTCTGGAGCATTACATTGATTTTACTAATCCTATAAAAATAGACCAGGCCTTACAGGATATTCATATTACGTTTGTTCGCAATGCCCGTACCCAGCGGAACGAAATATTTTTGAATGGCCTGAACGTGGAAGATGAAATTCGGAAAATGTATATCTCCGACCAGGTAAGTGAAGTAAGTGTGATACCTGAGGTACGGCACGCGATGGTAGCGCAACAGCAGAAAATGGGTAAACGCCGCGGTGTGGTAATGGACGGCCGGGATATTGGTACCACCGTTTTTCCGGATGCCGAGGTAAAAGTATTCATGACGGCCGATGTGTATATCCGGGCTAAACGCCGCCAGCAGGAATTATTGGATAATGGTCAGTTGGTACCCATTGATGAAATTGTAGAGAACCTGAAAAAACGGGATTTAATAGATTCTACCCGTAAAGAAAGCCCGTTGGTAAGAGCCCAGGATGCAGAAGAATTAGATACTACTCATATTACCATTGATGAGCAGGTAGATTTTGTGATGAACCAAGTGGCGGCTAAAATATTTAAAAAAGAATTTTCTCTGCCTAATTAATGTTATTTCATTGTTAGTTGTTAAAAGTTGATTGTTATTTAAAACACTAAACAAAAATCAACTTTTAACAACCAACAATAAACTATAAACAAGATGACCGTTACCATCGATAAAAATTCTGGTTATTGCTTTGGGGTTGAGTTTGCCATACAAATGGCCGAAGACGAAATGGAAGGCGCACCGGCTTTGTATTGCCTGGGCGATATTGTTCATAACAGCATGGAGGTGCAGCGCCTTTATCAAAAAGGGCTCCGCATCATTGACCGGGAGCAACTCCAAAACCTGCACGATTGCAAAGTATTAATCCGGGCCCACGGCGAACCGCCCGAAACTTACCAGTTAGCCCTTAAAAATAACATTGAGTTAATTGATGCTTCGTGTCCGGTAGTTTTAAAATTGCAAAACCGGGTAAAACATGCCTTCGACGACATGGAAGAAGTAAACGGCCAGATTGTAATTTATGGGCAACAAGGCCACGCCGAAGTAATTGGCATTGCCGGGCAAACCCACGATAAAGCTATTATTGTTACCTCCGAAGCTGATCTGGATAAGATAGATTTTACTAAACCCGTAACCCTTTTTAGCCAGACTACCAAAAGCACCAAAGGTTTTTACCATATTAAAGCCTTAATCGAAGATCGCATTCAACAAGCCGGCGGCCAAATTACTGATTTTGATGCCAACGACAGCATTTGCCGGCAAGTATCTAACCGCGAGCCGCAGCTAACAAAATTTGCCGCCGAGCACGATGTAATTGTATTTGTTAGCGGAAAGAAAAGCTCCAACGGCAAAGCTTTATACAGTGTTTGCCAAAGCGTGAACCCTCAGAGTTATTTTGTAGAAAACGAGGAAGAACTGGAGCAAAGTTGGTTTACTGAAGCTACATCGGTGGGCATTTGCGGTGCAACTTCCACGCCTATGTGGCTGATGCAGCAGGTGGCCGACAGCATCCGGTCTTTGGAGCCGCAAGCACTTTTAGTAGATGAATAAAGCGCTGATATCGGCCTTATTCATCTTACTTTATATATTTAGATGAAACGTCTCTTTCGCTATTTCCTGAATGGGTTCCTGCTCATGGCGCCCATTTCGCTTACGGTTTACCTGATTATGGCCATCCTGAATTGGCTCAATAATCTGTTCGACCTGGGTTATCCGGGGCTGGGCATTTTGGTAATGGTGTTGTTTTTAACGCTGGTTGGCTTTATTGGTTCTTCTTTCCTGGTTCGCCCTTTTATTATTATTGCCGAACGCATTTTTAACCGGGTGCCGCTGGTCAGCATTATTTACTCGTCTATCAAAGATTTATTTGATGCTTTTGTGGGCGATAACCAGAAGTTTAACAAGCCCGTAATCGTTAAAATGTTCAGTAACCCCGATGTATTCCGGGTGGGTTTTATTACCCAGGATAGCATGACCTCCGTAAGCATGGATGATAAAATGGCCGTTTACTTCCCTGATTCTTATAATTTCTCCGGCGAACTCTGGGTTGTAGCAAAAGAAAACGTAACGTACCTGGAAATACCCAGCAGTGAAGTAATGAAATTTGTGGTGTCCGGCGGCGTTACCAGACTTTAATACAGTGAACAGAGATCAGTAAACAATAAACAGTTATCAGTTAGCAGTAAACAGGTAACATATAACAGAGAATATAGAGATAAAAAGGGTAATAATTTGTAAAGATAAATGTAACCCGGCAAAGAGAAAGCGGTAGAACTGCTAACTGCTAACTGCTAACTGCTAACTGCTAACTGCTAACTGCTAACTGCTAACTGCTAACTGCTAACTGCTAACTGCTAACTGCTAACTGCTAACTGCTAACTGCTAACTGCTAACTGCTAACTGCTAACTGCTAACTGCTAACTGCTAACTGCTAACTGCTAACTGCTAACTGCTAACTGCTAACTGCTAACTGCTAACTGCTAACTGCTAAAGCCAACGAAGAATGCCTATCCTGGAACTTGAAAAAACTAAATTACATTATCAAACTTACGGCCAGGGCAAACGCATTATATTGGCATTTCACGGATACGGACAAGACAGCGGCCATTTCCACGCCGTTGCCGAGGCACTCAAGCCCGATTGTACCATTTACGCCTTCGATTTGTTTTTTCACGGAAAAAGCATGTTGCCCAAATCCAAAATGCCTTTGCAGAAAGCTCACCTGAGCGCCCTTATCCAAAAATTACTGCAACAGGAAAATATCGATCGGTTTTCTCTCATGGCCTTCAGCATGGGCGGTAAATTCGCCTTGACTCTCATCGAAGCCCTTCCGGAACGTATTAATAATGTATTGCTGGTAGCTCCCGATGGCATAAAAACCAATTTCTGGTACAGCATGGCTACTTATCCGGGCTGGCTGCAGGGCTTGTTTAAACGTTCTGTTATCCGGCCGGCCCCTTTATTTAAGTTCCTGAATTTTCTGGACCGGCGCAAACTGGTAGATAAAGGATTGATAAAGTTTGCCCATTGGCAAATGGAAAGCACGCCCAAACGCATGCGGGTTTATAAAAGCTGGACCGGTTTTAGCCAGCTGACTTTCGATATCCGGAAAATTGTGCAATTGCTCAACCAAAATAAAATTGAAATAACGCTTATTCTGGGCGAATACGATCAGGTAATACCGCAGCGCAGCCTGCAGGTATTTATTAAAGCCCTGCAATACGGCAAAGTTATTTTACTTAAAACCGGACATACTTTTTTACTGCACGATGTGGCCAGTTATCTTCGCCAACACAAAGAAGTTTTCCGGTAAACTTTCAATGTAAGTTAATTATTAACTGATGTTACGCAAAAGTTTGAATAACATAGGTTTAAGAAACACAGACCTGTCATCCTATGTTTGTAATGGGATAATTTAAAAGTTAAATTAAAGAGAAAAAACGGATAAGAGGAAGAACAAGGCTAGGAATTGTCATAGGCCCTAAGAGGCCGTCCTGAATGATAGCCCCTTCTTCTTTCTGTTTCTTAGAGTTTGGACAGTTCAGGAGGCCAAAGAGCCTGTATGTAGGATTGATAAGCCGGGAAACAGGATATCCGCCATAAGTTTCTTATTATATATAAACACCTATGTCTTATATCGGGATTGATATTGCTAAGAAAAGCTTTGAGGTAGCGTTTCCAGTAGAGAAAGGC
>Ga0210040_10008488_pt1 | contig 12177 bp, 13 predicted proteins | sample CryGeyCG12114_NA_FD_185462 | JGI IMG/M metagenome (GOLD analysis project Ga0210040, IMG submission 185462) | Groundwater microbial communities from aquifer - Crystal Geyser CG19_WC_8/21/14_NA (SPAdes) (version 2) | ecosystem: Environmental > Aquatic > Deep subsurface > Groundwater | place: USA... | reverse complement strand
TCATCGTGCTCGACATCGTGCTCGGCCCGCGCACCGACTGGTTCACGCCCGAGGCGATCGCGTCACTCGCGGAACAGACCTTCACCGTCAGCGACCGATCCAATCGGGTGGGCCTGCGCCTCGAGGTGGCCTCTGAGGCGACGGTGGCGGCGGTGCACGAGCTGTTGGCAGCCTCACTCAGCCCGGAAGGCTTCTCCCGCGTCACCGAGGCGATGGAGCTCAACGGTTACCTCGGCGAGCTGGTCGACCTGCCGAAGGTGATGAACGCGCGTTCGTACTGGTTCGCGGTCTACGGCGAGCCGGACGCGGTCGACCCCTGGGGCTGGCAGCTCTTCGGGCACCACGTGGCGGTCAACTTCGTGTCCGTGGGAGGCCGGCAGGTCGTTGCGCCGGTCTTCCTCGGGGCGGAGCCGGCGTCCACCGATGTCCCCGACCGCGCCGGCGCGCCGCTGTTCGAGACGCGCGAGCGGCTGGCCCTGGAGCTGGCCGGTTCCCTGTCAGTCGAACAGCGCTCCCGGGCCGTCGTCTACGGTTCGGTCCTCGACCCGGCGATGCCGGACGGTCGCGTCCACCCCGCTGACGAGCGACACGTCGCCGGCGCGTTCCGGGACAACCGGGTGATCGACTACGAGGGCATCCGGGCCACCGAGCTGGACGAGCGGCAGCTCGGCCTGCTGCGGCGGATCGTCGAGGACACCCTGCTGATGCTGGTGCAGCCCCAACGAGTGCTCACGCTGGCCGAGTACGACCAGCACCTCGAGGACACGTGGCTGTCCTGGTACGGCGCCACCGACGGCTCCCAGCCGTTCTACTTCCGCGTGCACAGTCCCGTGATCATCGCCGAGCTCGATGACCACGCCGGCGTGTGGTTGACCAACCAGCTGCCGCAGCGCTTCCACGTGCACACCACGCTGCGTCATCCCAACGGCAACGACTACGGCAGGGCGCTCATCGCACAGTGGCGCGAGCGCGGCCGCGCGGCGGGAGAGTGATCAGCGGTGCGACTGAAGGTGGAGCCCGGCGTCGTAGCGGGTGACCGCTTCGACGGTGTTGAGCTCGTGCTGCTTGGCGGCGGCCTCGATGGCCTCGGGGGCCGCGCCGGCCTCGACCAGCTCGAGGATGCCGTCGTGCTCGGCCAACGCGGCCTGCGCTCGGCCGGGGGCGTACCAGAAGGCGGACTTGCGGATCAGCTCGAGCCGCGCCCACTCGTTCATGACCATGCCCAGCAGACGCCGGTCCTCGGCGCGGGAAGCGAGCAGCTCGTGGAACTCACGGTTGAGGCGACCGAAGCTGGCTGGATCGAAGCTGGTCAGCGCCTCGGCCATGCGGCGGTTGAGCGTGTGGGCCTGCTCCAGGTCGTCGGGCGTGAGGTGCGGAGCAGACAGCGCAGTCGCGTAGCCACCGAGCCGGGCGACGAGACTCAGACCGCGCTGCCAGGCGTCGGTGTCGAACGTCCTCACCAGGGCACCCACGTTGGGCACGATCTCCACCCAGCCCTCGGCCTCGAGTCGGCGCAGCGACTCGCGCCACGGGACCGAGCTGATGCCGTGCTCGCGGACGAGCTGGTCGATGACCAGACGGTGCCCGGGTCCGTAGGTGCCGTCCATGATCCGTTCCTTCAGGATCTGGAACGCCTGCTCAGCCTTGCTTGGCACCCCGGACCCCTTCTCGAACGATGACCGGCGCCTCGCCGCATGCGGCCGAATCCTACGGCAGCGACGGCAGAACTCCCGACCGCACCACCCGTGCGCCGTCGTCCACGAAGACTCCCGAAGGAGCGACCATGACCGCACCAACCCTCACCCCAGAGCTGCGGGCCAAGCTGCTCAAGGCGCCGGTCGCCGCACTGTCGGCCCAGCTGCGCAAGAGGGGCTTGAACAACGTCACGATCGATGGCGTCCGCCCGATCCTGCCTGACCGAAAAGTGGTCGGCACCGCCAAGACGCTGCGGTTCCTGCCCGAACGAGAGGACCTCTTCCGAAGCCACGGTGGTGGTTTCAACGCACAGAAGCGCGCCTTCGACGAGGTGCAGGAGGGCGAGGTGCTCGTCATCGAGGCCCGCGGAGAGGCGGGCTCCGGCACGCTCGGCGACATCCTCGCCGTACGAGCGCACGCCCGTGGCGCGGCAGCGATCGTCACCGACGGCGGTGTGCGCGACATCGAGGCGGTCACCGAGGTCGGTATCCCGGTCTACACGGTCGGCGCGCACCCCGCAGTGCTCGGGCGCAAGCACGTGCCCTGGGACGCCGACCTGGCGATCGGTTGCGGCGGGACCACCGTGGTCCCGGGCGACATCATCGTCGGTGACGCGGACGGCGTCATCGTGATCCCGCCGGCCATGGCCGAGGAGGTCGTGGATGCCGCCCTCTCCCAGGAGGACGAGGACGCCTGGATCGTCCGTCAGGTCCGCGCCGGCCATCCGGTGAACGGGCTCTTCCCGATGAACGCCGCCTGGCGAGCGCGCTACGACGCAGATCGAGCGCAGCAGTGACGTTCGTCGAGCCCAGCACCGACGTGAGCAAGTCCCGCCGCGCCTATGACTGGATACGGCAGCGGATCTCGACGGGCGTTTACAGCCCCGGCTACCGCTTGGTCCTGAGCTCCCTCGCCGCTGAGCTGTCGATGAGCGTCGTGCCCGTGCGGGAGGCGATCCGCGAGCTCAGCGCCGAAGGACTGGTCACCTTCGAGCGCAACGTCGGTGCACGGGTGGCGCTCGTCGACGCTGAGTCGTACCGCCACGCGATGCAGGTCATCAGCGTGATCGAGAGTGCCGCCACCGCTCTCTCGGCGCAGCACCTCACCCAGGCGGACCTGGCGCGCGCCCGTGAGCTCAACGAGGTCATGCGGGACGGCCTTCCCGACCTCGACCCCCGGCTCTTCAGCGGTCTCAACCAGGAGTTCCACCACACGCTCTACGCCAAGTGCCCGAACCCGCGACTGCTGGAGGTTGTCGAGGTCGAGTGGGCCCGACTCGGTCACCTGCGCGACTCGATCTTCACCTTCGTGCCCGGGCGTGCACCGGAGTCGGTGTGCGAGCACGACAAGCTCCTCGACCTGATCGAGCAAGGTGCGCCGACCGACGAGGTCGAGCAGGCGGTCCGCCAGCACCGCACCGGCTCCCTGGCCGCCTTCTTGACCAGGCACCCACACCCACCGTCTGTCCCCATCAACGAGGGAGCCTGATGCTTTCCCCTGAGACCATCGCCGCGCTTGCCGAGGAGCTGGCCGATGCCGCCCGGTCCCGCACGCCCATGCCACGGATCACCGCGCGCCACCCCGATGCCACGGTGGAGGACTCCTACGCCATCCAAGGCGTCTGGCGCGATCGCAACACAGCCGCGGGGCGACGGCTCGTCGGACACAAGATCGGCCTGACCTCCAAGGCGATGCAGGCAGCGACGGGCATCTCCGAGCCCGACTACGGTGTGATGTTCGACGACACGGTCTGGGAGAACGGCGCCGTCGTCCCCTTCGACCACTTCTCCAACGTGCGCATCGAGGTCGAGCTGGCCTTCCTGCTCAACGAGCCGCTCGAGGGCCCGCACTGCTCGATCTTCGACGCCCTGCGGGTGACGGAGTACGTCGTACCGGCACTGGAGATCCTCGACTCCCACATCGAGCTCGAGGGGCGCACCATCGTGGACACGATCGCGGACAACGCGGCCTACGGCGGCCTGGTCCTGGGCGGCAGTCCGACGGCGCCGGGTGCGGTGGACCTGCGCTGGATCTCCGCGCTGCTCTACCGCAACCAGACCATCGAGGAGACCGGCGTCGCGGCCGGCGTCCTGAACCACCCCGCCGCCGGGGTGGCGTGGCTGGCCAACAAGCTGCACCAGCACGACACTCGGCTCGAGGCCGGTGAGCTGATCCTGGCCGGCTCCTTCACCCGACCCGTCTGGGTCTCTCGAGGCGACAGCGTGCTGGGCGACTACGGACCGATGGGGACGATCTCATGCCGCTTCCTGTGACCTTCCGCGAGGCGCTCGCCGGGTCTGCGCGTCCGTTGGCGGGCATGTGGGTGTGCAGCGGCAGCCCACTCGTCGCTGAGATCTGCGCCGACAGCGGGCTGGACTGGCTGCTGATCGACATGGAGCACGCCCCCAACGGGCTGGAGTCGGTGCTGCACCAGCTGCACGTGGTCGCGGCGTACCCGGCCCTCCCGCTCGTGCGAGTGCCGGGCTACCTCCCGGTGATGATCAAGCAGGTGCTCGACCTGGGCGCCCAGAACATCCTGATGCCGATGGTCGACACGGTCGAGCAGGCGGAGGCCGCGGTCCGCGCCGTGCGCTACCCCCCGAGGGGCATGCGCGGTGTCGGGTCGGCACTCGCCCGCTCGGCCCGCTGGAACCGGGTCGAGGACTACCTGGGCGATGCCGACCGGTACGTGTCGCTGTTCGTCCAGATCGAGTCGGCCACGGGTGCCGGGAACGCCGCGGCGATCGCGGCGGTGGACGGTGTCGACGGTGTCTTCGTCGGCCCCTCCGACCTCGCCGCCTCGATGGGCGTCATCGGCCAGCAGACGCATCCCGACGTCGTCGCGACGGTGCGGCAGGTCTTCGCGGACGTGACCGCAGTCGGCAAGCCGGTTGGAGTCAACGCCTTCGACCCTGCGGTCGCGGAGGACTACATCGCCGCGGGAGCATCCTTCGTCCTCGTCGGAGCCGATGTCGCCATGCTCGCCCGAGGCTCGGAAGCGCTCGCCACCCGGTTCACCCGCGCGGGAGGAGCCGAGCGTGACAGCTACTGAGACCCGCCGAAGCCCGGGTCGTCGCCCACCGCCGCGTCACGTTCGCCCCTGAAAGGAAGTTCGATGTCCCACCTCGGCCCAGACCAACCTCAGGCAGACATAGAGCCGCAGCTCTTCGAGCTCGTGAAGCGCGAGCGGCTGGCCCGCGACACCCAGGACTGGCATGCGTTGGAGGACTCGTACTGGCCCGGCGCACGAGTTCGCGTCACCTGGTTCGACGGACCTGTCGCCGACTTCGTGACGGCCTCGCGCGCCTCGGTGCGCCCCGGACGCATCGGCGGTTTCCACACCATCGACCCCACTCGCTCGGAGATCGCCGAGGATCGTGCGTTGGTCGAGAGTCGCGGCCAGGTCCTCCTGCGCCCGTCGGTCGACGGCGTCGAGTGCGACCTGACGAGCTGGTGCCGGTTCGTCGCCGGTCTCGAGCGCCGCGAGGGCCGCTGGCGGATGGCCTTCTTCGACAACATCTACGTCAAGGACCGCATCGACCCGCTCGAGCCGGGAGCCAGCGTGCCGACGGACCCCGCGCTGGTCGAGGGAGCCCGTCCTTCCTACCGGTGGCTGACCTACACCAACCGGAAGCGCGGGATCGACGTCCCCGACGACCTGCCCGGCGACGACCGCCGCGACTTGGTCGAGGCCTTCTGGAGTGACGCCCGGGAGTGGCTCCAGCGGCCGTAGGGCCACGCGGCGGCGGGAGCCACCCGCACGTCACTGCGTGGGGACGCTCCACACCACCGAGGTCCCCTCCTGCGCACGTGACTCCACGGTGCAGCTCCCTCCCAGCGAGGCTGCACGCTCGGCCATGTTGCGCAGACCGCCACGCGTCGCGTTCTCAGGTATCCCCTGCCCGTCGTCCTCGACCGTCAGCGAGATGCCGTCGGCCGCGACCAGCCGGACCTGCACCCGGCTGGCGCGGGCGTGCTTGGCCACGTTCGACAGCGCCTCGGCCAGGACAGCTGTGACGTGTCCGGCCACATCCGGGGAGATCGTGGAACCGACCGGTCCCTCGAACTCCACCGTGGGCCGGAACTTCAGCGTCCTCGCCGCCCGGTCCGCCAGCTCGAGGACGGCCTTGCGCACGTCCGTCGACTCCTCTGCCACGCTCAGCGCGAAGATGGAGCGTCTGATGTCCTTGATGGTGGCGTCGAGGTCGTCGACGGCCGCGGCCACCCGCTCGGACAGGTCGGGTCGGTCACTCATCATGCGGGCGGTGTTCTCCAGTCCCAGCCCGATCGCGAACAGCCGCTGGATGACCAGGTCGTGAAGGTCCCGTCCGATCCGGTCACGGTCCTCGAACACCACGAGCCGCTGCTGGTCGGCACGACCACGTGCCACTTGCAGCGCAAACCCAACCTGCTCGGCGAAGCGCGCCGGCAGCTGGACGTCGACCTGGCGGAACAGGTGAGCGTGGTCAGGCGACCAGGTCAGGAACAGCACACCCTCGACGCCCTCGGTCGTGCGGAGCGGCAGGAGGATCGCTGCCCCGAGAGGCGGCCAGCCCTGCAGCTCCTTCACCTGCGGAGCGGTCCTGTGATCCGCCGCCACATCGGGCACCACGAGTGGGTCGCCAGCCGCGATGACGCTGCCGGCCAACGACTCCTCCACCGAGAGAAGCATGGTCGATGCGGAGGCGGCATCGGCACCGGACACGGCGCTGATCTGCAGCCTGCCTTGCGGCCGGAGGAGGACCACGCACGCGACGTCGGCGCGGGACAGATCGCGGGCACGGTCGGCCACGAGCTGGAGAGCCGGCTCGGGCTCCGGTGAGCGAGAGAGCACGGTGGCGACCTCGGCCGTCGCGGCCAGCCAGAGCTCTCGCCGGGCGGCCTCCTCGTAGAGGCGCGCGTTCTCGATGACCACCCCGGCGGCAGCCGCAAGAGCGACGACGACAGCCTCGTCGCGTGCGGTGAAGTCGCCTCCACCGGTCTTCTCGGTCAGGTAGAGGTTCCCGAAGACCTGATCACGGATCCTGATCGGCACCCCGAGGAACGAGGACATCGGCGGGTGGTGCTCAGGGAACCCGAACGATGACGGATGAGTCGCGATGTCGTGCAGCCGCAGCGGCTCTGGACGGTCGATGATCTCGCCGAGGAGCCCCCTGCCTCGAGGGAGCTCGCCGATCCGCGCCCGCACCTCCTCGGACATGCCGTAGGTGATGAAGGCTTGGAGCCGCCGTTCCGCGCCTGGGTCCAGGACCCCCAGAGCGGCGTAGCGGGCGCCGGACAGCTCGCACGCCACCTCGACGAGGCGGTCCAGCACCCGGTCAAGCGACAGGTCCGCCGCCAGGACCACGACGGCATCGAGCAGGAGTCGAAGACGGTGCTGGTCGGACAGGAGCTCGTCGACACGCCCCAGCAGCACCTGCAGCAGGTCCTCCACCCCTGCTCCGAGGAGCGGTGCAAGCGGATCCGCCGAGCCTGTCGGCTCCCGCTCGTCGCGCTCGTCCCCCTCCACATCGCCTCCTCGCTCTGGCGCCGTTGTCGCGGACCAGCACGACCCTATCGAGCCGGAGGGCCGAGGCGGGACCTTGTGCCCGGTGACCGATGACGGTCAGCCCTGCACCTGCTGAGATCCCTGACCGAGTCTGGGTGGGTCGAAGCCGCCGCTGTCAGGAGTCCGTGATGACCGATCACCTCAGGAACTCGGACGCCGATAGTCCCTCCGAGGCGACGACGCGATCCGTCGTGGTCGGTATCGATCGTCGCGGACGGAGCACCAGTGCCGTCGTCTGGGCAGTCGAGGACGCCGAGCGGAGTCGGTCGACGCTGACACTGGTGTCGGCACGTGCGCCGTACGACGCCGCGTCCGGCACCGAGGGCGGCCACGACATGAGCACCTTCGCGCGACGCCTGGCGCTCCGCGACGTCCAGCAGCGAGAGGTCGTCGGCGATCCGGTCAGCGCGCTGCTCGACCAGTCACTCGAGGCCGATCTGCTGGTGGTCGGCGCCCGCACGATGAACCCTTCGCAGCGCATCGTCCTGGGCAGCACCTCGCGGGCACTGGCCCGCTGGTCGCCTGTGCCCGTCGTGGTGGTGCCTGAGCGGTGGATGCAGCCCAACATGGCGTCGAGCCCCGTCGTGGCCGGGGTCCGGCCTCCGGCGCCTGCGCGTCAAGACGGCCAGCCCGGTCCCGGCGACGGCCCTGAGGTCCTGGACTTCGCCTGCGCGCGCGCGGCAGAGCTGAAGGTGCCGCTGGTCGTGGTCAGCTCCTGGGAGGTGCCTCCTCTCTCCGCGTGTCCGACCGGTGACGCCGGCCGACTCAGAGCGGCACACGAGCATGCGCTCGAGCAGCGCCTGTCGCCATGGAGGAAGCGTCATCCAGGTCTGGAGATCGTCACGCGGCCCACCACGCGAGCATCCGGCGACGCACTGCTCGAGCTGTCCCGGATGGCTCAGCTGGTCGTCGTCGGACGACACCATGCGCGGGCGCTGAGCGGCCACCTGGGTCACACCTGCAGCCAGGTGCTGTCCGAGTCGACACGGCCGGTCGTCGTCGTCCCGTCCGGCAGCCGTGACGCGCTGCAGCGGGACCTGGACACCTACCGTGCCCACGTGTCTGCTGCATGTCCCGCGGTCGCTGCGCAGTGGTTCAGCTCCGCGCGAATCGACGTCCCGTGACGCTGTCGGGGACGATGCGAACGATGAGCGGGCGGGCGCCCGGCGCCCACGGCTGACCCGTGCGCCGGTGGAGGTCGGCCATCTCGGTCCCGTCTTCCACATGGCTGGCTCGTCCCACGACGAGGACGCTCCAGCCTGAGGTCAGGCGGTCGTCCAGCTCGTCGGCCTCGAAGGCCACGGTGCTCCCGCGGGTGCCGTCGGCCAGGGCGCCGTACAGCTCGGTGCGGAACACGACCGTGCCGTCCAGCACGGCGTGGTTCACCGGGAGTATCTGTGGCCCCTCGGTGCTCCACATGCCGATCCGGCCGACCCCGACCGAGTTCAGCAACCTCATGCACTCGTCGGGTCCCAGCGCCGTTGCCTGACGCCAGTTCGAGGCCATCTGTCATCTCCTTCGTCGTGAGGCGGTTCTGTGGGTCAGCACCCTCGGGGCACGTCGGTCGAGCCCCGGACAGCGAGCGGCTCGGGCCTACTCACCGTGGGCGTCGTGCTCTCCCACCGGAACCACCAGGACCGGCGTCGTCGCGGTCCGGACCATGGTCCGCGCCAGCGATCCCACGAACAGACTCGCAACTGCGTGGTGGCCCCGGCGACCCACCACCAGCAGATCGGCTCGGGCTGCGGCTTCCTGGAGAGCGAGCGCCGCCCGCTGGAACTGGACCGACACCGTCCACCGGACCTCCGGGAAGTCGGTGGCGACGGCATCGACGGACTTCGTGAGTGCAGCCGTCATGGCCTGTTCCCAGTCCTCCCGGGTCTGCGCCTCCACGGCGCCCTCGTACGAGCTGGCCGGCCGCCAGGCGTGCACGACCTGCAGCTCGGCCCCCCGGTCGGACGCCTCGGCGAACGCGGCCGCGAGGACGTGCTCGGTGACCTCGGAGCCGTCTGCGCCGACCACGACCCGGCGTCGCGCGGGCTTCTCCGGGTCCCACGCAGCAGGAACGGTGATCACCGGCAGCGACGCCCGGGCGAGGACCGCAGTGGTCGTCGAGCCGGTGAACAGGTGCTCCAGGGCCGAGCCCCTGGTGCCGAGGACGAGGCAGCGGACCTGGTCGACGTCCTCTGTCAGCCGGATGGCTCGACCGCCGTGGACCAGCCGCGTGGTGACCCGGTCAGGGCTCACCTGGAGACTCACTGCGAAGCGCAACGCGTCCTTCACGATGCCTTCGCCGATCTCCTGGAACGACTCGTCCGGGACGTAGGGCATCATCGGCCCGTACACGCCGATCTCGTTGACGACGTGCACGATCCTCAGCGACAGGTCGTGCTCGCGCACCAGCAGGGCTGCGTACTGGACCGCACGAAGACCGTCCTCCGAGCCGTCGACCCCCACCACGATGGTGTCCCCACCTAGCGTCTTCATGACCTCGTCCTCCGTCCCGGGTGCTGACCCGCTGAAAGTCGGGACTCCCCGACGACTCCAGCCTGCTGTGGCGCGGTGCTCGCCACGAGGGGAAGGAGTCCCGAGAGTGAGGACCTAGGTCCCGGACCTCGGTCAGCGAGGTAGGTGCTTCGTGGCGAAGACAGCGGCTTGGGTACGCCGCTCGAGCCCCAGCTTGGCGAGGAGCGCTGACACGTAGTTCTTCACCGTCTTCTCGGCGAGGCACATCTCCGCCGCGATCTGGCGATTGGTCATCCCTTCACCGATCAGCTCGAGGATGCGTCGCTCCTGACCCGTCAGACGAGCCAGCGCCGGGTCCTCCTCCGGGCCGTGGCGGAGCCGGTCGAGCACCTGCTGGGTGACAGCCGGGTCCAGCGCGGACTGGCCCGCGGCCACCCGTCGGACCGTCTGGAGCAGGTCGTTGCCACGAACCTGCTTCAAGACGTATCCAGCCGCCCCCGCCATGATCGCCGAGAACAACGCCTCGTCGTCGTCGTACGACGTCAGGATCAACGCGGCGATCTCAGGGTGCTGGCTGCGCACGTCCCGGCACACGTCGATCCCGGAGCCGTCCGGGAGACGGGCGTCGAGCACGGCCACATCAGGTCGCAGTGCTGGGATTCGTCGCGCAGCTTCCTGCGCGAGCCCCGACTCACCGACGACCTCGATGTCACCGTCGCTCTCCAGCAGCTCGCGAAGCCCCCGCCTGACGATCTCGTGGTCGTCGAGGAGGAAGACGCGGATCTTGGTCACGGGATCGCTCTGACTCACACGGCGACGCTACCGCTCACGTGGACCCTGGTGTGGACCGCGGTGTGTGGACCTTGGTCCTTGACCAGGTGGACCTCGGGCCCCTGCGCGGCGACCGTCTGCGGGAGCACAGTGGGATCACCAACCAGGCAGCACAACCCCTCGAAGGAGGTCATGATGAGCACCACCAACTCGCAGCAGCAGTCCCGTCTCCCGGAGTCGGACTCCGTCCGCCGTGACGTCATCGCGCCGGAGGGTCGTGCTGGCCACACCGCCCGGTTCGCGCTCGTCGCGCTCCGGCTCAGCCTGGGCTGGGTGTTCCTCTGGGCCTTCCTGGACAAGATGTTCGGACTGGGCCACGAGACGGCCGGGAAGGACGCCTGGATCAACGGCGGAAGTCCCACGAAGGGCTTTCTGGCCTTCGCGACCGCGGGTCCCCTCAAGGGGACCTACCACCAGATCGCTGGTCAGGCGTGGGCCGACTGGCTGTTCATGGCGGGTCTCCTGGGCATCGGCGTCGCCCTCGTGCTCGGCGTGGCGCTGCGGCCGGTCGCAGTCGCTGGAGGGCTTCTCCTGGTCCTGATGTGGAGCGCGGTGCTCCCCCCAGCGGACAACGTGTTCATGGACGACCACCTCATCTACGCACTGGTCCTGGTGGTGCTTGCCGCAGCCGGGGCCGGCCGAACCCTCGGGCTCGGCTCGTTGTGGGAGAACCTCCCCGTCGTCCGGCGTCACGGCTGGTTGAAGTAGCGCGGATCCCTGCACCACACACGAAGCGTGGGACCGGCCATGGCCGGTCCCACGCTTCTGCGTCCCTCAGCCGTGGGCCACGCCGGCCTGGGCGTCGTCCTCCGGCCCGTTCCACACCCAGTCACGGATCTCGGGAAGGTCCTGCATCTCCCGCACGACGTAGGCCTGGTGCTCCCGGAGCTTGGCCTCGCACCACGCAGCCAGCTCCGCTGCACCGGGAGGTGTGCGGCGAGCGTTGTTCAGCGCATCCAGCACGAGGTGGAACCGCGATGCGCGGTTCTTCACCACCATGTCGAAGGGAGTGGTGGTCGTGCCTTGCTCGATGAACCCGCGCACGTGAAACCGGTCCGCCTCCGGACGGCCGTGCACAAGCTGGTGCACCGCGCCGGGATACCCGTGGAAGGCGAACACCACGTCGACGTCGTCGGTGAACAGCTCGTTGAAGCTGAGGTCGTCCATGCCGTGCGGGTGGTCCTTGGGGCGAGGCAGGGTCATCAGATCCACCACGTTGACCACGCGTGTGCGCAGCTGCGGCAGTCGACGGCGAAGGATCTCCGCGGCCGCGACCGTCTCCATCGTGACCACGTCACCGGCGCATGCCAGCACGATGTCGGGATCCCGGTCGCCGTCGTCGGTGCCGGCCCACTGCCAGATGCCCGCGCCTCGGGCGCAGTGGTCGACGGCCTCGTCGATCGTCAGCCACTGCAGCTGCGGCTGCTTGTCGATGACCACGAGGTTGACGTACGACCGCGACCGCATGACGTGGTCCGCCACCGAGAGCAGGCAGTTCGCGTCCGGAGGCAGGTAGACCCGGCCGACGTTGCCCCGGATCGTCAGCACGTTCTGCAGCAGCCCCGGACCCTGGTGACTGAACCCGTTGTGGTCATTGCGCCACGCGGTCGACGTCAGCAGGATGTTGAGGCTGGGCA
>Ga0210040_10008487_pt1 | contig 12179 bp, 11 predicted proteins | sample CryGeyCG12114_NA_FD_185462 | JGI IMG/M metagenome (GOLD analysis project Ga0210040, IMG submission 185462) | Groundwater microbial communities from aquifer - Crystal Geyser CG19_WC_8/21/14_NA (SPAdes) (version 2) | ecosystem: Environmental > Aquatic > Deep subsurface > Groundwater | place: USA... | reverse complement strand
TTTACCCAAAATACCAAATTTTTTTCATGCGTTTGAATATGTCTACACATTTGTACTTTCCTGATTGATGCATTTGACCCTTTCACACATGTATTACTAATTTACAAACTAAAGCCTCAGTATTCATATGCAAGTGGATATGAACTAGCTAAAGCGTGCATGGATAGATACTGAATAACTTTGCAGTTACTACTCAACTGTACATATGTAAGGCAGGTAAGCAAAAATTGTATTCACCTTGAGACTTTTTTTACCGCAAATAATTTGCTTTAAACCACTCTGTGCTTCAACGACAGATTTCGTATTCGTTGTTTGTTGTAAATCTCTGTTTTGTTTTCGCATGTTCGACGATAATTCAAAAATAATAGCTGTACGCGCTCAAATATTTTGATAGTTTGACCGTGTGTTATTATTCCAGCTATCTTAGTAGTGATAACGCAACAATATGGTTCGCTAAACAAAAACCAATATTGGGTGTTTTGCTAAACTTTAAATGGGATTTTAAAAATGCAGCTGTGAATATGCAATGTAAATAAAAATTGGCACTATTGCTAAATCCATTAACAATTAGTGAATTTTTAAATTATTAACTGCGCGAGCAATGGGTCTGTGTGGTTCGAAATGTCAAAAAAGTGCTTATAAACACCTTTTTGCACCTACTTTTCTGTCACAAGAAAAGTTGAGTGTCGTATGAAAATATAGTGCGTTCATTATAAGTATATGAATAGTCTTGTGCTAAATGTACCTCCTTGTTTGATATCAAACAACCCGATTTCAACTTTTTTTTGAAATCCAAAAACTAACAGTATTGATCGCCCTACCTTGGTTACCAAATGATTGGGATTGTCAAATGCGACCATTCTCCCAATAATTCCCATTTGTTCATATTGAAGTTTAATAAATTTAAAAAAAAATTTAATAAAAACTCTAATTTTCAAATTGTTTTATGTTCAACGTACAATGAAACAGTAATTAAAGCCAGAGTTAACACCACTTAACTGACTAAAAAAATTCAAGTTATTCGCTAGAATTTATTAAAAACAAATCCAGCAATAAAAAAAGAGATACGAGCTGTTTGATTTTATGAGGTTTAAAAAAAACGTTTTAAAATTAACAATGTTTCAAAATTTAAAAAGTTAGGGGAAAGCAAGAGCACAGATTTTAAAAAAATAAAACTCAAAAAATTGAATTTAAAACATTAAAACTAAACTTTTGATTTAAAGTCGAACTGCATTTCATTACATCAAAATTCTAATTATTCAACTTAAAAAAAATTCAATTCTAATTCGAGTGTTATCGATTGATCAGTGTTCAATGAAATATTTTTTTAACCAGAATAATTGAACTTTTTTAAATCATACGAATTATTCAATTTACAATTTTTTTAAGTTTCAATAGTTGTTTTAAAATATTTCAAATTCACATTTAAAAATTTCAACAAAATGTTTTTAAAAAATTAAATTTGAATAATTATGAGATACAAAAAATTAAGCTTTACTTGACGGTAATAATCTCACGCCAAGTAATCTTGAACAGTAAAAAATTGTTAACTGCTTCAAGTTTAGCGGCGCACATTTCTAACTTTTATGCTTTAAAATTTATCAATTTCTGGACGTAATTAAAAAAAATTAATCGTAAGCAGCTTTCTGCACATTATTGTCTGTTTTAAACTTTTTGTTCAATATTTGCAACTTATTCATTTTAATTAAACGTAAATAATTTTTACATAAAAATTTAATAAAAATGTGAAACAAAGAAAAGGGAGTGACTTTGAGCTTGCGATCCAACTGAAAAAATCCAACAAGCTCATTAGCCAAATTAGTTGCTACAGTTACTAACCCTGAAAAATTTGGGAAGGTACATTTAGCACAAGACAGTTCATATATATAAATGACAACCCCATATTTTGGTTGTCATTTTTTTCAAAATCTAAAGTTTTTTGCATTGTAACATGTTGGGCAGTTCACTAGGTACTGTCCATAATTTTTATTTTAAATTTCGGCCATTATTTAGTCGAAAAAACAAAATATTTATATTTTTTGGTAGGATATTTTATAAACAGACAGACTGTATGACTAAAAGTCATTGTCTGCCTGTCAATATTTGATAAGGTGCGCTTTTTACTTGATGTGAGTGTGTACACTGTACACACTCTATTTCCACATCTAGTAAGCTAGTAACTTGTGTTAGTTTGTTAGTTAGTTACTTTGTCGGTTAACCTTGGTTAGTTAGTTAGGTAGTTAGTTAGCTAGTTAGTTAGTTGGGTTGGTTAGTTAGTTAAACTTGGTTAGTTAGTACGCAAAAATGGCTTTGCCATTCATTTTGCAGTAAAACGTCAAACTCGCTTAATATAATACTACTGGTGGTTTAAAAACGCGCTGGTTTAAAAGTCCGCTCTAGCGCGTTTTTGTTTGGCAAAGATATTGATTTTGCGCGTTTATAAATTATTCAGAAAAGTAGGACGCTCGTCGGTATTTTTCCTAATTACTTGAGACAACGTCTCGGGCTTTTACGTCATGACACTTGTTGAGGACAATTATACTGCTAATTCTCTAGACTTACTACTACTGATTTGGTCACCTTGATGCCATGAAATGACAGGATCCAAGATAGCTATCTCGTATCTCGGAGTCGCTCGATTAGGATTAGGAAAGCGGGTCGATACTAACTTAACAGCTTGACCCACGTATTTATCTTGTAGAAGGCTTGATTAAACTTTCTAACCACCCGAGTACCTAACGCTTGAGACGAATCTATAATTCTTGCTGGCGTTTTTTGGACCTCAGTGAGGATGAACTGTTGGTCCATGATGCTCCGATTCCCACAGAGAAACCAAACGGAAAAACTATGAACCGTGATGCACAAGAAAATCTTTTCCGAATGCGAAAATTCAAACTCGCAGGTAACACTGTTGAAAACTGATACTTTTACACTGCGCCTTTTTACCAACTTGAGTATGATAAACCCTCATCTGGATTCCATTTGGTCAAAATAACTGCCAAAAAATTTCGCACAGTCATAAGCAATTCCACTTCATTTGGGAAAAGCCCTGTGAAGAGAATGCTCAAAGTATCCCATGGTGACGAAACAGTTTGTTTTGGAAAACAACACGAATTGAAAAACAAAGGTACCAAATAGTTGGAACCTGACATAAATGTAACCGAATCTTTTGGCTCCTGAAATCATCCTATTTTTTTAAATTTTAAACTTAGTCAGATAAAGTAATCTCCCAGTGACAAAAATACCAAATACGACAATCGTTTAAACAGCAATACAGTGTTCTATTAGTTTGCCCATTCTATTTCTTGATTTTTTCCGATTTTTCTGGAGTTTCTAGAGAATGCACTATCTCAAGTACACAAAAAATTCAACATATACCTCTAGTGCTGTTTATGAGACAAACCGTTGAGAAGATATTTTATCTTCCTATCTACCTTCATGTCCTCATTTGCCCAATTACAGAGTTTCAAAACGTCATTAAAATAGTTTTGAGTGTTTTCCTTCTCTTTCCGTCTCATATTAACGATTGCCTGTTTTAATTTTGCTAATATTTTGTCCGTTCGTGTTCTAGTCTTTGAACTGCTTCCAAGTTGGATCTGCCATGCTCAGAGATAAATGTAACGTATCAATTACATGCTGTCCCTGTTAAATTCGTGGGAGGACCATCTGATGCTATGCGGCCACCAACGGCACCCCCAAGCCTGGCACTGACAGCAGCAGCAGATATACCACCGGTATGTCCAACACCAGTACTGTCAACAGGGTTACCTCCCGCGATTCCGCCTGTAGGATCCGTGGTACCGCTCCGCATAATAATCGTTTCCATTTTGGGAATATTCGTCAGCTATTTTGATCTAACGCGTATGCAACTCTGTTCTCTCGCTCTATCCAATGCAGTTGCTCCTGCCTGATGGTCCGACTCTTTATCGCTATAAAATCATATGCTTGTTCATGACTTTTTTGGTGTCGACAAATTTACACTTTTGACAACACACGTAGAGAGCTTGATAATGTTAACTCGAGCTAACAAGAATATCAGAAACAGTGCCTTTTTTTCGGTATAAAGTTGCACTCACGCTTAGGGAGTTTATATTTAACCTTGGATTTAATTGGCTCAGTTTTAGGTGGTAAGTAAAATAGGGAAGGAATAAGGAATTAGGATTGAGACTCGCTCCTGATATGCAAACAAGTTTGATAGCACTGGGTACCGTACATGATTTGTCACTGTGCACTTTAAATGGGGATAAACTTCCAAACTCTTTTGCACTGAAAATTCGCGATTCTGACAGCTTGCAAGTTTTGCAATTTCACATCAGAAGCAATCAAAATGGCACAAAATGATGTAAACAAAACTGCTAACACTTTGGTAGTTCGCTTAGAAGAAAATACTTTGAGCGGAGCTAAAATTTTGATGCCTGAGCCTGCATACACTGACAGACGCTCAGTCTACTGCATCAGTATATTGTTGGTGAAAATTCATGGTTACTCATTGATTTTTGACAGCACCAGTGCCCTGTAGTTCCCAAGCGCTTCATATACATCGTGGAGACAAATGATCTTTCTGTAGCAGTATTGCATCGATTTCCGACGGTAAAATGAGATTGATTGGCTGGACCTCCGGCTTGTCAAACTAAGTGAAGCACTACAAGCAGTGTTGGCTTTTGCTCGCTAACCATATTTGCCCTGCGCGGGCAAAATTTGTTTTTGCCCGGGCGAAATTTGATTTTGCCCCGAGTTATTATGCGAGATAGAAAAGGTATAAGCGCTAAATGAATGGAAGAACATAACTAAAAACAATCCTAAACTAAAAAATTGATCAATATGGTGTTGCTAGAAACAAAATATCAATAATTATGGAATTAATGCTTATTGTTGACTAAAAAAGTTGTAAGGCCCATATAATAATACAAAACTGACATGAACGGTTTAACTTAATCGGTGTTTAGTATCTTGACTTTTGACCAAAGAAAGTTGAAATTCACTTGCAGTTTCACAAATCAAAACTCAACAAAATCTTTTTTAACTATTTCACAAATTACCCAGTACTAAAGTCAGATAAACTATTTTGAATATAACGGTGAAACTTCTCTTGAATTTATCGAATAAACTCTATTATGGTTACTTACTAGAGTTCCAGCTGCAGTTTGCTCACAGCAAAAAAAAAACTTTTGACAATATGCACAATGCTTTCAAACAGCATTAATTTAACTACAATTTTCTGGATTATGGATCTCAAATTCTATTAGTAAACTCATCTAAAGAGTTTATATGGGACTTAAAAGAAGAATTGTTAGCGCTGTTTATTCACAGGCATTAGTGCAACAAAAACAAAAGCTTTTCAATTCAGAAACCTAATATATGCATGATACCAAGTCATCAACTCTTTTCTGAGTTTCAAATATTTTCATGCGGCGAATAAGTCATGCAATAACTTATCATTGCGTACTTTCCTCCTTTTTGTACAATTCTGCCCTATTTTGCCCGATTTTGCTCGATTTTGCCCATATTTGCCAGATTTTGCCAACTACCCGGGCGAAATTCAATTTTGTTTGGGCAAAACCCAACACTGACTACAAGGGTAGCGGGACGTCGTGCGGGTATCCTGAATCTGTTTGTTTCAATCCAACTTTGGCAAGGCTTCTCACATCGATTACTGGCAATTCTTTTATTGTTTAGTTGGCATCTTCTTCACAATACATCATTGTATTATTAGGCATCGCAGTTAACCCAAACAAATGCAAATCCAACTGGGTGACTTGGATGAAGACTTTGGGCCAATTTTAACATTTTAACATCTTCATTATCATCTCGGTCGATCTGTAAAGATTTTTCAGGTTGACTGACAAAAATTTGCATTTTTTAAATTTTTAAGATAATTCGAGGATTGTCGATCCCATTTTACTTCAAATAACGAACAAGATTTTGTTTTTCGTAAGTTGAAAGTTGTTTGGTATTTTCTTTACTAACATTTTCTCTAGCTGGGAAATTAGCATATTACGTACATAGTGACTTTAAAGTGGAATATCTTCATAATCAAAATGATTGGTATAATTATTTTCTGTAATGTATATTTTGGGAAAGTCAAGTGACGGACCCATTAAACTGGTTTATCGCTGATTTTCATTGCTCCGTCTAGTATAACGTTCAAGCGTTTGTATTATGTTGTATTGCGAGAGCAAAAATCTTGAAAAATTGATTATAAAATTCGTATATCACACGTCAGAGGATTTAAAGTCCGAAAAGTTAATTTTTTGCCACGATTGACCAGATCCTTTTTCGTCCAGGTTATCAATGAGCTGTTTATTTCCCCTCATCAGTTCCTGAGGCACCCATTGCTTAGATAACAAGAAAACAAAGAATAAACAAAGATATCCCTAGCTAGGAAACGGATAGGGGAAAACCTTCTGCAGAGACTCAGAAGGAAAACCCTATCCAACTAGTTCCATTAGTTCCTTAATATCTTTGTCTTTGCTGTTTGATCGACTGATCATTAGGTTGACTATTCTCAACAAAATAAGGCAAGAAAGAGGGCTCATTTCCAATTTTTTTTTGCACGCGAGAAGACGCGCATGTCTGTTTGCACCCTATGAGGACGATCACATCCATAATAGCCTATGGCTAAATTATGTCATTGTAAATGCCCATTGCTGAAATATGACACTCATGAGAGCCTATGATCGAATTAAATCATTGTAAATGCCATTTGCTTGATTATTGCAAAAAAAAAAGCCTATGACTGAACTATTACATTGTAAATGACCATTGCTGCATTATTGCACTCATAAGAGCATATGTCTGAATTATGTCATTCTAAATGGCTATTGCTGGATTATTTCACTCATAAGAGCCTATGGCTGAATTATGTCATCGTAAATGCCCATTCTAGCATCATCACCCTATATAATGGACTAAGCCGAGATAGGGAATGTAACATGGGAAATTTTTGCAAACTTTTACTCACCGCTGTAGGTCGCATTTTTTAATTTTTGCATATACAAGCTTTTCTATGTGTTGTAAAGTAACACAGTTCAATCGATTTTGGTATTTCCAGAACATAGTTCACTTATTCTAGTTACCTAGCTGACCTGCCAAGTTTGGGAAAGTAAAAAAAGTCCGGCAGAAATTTAGCGCAAGATGTAAAACTCATTAAGGTAAAAAAACATGAAAGACCTGAAAATATTAAAGGTCATCTCGCAGATTTACTTATTCACTCATTTAAACACATGAGAAGGCAGAAGAAGCGTTTGCGGTCATCATGTTTTGATCCTAATCGCACTTAACTATTAATCACAATTAATTTTTTTGAATTAACAATTTTTATCAATGACCCTATGACTCGGGTTGCAGCTAGGGTTTGCAGCTGGGGCTTGCAGCCAAGGGGTTGCAGTCAGGGGTTGTAGCCAAGGGGTTGCAGTCAGGGGTTGCAGCCAAGGGGTTTCAGCCTTGCAGCCAGGGTTTGCAGCCTTGCAGCCAGGGGTCGCAGCCAAGGGATTTCAGCCTTGCAGCTAGGGGTTGCAGCCAAAGGGTTGCAGCCAGGGGTTGCTACCAAGGGGTTGCAGCCAAGGGGTTGCAGCCAAGAGTTGCTACCAAGGGGTTGCAGCCAAGGGGTTGCAGCCAGGTTTTTCAGACAAAGGGTTGCAGCCAGGAGTTGCAGTCAGATGTTGCAGACAAAGCTTTGCAGCCAAAGGGTTGCAGCCAGGAGTTGCAACTTCCTGGGGCCTATGGCATAAAAATTTACAGTTGACAGGGTGACAATTGTAAAAGAACCTTTTACAGTGACAATTCCAGTTTACAGGAGTGGCATAAAGTTTTCGAGATTTTCTTTGACAATGGAGAATTTTCGGTCTTGTTTGACAATTGTAACTGAACCCACCTTGGTAACCAATCATTATTCACCAGCTTTGAAAATTTAACTTAATTTTGAAGCGCTTTTTGGAGGTTACAAGTGAATTATTTCCATCTAATTTTTTTCCAGCTTACTAAAAAATGTATAATGTAACTTACAATGAAAAAAATTTAATCCAAATCCATCACAAACTCGATTTCTAGTGGTTTGACAGAGCAAAATCGGCCTGTCAAAAAATCACGACAATTTACAATTCTGTAGAAAAACTGAGTTTTTATGCAACACGTAGCTATGACAATTGTCAAAATACACCTGTAGAATTGAAGAATTCTCCTGTCATTGTCAACTCTTGACAACGGTTTTATGCCACACAAAATTGTCGAAACCAGTTGACAAGACGACAAAATTGTCGAAATGTCAACTGTAAAACTTTTATGCCATAGGCCCCTGGCTGTTTTTGACGAAGACACAACCTGTAGTGATTTAAAATGCGTTTTTCATCAGGATCCAATTTTTCAAGATTTAATATGGGTTTTTGACTAGGACGCAACTTATAGTGATTTAACACGGGTTTTTGACCAGGACGGTACCTTTAGACATTAGTCATGGGTTTTGCACCAGGACGTTACCTATAAAGATTTAACATAGGTCTTTGACCAGACGCAACTTATAGAGATTTAGCATGGGTTTCGGACCAGGACCTCATTTAAAGGAATTTAACATGGGTGGACTAATACGCAATCTATGGGAAATCAACATAAGTGTTTGACCAGGGCGCAATCAATAAACATTCAACAGGTGTTTTTGACCGGACGCAACCTGTAGGGATTTAACATAGGTTTTTCACCAGGACGCAACTTAAAGAGATCCAACATGAGTTTTTTACTAGGTTGCAAACTATAGGGATTTAATATGGGATTTTTACGTGTACGCAAACTATACAGATGTAACATGGGATTTAAATGATGAAGTAACCCGTAGGGATTTCAATCTAAATAAATAATAATAATAAATTTAAAATCGGCGAATTGACTTCATATCAAGATCATCTCATTGTAACAAGCATGATTGTTCACTACTACGGCAACCGTGCATTGGAATAAACAGCATTGTCACTCAAAAGACACTGAGGTCCAAATAATAAATAAGTGATTGACTTGCATGAAAAAGTGATACCGTGATGACATGAACGGAGTCGAAGTTATTGTAATATTATTGCTGGAAATAATAAGAAACAAAAAAATAGCAATTAAAAGCGGAGTCAAGGCGATGCTGACAAACCAACAAACAAAATTTTGCACTATGGTATAACTCAAAGCAGGCAAAAATATCGGTTGATATAAATAATTATTATGTACAAAAAGCCAGTGTAAGATAAAAATGTAATGAGACCGCGCACCATGACTAAAACTTTAAAATTTTGTGATACTGACATAGACTTTCCAATTAACCTAAGATTTGCACAGCCCGTTGTTAACGGACCTTTCGACTTGTTACCTTAATAAGAGCCTGTGTCTGAATAATGTCATTGTAAATACTTATTGCTGGATTATTGCACTCATAAGAACCTATGTCTGAATTATGTCATTGTGAATGCTCATTGCTGGATTATCACATTCACCAGAGCCTATGACCGAATTATGCCATTATGAAATACCAATTGACAAATGATTGCGTTCATAAGTGCACATTTGGAAAATTTTATTGAAGGAAATGAATGATCAGAGTTTAATTAGAAGCGATAGACCAAAAATAAAGAAATAAATTCAAAAACAACTATTCACTTCCAGTATGTTTGGATTTGAAAATCACCAAATTAAAATTCCCTCATTCAAAAACACTGAAGTCAGCCCACTGAAACAGAATTGTGTCTTCAAAAAACTAGGTATGAATGGGAAGTCCATCTCTACGTTGTTATTAATGGAAAACTCGTATCTACATTGGTATTAATGGAAAACTTGTATCTGCGTCGGTATATGAATGGGAAACTTGCATTCTAATATGTGTAAACGGGAAATTCGCATTCTGAAATGTGTAAATGGGAAACATGCATTCTGATTTGTGTGAATCGAAAACTTGCATTCCGATTTGTGTAAATCGGAAACTTGAATTCTGTTTTGTGTATATGGGAAACTGGCATTCTGACTTGTGTAAATCGGAAACTTGAACTCTGATTTGTGTAAATGGGAACATTGAATTCTGATTTGTGTGAATGGAAAACTTGTATTATGATTTGTGTTTCCGATTTGCGTAAATGTGAGACTTGAATCTTGTTTGACATGAATTGGAAATATGTATTTACGTTGGCGTGAAAATAAAATTTTTATGCAAAAAATGTGAAGAGGAAACCAATATAAGACCAACAATTTCAACAAGAAGAATATGCTATTACTAGTCGAATGGGCCGTTAACAACGGGCTGTGCAAATATCGAGTTAAATTTTTTGAAAAGTCTGTAACTTAAAAAAAATTTAAAAAAATTTGTCATGATGCGGGGTCACATCACATTTTTGTCTTACACTGGCTTTTTCAACTTAAAAATAATTTATTATCAAACGATTTTTTTGCCTGGCTTGAGTTACTATAGTGCGGAATTTTGTTTGCTTATCTGTCAACATTGCATTGACCCCGCTTTCCGATTGTAATCGTTTCGTTTTTCAATATTTGCAGCAATATTATTACAATAACTTCGATTCCATTCATGTCATCACGGTATCATTTTTTCATGCCATGCAATTCAATAACTTATTTATTATTTTGACCTCGGTTTCTTTTGAGTCACAATACTTGTTTTCTCCAATACACCGCGTTGCCATAGCAGTGAACGACCATGCTTATTACAATGAAGGATCTCTTGATATGGAGTCCATTTGATGATTTTATATTGTTACTACATTGGGTTACTACATTGTCAAAATTCTATGTTATATTCCTGTAGTTTGTGTCCTGGTCGAAAATATATGTTAAATCCTTATGGGTTGGGTCTCGGTGAAATACCAATGTTAAATCTTCATTAGTCGCGCACTGGTCAAAAACCTATGTTAAACTTCCATAGGTTGCGTCCTGGTCAAAAACTCATGTTAAATCTTTATTACCCTACTGGCAAATATACGGAAAAAATACCATGTAATACAATATCTCCTAAGCGTATATGTACGGGATTTTATCAAGCAGATATTCCGCTCAATGCGACGGCTTAAATCTGCTTGATACCGTCTCTGGAGAGTATAATTAATACGTAATTATACCGCTCAGCAGAGCGTCATATACGAATAAAGCGCGCGTCGTATACGGCTTTACACGTATAAATACCGCTCTACAGAGCAATTGGTATTCAGCTTTATACGCATAAATACCAATTTGGAGTTCAAATGCTACACTGCACACGACTTGCAGATTTGAAGCAAAGATATTGTTTTTAATTTTTGATGACTTAAGCAATAAATTTCATTCATCAAAGATTAAAAACAATATCATTGCTACAAAAATGTACAAGAAACCAAAATAAGCACAAATTCAAGCTATAAGCCATTCATCCATGTGCTACAATGCTACCATCCCCACGTCATCTGAAACACATAAATAAAATAAATGACGTTAAAAAACTTTTCATAATTTTCAGAAAACCATTAAAACAACATAAATAAATAATTACCTGCTTCAAATATCACTAGTTACACAAAACTAATAATAATAGAATATTCGTAAAAATTGAAAAAATTTCTGAAGATCCACACTCGAAGCAGATCAGCTGTAAAATGTCAGCAATTTGAAAACTCGTGCTGTTTTTCAGTATAAAATGGTATAAATTCCTCTCAAATGGAATATTCAATAAAATACGTTAGCCAATTTAACACGTGTTCATACGGATCTTTATCGTTGCTTGAAAAGAATTCGCAAGATACAAAAATGTTCCATTTGAGACGAAAAAATCCTAATTTACGGCGATTATTTAATACGGCGATTATTTAATACGGCCACTGTGCCAGTAGGGTAGTTGCGTCCTGGTAAAAAACCCATATTAAATCTTTATTAGTTGCGTCCGGGTAAAAAACTCATGTTAAATCCCTACAGGGTGCAAAATCCATATTGAATCGCTATCGATTCTGTCCTCGTCAAAAACAGCTGCGACCCCTAGCTTCAACCCCTTGGCTGCAACCCCTTAGCTGCAACACTCTGGCTGCAACACTAAGGCTGCAACCCTTTGGCTGCAACCCTTTGGCTGTAACCCCTGACTGCAACCCTATGGCTGCGATCCTATGGCTGCAACCCTGTAGCTGCAACCTCTGGCTGCAACCCCTAGCTGAAACGCCTGGCTGCAACCCCTAGCTGCA
>Ga0210040_10008486_pt1 | contig 12180 bp, 14 predicted proteins | sample CryGeyCG12114_NA_FD_185462 | JGI IMG/M metagenome (GOLD analysis project Ga0210040, IMG submission 185462) | Groundwater microbial communities from aquifer - Crystal Geyser CG19_WC_8/21/14_NA (SPAdes) (version 2) | ecosystem: Environmental > Aquatic > Deep subsurface > Groundwater | place: USA... | reverse complement strand
TGAGCCGCTGCAGCAAAAAATACGATGAACGTGGTTCTTGTAATTTCAAGTTTTGACCTAAAAACAACTTTTAGTGGCCAAAAAAGTAATAATGGCGTAGAGAAGCATATCTCTCAACAAATTTTAGTTTCTGCTCTGCAGAAGGAAACGAAACCGGAACTTTTCAAGTTCTTCCTGCGTAGTATTAAAATGTTCTGTGCGGCGTCCTATAACTAAATGAAAAAACAGCGTGTTTTCAACCGTGCTTATCCTGTGATGCTATTTTCTGCATCACTGGAACTTTCAGTTTTGGTGACTTGTGCTTTTAATTTCATCCCGTTATTTTCCCCATCTTTCATCACATGTCTAATTAGATTCCATTTGAGCTAACTAACTAACTTGCAATAATACTCGTTATGAAAATTCACGAAGGCAATTCATGTTGCTGCATACAAGGAATTTACAGAAATGCGTAGCATTCAACAACATTGATTTGCACCCCTATGTAATTGTGAACATGATTGGAATCTTAATAAATCTCGTGTATTTCATATTCTTGGTAAACTTATTAATACAGAGTTATAAACAAACAATAATCTACACATTATACATAATTTTAGATTTTATATCCAGTTTTCCGTTACTCATTATTATTGAAATGGCGTTTGTTTCAATCACAACAAAATCAGAATCTTTAGGAAAACACCATTTACATAATAATGAATGTATGTAGCAATAGGCAAATTATAATCCGCGTGCATGTGTGAAACTCATCCACTTTCGATAGAAGTTGCTGTGAACATGCATTCAACATAATTATGTACGTGATTTGAGTCGCCGAAACTGATGACATTTATTTGCTCAGCAAAATGATGGATAAACTGCATATGGATTACAGAGTGGATACATATCATAAGGAAATCAGATTAGTATTCGTTTTGCTCAGAGGTCGGCATCAAATCCAAGTCTTGGTATACAATCACTGTTATCAATATCATCAATTTTTACATAAACTCTACTCCTGACATCTATCAATCATTCTAACACATTATTTATTGGTACTCACGGAGAAATAATTAATTCTAAAATTGTTAAATCTCTGAATAAAAGCTCTATAATTTGCGTAAACTAATTAATTTTTTCTTCCCAACACTCACTTTGCGTTTATTGAAACAGACCTATAGCTAAGCAAGTAAAACAAGTTAACTTTTTTCCGTCCATAGTGCAAAAAAGTTAGCATGCTCATAATTGATAGCCCAAATGGCATGATGATGATGAAAAAATTGCGAACCCCGATCTCACTTGTTTGCATAAAGTGCTAGACTGACTTTTTTTTAATCCAGTGCCTTGAACAGCATGTATTGAGGCGTGTGGACTCTGTATTTCATCTGCAGATTAGCAATGAACTTTTAGATTACAAAGTTTCGGCAACCTCACAAAGTGAATAGATAAAACACTTGGTTGATAATAACAAACTATATATGAACGACAAAACAAGGATTTTTCACCACAAATGTTTCTCATGTGGATCTGACTGTGTCAAACTCAACTGGCATTCATAGTTTCTGATTTATGCGGACTCTCAGTTATGCAAACAGCAAGTCTGTGCAACTCTGCATTAATCATTCTGTTTGTTCTCCTCTTTTCTCAAAGGGTTCTCACAAAATTAATTCCGAAATGGAATAACAAGAAGAAACTGTTTTCCATCCATGCATTGGTTGGTCCAATTCCCGTTTAGTGAATCAATTGTAGCCTTCCCAATAGTTCCATTTAACATGATGTTAAATTCCCACTGAAGTGTGTATTTCCTCCCGTGTTTTAAAACTAAAATCCGGATCCAAGATGATGACCTACGTGCAGCAAGTTCTGGTGGCAATAATTTGCTGTCTACTTATTGTTGTGACTATCATAGGGAATGTTCTCATGTTTCTTTCCATTGTTTTAGTTCGCCGGCTTCGAAAGCCTCAAAACTTTTTACTTTTATCTCTAGCAGCGTCTGATTTAGTGGTTGCTGTTTTTGTTATGCCGCTAGCGCTTGTTCACGAATTAGAACGAAAATGGTCATTGGGCGCTGTATTATGTGACGTGTGGCTTTCAGGTTTGTGCATACTTTTACATTATCCCGTTAATAATTTCAAAATATCAATGATCAACAAAGGTATCAAAATCCATTTTTTCTCGTTTTTTAGTAGTTATTCGATGTGTTTTTGGCAGTTTCAACATTTTGATAACTTTTGATTCCAAAGGCGCATTTTTTCTTAGTTAGTGAAATAGGACTACTGTGTGCATTAAGTTAAACATTTATTTCGGTTTGAGACAAAAATATTTTTTGTCCTTTTACACGGGCGAAATATATTTATGTGATTTTCCGCTCACACAGGATCATGCACTTATGCATAATGAGTGATTTCCACTCACACAGAATCATGCGTATGTGCATGATGTTTGATTTTCCACTCACACGGGACCATGCATGAAAATTTGCAAACAATGAGATTAGGGCAAGGATCCGAATGTAAACAAGGAAATATTTGGAGTGTACTTTGGTATTGTCAAAAGATGATGTAAGAACTTCACATCTTTTCGGCGATTTGAGCAGTTTTTTTACCGAAATTTTTGGAAAAAAGTGTTCAATTTTTTTGTCAACTTTGTATGATCTGATTTGTTTCAAATTTGAAAAGCATCAGAGCGGTTTGTTTGTTGAAGTTCTTACTTAAAGGGAAGGCTGGCTAAAGCTAACTATGGAGTTGGGATTCTTTCAACAAATGTTTATCCCGCGTCTGTTTTATGACAAAATGCGTTCAACAGAACAATCAAACGTATGTTTTGTTAAAAATTATCGTGCAAAAACAAATTTGAAAAATTCTGTGGAAATTTCGGAGCCAGATATGATGTGAAGCCACAATTATCGTGTGCTGTGGAAGAACCAACACATTTTTGGGTGGATCGGTGCTCCCAAGTATTTCCGAGTCGTTGTTTTCAAATTTTTCAGATCCACATTTTTCGCCGCCTGCAAATCAACATGAAAATTGCATGAAACCTTTTCAGTTTTCAGTTTACGACCGGATTCATTCTGTTTACTCCTGTATTAAGAGAATTAAGAACTCGTTTTCAAAAACTCAACAAAGGACTCTGGACTAGGGGTGCAATGGTTTTGAAACCTCCCGCCTCATATTTGGAAGCTTTATATCCTGTGACTTTGAGAGCTATACAAAAGTATGCTGGGGAGATTGATAAATAACCAATCAACAAATGGAAACCCATGAGGCGAAAAATTTTTCGAAGTTTTTTAGAATTGTATTGTGAAAATGGTTTGTATGGGTTTGTTCGTAGTGTTAGGTAAAAGTTATATTGCCTGATTTTTGGAGATCTGCATTTTTAATTCATTTCGAATGAAAAAAGAATAAAACCACTATAAGCAAGCGAACTCTTCTGCACTTGTAAATCAGTCGAGGACCTGAAATTCTATAGTTCACATACTACTTTTCGTGCCTTATTGAAATTTCCGGGTTTCAAATGACAATAACTCCGGTTTTAACTCTGCCTGCTGCAAAATTGCATCAGTGGTGCGTTATTCTAAACCAAAACCCCAGAAGCTGTAAAATATGTGTCCAATTGGGATGAATTGCATACAATGTAAAGCAGCCTTTGCGCTGAAATTTTTCGATACTTTATCACCCTAAATCAAAGTTTTTCAAAATCTTCAATGTTAATAATAGAACATTTCAATCATCTGTACAAACTAAAATTGTGTTCCTTTTTTTTTCTTTTGCTCGGAGCTCTCGTGCTTGAAAACAGTTCAATAAGTTCAAGTTCATCATCATACATAATCCCGTGCGAGGGGAAGTCAATCAGTTAATGAGTTATAAACTTATGCACCCGTGTAACCCCTATTCTATTCATGAATCCATACACACACATATTAATATTCCTTTTGGAAAAAAAGAAGCCAAAATATCTAAAAAATAAATTATTCCTGCTGTATTTTATAAACACAGGTGATGTCCTAGTGTGTACAGCATCCATTCTTAACCTGTGCGCCATTGCCGTGAATCGGTACCAAGCTATAACCAGACCTTTGGAATATTCTGCGTTATCAGCCCCATCACGAATCTGGTTCATGGTTTTCATCGTTTGGTTTTCAGCTGCTACCGTCTCATTACCTCCTGTATTCTTTTTAGGCAATAAATATGAGCACGAAAGTTGCACACTTTCTACAAACTTTTGGTAACAAAACAAAATATTGTACTTCCCATGCTTTTTAATCAATTTCTGTATGTTTTGACTGATATGGCATCTCTGTTTTCCCCAGGTATCAAATTTACGCAACAGTAGTGTCATTCTACATCCCGCTTTGTATCATTGTGGTCGTTTATGGAAAAATACTGACTGTTGTGTCTCGAAAAAAGAGACGACTTCGAGAATGGGGAAGGAACACTGGGAGATTATCAATGATCCGGCCCGATGGTCAGATTCGGTTTGAAGGTCAGAACCCATGATGATCGATGCACACAATTTTTACGGACACGACATTGGCTTATATAGTTGTAAACTAAATGAAAAATGGGATGAAATTAAATATTTTCAGAAAAATTTGCTCCAGTCCGCCTTAAAGATCATAGAGCGTCGGCAACATTGGGAATCATAATGGCGGCTTTTATCATTTGTTGGTTTCCCTTCTTCCTCCATGCTTTGATTCGAGCACTCTTTCATTTGGGTGAGCATTTTTTCTTCATTTTATAATTAGACTCGAAAAGATTTAAAATCTTAATACATGATTTAATTATGCCAATACAGAGGGAGTAATCCCAAACTGGGTCGAGTCCCTAACCTTGTGGTTAGGATACACAAATTCAGCACTCAACCCTGTAATATACGCTGTTTTAAATAGAGAATTCCGTGGGCCATATAAAGAAATTCTTTTCTGCCGCTGCTCATCCCTGGATGAACGAATGCGTCGGAAATATTATAACTACATGTATGGAGATCATGAATGGCAGTAATCGCAGTAGCGATATTTTCAAAAACTAATTATTGATCTGCCCCTTCAGAACAGTATTATTACTTACAATAACAAAACCGTCGTGTATCTCAATAATATATTTACACTGTCATATTATGCTAATTTGTTATAATCTGAGTCTAAAAATTCATTTTTAGTTAGTTAGTTAGTTTTGTGTAATTAAATATTCCATTTCCTAATATATTCCGAATTATTTATTGTCGGGGGATGAAAAGCATTACACAACTTGAATAAGCTTGATTGTATCGAAATGGGCAAACACATCGTCAGTGGACAAAGGGCAAATGGAATATTTTTGCTCACAGTCAGTACTATTATGCTTGGACTCCCAGCCGAGTTGAACCGCTTCTTCAAAAGTGGCCAAAACTGGGCGCTCATCAATAAAATCTTCGTTTGGTTCTTTTTGCTCTTCTTTTCTCGCCCTCTTCCAACCAGATCTACAAAGAATCGTATGTGTTGCTGTATAATCGGTTGGATTTAAGTTAATGAACAAAGTGATAATTAGTTGAACGTATTTACTTGCTTAAAGCTGAAAGAGTAAGTTTGAATGACCGCGGTAGCTTGTATCCAGTTAAAGATGCTGCCTGCAGTTCACATAATGTTCTCAGCAAACAATCCTGCATATCTAATCTTCGAATCACCTATAGAGTTGAAAAATATATGGGTTTTTGAGTTTTTGCCAAAATGAAAAGTTTGTAAAAGTTGAAAAGTCACATAAATATTTTTGAATTTCTAAATTACGGTAAACATGGTCTCTGCTAGTCGTTCCCGCTCTTTTTCAATTTTGTCAAAATTTGAATCACTTCGTTTCTTCCGTTTCCCATGAGTAAATTCGAAAAAGTCTCCATTGGAAATTTTATTAAGGTCAATTGGTAAAATTGTCAAGTATCGCAGTAGCATCACCTATGGATTGTGAAAGTTTTTTTCTAAGTTAGTTTCAGAAACTATAAATTCATCCGGCCAAGATCAACAACAACCAGAACTACTAAGAATGATATTCAAAAATTTTTTGGGTTACCTGTAAAATTACTAAACCTAGCAAAATGGATTCAAACGGACTTAAGGCAAAAAACCATGATGTACTGGGAGCAACGGAAATATTGTTGATCATAGCTGCAGTAGGAGCAGTTAAAAACATTGCCATTGCCCCCAAAATAGGTGTTTTCATTAAATTTTCACCATTATGAGCACCAAAAAAACCATTTTTTGCGTTCACACAGGATAGCGAGTCCATTATTTACAGGAGATTTCACAGTACACGATAAAAGAAAAAGACTGCCTGTATTGTGTTGATTTGACTATTACAGTATAGGCTTAGGCTCAACAATTTGTAGTAAACGAAACTGAAGTTTAAATTATTATCATACTGCATCTTATCTAGGTCAAAAAAAAGCAAAAATGCAAATTTTTAGTTCGTGTCTTTGTATCACACTTACCGTTTTGAAGTAACGGATATTATCTCATCTATGCATGTTCACAAACACGACTCCTCATGCATTATTTAGTATTTTAGTACGAATTGTTGACATTCGAAAATATTTTGACATATATTTTCAGTGCTTTAGTTTCAATATTTATTCATTATTAGACCTAAACCAACTAAACTAACTAAAACAAGTAAGCATTGTGGTCAGAAATGCTATAGATTCAAAGTATAATTTGTATAAGGTTGTCTCACAGTTCCAGACTATACACTTTGACTTTGCGTACGATGAACATCCGAGTTATAGATCAACAAAATTTTTAGGTCTTGAATTTTGCGGAATTCTTATTTTCTGTGCATATCCGTACCTAATTAATGAATGAAACATAATTTAACTAATGAGCATTATATCCCACGCTCCTCTAGTCGCAATTATATGGCATCGATAATCAAATCATACCAGTTTCTTATCGGTGCAGCTAACCACTGGGCGAAATATTGTACATTCATCTAATTCCTGTTCATCTGTTCCAAAAATGCCCATTTGTTTTCCTATTTATTATTGACACCAATTAGTGCTTCGTGTGATGTTACTTTATAATATAGAATCATTAAGGCTAAAACAAGCTAATACCTTTTCGTTGTGCATGTGCCAGGCAATTAAAAAAAATGTCTGTGGCCGCCTCTTTCCCTTCTGAAAGTGGCTTGAAACTTTTTTCAATCTCAGACATAATTATAATAGGGTCCCAATCAGTTGTAGATTTCACAAAGCCTATTTTTTTCCATGCACAAAGTTCTATGCACTGTTATTGAAATTCAATCATTAGGGACAAGCATTATTCCTCATGCTAGAATATAAAATTGAATGGAACTTGCCTCCTTATTATTTAGTTTTCTGTCACAAGAATTAAGAGCGTGAAAGGCTTTATCAGTAAGTCCAATGAATCCTTCAAGACATGCAAACGCTCTTAATTTTAACTGAATTCCATAACTCAGGTGCTTGATTGATCTCTTTGATTCCACCTATAGGTGTATGTAAAATTATTCTTTCATTTTGAAAACACATTTGACATTCCGAAAATAATGCTTTGTTTTTTCACGAACCAAAATGAGCAAGGTGGTTGTCAAAATTGCCATTGTAGAATAATAAAATGCTTTCATGATTTCCGAATGAAAGCTAATACAGCAAAGATATAGACGAAATAGATTCAAATGATCAAAGATTTTTCATATGTCAATACCATTTTCATTTCCCTATTAAAAACCTTCTGCTCGTTGTAAAACAATGCAGCATGAATAATTCAATGAAAACCTTAGACGGAAAAAATACAAGAACCAACCATAATAATTTGTGCATAGTATTTGCTTTTTAACATGTTACCATAAACAGAGTGCATTTCAATAAAAAATTAAGTATTGATGTACTATTTTATTGGCCGCTTAAATTATTGGACTTGACTTTGTGGAGTGGAAATGGAGTTATTTCCAGTTGTCAGCATAATATTTGAATGAATACATTCCTTTCTTCTTCATTTGATTAGATAATAGCATGGATCCTCAACTCTAGCCAAAAGTTTTGAATGAAAACCTAGCCTAGCAGTGTGACCGCAACCATACATTATTGTGGACATTGATTTAAAGTGTATGTCTCCATAAAATAATACAGTTAAATAGCATTGAATAAAAAATAAAAAATTTATTTGTCGAACTTTTATACATAGATTATATAACTTACACACGGTTTCAACAACAACTATAAATGGTATACAATACACACATAGCCCAATAGATTTCCCATTCAAAGTCAAATCCACTCTTCATACAATGATTTTCGACCGTAAGCGACAAGTTTTCGAATGGTCAACGCATTTGACAAGACTAACATGTAACACAGAAATTAAGGTAAGTAAGAGATACAATCTAAAAGATGGCCCCGCAGTTACTGCACCGTTTATCCTTCATAGCGAGACAGCAAAGAATTCCGATAGGAAAAAAAACTATAGCACAGAGGACTCCCAAAATGTTGAAACTATCTTCCAGCACTCCAACCTGCAGCATTACGAATCAAGGAATAAATCATTAGACTGTAATCTGTTGTTGAATCAGAATGCAAAAATTATTTTGCAATTGCAAATAAAATGCAAACTCAAGCGTCAAGCATAATATATTTTCCTTACCCGGCAGGCTGGACACCCACCAATGATTATGACATGGGTGGCAGGCACTGTAACAGGTTCAATAGTAATGGCTCCATATCCATAATTTGGGGGAGGTGGAGGGGGAGATGTCGGAGCCCAACCCCCTGTGGAGTAATATTTATTCCCACCACTATTTCCTGCCGATGAATACTGGGGTGGATATTGCCCAGTTTTCACGCTGGGATTGTTATTTGCAGATGAAGGTTCAGCATTTCCAGGGTATGGTGGAGGAGGATAGTCTTGGTCACTCATTATTTATCAAATGAAATCAAAAAGTTTTGCAAGTAGACGTGGTTTGCTTGTGTTCTGCAAGAAATAATACAATTACATCCGTTTTTATTATAGAAATGCGAGTCCAGATATATAGAGTGATCTTTTTACTACTATACTACGCAAAAAAACTGTGAAATTACTGAAAAACAGGATTGATATTGAATACATTTCAAAAGGATGAAATTATGCGCACTCTCACAACTTGCGTATCACAAGTGCAGACTAATAATCTCCGAAACTGTGATTAAAGGATGAGTCTGAGTCATTTTGTAATACACTCGCCCAGACTTAATAGACCAATTAACGTACGGCTCATGCGGAACAGAATGACCAATGACTATATCGCACACACAATAATAAAATATCGAATTACCGAACACATTTAAAACTTAGCTGCACATCATCACAAGCGCGCAATATGTGTAGCGTACTAGTGTACATAAATTCAATAATTCATTGCTCAACAAACAACTCTCTCAAAAGAGCCTCCTTATTTCTATATATTCTATACGAATTGCGCCCTATGATTACATAAATATCAAAACAATAAAATTCTTTTAAATGAGAAGTACCAGTTTCCCTTTCAATCACACAATTTGTAATCGAAACGCTATCGTTCAATTAATTTCAATCCAATAGCTGAGCTCTCGTGTTCTGTAAAACAGCTGACAATGACCGTGTCAACATATACGTAACTCAACTCAATGCTTGCTGTGTATTTGTTGTTGTGTTCTATGAAAAAGGACACATCACAAGACTGGTTATAGCTGTGTAAACTAGCTGACTGAAACTGGATCTATGTTTATCTTGTCTAACTAATCTCTGCGGCATTATGTGACAGCCATAATTTTGTATGTAGTATAGATTACCTAATGGCGCTTAATTAGCGTTATGCTTAAACAATGGGGGCGAAAACCTGCATGTTAGAAAATCCTGAGGCGCCAATGTATTTGAAAATGAATTTTCGGATTTTCTACAGAAGACGGGTGACGGGAGAAGTTTTTTTGTTTAATGTAAATATTAAGTAAGGGATGCATCGAACGGAATAGAGTTGAGTGATTAACCTCTCAAAGTGCCTATCAGAGTGTAAGGAACATTATTACTATTTTTAAACTACAACTAAATGTATTAGTCAACTTTTATTGTCACATTTAGTTAGTTAGTTAGCAATTAGCATTTAGCAATACGAGAAATGTACTATTGGTAATTCATTTATTCCAGGCTCTAGTCTATTCATTCGTCTCGTACCTCATGAATGATTTAGCAGGTATTAATGATAATTCGTTTTCCAAATCGTCACTTATGCAACTTATGCTATAGCCTATAGCCCTAGATTTTAGCTTGTAGTCAACGTTTAAGACTGGAAACATTCCATTTGTATAATCTGTGAATAATTGTTTCACTGTATAGAAATAGTGTATTACACCAAGAAGGATTTTCTGCATGAAGTTTTTTCAACCTCACATCATCATCAGTAAAGTCTACTTGAAAAATGGCTAGTACAGGAATATTTGCCAGATTATTGGAATTGAAAGTGTCACCGAGTATCTCAAAGCCAGTATTATATTTTTGTGTTCCTTTTGTTGTCTGGCTTCTGGTGTATCTCCTTTTCGAGGATGCAATTTTGCCCAATGGACCATTATTCCCCCTTTTTCTCATCATATTTGGTGGAATTCCTTTGGGTAAGTTCAAAAAACGTGTTAATTAATTTTCTAATTCACATATTAAGAGAATACAATTTATTATTGTTTTGGTTTTCCGCCCAGGTTATGCCGTCAGTAGGGTGAAACTTCCAGCATTGTTGGGAATGCTAGCACTCGGAATAATTATTCTAAATGTTCCTCATATTGATTTTGGGAAAGATTTGCAAGCTAAAACATCTGCACCGCTCAGGTATACTTTTTGGGCACGCAATTTTGTTTGTTTCTACAATTCATGCCCTGTACATGCCTACATGCATGCACTACAGTAACTATATCTTATGCGTTTTATTTTTGCAGACAACTGGCATTGGTCGTAATATTGATACGAGCGGGACTCGGTTTAGATCCAGTGGCATTAATGCGACTCAAAATGGTCGTTTTTAGACTTGCATTTACACCATGTCTAGTGGAGTCTTGTACCATAGCCGTCGCTTCCCATTTCATTTTAGACTTTCCATGGTCTTGGGCATTTCTTTTGGGGTAAATGCTATTTTTCTTCTTATTATAAATTCCTCAAAGAATTGAACACTTTTGTCCATTCTATTATGGTTTTGCATGCAACAGTCAGTTTAGTCAATATTTTTTCACGTATAGATTTGTGCTGGCCGCAGTATCACCCGCAGTTATTGTTCCATGCTTGTTAGCAATGAAAGAAAAAGGTTATGGCGTCGACAAAGGAATTCCAACGATTGTAATCGCTGCTGCGAGTGTCGATGACATATTAGCCATTTCTCTGTTTGGACTAACTTTGGGATTCACATTTTCCAAAGGAACTAATGTAGTTGAGTCTGTATTTCAAGGCCCAATTGAAGTTTTACTTGGAATTGCATTTGGCATTTTCTGGGGTGGTTTTCTTGGCGTCTTCTTGGGGACTCCCAAATCTGTAAGCCTAGCAAATCACGTATAAACTTTGCTGTGACAAGATACGTAAGTTTAGCCTGTAAATTTTTATTTAAAAATTGATTTGGTCTCAGGGTGGTGGAACCTGCAAAGAAGACACCATCTTGCGAGTATTTTTTATTTTCTTTGGTGGAGCTATCAGTGTATTCGGATTCCAACATATAGACTACCCTGGCTCTGGTGCATTAGGATGTTTGGCTTCCACTTTTGTGGCTGCCATTTTTTGGAGGTCAAAAGGAATACTTGTAGATGATGTGAGTGCACATTGAACACCACAACACAATTTCCCTATCTCTACTATTGATTGGATTGAATTGAATGCTACGAAAATTTTACTAAAAATTATGAGCCTTTATTGTGAATTTTATATAGGATGAGTTGTGCTGGAGTTTTTCCGTACTATGGTTCTTTTTCCAGCCTCTTTTATTTGGATTGATTGGCACTGAAATAAATCTGGATAGTTTGGATCAAAAAGTTGTAGGACTTGGAATATTATGTTTAGTAATTGGTGTCTCTGTAAGCTCTTATTTCATTCGTTCTTTTATCACGCTTTTATTTCTGTCAGCTAATTGAATTATTCGTGTAATAAGTAGTCGGTGTGTTACAGATCCGAATCGGGACAACATTTCTTGTAGTGGGCAAAGCCGGTCTGAATATACGGGAGCGGATATTCATAGCGTT
>Ga0210040_10008484_pt1 | contig 12181 bp, 6 predicted proteins | sample CryGeyCG12114_NA_FD_185462 | JGI IMG/M metagenome (GOLD analysis project Ga0210040, IMG submission 185462) | Groundwater microbial communities from aquifer - Crystal Geyser CG19_WC_8/21/14_NA (SPAdes) (version 2) | ecosystem: Environmental > Aquatic > Deep subsurface > Groundwater | place: USA... | reverse complement strand
CGATCAAACTCGATGGCGCGGGCGATAGAAGATGATAGTGGCGCGCCGCAATCCGGGAGCCGCCGGCTGGCTCCGCATTCTATAGGCACCGTGACGACAGCAAGGGGGAACGCGCATGCAAGAGGTCAAGGACATCGTCGAGTTTGCGGATTTCGACCGCCTGGACATCCGGGTCGGCACGATCGTCGACGTCCAGCCGTTCCCCCGCGCGCGCAATCCCTCGTGGAAGGTGCAGGTCGATTTCGGGGCGATCGGCACCCGCTGGTCCAGCGCCCAGATCACCGCCTATCCGGCAGAAGAGCTGATAGGCAGCCAGATGTGCTGCGTCGTCAACTTCGCCCCGCGCAACATTGCCGGCTTTCAGTCCGAGGTGCTGATCCTTGGCCTGAAAGGCGTCGACGGAATGATCGTCCTGGTCTCGCCGCGCTCTTCGGTGCCGGACGGCAATCGGCTCTGCTGAGCGGATCACCGTTCAACTGCAGGGCCGTGGCTCGCGAGTGAGAATAGCGCATCCGTTGTTGGATCGCTGCCCTGGCCCAGCACCCTGCCGGCGACATATTCGCCGATCGCAGGCCCCATCTTGAACCCATGCCCGCTGCCCGCGCCGGCGATCCACAGATCGGCCCGATCGGGGTGGCGGTCCACGATGAAGTGGCTGTTGTCGCTATATTCGGTCTGGCAGGTACGCGTCGCCACGATCGGCTGACCTTTCAGCCCTGGCATGCGCCGCGCCACGTAATCCTCGACCTGGCTTTGCAGGAAGGAGGTGGGCATCCGGTCGCCGCTGTCGGGGTCCATCGGCGTGTCCCGCGGCGACATGGCGACCTTGATCCCGTAATCGACATCGCTGGCGGTGTAGGTACGCGTATCCGAGATGTTCGGCAGGTTCTCCCACCGATAGCGGTGATCGCCGATGGGTGAGCCGACGTAGAAGATTTCCCGGCGCGGCACGCGGATACGGTCCCCCAGCAATTGCGGGAACACCTTGGGCAGCCAGGGGCCGCAGGCGAACACGGTTGCGCCGGCCGACAGCGGTTCGCCATCCACGCTGACCTGCGTGCTGTCCCCCACCTGGGCATGGCCGATCCGCACCGTGCCGCCTTTGTGCATGAAGGTCTCGGCCACCGCGATCATGGATTCGCGCGCCTTCACCACGCCCCCGGTCGTCTCGTAGAAGACCTTGTCATACTCGGGGAAATCCACCTGCGGCCAGCGGTGGCGGATCTCGTCCGGGGTCAGCAACTCGTAGGGAATCGCCAAGCGGTCGAAGATCGCCTGCTGCTCGGCCAACTCGTCATCGCGGATCGTGCGCAGGCTGCCATTGTTGAAGAACAGGCGGCGGCCGAATTCTTCCTGTCGCGCTTCCCACAGCGCCTGCGCGCGCCGAGCCCAGACAGTGTAGATTTCTCGCGAGCCGTAGGACAGGCGCAGGAGCCGGCTCTCGTCGCCGGAGGAGGCCCGCGGGTTCCCGGGGCCGTAGGCGTCGACCAGCGTGACCCGGGCGCCAGCCTCGCGCAGCGAGAGCGCCGTCCACCCACCGAACGCACCGGCACCGATTACCGCCACATCGGGCAGGTTGCGGTTGATCGCCGGCGCGCCGGGACGCACCGCAACCTGCGCCAGGGCAGGGGCGGCGGCGCTGGCAGCAGCGGCGGCGATACCGCCGGCCAGCACCCGGCGGCGGGCGGGGTTTGCCAGTTCGCCCGCCGGTTGGGTGGCCTGCGTCATCGTCGTCCCCCTCAGATGGCGTTGTAGAAGCCGTAGGATCGGCGCTGCAATTCGCTGACCGCGCGATATGCCTGATCGAACGCCGTCTGCACGGTCGACACGCCGCCGGCATCGGTGTTGGCGATGGCGATGCGGCCCCATGGCGTGCGGGCTACATCCGTCGGCGCCAACTCGCCCGGGGCCAGCGGGGCGTCGAACAGGCTGTTCGTGCCGGTGGCGAATCCATGCGACCAGCGACCGACCGTGATGGCGACAATATCACGTGCCGGATCGAAGCTGGTACCGGACAGCGATCGAGCTGCGATGTCGCGGATCTCGCGCTCGAAGAACGAGAAGGGAGTGACCAGCAGCGCACGTCGCACCGCGCGATATTGCTCGTCATTGTCGGTGCCGATCGCCGGGGCAGCATCGCCGCAGAGGCGTTCCACCATGTTGCGGTTGGACAGGATGCCCGAATTGCCGCCCGTGCCGAAACTGCCCAGGATCGGCTGGTCAGGGGAACTGGCCGCCCGCATCGTGCCGAAATTGCGCGTGCCCGACAGACCCATGGAGCCATAGAAGCTCCACGGAGTGGTGATGCCGGAGATACGCGCCTCGGCAAACGGCTCCCAGTTGCGATACAGGACATTGATGGCCAGGTTGGCGCAGCGCACCGCCTTGTGCAGCGCCGTCTTCTGCACGTCGGGCAACTCGGGGCAGATCGACGGTATGACGTTGTTCATGCACGCCAGCACGACGGAGCCGGCCTTCACCTTCAAGGTACGACCGTCGTTGAGATAGCTGATTTCCACATCGCGCATGTCCGGTTCAAGCACCGATGGCGCGGTGCCGGTGTGACGGACATTGTAGACGATGCTGTTCTGGCGGATCCGCGTCGTGTTGGATGCGCGGTCCAGAACGGAATAGTCGAGCGGCTTGTCGCCGACCTCGATTACGTCGCCGGCCGGCAGGCTGTCAGGGATGAGCGAACGGATTATCAGGCGCGCGACATCGGCATTGCCGCCGGGCAGGCGGTAATCGTCGTCATGCGATTCCTCGTTCTCCGGCGAATGGGCCGGGCGTTCGATGCCCAAGCCTTCGAAGCCGGGGGCGAAGCGGAAGAAGGCGAACCAGGCGGTGGCGGTGTCCAGCGCCATGGCCCAGATGCCCTTCTGGAACACCAGCGATTCTTCCGCCATGCCGACCACGTTCAGCAGGTAATCGCGATACGACATGGCTTGCAGCGCCGCGATCTTCTCCGGCACTGTCTTGCCGGCCATGTAATCCTCCCGCCCGTTTACCAGCCGGTCCAGGTCGACCCGCATTCTGGCATTGAGCGGAGTCTGCTGCAGGAACTCGGGCGTGGGATTGCGCATGCTGCCGCGCACGACCTGGTCGGTGCCGAACACCTCCTTGGGGAACAGGGTCGCCGGCCCCATGTTGCGGCTGCGGAAGGCGGAGGCATCATCGGTGTCGCGCGGATCATTGCGCAACATGACGCTAAGATCCTCCAGGATGGAGCGTGACTCCGCCGACCAGGTGGACGGCTTCACGATGTAGGAAGATCCGCCCACGGCATAGAGGCGCTTGCCTTCATACTCGAATTCATGACGCTGTGCGTGGCCGCCGACGCCATCCAGATTGTCGAGGATCAGGATCTTTGCGTCGTTGCCCGCCTGCTTGCGGTAGTAATAGGCCGCGGCCAGGCCACTGAGGCCGCCGCCCACGACCACCAGGTCGTACATCTCGCCCGTATCCTCGCCTGCCGGCGGGGACTGCCCGGCCCAGGCGAGGGCGTGCATCGGCTCGAACGAACCGGGGTGAAAACCGCGCATCCCGGTGCGCAGCGGCGGGTAGGCAGCCGCCTGGGCGGGGGCATAGCTGCTGCCCGCCTGCGCCAGGGCTGCGCCGGGGAAGCCGCCCGCGAGCGCCGCAGCGCCTGCCGCGGCGCTGGCGCCATGTATGAAGTCGCGGCGCGAGATCTGCGCGCCCATGCCCAGTGCCCGATCGTCATTCGTCATGTGCTGTCACCCGTGTTCAATTGCGGCCCGGCTGGTGGCAGCCGGGCGAAGGGGCCGGTCCACAAGTGGCCGGCCCCATGATCGTCTTCGGCTTAGAACGTGTAGGCCATGCGGGCGAAATAATAGCCGCCCTGCCAGCTCACCGGACCGTCCGTGTAGGTGCGCCCGTTGGTATCATCGATCTGGTTCGTGGCCGGATAGTGATCGAACAGGTTACGCGCACCGATCGTCAGCTGGTAGTTGTCCCCCAGCGGCGCCGTCAACTCGACATCGACCACCGCCTGCGTGCTGAACTCCTGGATCGCATTGCCCGCCGCGGTCGTCTGGCGGGAATAGGGGCCGAACACATTGCCGCGAACCGTCGCCTGCACCGGCCCGAAATCGTGGTTCGCCGTGAAGTTGGCCCGCCACGCAGGGGCATTGTTGGCGAAGTTGTAGCGCGAGACGGCGTTGAAGTTGACGCCCGCAATATTCACCTGCTGGATCTTGTAGGAGTTGGCGTTGAAGGCCGCGGTCAGGGTGGTGGGCGTGTCGCCGAACCAGAATGCGCGGTAGGATGCGACCACGTCCACGCCCTGGGTCCGGCTGTCGAAGGCGTTCTGGAAGAAGTTGACCTGATCGATCGAGCTGGCCCCTTCGATTCCCGCTGCGATCATCGCTGCCTCGATCGCCGGAGTCACCAGGATCTGCGTGGTGGCGTAGATCTGGTCCTTCAGATCGATGCGATAGGCATCGATCGTCAGGCTGAACCCGTCCAGCGGCGTCAGGGTGATGCCGACCGAGTAGTTCTTGGACGTTTCCGGCTGCAGCGGCACGGCGCCCAGATACAAGGACACCGGGTTGGTGGCAGGGTACAGACCGCTGTTCAGCGGCACGCCGCCGACTGTGTTGATCTGGGTCTGCGTCATGTTGATCGTGCCGGCGCTGGGGGCCCGAAAGCCGGTGCCGAGCGAGCCGCGGATGGCGGCCCAGTCGGTCACGTAGTACCGGGCGGCAGCCTTCCAGACCAGCTTGTCGCCAAAGGTCTGGTAATAATCCTCGTACCTTGTGGCGAGATCGAGGAACAGCCCTTCCAGCAGATCGACAGTGACCTCACCATACAGCGAGTAGCTTTCGGTGGTGTAGAGGTTGGCGACGTCGGGCGACAGACCGGTGACACCGTTCGATCCGGGCTGCAGGATCTTGTAGACCGGGTCGCTGGCCAAGGCGCAGTTGATGCCCATGTCGGTCGGTGCGCCGGGTCGCAGCGTGCGTGAGCCGATGGTCGCCTCGTCCGTGCAGAAGTCGAAGGGATCGGCCACGGACCAGGTGCCGCCAGTGTAGGAGGCCGGCTCGCCCGCGCCGATCTCGAAGCCTTCACGGCGGAACTCGGCACCAAAGGCGAATTCCAGCGGACCGGCGAAGGCTTCTACCGGAATGGAATAGGTGAAGTCGGCGTTGAGGCCCAATTCGTCGGAGGTGTAGTCGCTCGCCCGGAAGTAGAGCGGCGAGTCCGGACCCATGGACGGATTGACCGAGTCCGTGATGGAGTAGGCGATATTGCTGTAGCCGTAGCGGGCGGCGAGATCGGCGGTGAATTCATGTCCGTTGCCGAACTCACGCTGCGTGCGCCAGCCGCCGGTGACGCTCCAATCGGTCACCTCGCCGGAGAAGAACGACTGGAGGCCCAGCGGGTACATGTCCTTGAACCGCCAGATCGAACCGTCGTCCAGCCGGATCGGGTTGTCCATCACCTGGTGCCCGCCGCCCGGCACGCGGTAGGTACCGAAGGCGTCGCCCTTGGACCAGGAGTAGTTGCCGAAGCCGTAGAGCTGGTCATTGTCGTTCAGATCGATGCCGGCATTGGCAACGGTGCGGATCGCCTGCGACTTGGGCTGGCCGACCTGCTCCAGCGGATCGTTCAGGTCGAGCCCGGCAGCGTCAACCGCCGAACGGAACGCCGCATCGGTATCATAGGCGGTGAACGGATCCCACGCGGTCGACGTGAAGGTGCGCGAACGCACCGTGTTGTTGTCGTCGCTGAATTCGGCCGAAAGGTTGAGGAAGCCGCTGTCGGTCAGCGGCAGGCCGATATTGCCGGCGACCTCGATGCTTTCGCCATCGCCTTCATAAAACTGGCCGGCCTGGACCGCCAGCGTGCCGCCTTCGGATGCATCCTTCAACGTGTAGTTGATGACGCCCGCGATGGCGTCGGAACCGTATTGCGCCGCGGCACCGTCGCGCAGGACCTCGATCGATTGCAGCGCAATGGCGGGGATGACCGCGGAATCCGCCGCCTGCGATCCGGCGCCACCGACGCTGACGCTGCCCGACTTGTGCCGCCGGCGCCCGTTCAGCAGCAGCAGGGTCTTGTCCGCGGACAGACCGCGCAGCGAAGGCGCGCGGACGAAAGTGTTGGCGGTGGTGTTGGCAGAGCGGGAGACGGAGTAGGACGGGATCAGCGTCTGGAGGATGTCCAGCGTGTCGGTCAGGCCGCCATTGCGCTCGATCGCCTCGGTGTTGAACACGTCCACCGGGACAGGGGAGTCGGTAACCGTGCGGGGCCGGCCGCGCAGGCCCGTCACGACGATGTCGCCGCCGGACGCTTCGTCCGATGCCGCGGCAGGTCCGTCTTCCACGCCCTGCGAGTCCTGCGCCCAGCCGGCGCTGCTGATCAGCGCCAGAGCAGATGTCGCCGTGATTGCCGCCAGCTTTACGAGTGTGGTCATGTTTAACCCCCCTTGGTCAGAGTTTTCGACCTCTCCAGTGCCCGGTCTTGTCCGGTCGATCTCTCCCTCAAGAGGTGTCGACGGGGCCAGGCTTCTTGACCCCCTGATCGTAGGTGTGGCGACCCTATGGTGTGTTGCTGTTTTCTGACAGGCGGGCAGAACATCCTGCCAATTAGGAAAGGTTAGGCGGCGCAATTACGCACAAGAGTAACATTTAGGCAGCCTGCCGGTTTTTGTGGCAGCGCCTAGAACACCGCTCTGGCTGCCATTACGCCAGTGCAACCTCTCTCGCCGCAACTTCCTTTCGCCGCCGGCTGTTGTGAAGGAAAAATGTTGCCTGCACCCGTCGCCCCCGGGTCAGCAGAATCTGCGTCGCGGGAGCAATCTGGTACGCGCGGGGCGATTGAAGACGGTGATCCGATGTCGGCTCCGCGATTGCGCGGTCTGCCGGCCCGCTAGCGGGACCGGCAGAAAGCACTTCTGCACTTTAGTCGATCATGTTCCACGGACGGTAGACGACGGTGGTTTCGCCGTAGCTGTAGGTGAGGGTCTGGCCGTCGGACGCCAGCTGATACACGGCGGTCAGATCCACCTCGCCGTGGCGCAGCACGGTCAGTTCCAGCCGCCCTTCGCCCGCAAGCCGCCAGCTGACGACGTTGTAAGGCACTGACCTGGCCGAGCTGTGATATTCGATTTCCTGGGTGCCATCGACCTGCGCGGCCCAATGACCGGAGCTGACCGCACCTTGTGCGTTGCGGGTTGCGAACGAAACCAGCACCTTGCCGTCTTCCGTATAGGCAAAGCTGCGCAGCAGCGCCTGCGGCTTGGCGCCCGGGAAGGTCGAGGCGTCGAGATCTGCCTTCCACATTCCGATCAGCCCCGCCGGCGCCTGTTCGCGGGCGTCGGTGACGACGTGACTGTCCTGGGCAGCCGAGGGCAGGGGAGCGGCAAGCAGGAGAGTGCCGACTGCGGCAAACAGCGCGGTGGTAAGCTTGGCCATGCTGGGTCCTTTCATGGGAGATCCGGGCAGGCGCAAGGCGGGGTCAACCGACGCAGCGTTGTACGTGCGGCGGCATCCCGGCTGCAAAAACAACCGTTGCACAATGGCTGGGCCCCGTCCTTGCCCCCGATCACTGTAGCCCAGGTGCCGCGACTAATGTGCCGATCTGACGATCGGGGGCGGCAGATTGGTGCAGCCAGGAGGAGGGTGACGCCATGTTTCGGCTGTACCAGCCGGCGCTCAGGTCCCCGGCGGGTTTCCTGATGGTGTGGCGGCGCGCTCGCGGCGGAGGGCTTCCATAGCGCGCTGGTCGGCCGCGGCGGCGCTATCGGCCGTGCGCATCTGCGCATCCATGCCCGTTGCGGTCGCACCAACCTTCTTCTGCGCCGCGGCGTAGCGCTCGTCGAAGCTGGGCTCCTGGTTGCAGGCGGCAAGGACCAGCAGCAGGCTGGCGCCCGCACAGGCGCGGTACCGCATCAGTAATTCCTGCGGTACCGCACGTTGACGTTGGTTGCGCCAGAGCCGCCGGCCTGGCTCAGGACGGACAGCGCCGGCGTCAGGCTCACCTCCAGCTGGGTGGCGGTGAAGCCGCGGGCATCGGTGATGAACTCGACATAGATGTCGTCGGTCAGATATTGCCCGGCCGCCAGTGCCGTTCCGCGTCCGGTCTCCTCGTCACTGCCCAGGATGCGCAGCCGGTCGATCCCGCTCGCCGCCCGCAGCGTGCCAAGCGGGTTCAGCCCGCCGCCCGACCCGCGCAGCGAGTTGAGCGAGGAGGCGAGCTGCACCGCCTGGATCGCCGACAGATTTCCGACCGAGCTGCCGAACAGGATGCGGCTGAGGATCTCGTCCTGCGGCAGGCCCGGTACGCTGGAGAAGGTGATTTGCGGGTCGTAGGCGCGGCCCCCCACGTTCACGTTGACGGTCACGTCCTCGATGTCCTCGGTCGCGGTGATCGCGATGGTGGGATCAATGGTGGTACCGCCGGTGAACTGCACCCGTCCCTCGCTCAATTCAAAGGAGCGGCCGGCGAAGCCCAGCGTTCCGCGGATCAGCTCGACCTCGCCCGACAGGCGCGGGGCGGCGCTGGTGCCGTTCAGCGCGAGGTTCGCGCTCCATTCGGATTCCAGACCCATGCCCGAGACGTAGAGCTGCTCCGGCGCCACAAGGTCGAGATCGAGATTGACCAACTCGAACAACCCGGCGGAAGGCTCGGCCGGCTCGTCGCCCGTGATACGTGGCGGCCCCACGGGCGGCTTGAAGCGCACGCCCGTCAACTGCGGCACCTCCGCCGCGCCCTGGCGGATGATCTGGTAGCGCGTTTCCGGCAGCTCGATACGGCCGGCCAGCAGCGCGTTCTGCCCGGCGGCCTTGGTCAGGCGGATCTCGCCCGAGGCCCGCGCCGCGATCATGTCGCTGTCGGCCAGTTCCGCATTGTCGAGCGTGGCGCGTAGATCCATCGGATAGCCGCTATCCGCCGCCAGGCTGACGAAGCCCGCCGCGCTGAGCGACCCGTCACCGGCATTGGCGGTCAGGGTCTGCACCTCGAAGCGGTCGCCGGTGAAGCGCCCATTGATCGCCAGATTGGTGAGCCGGGTGCCATAGGTCTGGTTCTCGTAAGTCAGGCTGTTGGACCGCACCACGCCCGCCAGCTGCGGGGCCGAGACACGGCCGGAAAAGTCGGCGGCGACGCCGATTCCGCCGGTCAGCGTCTGATCGCTCTGCCCCGCGAAGGAGAACAGCGTGTCGGCAGGCCCGTTGTAACGGATGCCACCGCTGAGCGGTGCCGCCAGCAGCCGTTCGGTCCAGGTGCCTGCGCCGGGCCCCAGCGGCCTCAGCGATGCGACCATCCGGCCGATCACCGTGTCGCTGCGCCGCAGCACCGCACGCGCCTCGCCCCCGTCGGCCAGCAGCCGGCCGACGAAGTTGATGTCCACCGGCTGGCTGATCGCCGCCGCGGTGGTGCGCGTGAAGTTGTCGATCGTCAGCCGGGCATCGGCCTGGGGGAAGGCGGTGCTGCTGGCCTGGGTATAGTCCAGGCTGCCGGTCGCGCTGCCCCCGATGCCGAACCCAGGCATGAAGGCGTTGACGATTGACATGTCCAAGGCATCCAGCCGGCTCTGCAGCTCGATCCCGTCGCCGTAGGAACCGGCCAGCCGGATGTTGCCCCGGCCGAAATCGATGCGGGTCGGCAGCAATTCGTAACCGCCATCGTCCTGCGGCACGATCCGCGCCGGGCTGGTGGTGCGGAAGTCGATCCCGCGCACGCGGCCCTGCAGGCTCGCGCGCCACAGATCGGGCGTCATCTCGGCATTGGCGGCGACCCGGAACGGCACGCCGCTGGTCCCTTCGGCCAGCACCCGCGCCTGTCCGCGGCCGTCGCGATAATTCACCTGTGCCCGCGCGGCGACGATATTGAGGGCCCCATATTGCGTCTGTGCCAGCTGCGCATCCGCCACCACATAGGGCTGGTCGTACAGGACCACGCGTGCATCCACGATGGCAGAGCCGATGGAGAGCTGCGCCGGACCGGGCAGCACGGTGTTGCGCGCCCGCAAGTTCACCAGCGCCTGCTGGTACTGCCCTTCGGCCGCGAGCCGCACGACGCCGCCCAGGCCGTTGCCGTTCGCGGTCAGCTGCCCGGCAAAGGGCCCCGCGGCGGTCTGCTGCACCCGGCCGGCAAAGTCGATGCCGCCCAGATTGGCGTTGTTGATCGTCACCGTCAGCGGCGCGGTGGTGGCCAGCACCACATCCGCCGTCAGCGGGCCGTAATCGGTGGCCGCGGTCGCCGCCAAGCGATAGCCGCCGCTCGCCCCGGTGATGCGCGCCTCGACATTGGCCAGCCCGATGCCGAAGTCCGGCCGCTCTGCCGTGATCACCGCATTCGGGTTGGCGATGGTCCCGGCAACCTGCACGCCGATCGCGCCATAGGCTTGCGTGGTGCCGTTCATGGCCAGGGTGATCCGACCGTCGGGCGAATAGGAGCCGCGCCCGCCCGTGATCCGGGCGGAGGGAGCATCCAGCCGCAGGTTGGAGAAGCGGATCACGCCGTCCGGGCCGTAAAGCACGTCGGTCGCCGCCACGGCATTGCCGCCCAGGAAGTTCAGCACGCTGTCATTGAGCAAGCGGGTGGACCGGGCGCGTACACGCCCCTGCATCGCAAACCCGCCGGTCGGCACGGTCTTCAGGTCGATATCGGTCTCGATATTGAAGATGCCGACGCTTTCCACGCGGTAATCGTCGATCCGGCCGTCGATAGCGCCGGTGTAGAGGCCGGTGGAGGTGTCCGCGACCACGATCAGCCCGGCATCGATCCGGTCGGACCTGAGGCGCAGATTGTCGGACAGGATGCGGGTGCCGTCGATCGCCAGGTCGCCGGCCAGGCGCACATTGCGCAGCGTGCCGCCGGCAACGGTGTCGAGCCCGACGATGCGGCTGACGGTTGCGTCCACCGGGATCAGGATCTGGTCGGCATCGACCCGCGCCGCACCGCTGGCAACCAGGTTTTCCAGCCCCATGTCGTTCATGAACAGGCGATTGGCATTCAACTGGTATTGCACTGCCGGCGTTGCGAAGGCGCCGTCCAGCACCAGTTGCGCGCGCACGCCCGCACCCGCCAGATTGGGCGCGATGGCGCTGGGCCGCAGCAGCACGAAGCCGAGCCGGAACTCGTCGAACGAATTGTCGGAAAGGTCGACATTGCCTTGCGTGTTCAGGCGAAAGGCATCGGAATTGACGTTGCCGGTCAGGGCGACCCGGCGATCGGCCAGCGCGCCGGTAAGGTCCACATTGAGGATCGGGCCGAGCAGCGCCGCAGTCGGCCCTTCGAACAGCCGCGCCACGCGGGTCGGCCCGCGCACGGTGAAGGTCCCGTCGCGCGCCAGCACCTGCAGGCGGGCAAATTCGCTGTTCGCCAGATTGGCGTTCAGCCGCCCGTCCCAACGCGCCCAGTCGCCGCGGCCGTCCACCTGCACGCGCAGCGGATCGGTCAACCCGGCCATGGCGGCGATCACGCCGCCGGCAGGGGCGTTCAGGTCCAGGCGGACATCCAGCCGGTTTTCCTCCGGCACAGCATCCAGCACCAGGTCCACCGTGTCGCCACCGGCGATCCCCTGGCCGGCGATCGTGCGCCCGTCGAACTCGACCTGCGCGCGGCCGTCGGCGATATGCACTTCGCCATCCATCCCGACCACGCGGCGCTCCCCGCTTACGGGCGCCTCGGCGATGAAGCGCTGCACGCGCAGCGTGTTCACGTCGATATCGTAGTCGGGCAGCAGCGGCTCGTCGCTGGGTGGCGTCTCGTTGAAGGCCGGCAGGCGCTGCAGCGTCACCAGCGGGCTGGTGAGCGAGCGGACATCGATATGGCTGCTGGCGAAAGCGAAGGGGCGCCAGTCGACCTGGATTTCCGGGCTGGTCACGAACACGCCCTGCGGATCGGCCACCGTCAGATCGCGGATCACCATCTGGCCGTAGATCGAGCCATCGATGCGGCCGATGCCGATCTTCATGCCGTTGGCGAATTCGAACGCCTCGATCTGGCGCACCAGGAAGCGCTTGCCCGGGCTGGTGTTGATCCCCAGCAGCAGCGCCGCAATCAGCAGCACCAGCACCAGCAGCGCGATACCGGCCCATTTGGCGATACGCAGCGCCGGGTTGCGGTGGTGCGGGGCGGCGACTGCCTCGCCTTCGTAGAGTCCGTCTGCCGGCGGCATGTCGTTGTCCTGCGCCATCAGAAGGCCTGCCCG
>Ga0210040_10008482_pt1 | contig 12184 bp, 6 predicted proteins | sample CryGeyCG12114_NA_FD_185462 | JGI IMG/M metagenome (GOLD analysis project Ga0210040, IMG submission 185462) | Groundwater microbial communities from aquifer - Crystal Geyser CG19_WC_8/21/14_NA (SPAdes) (version 2) | ecosystem: Environmental > Aquatic > Deep subsurface > Groundwater | place: USA... | reverse complement strand
GGCATCGTTTCGAACCCAGCAAGATAGTCACTTGCTCTCTTGACAAGACTATCAAAGTCTGGGACACAAACAACGAGGGCAATGTGCCCGAGAAAATCATTACAACCGACTTCCCCGTCTGGCGAGCGCGCCATACCCCATTCGGCTATGGCTTGATGGTTATGCCTCAGCGCGGCAACGGTGACCTTCATCTGTACGACCGACGGGTTGACGACAGCACCCATGAAGGTGGCCGTGCCCAGCCTGTACACATCTTTCCTGGTCACAAAGGACAAGTCAAGGAATTCTTGTGGCGAGCTTTCGGAACCGTCAAAGAGGGTATTGATCATCGAGACTTTCAGCTAGTCTCTTGGGGTACCGATCGTGACTTGCGTCTACATGCAGTGCCTGAGGAAGTTTTCACAAATATTGGGTACGAGAAAGGTGTCTCGAGACCTCAGCGCTTGCGGTTCACACGAAGAGGTGCGAAGTATAGAACCTTCCGTGATGAGCCAACAGACCAGGACGCCGCTCTTGCCGCTCCTCCTCGTGCTGATTCTTTCCCAACCAGCAACCAATTCTTACGCGCCAAAGGCAGGCCAAGCACAAACATGGGTATGAACAGGCCTTCTGTCGCCCAGTTCAAAGGATGGTTACAAGCAGGAAATAGTGGTCGTAGGACCGATATGCATGGCAAAGGCGCGGGTCGCCCCGATACAGATCCAATTTCGTGGATGAAGAATGTCAAAATAGCCTCATGGGACACAGACGCCCTGGCAGATGAACTCACGTCAGTCGGCGAGAAGTTCAAAAATGTCGATTTCGAGAGCATTGATGTGTCTCAAAGGAAAGCCACAATGTCACTAGAGAGTCCATGGGGCGAAACGGATTCTACCTCGGCGTATACGCGCGTCGACTTCAAATTTCCGAAAGCGTATCCGAGAGATGCGAGAGCCATCATTCAGGTACAACGAACCAATCTAATCACGGCAGAAACACAGAAGAAGCTCTCAGAGGACATACAGAAGATTGCAGAAGTGCACAAAATAAAAGGACGAGGTTGTGTTGAAGCAACAGTTCGATACTTGCTCAAGGAGCAAAGCCTTGATCAGATCATCACCTGGGTCATGAGGGACTGCCTTACAGACTCCAAGATTATTGAAGCAGCAGATACCCCACAGGACATGTCGGACGACTCGGACGATGATCAAACCGGTTCGGTACCAAAGGTCAATCACAACAACCCAAATATAAATGTACCCCTTGCTAAAGGCTGCGCAGCGGTGTGGGCTGAGAACGGCAAGCTTGTATGCTTCTTCCGACCCAAGAACAGGGAGCCAGCCTCTTTCCTCAGTACCCTCGGTACTGGGCAGCTCGATGAATCAGACTCTAGCAAGCTTTTCGGGGGCTTCGGCAAGTTTCAGGTGGACTCGTCAGCACGGAAAGCACGAGATATAAGTCAATCGTCCCCAGATGGGTCGGATTCGGAGGACAACGATCGTTCGTCTGTCTTCACATCAAGCACATCTTCTTCTGACTCTTCGGTTGGAATTGAAGAGAGGAACAGATTCGTGCCATGGCAAAGGACAACTCTTGATTCTTTGCAAAGGGGCAAATCAGCAGATGGTTCTCAAAAGTCTACCACACTTGATGGTACGAAAGCTGGCGATGTATACAAGCCGACAGTCATATCCATTCATGATCTTAGCGACATGCTACCAGCCAGTCAAGCAGCGGCTCAATCACACCAGCTCAAGGAGACTCTCGTAGATACCTGCGAGCACAATCGCACCATTGCTGAAAGATATTCTCTCAACACTGCTGCTATGGTATGGAGACTCCTGCAGTCGGTTTCAATCCCAGCACCCCCTCACAACGGCAAGGAGACACCCGGAGTCGAATCTGAAGTTCTCGCTCTGGTGGAGCGGGCAAAAACAGTTTTTGATGAGGGCCGAGATCCCAATCCTCGCGAGTCCGCACCGGGGAAGGGCCTCGACCACATGTGGCTGGAAGCTCTGCTGCGCACGGGCCGCTTAACTCATAGTATCTTGCAATATTTTGATCAAATCGCCGACATCCAGATGCTCGCAATGCTCGCTGCCATCTACCTTAGGTTGCAGCATGGCTCCTGGCATCAGTCAATGAAGCACAGTGTGTCGCATCCGTCACTGGTTGGCTCTACGCCCTCCGATGCCCACGACGTAGCGCAAGCCCTCCGGAATGTGCAAGATCGACGACTTGACCCTCGCAAAGGGGTCTACGAAAGCCATCGACGCACAAGCATAACTGGCGGAGGCGGTCATGGGGACGTGGAGATGAGTACCTCGATGCCTACCACAGCAATACCCACAGGGTTTTTGACCAACACACAGCCAGGCTCCGGCGCCCCTAGCGTGATTGCTCATGACCCGGGCGGGTTTGTTTCAGCCATCCATTCAACTGTGACCTCGTTGGCCGCTTCTCCGGAAAGTCACCGTTTGAGCAGGAAATGTGATTCTTTCGCAGTAGTGCCCTCACAGGCAAGATCGCGTGCTGCGTCACCGCCGGCACCTCGGCATAGTGCTCAACACCATAAGTCCTCAAAGTCGTTGAGAGCTTCGCCAGACGACAGCTTCTTCAACGACGCAAGATCCCGTCTGAAAACATCGTTGAGCTTAGTCAACGTACCAGGCTATGAAGGTGAAAGCAACAAGCAGCACCTTGGCCGCGACGGGCTCCGATCAACGTTCAGGAGTGGTGAAACAGAGACACCGATGCAGAAGCCGCGCAAGAAAAAGCTCAAAACGAGGTTTTATGTCCCTATTCCCGGTCCTCGTGTCCATGGCGGAGATAGACGCTCAATGCAACCCTCGGAAGAGGCTTTGCGACAATGCTTGCATTATTTGCAGCAGTACACTGGTCTGCTTGAAGTATGGCAGCTATGGACACAGAGGGCAGAGCTGAAAGAAATCAGTGCTCAAACATCGAATATGCTTGGTAAGCTCACTAATGACAGAACCTCTAAGCATGCAAGAGTCGCGCCGCGAATGGGACTAGAAATGCGGCGCTGCTGTCCGAGATGTGGTGACCACCTTGCCCCAATCGAAAAGAATGGGGTCGCCGTTGGGTGGCACTGCGTGTCCCAAAACTGCCACAAGCAGAACGGCAAGGTTTCGAAGAAGCAAAATTGTTCAGTCTGCGAGAAAGTGATTACCGGCCTCTCGGTACCTTGCCTACAATGTCGCCACTTGACGTGCTATGACTGTGCGCAGGGTTGGTTTGGGCAGGTTGTACTTGAAGATCGAAAGCACAGCAATAGCACAACGCTGTCGAACGAACAACCAGCAACTGGAGAGGTCCTTGGTTGTCCCACAGGATGTGGGTGTTCATGCTCAAGGCTGGGCGAGATCACTGTGCCATATCCTGACACTACCTCCACCGAACTTGAACAGGACCTTGCTCTTGTAACACCGCGAAGTGAAGGGTATGACGACAGCTCCAAGGGTACAGCAGTCTTCCAAGAGCACCGCAGTCAAAGAGGCCATTCAGTCGGTATGGTTTTCGGCGCTCCCGATAGTGCTTTTAATGCACTACTAGCACTCCAAAGTCAGCCGAGGCATCGATCAATATCCTCCACGGACAGAGCGTTCACTGGGGTTGCGCCAGCGAGTACACGTATGATGCTTGCACCGATCGGCCGTCGCACAAAGTCTCGAGACAACAGTATCAGCAGGGTCGACGAGTTGCTGCCGTGGGCGAACGACCAGAATGCAACGCTAGGCAAAGGACTTGGCGGCGGTCTTAGTAGAGGCTTAAGCAACAAAGGAAGCGATTCTACCATCAAGAATACGGCAAGAGAGCAGTGAAAGCTCGAGCCCAGCGTCATTCATCAATGCCTGGCTAACTTGACCTTTCCACTCACAACGAACTTTGGTTTCGTACCGGGACTCAAAGCACACTTGTGCGTTGCATAATTTGTGCATATCGTGTACAAGTGTGCCGTGTTCAAGCTAGGGATCGGAACGAAATTCACGGCATGTAACGGCGCTGCGCACACTGCAGATCATGCAAGCTTTGCTCCATAAAAATGTCAAAATCAATGCTTTCAATTGTTCGGCGTGGAGTTCTTGTCACTTCCCCGCTAACCCTGTTTTCTGGATGCCTGTATCTGTGGGCCATTGACGCTTGCATCGCTCGTCGCGGGGGCACATCAACGGTACGGACCCCACACAATTTCCTGCCCACCAGGGGCTTCAAGGGTCGTCGTCACAGCCCATTGGTGGTTGTCATGCGCTTCATCCATGTCGTGTAGCACTTCGCGCGTGGAATCGACGGAAGTGATGCGACGTTCCTGATATGCCATGGACGTTGCGGGTTGAAGATGAGGCCATCAGTGATGTTGCTAGCCGTCACTCTTTCGCTTACCGCCATCGTTGAGCCAAAACACCTGGCATTAAGCGTTATATTTATATACAGTGCTTGCCACTCTTGAGACCTCGTAACCTGTCTTTAGACCATTATTTGGTACAGCAAGACCTTGAGGCGCGGACGATATCATACTGTACCCGGCTTGCCCAATTAGGCAACCAAGAAGCTTCAATCAAAGGCAGCGCTTCAATCATGGACGTCTCCACCCCATCACCTTCGGATGGACAACATATAATCAACGGCAGCATCAGCATCAGTGATCAAGCCATGGGCAACAGCTCTCGAGAAATTAACGGAACTTCCGACACGAACGCAAACCGGAACACGGACGGGTACGTAGATCAGGAAGCATATGCTCAGCAGGTTCAAGGTAGATACCAGGCTGAGCGCAACAAGCGCCTTCGACCAGAGTTCGATGAGCAATTCGTCAAGCTCCACACCTCAGCAAAGTATAAGCACTTCACCCGCGATCCCTGGCTTCCAGCAGACGGTACTGTTTCAGGCATCCAGCTAATGGAGAACGAGTCCCCTCACTTTAAGTTTGTGATCAAAGGCGCTGGTCTTGGTGGTCTGCTGTACGGTGCGCGGTTAGTCGAACAAGGCTATAGGGCGGAAGATTTTGCTTTCATTGACTATGCTGGTGGGTTTGGCGGCACTTGGTATTGGAACAGATATCCTGGTCTCATGTGCGACGTCAGCTCGCAGATTTACCTTCCTCTGCTCGAAGAAACAGGATACATGCCCAAGTACAAATACTCCTCTGGTCAAGAAATCCGTGAGCATGCTGAGCGTATCGTGGCAAAGTACGGCTTTGGGCAGAGGGGTATCTTCCGAGCAAATGTAAATGCTTTCTGCTGGAACGAGGTTAGCAACGTTTGGGAAGGCAGTGTGTCACAGGAGCAAGGCCCGAAACAAGGTGATGATGCAGACAAAATTCTGGCGAAGGTAACTGGAGACTTCGTGATCTCAATGTCAGGTGTCCTCAATTACCCAAAACTACCTCGACTACAAGGTATGGACGACTTTCAAGGCCACCAATTTCATACGTCAAGATGGGACTATGACTACACTGGTGGATCGCAAGATCATCCAGACATGGTCAAACTGAAAGACCAAGTTGTTGGGCTTGTCGGCACCGGCCCAACGAACGTTCAAGTCTTCCCACAATTAGCTAAATGGGCGAAACAAGTCTATCTCTTTCAGCGCACGCCTTCTTCAGTTGACGTTCGAGGCCAACAACCCGTCGATCCTGACGAGTGGAAGAATAGCTCCTCAAAGCCAGGCTGGTGGCTTCGGCGCAACGAGAACTTCGCCGCCTTCCTCTCAGACGACCCCGACAAGCCAGAGATCAACGAGGTCAATGATGGATGGACCTGTATGCCTTCTTTCAAAGGTCTAGTTGGTGGGCCAAACAACATCGATCCAACCAAACCAGACACGATTGTCGAGTATGTCACTTCTCTCCACGCTCTCGACTTTGCTCGGCAAGAACAGGTTCGGTCACGCATTGATTCAATCGTCAAAGAATCTGATACTGCTCAACGACTGAAAGCATGGTACCCCGGTTTCTGCAAGCGCCCGTGCTTTCACGATGATTACCTTCCTACTTTCAATAGACCAAACGTCCAGCTTATTGATACAGAAGGCCGAGGTATCGACAGCATGACGCGCAACGGTGTAGTGGTCGCTGACAAGGAATACCCGATCGACGTACTCATCTGGGGGACCGGCTTCGTCCCTACGCATGGCTCCCCCGAAGACAAAGGCACAATGACTGTCCGTGGTCGAAACGGCAGAACGATAGATCAGAAATGGGCAGATGGTGTTGCTTCGCTTCATGGTGTGGTCACAAGGGACTTTCCCAACTTCTTCTTTCCATTCAATCAGTGTGGTGTTACTGCTAACGCCATACATTCATATCAGGTGACGGCGGAGCATACAGTATATTTGATATCCGAAGCGGAGAAAAGGCATCCTGGGAAGAAAGTACTTGTAGAACCAACTCACGAAGCGGAGGAAGCATGGGCCATGCGTATCATGGGAAATGCTGCTGCGTTCGGAGGCCAAGTGGGCTGCACACCTTCTTACTTCAATGCCGAGGGGAGGACGGACAAGATCCGGGAAGCACCACCCGAGGTACAGATGAAAGCTGCAAGGGCTAGTCCTTGGGGTCAAGGTATTCTTGACTACCAACGCATCATAAGAGACTGGAGAGAAAACGGCAACTTCGAAGGTGTGGATGTCACAGTGTTGTGATTGATGCTCGGGTCAATCGGAAATGCTTCTGGGGATGGTCTCTTACACAGCAGGGACCACATCGTGAAGCACACTGTTCCCGTTGTACTCGTCGCCAGCCACAGCTGCGACCCGACCTTCATCGGCATCCTTTGGCGCCTCTTCCCGATGATACTTTCCAACCCTCTTTTAACACGGTTCAGGTGAGGGCTGTCGCCCAGGACACGTGGCGCCGCGTCTTTGAGTCCCTGGACGCTTGTTAAGCCAGCCCACGATGTGATCTTGAGCACTTTGTCTCCACGATATGTCGCTGCATCAACGAGGCTTGCGACGGCCCGTTGTGGCATGGCAGGACCTGAGCTTTGGTCGTGGGCTGCAAAGTTGGACTAGAATGGCCTGTAGATACTGTTTGCTGATGGAGCATGAGAGGTTTGCCTTCACGGTTGTCCATTTCGCGAGGCCTTCGTGGTCTCAGGCCGCTTCGCTGTAAACCAACGAAGCCAAGATATGCTTATGCGATCAACTCATGGCTGGACAGCTGCTTTCGCGACATAGAGGTCGACAACACAACACACACACACCTGAAGCACTCTTGCTTGCAATACTGAGATCTCGCAAAGCCAACATAGACTCCCACGATCATGCAGACGCCGATCTTCACTCGCCTCGCCACTGAGCTCGGCACGGCAGTGTCAGAAGCGGAAATGTGTCTCCGTAAAAGTGGGTCTTCCCCGTGAGATCTCCGTATCTGGCAATAGACTAGCAGGCATGACGTTCACCATCGACATAGCACATGAGCCGTTAGCCACTCTTGATGATGCTTTATCAACGGGTCCCTTGCTGAGCAAGGAAGGATGTTCATCGCTTATGTATCCTTTGCCTACTCCTATAAGCAGCCAAGAGACAAAACTCGTCTATAACAATCTTACCAGCTGTGATCCCACAATCGAATTCTACAACACCACCTAAGATTCCACAACTCAAACCTGGTGTCACAGCAGCATCCCAATTCAATTCAATCAAAATGAGATTCTCATCCGCCCTCCTCCTCCTCGCCCCAGCAGCAACCCTAGCCCAAAACAGCCTCCTCTCAGCCTCAGTCGGCACAGGCGTCGCCCAGTCCGGCCTCTCCTCGCTCAGCGCCCTCGCCACCTCTCTCAACGCCGCATCCGACGAAGCAAGCAGCATCACCTCCGCCGCCGGCGCATCCGCCAGCTCGATCCTCTCCGACGCAAGCACGATTCTCAGCGGCACGAACAGTATCACGGGGAGTGCGAGGGCCAGCAGTGCGTTGGAGTCGGGGTCGAGTAGTGCGAGTGCGGTGCAGAGTGGTGCGTCTAGTGCAGGGAGTGCGGCGAACAGTGCCAGTGGTGGGACGAGTACGGCGGGGAGTGGGGCTGCGGGACGGCCGATGGCTACGGCGGGGGCTGTGGTTGGGGCCGCTGCTATTGGGTTTGCGGTGTTGTTGTGAAGCGGGAGTTTTGACGAACGATTTGATATGTTGGTGTGACGCACGAGATCGGATACCCGTGTCTATAGCACAACGCAAATTTCTTGATGGCTGTATTGCTACAGTTGGATTCGCGCTTTCCGTCCTTGCCCGTGCCTGAATGCGCATGTCCGTGATCCCGCGTCCACAGCGCGTCTCCTAACTTCGTGCCTTTACCTGGCAAATACAGTTTCGCTGGCCTACTTCAATACCACGCTCCAAGCTTTGCCATGCCTTTGCTAGACCTCGCCCTACGAAGGTTGGGACGACCATGTACCGCCGCTTCAATGCCAGACCATCCCCAATCGCTGGAAGAAAGAGAATAGAGAACCCTTAGGAACGTAGCCCGCATAGCGCGCCTGCCACAGAGCTGCGAACGAACCTTGCACCTTGTTAGCTCTGTTCGTCAAAACGTGAGCCCTGGCCCAGAATGGACTTACCTTCCACCGGACCGAGCTCGGCGAAGCCAAGAATCTCCAGAACCCAAGGCGCCATCAGCACGAGGATGCCAAGTGCGATGAGGGTGCAGTAGGCTGGATGCTCCTTAGCGAACCCGACTGCTTCTGCGCTGGCTTTCTCAAATGCCTCCTTGACGGCTTTGCCGAGAGCAGCACCTTTCTCAAGTGCTTTCTCCAATTTCTGCAGGATGTAGTGAGCGATACGGTCGTGATAGCTGCATGTGCTGAATGTGTCCTTCAGTGCTTTCTGGAGCGCTGGGTCTTGGGGGTTGGCGCTATCGGCCTGAAGCAGGATGGCGACAAATCTGGAGGCTGACGCTTCGAGCTCAGCGTCGTGGCGTTCTTCGTCCGTGTATTTTGGCTCCATCGCGGGCTTTTCGACAACGATGCTTTTGCTAGGCTTGCGCTTGATGCCTAGGCAAGATACGAATGGGGTGAAGATGTTGAACGACATGGTTAATTTGTTCTGCGGAGATGGGATACTGGGAAAGGGATGGTTTGACTGGAGGATGCTGCGACTTAAGTACAAAGGAGAGAAGAGACGCCAAAGAAACATGTGAAACTGTTCATTATAGTGAAGAGTGACTGTTGGTGGCCATGTTGCTTTGAATGGCCGTCAGTCGACCTACACTGCCACATCTCGTCCGCTTTGATCAAGTTGTCGTATCTGCCTTGCATGGGTTTAAGGCAAATGACAAGTTTCTCAGCCTGCAACCATGAAGCCCCATGGTTGAGTCGTGGGTCACACTGCACAGTCTGCAAAGCGCAACTACCATTATGGTATCGAGCTCATCAAGGAAGACACAACTGGTGAGTTGACCAGCCAGAACGTGGAGATGGTGAAGAGCGCGTGGTCGGGTTAGCGGTTGGAGCTTACCATGCAGCCGCGTCACCTCGATTGAGACTAGCGCACTTTTTGTCTAAATTCTGCCGGAGCTAACTACGGCCTCCTTCACCCTTTGATATGGGCATTTAGAGCCCACGTAGCAGTCATTATGACTCGGAAAAAAGAGTGACGTGTATAAGAGGCCGTTACTACAGGTGTTCTCGTTTGCTCTGTTAAACACTGCTAGGTGCGCAGCTCACAGTTTATTAGTCATCATCTCCTTTCAACCTAGCTCCTCATAGCATTAGTAGCAGCCTTGCTAGAAGCGTTCACTTTTGCGTAATCAGGACTTAAAGTAAGGTGTATTGGAATTTGTAGACCCACACGAAATTGTGTAGTCGTAGGAACGCGATTTGGAAAGATAAGCTGCGACTGCGTACCTAATGTAGCTGCACAATTCACGGCGCTGTATTAGACAATCTAAGTGCTAGTGATTTAGACCCATAATATTTCATCGCAGCACTTCACGCAATATCAGCCTTCTCCAAGTGCTCCTTCGTATTTCCCTCCTCGGCCGTCTTCCCCTCCCACTCCCTCTTGATTCTCTCAACCTTGCTCTCCAATATCTTGTCTGTATTGATATCGTTCGCCCTCATCCACTTCGGATCGATATTATCCACACTGAGATATGGGGAAACATCACTCTGCTCAATGAGGTCCCTCACAAATCCCATGCCCATGAAAGCCCACGGGTTCTGCTTCGCCGGTCCAAGATGTGTAATCTCGAAATCCTCGTACCGCGGTGTCTTGATCGCTTCGATGTAATGTAGGGAGGAACCAGGCCAGACAGCGTTCACGCGACCCGTCTCGTTGTTCTTGTACCAGGAGCGGCAGTCATCCGTCCAGACTGTGTGGCGGACCCATTCTTGGACGTGGGCATTGAAGGAGTCGGTTATCGATTGCTTGGGTGCGATACTGCAGATGTATTCTGATTGAATCTTTTTGATGAATTGGAGGGCGTATTGGGAGACGTAGGCTAGAGGACCCATGACCTAGACATGGTTAGCGTATGATGGTAGCACTAGCATGTCGCTGTCGCTTACCGATCCGTTCTCTACAGGCCAGGTTGCGCTAATGAAGGCGACGAGGTTTGGGAACTCTGGGATAGCTAGACCGAGGTACGACTCAGGACACAGCTTCCACTTGTCTGCCAACTCTGTGCCATTTTGCCCAACAATGGGGAACCGTGGTCGATAGCTGACGTCGAAGCCAGTGGCACAGACAATCGTGTCGCATTCACGCTCGACCCCGTCGGCACCGACGACTCCCTTTTCTGTAATTCTTTCAACGGCCGTAAAGTGGACATCCACATTGTCCTTCTGGATGGCTTCCATATATGGGTCGCCAGGCGTGATCCTCCTGCACCCGAATCCGAATTTCGGAGTGAATCCCTTGAGCAACCTCTCGTCCTTGATGTGTTCCGCCATTCGTTCCTTGAGCGCCTTCTGACCTTCCGCTTGTCCGGTTGAGTTCTTGTAGAACCCACCCCATAAGCCGTTTACCTGATCTTCTATGCTCTTGGCGTGCTCGACCAATTTGGTTGGGTCGTCGTGAAACTCCTTCTTCTCCTCATCTGTGTACTCATGGTTCTGTCCAAAATTGTTCGCGATCTGAACGAACCAGACACCTGTCCGGACGAAGACATCCATGTGTTTGACGTGAGGCTGCATCGTCGGCACAGTCTGTATTGAGGACGCCCCCGACCCAATAACAGCCACACGATCACCTTTCCACTGTTCGGCTTGATAGTTAGGGTCCCAGCGTGCAGTGTGAAGAATGCGGCCTTTGAACTTTTCGATGCCTTCGATAGCGGGCCACTTGAAGTTGTTGAGGATACCGGTGCCGTGCAACAAAACGTGGCAGCGGTCGTCGAAGAGTCGGGTCATACCGTCAGTTTTGGTTTCCTTGATCTTCACGAGCCATTCGCCGGTGTCCTGTTGCCAATAGCAGCCAATAATTTCGTGATTGAAGTGCATGTACTTCCGCAGATCAAACACTTCGCAGACCTTGTTCAGATACTTCCAGATGTCGGGGCTGTAGCTAAAGAATCTTGGCCAGTCAGGGTTCAGCGCGAATGGCAGCGTGTATGCATGGGACGGAATGTCACAGGCACATCCTAAAAATCTGTCAGACCCATGAATCTTATAATAGCATAGAAAGGTGAAAGATACCTGGATATCTGTTCTCGAGCCAAGTACCACCGATATCTGCGTTCTTCTCGTAGACCACATGCTCCACATTCTCGAGCTCTTTTTGAATGTAGTAGGAGTTCATGATGCCGCTAACACCTGCGCCAATGCTGAGCACGCGAACTTTGCGTACTGTGGGCGCGTGCATGATGATATCTGGAATTTCATATTTGGGATCACGAGGAACACCATTGTTGGCATAGCCATCAGTTTGGAAGTTTGCGAGGGCATTTATGTCGGGTGCCATGGTTGATAAGATGACTTGTAGGCAACGAAAAGTAAAGGAGTGTAGCAGGTGAAAGTTTGGGTGAAAGCGGCAACGAAACACACAATTTGAAAGTGAGAATCAACGAAATCAGCAAGGACGATGTGACAAGGTGACTATAAGGCGCTCTGGACAGATTGTACGTTGACTCGGACCGGTCGACTCGAAGCACATACCATGATCCCAGCTGTATTTGAGGTGCTGCCGTAGTAGAGCGGATGAATTCGAGCCAAGCATAAACAAGAAAGAGGGGACCGAGGCTGCCATGGGACGCCT
>Ga0210040_10008481_pt1 | contig 12185 bp, 10 predicted proteins | sample CryGeyCG12114_NA_FD_185462 | JGI IMG/M metagenome (GOLD analysis project Ga0210040, IMG submission 185462) | Groundwater microbial communities from aquifer - Crystal Geyser CG19_WC_8/21/14_NA (SPAdes) (version 2) | ecosystem: Environmental > Aquatic > Deep subsurface > Groundwater | place: USA... | reverse complement strand
CGGCGATCATACGGCCGAGCCGCCGCAGCAGCGGACGGCGCTGATCGGCTGGGTGGCGATGATCGGCACCGGGCTGGTGGTGCTGACGGTGGCCAGCTTCCTGACCGACCGCGCGATGGCTCGGACCGCCAGCAACCCGGCGCTGGAGATCGAGATCACCGGCCACCAATGGTGGTGGGACGTGAAGTATACCGGCGCCGATCCGTCGCAATCGCTCCAGACCGCCAACGAGCTCCACCTGCCGGTCGGCGTGCCGGCGCACATCACGCTCAAGTCCGCGGACGTGATCCACAGCTTCTGGGTGCCGAACCTGGCCGGCAAGCAGGACCTGATCCCGGGGCGGCAGACCGACATTTCGATCAAGCCGACGCGGACCGGCTTGTTCCGCAGTCAGTGCGCGGAGTTCTGCGGCGTGCAGCATACGCACATGGCGCTTGACGTGACCGTGGAGAACCGGGCCGACTTCCTGCGCTGGTATCGGGCCGGGCTGCAGCCGGCGAGGGCGCCGACCGCACCGCTCGCCAAGGCCGGCTATGCCTATGTCATGACGCGCCAGTGCGCTATGTGCCACAACATCACCGGCACCGAGGCAGGCGCGCACGTCGGCCCGGACCTGACGCACCTCGCCAGCCGACGCAGCATTGCCGCGGGCACCCTGCCGATGAACCGCGGCAACCTCTATGGCTGGGTTGCCGACCCGCAGGCCAACAAGCCCGGATCCAAGATGCCGACGTTGGGGCTGGAGCCCAATCAGCTGCACGCCATTGTCGCATACCTGGAGACGCTGAAGTGAGCGCGGCCGAGCTGGCTCGCGACGGGCCGGCCCTGCACGGGCCGGAGCTGGCGGCGCGGCTGGAACGGACCTGGAGCCGCGACCCCGGCCTGCTCGGCTGGCTGGCGACGGTCGATCACAAGGAGATCGGCCGCCGCTATCTCGTGACGGCGTTCGTCTTTCTCGCGCTCGCCGGAGTGCTGGCGTTGGCCATGCGGGTGCAGCTCGCCCGGCCCGACCAGAACATCATTGGGGCGGCGCGCTACAACGAGATCTTCACCATGCACGGGACCACGATGATGTTCCTGTTCGCCGTGCCGGTGATGGACGCGGTGGCGATCTACCTCATTCCGCTGATGCTCGGTAGCCGCGCGACCAGCTTCGCGCGGCTGAACGCCTTCAGTTACTATGTCTACCTCGCCGGCGGCCTGCTGCTGTGGATCGCCTTCGTCCTGAACGTCGGGCCGGACGTCGGCTGGTTCGCTTATGTGCCGCTGTCCGGTCCCGAATATGGCGTCGGCAAGCGCGCGGACATCTGGGCCCAGATGGTGACCTTTACGGAGGTCGCGGCGCTGTCGGTTGCGGTCGTGCTGACCGCCACCATCCTGAAGCAGCGCGCGCCGGGCATGAGCCTGGACCGGATGCCGCTGTTCGCCTGGGCAATCCTGGTCACCTCGCTGATGGTGATCTTCTCCATGCCGTCGGTGGCCCTGGCGAGCGGCATGCTGCTCAGTGACCGACTGGTCGGGACCCAGTTCTACAATCCGACGGAGAATGGCGACGCGCTGCTGTGGCAGCATCTGTTCTGGTTCTTCGGCCATCCGGAAGTGTACATCATCTTCCTGCCGGCGGTCGGCTTCGTCAGCGAGATCACCGCCACCTTCTGCCGCCGGCCGGTGTTCGCTTATCCGGTGATGGTGATGGCGGTGGTCTCGATCGGCCTGCTCGCGTTCGGCCTGTGGGTCCACCACATGTTCGCCACTGGCCTGCCCCGGGTCGGCTACAGCTTCTACACCGCGGCGAGCATGGCGGTGGCGATCCCGACCGGCATCCAGATCTTCTGCTGGATCACCACTATCTGGCTCGGCCGACCGCGGTTCGCCGTGCCGTTCCTCTATGTGCTCGCATTCATCGTGACGTTCGTGATCGGCGGGCTGACTGGGGTGATGGTGGCGTCGGTGCCGCTCGACCTTCAGCTGCACGACAGCTACTTTATCGTCGCCCACTTCCACTACGTGCTGATCGGCGGCGCGGTGTTCCCGCTCCTGGGCGCGATCACCTACTGGTATCCCAAGGTGACCGGACGCCTGATGTCCGAACGGCTGGGCAAGGTCAGCTTCTGGCTGCTGTTCGGGAGCTTCCAGCTGACCTTCTTCCCGATGCACCTTAGCGGTATGCTCGGGATGCCTCGGCGAGTGTATACCTACCCGGCCGGGCTGGGGCTGGAGCTGCCGAACCTGCTGTCCAGCATCGGCGCCTTCCTGGTGGCGCTCGCCTTTGTTCTGTTCATCGCCAACGTCGTCCTGTCGCTCCGGCGCGGGGCCATCGCGGGTCCAAATCCGTGGGATGCGGGCGGCCTCGAGTGGGCGACCAGCTCGCCGCCGCCGTCGTACAACTTCGCGCACGTGCCCTCCGTCGGCAGCGCCATGCCGCTGTGGGACGGCGCGCTCCAGTGGATGAGCGGCTTGCGCGTGGACGAGAAGGAGATGCTGCTGACCACGGTCGTGTCGGCCCGCCCGGTCCTTCGCGAACCAGTGCCGGAGCCCAGCATCTGGCCCTTCATCTCCGCGCTGGCGCTGACCGTCATGTTCGTCAGCTCCATCTTCTCCCCTTGGGCGGTGCTGTTTGGCCTGCTTCCGCTCGGCATCGCCCTGATCGCGTGGTTCTGGCCCAAGCAGCTTGAACCCACCGCCGAACCGGTGATCGAATGAGCGACGCTCCCACCTTCGAACGCGATCTCGCCGACGTGCCCACGAGTGCCTTCGGCGCCCGCAGCCTGACGTGGTGGGGTGTGATCGCGTTCATGGCCATCGAGGCGACCGGCTTCGCGTTGGCCATCGCTGCCTATTTCTTCCTGATGGCGCATGAGCACAGCTGGCCGCCCGAGCCGTGGCTGCCGCCCGACCTGCTCGCAGGATCGCTGTTCACGGCCGTGATCCTGCTGAGCGAAGTCCCGAACACGCTGGCGAAACGTGCGGCGGAGAAGCATGACCTTCCTGCCGTCCGCCAGCTGCTGATCCTGATGGCAGTGATCGGCGCCGTGCTGCTCGTGCTGCGAGGGTTCGAGTTCAACAGTCTCAACGTGCGCTGGACCGACAATGCATATGGCTCGGTCATGTGGCTGCTGCTGTTTTTGCACACTACCCACATCGCGACCGATTGGGCCGATACGCTGGTGCTCGCCGCGCTGATGCATACGCGCGAGGGAGAGGAGGATCGCCGCTTCACCGATACGAGCGAGAACAGCCTCTACTGGCGTTTCGTGTGGCTGACTTGGCTGCCCATTTACTTGTTGCTCTACTGGGTGCCGAGGTGGGTGCCATGAGGATGGCGACGCGAGCGCGGCTGTACGCCTGGCCGTGGGCGGGGTTCCTGCTGGGCGGGTTCGGCTTCGTCCTGTCGCACCAGATCGGGTCCACCGGCAATTACGATGCCTGCAGCCTGCATGGTTGGCCGGATGTCCTTCTCGCCGGAATGCTGTGCCTGGCGCTGACCGGAACCGGTGCGTTCCTCTCTTGGCAGTTGTGGCGGCGGGGCGAGCACCACGAAACGGCGACGCGCCGGTTCATCGCCCTGGTGTCCACGCTGGCGGCCGGGCTGTTCGCCTTTGCGATCGTGCCGCCGATGATTGCGTCGCTGCTGATCCCGCGGTGCTTCGGGTGAAGCGCGCGGCGCTCCTGCTGCTGCTGGTTTCAGCGCCTGCCCTGGCCCACGGCGGTCACGAGCACGCCCAGACGCCGGAGTGGACGTTCGATCCGCTGCTCGTCGCGCCCTTGCTGATCGCCTTGTGCCTTTACCTCACCGGAGCGCGGCGGCTGTGGCTGCGTTCGCAGCTGTCGCATCCGGCCCAGCGGCGGACGAGCCGGCTGTTCCTGCTCGGTCTTGCCGTCCTCGCGCTGGCCCTGCTGTCGCCGCTGCACGAGGGAGGGGAGCGGAGCTTCGCCCTGCACATGATCGAGCACGAACTCATCATGCTGGTCGCGACTGCGCTGCTCGCCGCGTCCGGTGCAGGCGGAGCGCTGGCCTGGGGCCTGCCCAGATCATGGCGCTCGCTGCCGGTCGGCGCTCCGGCGCGGCTGTGGCGAGCGGTGACGGAGCCGGTCACCGCAACCGTGCTGCAAGCGGCGGCGCTGGTCGCCTGGCACCTGCCCGTGCTGTTCGATCTCGCACTTCGCCAGCCGGCCGTGCACATCCTGCAGCATGCGAGTTTGTTCGCCACTTCCCTGATCTTCTGGTGGGCGATGCTGCATGCCCGCGGTGACCGGAGCCGCTACGGCGTGTCGGCCCTGTGCCTGTTCGTGACCTCGCTGGTGGGCGGGGCTCTGGGAGCCTTGATGGCGGTATCGAGCAGCCCGTGGTATGCGCCCTACGCCGCCATGCCGCTGACCGGGATTGGCCTGGAGCCGGCCGCCGACCAGCAGCTGGCCGGGCTGATCATGTGGATCCCCGGTGGGCTGGTGCACGCCGGGGCTGCCCTTGTCTTTCTTCATCGCTGGCTGAAGGCCGCGGAGACCAGTCATGCCACTGTCCCGCAACAATAGGCGACTTGCCGTCGCCGCCGCCGTGCTCGTGCCGGTGGCAGCAGCCGGGGCGGTGACGGCCGACTATATGGACGAAAGTCGCGACCTCACGATGCGGGCAGCCCTGGTCACCGGCGGCGATCCGGCCGCTGGGCAGGCCAAGTTCATCGGCTACGGCTGCGGCAGTTGCCACAGCCTGAAGAACGTCCGTCACGCGGTCGGAATGGTCGGACCGCGGCTGGATGGGGTGGCGCTGCGGGCGATGATCGCCGGCAAGCTGGCCAACAATCCCGGCAACCTGCAGCACTGGATCCGCGACCCGCAGGCGGTCAGCCCCGGCACGGCCATGCCCGACCTCGACGTCGGCGAGCGCGACGCCCGCGACATCGCCGCCTTCCTGTACACCCGCTCGTGATCGTCCTGCTGGCTGCGGCCGAAACCATCTTTGTCAGCGACGAGGCGGCGAGTTGCGTGCAGGCGGTTGACGCGGCCACACTCAAGGTCATCGAATGCGTCGAGGTCGGGGCGCGGCCCCGCGGAATGGCCGTGTCGCGGGACGGCAAGCGGCTGTATGTCGCGGCGAGCGATGCCAACCGGATCGCGGTCGTCGACACCGCCACCCGCAAGATGGTCCGAACCATCGACTCCGGCCCGGACCCGGAGACATTCGCGCTCTCGCCGGACGAGCGGCAGGTCTATGTCGCCAACGAGAACGACAACGAGCTGTCGATCATCCCGGTGGCCGGCGGCGCCCGGCGCGAGGTGCCGGTCGGGGGCGAGCCCGAGGGAACGGCGGTCAGCCCCGACGGACGAACGGTGGTGCAGGCGTCCGAAAGCGGCAGCATGGCGCATGTGATCGATGCCGCGACCGGCACCGTGCGCGCCAACCTGATCGTGGACACCCGGCCGCGCTACATCGCGTTCACGCCCGACGGCACGCGCTTCTGGGTATCGTCCGAGCTGCGTGGCACGGTATCGGTGTTCGATGCCGCGACACTGAAGTCGGTGGGCAAGATCGACTTCGATCGTGCGAACCTGACCACCGAACTGATCCAGCCGGTCGGCATCCGCTTCACCCGGGACGGACGGCGCGCGTTTGTGGCCCTTGGGCGCGGCAAGCTGGTGGCGGAGGTAGACCCGCAGACGTTGGCTATCCGGCGAACCTGGCCGGTGGGCCTGCGCGCCTGGAACCTCGCCCTGTCGCCCGACGAGCGCCGGCTGTACACGGCCGACGGGCTCGACGGGACCATGTCGGTCGTGGACCTGGTCGCCAACAAGGTGCTGCCGCCGGTGAAGCTTGGCGGCAAGCCGTGGGGGATCGAGACGGTTCGATGAAGTGTCTGGTTGCGCTCACGGCGCTGCTGGTCGCGCAGCCGGCGGCCGCACGGACGCTGAAGGTCTGTGCCGACCCCAACAACCTGCCGTTCTCGAACGCCAGGCAAGAGGGGTTCGAGAACAGGATCGTGCGGATCGTCGCGGCCGAGCTGAAGGCCGACGTGCAATATGTCTGGTGGGCGCAGCGCCGTGGCAATGTGCGGGAGACGCTGAACGCCGGTCTGTGCGACGTCATTCCGGGGGTAGGCAGCTCGGTCGACATGCTGGCGACGACGCGGCCGTACTATCGTTCGGCCTATGTCGCGGTCGTGCGTGATCCGGCGCTGAAAGGGCTCGCCAGCCTCGACGACCCGCGGCTGGCGCGGCTGAAGATCGGGGTCCAGCTGATCGGCGACGACGGCAGCAACACGCCGCCGGCACATGCGCTGACCAAGCGGGGCATGATCGACAATGTGCACGGCTTCGCGATTTACGGCGACTATTCGCAGCCAGCACCGCAAGCGCCGATCGTGGAAGCGGTGGCGAGCGGCGAGGTGGACGCGGCGTTCGTGTGGGGACCGACCGCCGCCTATTTCGCCCGGCGCTCGGCCGTGCCGTTGACCTACGCCGTCGTGTCGCCGCTCAGCGATGGTCCGGCGCTGCCGATGGCGTTCGATATCTCGATGGGTGTGCGGCGGACGGATGTACCGCTACGGCGCGAGCTGGAGGCGGCGCTTGAACGACGCGCGGTTGAGGTCCGGGCGGTGCTGGTGAGCTACGGCGTGCCGCTGCTCGACCAGCCCTGATCAGCAGATGTCGTTCAGCGTCGCCGCGATGGTGATCAACGCCGTGACCAGCACCAGCAGCGCCGCCCAGATCTCCCACTTCGCCTTCATCGGCGCCCGGTCGTTGCCGTCCATGTCGAGTCCTTCCTCGTCTGCTGGAGCAACGCGCGGGCGGAGCAACGGGGTCAGCGGGCTGCGGGACCCGTGACCTCCTTCACATTGTCGTCGCTGTTGCGGTCGATGTAGTAATTGTAGGGATCGACGCCCGCGAACGTCGGCTTGGCCGCGCTGCGGATCACGATCTTCTGGACACCGCTGCGGATCGGCTGGCGGCCGAGTTCGACCACGTTCTTGGCTGAGAAAGCGCCAAGGCCGGGACGAGCGGTGAACAGCCCGACTTCGATCGGCTCGTTGAGCACGGCCTTTGTTTCCGTACCCTTGCCATCCGCGTAATATTTGTCAGCGGCCACCGTCAGCGTGGTCTGCCATACATTGCCGACCTTGGTCGTGACGGCGTCGGTGACCTTGAGGTCGTAAAGGGTGATGCGCTCGAACAGGTCGGTGACCAGCTGCTGCTGCTCGGGTGTCTTGGCCTCGCGCCGGAACTCGGCGACGAGGTCGGTCGAGCGCAGGTAGGGTGGGCCGCCGAAGCGGTGCGCGGCCAGGAAGCGGGCGAGCGCACGGTTGACCGCCGCTTCGCCCAGCCGCTCCTGCAGCAGGTACATCGCGACCGCGCCCTTGCGATAGTGAATGTACTGCTGGTTCTCGACCCGCTCTAGCGGGACTTCCTCGACCGCTTCGTTCTTGCGGCCGCTAAGGTAGTTATCGAGTTCGTACTTGAGGAAACGGCGGATCTGGTCCGGTCCGTAGATCCGCTTCATCACCATCAGCGCCGAATATTGCGCCAGCGTCTCGCTGCTCAGCGTTGCGCCCTGCATGTCGGCACCGACCACCTGATGCGCCCAATATTGGTGCGCCATCTCGTGGGCGATGACATAAGTGGTGAAGTCGATCTTCTCGGGATCGTTGGTGTTGGCGTTGAAGCCGATCGATTCCGAGTAGGGCATGGTGCCCGCAAAGGCCTGCGCGAAACTGTTGTAGCCGGGAAATTCGATAATCCGGGCATAGTTGAACTGGTAGGGCCCGAAGTTCGCGCGGTAGTAATCGAGCGAGGTAGCCATCGCACGCAGCATCTTGGGCACGTTCCAGTCGTGGGCCGGATGGTAGAGGACCTCCAGTGCGATGCCGTTGTGCTGTTGCCGGGCGGTCTTGTAGGCGGCCGACTGCACGGAAAAGAAGTTGAGGATCGGCGCCGGGCTGACGAAGCGCGCGGTGCGGCGGCCGTTGGCGGTCGTGTCCGCAACCTGGTTGCCCGGTGCGACCGGCGTCTGGTCGGGGTCTGTGGTGAGCCGGATGTCGGACATCACCCAGCCGGCGCCGATGTAGTTGCGTCGGGTGGCGGTGACGTCCTCGAGCTTGGCTGGCCGCAGTTCGGCGGGCAGGCCCTGGCGGCGCCGCTTGGTGCGGTCGCTGAGCAGGTTCTGGCGGCTCATGCCGATCAGCGGCGCGAAATCGTAGTTGTTCGCGAACGTGCCGTTTTCGATCACGTCGGTGGTTGGGCCGTTCGCTCGGAAGCCGCGCCGCCAGATCTGAGTGCGGAAGGTGAGGGTGGTGGCCTGACCGGGCGCGAGTGGCTGGGCCAGGCGGTAGATGCGGTAGCCGAACTGCCGGTCGTCGGAGACGAGCTGGGCGCCGGGGATCGCGAGGGACTGGAAGTCGGTATCACGATCGCCCTGGCGCACGTGGATGTCGCGGATGGGGGCGTCGGTCCGGTTGACCAGCTCGTAGCGGCCTTGGGTGACCATCCGCCGCTGCTTGGGGAATAGGTCGATGGCCAGGTTCACCCGGGTTATGCTGGGCTGCGGCAGTTTCTCGAATTTGAGATATTTGCGCTCGTAATCGGCGCTGAACTTCTCGGCCTCGCCCGAGGTCTCGTAGCGGTTGAGCACCTTGATGTTGTGGTAGGCGTACGCGCCGGTGGCGATCATCGCCAGTGCGGCGGCGCCGGCGATCGCCAGCGGCACCGCGGCCGGTCGGCGCAGGCGTTTCAGGCGGGTGCCCAGGCCCAGGTCGGTGCCGCGCGGCCACAAAAGATGGGCGACGACTGCAAGGATGATGGCGCCCATCAGCCAGTAGAATTGGAGCGTCACCGCGCCCTTCCAGAAGCTGCCGGCGCCGACGAAATCGCTCAATGGGACGCTGGGCGAGCCGCCGTAGACGTAGAGCGGGTTGGTGTAGCCCATGTTGGACAGGAAGATGTTCCCGACGAACCACACGAAGATGATTCCCCAGCCGAGGTACTTGTTGGGGCTGAGCACCTGCACGACGACCGCCAGGATGGCGACGAGCAGGCCGTCGACCGCGGCCGGCAGGATGAACCAGGCGAAGTAGTGCGCGATGCCGAGGTCCGGCGCGCCCTTCGCCACCTGGTAGAACAGGCCCGTGGCCATCGCGACGAGGTTGATGGTGAGCAGCACCAGGAAGATCGCGATGATCTTGGGCACGGTCATCACCCAACTGGGCACCGGCGTGGAGTCGATCAGCTCGTTGAACTTGCGGTCGCGCTCGCGCCAGACCAGTTCCCCGCCGTAGAACACGGCGACCATCAGCAGGAACACCGACGACATGCCGCGCACGACGTCGATCACTGCGGACACCGTCGGGAAGTCGGACGTGCCGTAGGTGGATTGTCCCTGCCACAGGTTGGCCGACGTGAAGCCGACCGTCAGCAGCGCCAGGACAAGCAAACCCGGGCTGGTCAGGACCTGGCGGACCTCGAGGCGCAGGCGCATCAGGAACTGCGTGGCGAGCGACGGTTGCGCGGCGCGGGCGACGACTTCGTCACCGCCAAGGGTCGGGGCGGCGGCGGCGGCCTTGGCCTCGCCCGCTTCGCGCCTCGCGAGCTTGCGCAGGCGGCGGCGGGATGGCGCGCGCTCAGTCATCGAGAAGCGCCACAGGGTGAGCCCGAGGAATAGGATGCCTAGCAGGATCGCCCAGCCGCGGTTGAAGGCCATGGTCCCGGACAGGTCGACCAGGCGGTTGTTCATCTCCGCCTGCGTCCAGTAGCGGGTCGCCTGGCTGAGCGCGCCGGTGCCAAGCGGCTCCCACCGGGCGAAGCTGTCGCGATACTCGATCTTCTGCCCGACGATGCTGCTCGTCACGAGGTAGCCCATCACCAGCAGCACGGCGCCGATGTAGGACGCCATCATCGAGCGTAGCGAAGTCGCCAGCGCGAACAGGATGGCGCTGGTCAGGAAGATGTTGGGAATTGCGAACAGCAGGTAGTTCCAGGCGTAATGCGACAGCCGCAGGGGCCCGACCGTCTCCGGATCGACCCATGGCATGGCCGAGCCGACCATCATGCCGAGCGGCACGGCGAGGTAGCCCAGGTAGGCGACGAGGAGCCCACCCAAGAAGCGGCCGAGGACGATCTGCGCCTTGGTGACGCGGGTCGCGCGGATGATCGGCGAGAAGCCGCTGGTGTCGTCACGGACGATGGCGTTGGCGACGAAGGCGGTGACGACGAACAGGTAGAAGAGGGTGAAGATCGCGGTGGCGACGGCGATCGCGTACGGCGCGTTCTCGTGCACCGCGCCGGGCGTGCCGATGCGGACGTTCTCGCTGGCGGTCAGGCCGAAGCCCAGCAGGAAGAAGATGGCGATGGCGACCCAGAAGACCGGGTTCTTGAGCTGGTAGCGGAGCTCGAACCGCGTGATGCCGAAGAGCATGGCTCAGGCCGCGCGGCGCAGGGTGTGGAGGGTCGAGAAGTAGACGTCTTCCAGCCCGCCCTCGACCGGGTCGAAGCCGGCTGGGCGGTTGTCGGACTGGACGTGGATGATGGTCTGGCCGGCAAACAGGCGGGTGGAAATGATCTCGTGGCTGGCCTGGTAGGTCGGCAGTTCGGAATGGCCGATCGCCTTGCGCCAGACACGGCCGCGGGTGGAGGCGATGAGGTCGGCGGGCTTGCCCTGCAGCTGCAGGCGGCCGTTCGCCAGCACCGCCATCAGCGGGCAAAGGTCGGCGACGTCGTCGACGATGTGGGTCGACAGGATCACGACCACGTTGTCGCCGATCGCCGCCAGCAGGTTGAGGAAGCGATTGCGCTCCTCCGGGTCGAGGCCGGCGGTGGGCTCGTCGACGATGATCAGCTCGGGGTTGCCGATCAGCGCCTGAGCGATGCCGAAGCGCTGGCGCATACCGCCCGAGAAGCCGGCGATGGCCTTGTCGCGCACCGCCCACAGGTTGGTCTGGTTGAGCAGGGTCTCGACCACGGCCTTGCGCTCGGCGCGGGCGGTGATGCCCTTCAGCACGGCCATCTGGTCGAGCATCGCGTAGGCGGAGACGCGGGGGTAGACGCCGAAGTCCTGGGGGAGGTAGCCGAGCGTGCGGCGCAGCCGCTCGGGATCGGCCAGCACATCGATGTCGCCGAAGCGGATGGTGCCGGCGGTGGGCGCCTGCAGGGTCGCTACCGTCCGCATCAGGGTCGACTTGCCGGCACCGTTGGGCCCGAGCAGCCCGAACATGCCTTGCGGGATGGACAGGTTGACGTCGTTCAGCGCCACCGTGCCGTTGGCGTAGGTGTGCGACAGGCCCGCGATTTCCAGCATTGATCCCCCCTGGCGCCGCCCGCGTACACAGGTGGGCTGCGGGCATCAGGTTAGCGGGCCGTCAAGCGGTTCACAATCAGGCGTTCGGCAAGCCGACAAACGGCGGGTTACCGGCGCGTCGGGGCGTCAGGCGGCGGTCCAGCCGCCGTCCATGCTGAGGTTGGCGCCCGTGATCGAGCCCGCTTCCGGACGGCACAGGTAGAGTGCCAGGCTGGCGACCTCGACCGGTTCGACGAAACGCTTGGTCGGTTGCGCGGCGAGCAGGACGTCGTTCATCACCTGCTCGCGGGTGAGGCCGCGGGCCTTCATGGTATCGGGGATCTGGTTTTCGACCAGCGTGGTCCAGACGTAGCCGGGCGAGATGCAGTTGACGGTGACGCCGTCCCGCGCCGCTTCCAGCGCCACGGCCTTGGTGAAGCCGGCGACGCCGTGCTTGGCGGCGACATAGGGCGCCTTGTTGGGCGACGCGACCAAGCTGTGTGCGCTGGCCGTGTTGATGATCCGGCCCCAGCCGCGCTGGCGCATGCTGGGCAGGCACAGCCGGGTGGTATGGAACACGGCCGACAGGTTCACCGCCAGGATCGCGTCCCACTTGTCGGTCGGAAAGTTTTCGATCGGCGAGACGAACTGGATGCCGGCGTTGTTGACCAGGATGGAAGGGGAGCCGAGCTCGTCCGTGCAGGTGGCGACCATCGCGTCGATGGCGTCCGGCTTCGACAGGTCGGCGTCGCAATAGCCGGCGCAGTCGCCGCTGAGCTGCGCCAGTTCGTCCTGAATGGTCTGGATCTCGGCCCGGTCGCCGAACCCGTTCAGCATCACTCGTGCGCCTTCGGCCGCGAGGGCCCGCGCGATGGCGAGACCGATGCCCGAGGTGGAACCCGTGACCAGCGCAACCTTGTCCTTGAGC
>Ga0210040_10008479_pt1 | contig 12186 bp, 13 predicted proteins | sample CryGeyCG12114_NA_FD_185462 | JGI IMG/M metagenome (GOLD analysis project Ga0210040, IMG submission 185462) | Groundwater microbial communities from aquifer - Crystal Geyser CG19_WC_8/21/14_NA (SPAdes) (version 2) | ecosystem: Environmental > Aquatic > Deep subsurface > Groundwater | place: USA... | reverse complement strand
ACATCTCGGCCGGCTGGGCGCGGAGGAGCTGGCGCTGGTGAAGATCGCCGCGCAGTTCCCGCGCTCTGTTGAGGCCGCCGCCGAAGCGCGCGAGCCGCACCGCATCGCCTTCTATCTCTACGATCTGGCCGCCGCGTTCCACGCCTTCTGGAACATGGGCAATGACGATCCGGCCAAGCGAATCCTCACCGCCGATGCCGAGCTGACCACGGCGAGGCTGTTCCTGGCCGACAGGATCGGGCAGGTGATCCGCAACGGCCTTGCGCTGCTGGGAGTGCAGGCGGTCGAGGAGCTGTAATCCATGCGGCTGATGGGCAGCGGACCGGGCAGGGCTCACGCCAGAGCACACGGAGGCGCGCACCGCGCCGCGGTGGACGACGACGGATCGCTGCGCCTCGCGCTCGGGCCCGGGGACGAACGGCTTCCCTGGCTGGAGGGCGAGGAGGAGGACGAGGAGCCGGAGCTTGACCGCGGGCGGATCCTGGCGGTGGGCATCGCCCTGCTGCTCTTCCTCGCGGTGCTGGTGGGCCTCGCCTGGTGGTTCTGGGCAGGGCGCGGCGAGGCCGAGCTGGCGGCCGACGGCAGCACGATCGAGGCGCCCGATGGACCCTACAAGGTGCGCCCGCGCGACCCCGGCGGGCGTGAGGTGGCGGGCACCGGTGCCGAGAGCTTCAGGCTCGCCGAGGGGCTGCGCGCCGAAGGACGCATCGCCCCGGCGCCGTCCCCTGCGCAGCCTGCCGCCGGTGCGACCGGCGCGGCAGCAGTCAGCGGTGAGGCGGTCGCCGGCATCGGCGTGCAGATCGGCGCCTATCCCACGCGCGAGGCGGCGCAGGCCGGCTGGTCGCAGCTGAGCCAGCGGCTGGAGCCGTTGCAGGGGCGCGGCCATCGCATCCTCGAAGGCACGGCCGACAGCGGCACGATCTATCGCCTGCAGGTGATGGCGGAGAGCCTGCCTGCCGCGCGCCAGCTGTGTGGCATGCTGCGCGAGGCCGGCGGCGACTGCCAGGTCAAGCGCTAAAGCGCGCCACCGCGAGTCGCGCACGCACGTTTCCACACCGGCGGCAAGGGGCGAACCTTGCCGCGCCCGCGCTTTCCTGCGAATCTGCCGGCCATGACGCCTGCGATCTTCGGCCTTGCCGGCCCCGTGCTGAGTGCTGACGAGCGGGCGTTCTTCCGCGAGAGCGACCCTGCGGGCTACATCCTGTTCGGCCGCAACGTGGTGGACCGGGAGCAGCTGCGCGCGCTGACGGACGATCTTCGCTCGCTCCACGGACGCGAGCACCTGCTGATCTCGATCGACCAGGAAGGCGGCCGCGTGGCGCGGATGAAGCCGCCGCACTGGGCTGCCTTCCCGCCGGGCGAGGCGTTCGCGAGGATGTGGCACCGCGCGCCCTCCAGCGCGATCGAGGCGGCGCGCAGCAATGCGGCGGCGATCGGGCTGGACCTGGCCGAGGTCGGCATCAACGTCGATTACACCCCGCTGCTCGATGTGCGGCATCCGGGCGCGCATGACGTGATCGGCGATCGCGCCTTGGGCGAGGGCGTGCTGCAGGTGGCGGCGCTCGGTCGCGCGGTGCTGGACGGGCTGGCGGCGGCGGGCGTCGCCGGCTGCATCAAGCACATGCCGGGCCATGGCCGCGCCGGGGCGGACAGCCACAAGGAACTGCCGGTCGTGGACGAGGCCGAGGCGGTGCTGGAGGAGGACCTCGAGCCGTTCCGCACCCTCGCCTCTCGCGCCCCGATGGGGATGACCGCGCATGTCCGCTACCCCGTCTGGGACGCCGAGAACCCGGGCACGCTGTCGCCATTCGTCATCGGCGAGATCATCCGCAAGCGGATCGGCTTTACGGGCCTGCTGTTGTCGGACGATATCGACATGCAGGCGCTCACCGGGCCGGTGCCGGAACGATCGCTGCGGGCGATCGAGGCGGGCTGCGACATCGTGCTCAATTGCTGGGCCAGGATGGACGAGATGGTCGGGATGGCAGAGCGGCTGCCGGTGATGGGCGAGAAGAGCGCCGCCCGGCTGGAGCGGGCGCTGGCGGTCTGCGGCCGGGGCACGTTGCAGCAGGCTGACCGCGAGCAGCTCCTGGCGACGCGCGATGCCCTGCTCGAGCGGCTGCGGGATACCGCCACATGATGGACGGAATGCTGTTCGATCCCGACCGCGCCGGCGATGGCGGTGAGGAATGGGACGGCGAAGGCGCGCCCAGCCGGCGCGATGAGGCGCTCTATCTGGAGCTTGACGGATGGGAAGGGCCGCTCGACCTGCTGCTGGAGCTGGCGCGGCGGCAGAAGGTGGACCTGCGCGCGATCTCCATCCTGGCGCTGGTCGACCAATACCTTGCCTATATCGACAGGGCCGAGGCGCTGAAGCTGGAGGTGGCGGCCGATTACCTCGTGATGGCCGCCTGGCTCGCTTATCTCAAATCCGCGCTGCTGCTGCCGAAGGAGGAGCAGGAGGACCCGAGCCCTGAGGAGCTGGCGCTGCGCCTGCAATTGCGGCTGCAGCGGCTGGGCGCGATGCGGGAGGCGGCCTCGCGGCTGCTGGCGCGCGACCGGGTCGGGCGCGACGTGTTCCTGCGCGGGAGCCCCGAGGGGCTGCGGCTCGACCGGAAGAATGTCTGGCAGTGCGACTGGTTTGAGCTCGTCTCCGCCTATGGACAGGTGAACGCGCGCACCGCGCCGGTGGTGCACATGGTGCGGGAGCGGCCGGTGATGACGCTCGATTCGGCGATCGAGCGCGTCTCCGCGATGCTCGGCGTGCGGCTGGACTGGACGGAGCTGCGCGACTTCCTCCCGCGCACCGACGATTCCTGGACCGACCCGCGGCTGCGCCGGTCCGCGCTCGCCTCCAGCTTCGTCGCCGCGTTGGAGCTGGCACGGCGCGGCAAGGCGGAGCTGCGGCAGGAGGAGGTGTTCGGCCCGCTCCATCTGCGCAGGATCGCCGCATGATTCTTCGACAGGCCCAGGGCGAGCGAGGTTTGCTCAGTCCTCCACGAGACGGGGAGGGTGCAGGGGCACCTCGCAGGACATGCGAACACCCGTGGGTGCCCCTCCACCCCCTCCTGCGGAGGCGGCCCCCCTCCCCACTTTGGGGAGGATCGGCATGAACGCGCATGTCGCTCCTCCGACCGAGCGCGGCGAGCCGGTGCCCGACGATCTGATGCGCGCGGTGGAGGCAACCCTGTTTGCCTCCGAAGCGCCGATGAGCGCGGAGCAGCTTTCCTGGCACCTTGCGGGGGCGGAGGTGCGCCCGGCGCTGGCGGCGCTGGAGGAGCATTATCGCCATCGCGGCATCCGCCTGGTGGAGCGCGGGCGGCGCTGGCAGTTCCAGACCGCGCCGGACCTCGCGCACCTGCTGCGGCGGGAGAAGGAGCAGCTTCGCCGCCTCTCCCGCGCGGCGACGGAGGTGCTGGCGATCGTCGCCTACCACGAGCCGGTCAGCCGCGCGGAGATCGAGGCGATCCGCGGCGTGCAGACCGCCACGGGCACGCTGGACGTGCTGATGGAGGCGGGCTGGGTGCGGGTTGCCGGGCGGCGCGAGGTGCCGGGGCGCCCGGTGATCTACGCCACGACGCCGGAGTTCCTGGCGCATTTCGGCCTCGCCAGCCGGCGCGAGCTGCCGGGCATCGATGAGCTCAAGGCCGCCGGCCTGCTCGACCCGGTGGACGAGGCCTATGACGAGCTGGTCGGCGGCCGCGCGGTGGAGGGTGCTGGGGCCGAGGGCGGTGGGGTGGGCGACACCGAGCCCGCCGCTGTCATCAGCACGTCAAAATCCACGCCGCTGGAAAAGCGCAGGGAAAGCGCCTAGACTCGGCGCTCGAAAGCTTCCGGAGAATTCTCGTGAATGTCGGTCCGTTCCAGATCCTGATCATCGCGCTCGTCATCCTCGTCCTGTTCGGCCGGGGCCGGATCAGCGAGATGATGGGCGACTTCGGCAAGGGCGTGAAGAGCTTCCGCCAGGGCCTCAACGAGGATGATTCCCGGGGCGCCGCGCCCCAGCGGATCGAGGGCCCGGTGCATGAGGCGCAGCCCGCTGGCGAAACCGTCGCCGAGGTTCGCCCGGTTGACAAGACCGTCGGCTGATCCGGTAATCCTGCGGGGCGCCGCCCATGTTTGATATCGGCGCGACCGAGCTGCTGCTGATCGTGGTGGTGGCGGTGATCGTCATAGGCCCGAAGGACCTGCCGCTCGCCCTGCGCACGGCGGGCAAGTGGATCGGCAAGGTTCGCCGCCTCTCCAACCATTTCCGCGCCGGCCTCGATGCAATGGTGCGCGAGGCGGAGATGCAGGAGATGGAGCAGAAGTGGCGCGAGCAGAACGAGCGGATCATGCGCGAGCATCCCGCCGACGCTCCGCCAGAGGTGGAGCGCACCGGCGCCCTGCCTTCGCCTCCGGCCGCTTCATCTCAGGCCGCTTCGTCTCCGGCTACTCCAGCTTTGCCAGCGACGGCTCCGTCGCCGTCTAGTCCGCCTCCGGAGCCCGGTTCGGCCGAGGCCGCGGTGGCAGCCGGCGCGGCCTCGCCTCAGCCCATGCAGCCGTACGACGCCACGCACTCGGCCCACGCGGCCGGGGAGACGCGCGCGTGAAGCCGTTCAGCATCAAGGATATCGACGATTCGCAGGCTCCGCTGCTGGAGCACCTGATCGAGCTGCGCACGCGGCTGGTGCGCGCGGTCGCCGCGCTGGGCGTCGCCTTTGCCGGTTGCCTCTATTTCGCCGACGACATCTTCGGCCTGCTGGTACGCCCGCTGGCGGAGGCCTTTCCCGAGGGCGAGGGGCGGCTGATCTACACCAAGCTGTACGAAGCCTTCTTCGTGGAGATCAAGGTGGCGCTGTTCGCCGCCTTCTTCATCAGCTTCCCGATCATCGCCAACCAGCTGTGGGCCTTCATCGCGCCGGGCCTTTATGCGCGCGAGAAGAAGGCTTTCCTGCCGTTCCTGATCGCGACGCCGGTGCTGTTCGCGACGGGGGCGAGCCTCGCCTACTTCCTGGTGATGCCGACGGCGTTCCGCTGGTTCCTCGGCTTCGAGGGCACGGCTGCCGGGTTGCCGCAGGAGGCGCTGCCGGCGATGGGGGACTACCTCTCGCTGGTGATGCACTTCATCCTCGCGTTCGGCATCAGCTTCCTGCTGCCGGTGCTGCTGATGCTGCTGAACCGCGCCGGGCTGGTGTCGCGCGGCCAGCTGGTGGCGGCGCGTCGCTACGTGGTCGTCGGAATCTTCATCGTCTCGGCGCTGATCACGCCGCCGGACGTGATCTCCCAGCTGCTGCTCGCGGTGCCGCTGCTGGTGCTGTTCGAAGGCTCGCTGGTGCTGATGCTGGTGAGCGAGCGCAGGGCGGAGCGGGAGAAGGCGGCCGAGGCTGCGGCGGCCGCGGAAGAGAGCACCGGCGAGGGCGGGCAGCCGACGGGCTGATCCCGCTCAGCGACCGGGCGCGTCGGCTGCGCGGGTCGCGGGGGCCACTTCATAAACCTTGTGCCCGCCGATCCACGTCTGCAGCACGCGGGTGGTGCGCAGCTCCTCCGCACTGACCGACAGCGGATCCCGGTCCAGCACCAGGAAGTCGGCGCGCTGGCCTTCCTCCAGCCGGCCGAAGCGCTCCTCGGCAAAGCCGGCAAAGGCGGCGGCGGCGGTATAGGCGGCCAGCGCCTGTTCCGGCGTGACGCGCTGCTGCGGCTGCCAGCCGCCGGCGGGCTGGCCTGTGGCATCCTCCCGGCTGATCGCTGCCGCCATGCCGGCGAAGGGCTCGGCTGGTTCAACAGGCGAGTCGGAGCCGAATGCCAGCGGGGCGCCGGCGTCGAGCATCGCCTTCCAGGCATAGGCGCCCGCGATGCGATCCAGCCCCAGCCGCGCCTCCGCCATCTGCCGGTCCGAGGCAAGGTGCTGCGGCTGCATCGAGGCGATGATGCCGTGCTCCCCGAAGCGCCGGATGTCCGCGGGGTCGACCACCTGCGCATGCTCGATCCGCCAGCGCCGGTCCCCCTTGTAGTCGCCTGACAGTTCCTCGATCGCGGACAGCGCCTCTGCGTTCGCCGCGTCGCCGATCGCGTGGATGGCGACCTGGAACTCGTCCATCGCCGCCCGGCTCATCAGGTTGCGCAGCTGCGTGCCGTCCAGCAGCGCAAGGCCCCGCTCGCCCGGCGCATCGGCATAGGGCGCCTTCAGCAGCGCCCCGCGCGAGCCGAGCGCGCCATCGAGGAAGAGCTTGAGCCCGTTCAGCCGCAGCCGGTCCTCATACAGCCAAAGGGTCGGACCGGGGCCGCCGATCAGCAGCATGTTCGGCACGTTGTCCGCATAGGCCATGATGCGCACGCGCAGCCGCCCGCTATCGCCGGCGCGGCGGAAGGTCATCCAGTCCTCGATGCTGGTGCCCATGTCGGCGACGGCGGTGACGCCATGGCGGATCAGCAGCTCCTGCGCCTCGTACAAGGCGAGGTCTCGGTCCTCGGGGCGGACAGAGGGGACATGCCGTTCCACCAGCGCCGTCGCGGCATCGACCAGCACGCCGGCGGGGGCGCGGCTGCCCGCGGTCCGCTCGATCCGGCCGCCCGCCGGGTCCGCCGTCTCGGCAGTCACACTGGCCGCGGCGAGGGCGGCGCTGTTGGCCCAGCCAGCATGGCCGTCCACCCGCATCAGCCACACCGGGCGATCGCCGACCACCGCGTCCAGCTCCGCGGCGGTGGGGAAGCGGCCGAGGCCCCAGCGCTCCTGGTTCCAGCCGCGCCCGACCAGCCACGGCCGATCCGGGTTGGCAGCGGCGTAGGCGGCGATTCTCGCCTGCGCCTCCGCCAGCGAATTGGTGTCCGACAGGTCCAGGCTCAGCTGCGCAAGGCCGAGGCCCATCAGGTGCAGGTGCGCGTCGATCATGCCGGGGATGATCGTGCGGCCGCGCCCATCCTCCCGGAAGTCCACGCCCTCCGGTCGCCGGTCGCGGCGGGAGAGGGTGCGGGCGATCTTGCCCTCCTCATCAATCACCATCCCGGTGAAGCGCGTGACCTTGCCCTCGCGGTCGACCGAGATGCCGTTGATGTTGTCGACCAGCGTATCCGCCAGCGCGGCGGGAGGAGCCAGCCAGGCGAGCGCACAGAGGGCGGAGGCGAGCAGGCGGGCCTTCATCGCGCCGCCTCCGGCAGGTGGCGGATCAGTGCGCTGGTGTCCTGCCGGCCACCGCCCTTGTCCTGCACCGCGGCGTAGAACTGGTCGACAAGCGTGGTGACCGGCAGCGGCAGGCCGGCGGCCCCTGCGGCGTCGAGCGCGATGGCGAGGTCCTTGCGCATCCAGTCGATCGCGAAGCCGAAGTCGAACTCGCCGCGCGCCATCGTCTCCCAACGGTTCTCCATCTGCCAGCTTTGCGCCGCTCCGCCGGAGATCGCCTCCAGCACCTTGCCCATGTCCAGCTCCTGCACCTGCGCGAAGCGGACCGCCTCCGAGAGGCCGGCGAGCGTGCCGGCGATGCAGATCTGGTTCACCGCCTTGGCGCTCTGCCCGGCGCCAGCCTCACCGATATGGACGATGCGCGCGGCATACGCCTCCATCACCGGCCGCGCCCGCTCCATCGCCTCCGCCGTGCCGCCGCACATGATCGAAAGCCGACCGGCCTCGGCCCCCGCCTGTCCGCCCGAAACCGGCGCATCGAGCGCAAGCACCCCCTGCGACCCGGCGGCGTCGGCGATCCGCCGCGCGAGGCCGGGGGAGACGGTCGTGTGATCGACCAGCAGCGCACCCGGCTCCATTGCCCGCAACGCGCCGTTGTCCTCCAGCAGCACTTCCGCAAGATCGTCATCATTGCCGACGCAGCTCAGCACCACCTGTGCCCCGCGCGCGGCGTCAGCGGGGGTGGAGGCGCTCGCCACCTCCAGTCCCTCCGCCCGATGGCGCTCGACCCATTCCTCGGCGCGCGAGGCGGTGCGGTTGTAGACGGTGACCCGGTGCCCGGCGCGGGCGAGGTGCCCAGCCATCGGTGCGCCCATCACACCGAGGCCGAGGAAGGCGACATGCATGCTCTGATCCATGCGCGCCACCTGCCGCTTCGCGCCGTCCAAGGCAATCTTTGCCGCTGATGTTTCCCTTGGCGGCGGAATTCGGTTACGGCCCCGCCATTATGAACGGGACGCAGACCCTCGACGCCGCGCTGGCCCTCGCCGACATCCGCGCCGCAGCCGATCGCATTGCCGGCGCGGTGATCCGCACGCCGACGCAGCTCAGCCGCACCCTGTCGGACATCACCGGCGCGGAGATCTGGCTGAAGTTCGAGAACCAGCAATTCACCGCCGCCTACAAGGAGCGCGGCGCGCTCAACGCGCTGCTGCTGATGGATCCGGAGCAGCGCGCGCGCGGCGTGATCGCCGCCTCCGCCGGTAATCATGCGCAGGGCCTGTCCTATCACGGCCGGCGGCTCGGCGTGCCCGTCACCATCGTCATGCCGAAGACGACGCCCACCGTTAAGATCATGCAGACGGAGAGCGTCGGAGGGCAGGTGGTGCTGGAGGGGGAGACGTTCGACGAGGCCTATGCCCACGCGCGCACGCTGGAGCGCGAACTGGGGCTGACCTTCGTCCACCCGTTCGATCATCCGCATGTGGCCGCCGGGCAGGGCACCGTTGCGCTGGAGATGTTCGAGGACGCGCCCGATTTCGACACCATCGTGGTGCCGATCGGCGGCGGCGGGCTGATCTCCGGCATGGGCACGGTCGCCAAGGCGAAAGCCCCGCCCGTCGAGGTGATCGGCGTGCAGGCCAAGCTCTACCCTTCCGCCTTCGCGCGCTTCAAGGGGGAGACGCTGGACTGCGGCGGTGACACGCTGGCCGAGGGCATCGCAGTCAAGGAGCCGGGCGAGTTCACCAGCCGGATCATCGAGAAGGTGGTCGACGACATTGTGCTGGTCTCCGAATCCGACCTCGAGCAGGCGGTCGCGCTGCTGCTGCAGATCGAGAAGACGGTGGTCGAAGGCGCCGGTGCCGCAGGCTTGGCGGCGGTCCTCGCCCACCCGGAGCGGTTCGCCGGGCGGCGCGTGGGGTTGGTGCTGTGCGGCGGCAACATCGACACGCGGCTGCTGACCAACGTGCTGCTGCGCGACCTCGCCCGCTCCGGCCGGCTCGCGCGCCTCAGGATCACGCTGCAGGACCGCCCGGGCGCGCTGTACAAGGTGATGCGCGAGTTCGACGACCACAATGTCAACATCCTTGAGATCTACCACCAGCGCATCTTCACCAGCCTGCCTGCCAAGGGGTTGGTGACCGACATTGAATGCGAAGCGCGCGATCGCGCGCAGATCGAGCAGTTGGTCGCGGCCCTGCAGCGGCGCGGCTATTCAGTGAATCGGGTGGAGCTGAACTGACCCAGATCGGGGCGGTTGCCCTCGGACGCCTTCAAAGTCGCCCGATATGCCCCGGTTGGGGATCGATTCAGAGTTAATAGGTTTGGGCTGAAGAGGCCTTTGATCTAAACCTAGGCGGCGCTGATTCCCGCGCAACCGTTTGGAAGAGGACCGGCAGTGCCGTGACGGCCCACGTACGCTTTCCTCGATTTTTCGTGACCAGCCCTGCGCCCTGCCCGTATCTTCCGGGCCGGGCGGAGCGCAAGGTGTTCACGGAGCTGAAGGGGCCGCAGGCGGAGGCGCTGAACGATGCGCTCGGCCGGATCGGCTTCCGCCGCAGCCAGACCGTCGCCTACCGCCCCAGCTGCGTCGATTGCCGCGCCTGCGTCTCCGTGCGGGTGGTGGCGGACGAGTTCGTGCCCTCCAGCGGGCAGAAGCGCGTGCTGAAGCGCAATGCCGACCTGATCGTGAACGAGTGCCGGCCCTGGGCCACGTCCGAGCAGTTCGCGCTGCTGCAGCTTTACCTCGCCAGCCGGCACCCCGGCGGCGGCATGGCCGCGATGGACGAGGTCGATTATGCCGACATGGTCGAGCACACGACAGTGTCGAGCACCGTGACCGAATATCGCGAGCGCCGCGAGGATGGCGAGCCGGGGCGGCTGGTCGGCGCCTGCCTGACCGATCGCCAGGCGGACGGGCTGTCGATGATCTACAGCTTCTACGACCCCGCGGATGCGATGCGGCAGGGCCTCGGCAATTTCATCATCCTCGACCATATCCGCCGCGCCGCCGAGCAGGGCCTGCCTTACGTCTATCTCGGCTATTGGGTGAACGGCTCCCAGCGGATGCAGTACAAGATCCGCTTCCGCCCGCTCGAGCGGCTCGGCCCGGGAGGGTGGGAGCGGTTTTCCGATATCGAGCAAGCCTCGCTTATTTCCACTGTCTGCGCCGCCCCCCGGGATGTTGCGCCCTGCGTCGAGGGCGGATGCAAGGACGGAGCGCCGGGCGGTCAGCGGCAGTACAAGCTGGACTGATCCGCCGCGGGGCGAGTGCCGGGCGGTTCACCCGCTCGCCCACGATCGGCGCTCCGCACCATCCGCCTCGCCCCAGGTTCATGCCCAGCGGCTGCCTGCGCCGTCATCGAGAAAGAGCGGTCTAGTCCTTCGTGCGGTAAAGCTTCGCCTCGGCAGCGCGGCGGCGGGTGAGCCCGGCCATGATCCGCCCGCCGGCCTTGTTCCAGCGCGCGAACTCGGCGGCCGCGCCGTCCAGATCACCGGCCTTGTGCTTGCGCGTCAGCGTGGCGCTGTGGATCGCGCCGGTGTTGTAGTGGAAGCTCACCAGCGCATCGAACTGGCTCTGGCTGGTTGGCGCATTCTCCAGCGCGCGCAGCACGTCCTTGGCGTGGCGGGCGACATCCTCCGCCAGCCGCTCGTCGCATTGCACCTGGCTCCAGCAGGTGCTGGATCCGATATCGTGGCCCGTCGCTCCCCAGCCGATGGTCCAGACCCCGGCGGGGCACTGATAGGCCTCGATCGTCCCGTCAGGGCGGACGCGGGCGCACCCCTCGAACTCCTTGATCAGGTCCATCCCGCGTTCGCTGATCGTGTGGGGAGGACCGTCAGGGTCGGGATTGTCCGGCTGCAAGGCGCTGTCGATCGCGTGGTCGAGCGCCGCCACCTCGTGATGCTCGAACCCGCGGCCGAGCATCACCCGCACCGTGTCGAAGATCTGCTTTCTTTCCATGGAGGTTCCCTGGGCTCGGTTTGCGGCTGATTTCCTAGAAAGCCCGTCGTGCCGTAGGAAAATGGTTTCTTGTCGACCGTGCGGCGGACTACGTTCGCTGGCGGTGGTGTCGAAAGCGAAGGGGATCTCATGATTCAGGCATGGCGCGAGGCTGCAGCGGCCGTCGGTCGCCTGGTGATTGTGCTTGCCATGGCGGCTCTGCCGATGCCGGCCGCGGCGCAGCAGTCCGGACGCAGCGACAACAGCCAGCAGGCCAGCGGCGAAGGTGACGCCAAGCCGATCGTCGTACTCGGCGAGCGCGAGGACCTGCCGACGACTCCCGCCGAGCAGGCGGAGCAGCGCAGCGTCAGCCGCCAGCTGGGGGCGAAGGCGGCGACGTTCCTGCGCTGCGCGGACCTGCCCGGCCGCCTGTCCCTGAGCGCCATGCTGGACGGGCCGCCGGAGGCGCGGGGGACGCAGAACGCGATCCACCGCTCAATCGCCAGCCGCCGCGCTTGCTATCCTGGCTATCTCGACAGGCCGGCGCCGGAATTGGGCGTATGCAACCCGCAATTCGTCCCCGCCACGCCCGAATACCAGGTCTGCCGATTCACCTATGACCGAGGCGCCTTGTTCGAGCGCGCGTTGCTCGAGGTAGTGGGCGACCTGCGGTTGACTCGCGAGGACACGTTCAACCCCGCCGTCCTGCAGCGCTTTGCCGAGCGGGAGCGCGCGCGCAGTCTTGGCCGGGATGCCAATGGCCGGCGCTATTTTGAAACAGTTGCCTGCATGGTGCAGATCGTGCCGGAGCAGGGCGTCGCGTTGCTGCTGTCCACGCCCGGATCAGAGCGCTCCCAGGAGGCGCGTCGCCTGCTGATCGGCCATGGCGCGCCCTGCGTCGGCTACGCGAAGGAAGTGCGGGCCGACCCCGACCAGTTCCGCGCCTATGTCGCGGAGGCGGTCTATTCGTGGCTGGCGGCCGCGCGCGGGGTCGACAGCCTGATCATCACAGGCGGACGCGACCGCTGAGGCTGTTGCGACGCCGGATACACGAGCATCCGGATAGGCCGCAGCCCCTGCCTCGCCACAAGAAAAGGGGCGCCCGGATCGCTCCGAACGCCCCTTTCTGGCAGCGCTGATCCGA
>Ga0210040_10008478_pt1 | contig 12187 bp, 9 predicted proteins | sample CryGeyCG12114_NA_FD_185462 | JGI IMG/M metagenome (GOLD analysis project Ga0210040, IMG submission 185462) | Groundwater microbial communities from aquifer - Crystal Geyser CG19_WC_8/21/14_NA (SPAdes) (version 2) | ecosystem: Environmental > Aquatic > Deep subsurface > Groundwater | place: USA... | reverse complement strand
TCGTTGCCCCTGCTTCATGTTTAACTTTCCCCTTCCGTCGGGTTCGGCGGTTCGAAAAAAGGGGACAGATGATGCGACGCTTGGATTTGCTCGTCCGTGGTTCGAGTGCCGCGATCATCGCGGGCCTGGTGCTCGCGTCGGCACCCGGATCAGCCCAGATCGCCACCGACCCGCAAACGCCAACAGCGCCCGCCGCGACGGAGGCACCTCAAGAGGATGTGGTGGTGACCGGGTCACGCATCCGCCGTGATCCGACCGACCAGCCGTCGCCCGTCGTGACCGTTGACGAAAATGCCATCGCAAGGACGGGTCTGTCCAACATCGCCGACGTATTGCAGCGGCTGCCGGCCTCCTCGGGCGGGCTCAATTCCAAGTTCAACAGTTCGGGCAACTTCGGCAATCCGCCCGACGGCGGTGGAGTGGGCGCGGGGTCGGCGGTGCTGGACCTGCGTTACCTCGGGCCTAAGCGCACGCTGGTGCTGGTGGACGGCCTGCGCTTCGTGAACGGCGCGTCCGCAAGCGGCATCCCGGCCACAGTTGACCTTAACTCCATCCCTTCATCGATGATCGAGCGGGTGGAAGTGCTGCAATCTGGCGCGTCGCCTCAATATGGTTCCGACGCGATTGCGGGCGTGGTCAACGTCATCACCAAGCAGAACCAGAACGGCCTCAGGGCGTCGGCGCAATATGGCCAGTTCCTGGGGGATAACGATGGCGAGACGCAGGATTATCAGCTCAGCTACGGCTTTGGCAGCCAGGGCGTGCATGTCGTCGCCGGCGGCTACTATACCAAGCAAAAGGCGGTAAGCGCGGCGGACCGCGACATTTCGCAGTTTCCCAATCCCGGCCAGACGAGCTGTGCGGACGAGATCGGGGGCTGTTCCAGCTTCACGCCCCTTGGTCGGTTCGTGGTTAATGGCCAGAACCTGACGCTGCGCAGTCCTGTGATCGGCCGCCCGGTCGTCTATGACCCAACGCTCGCGACCGGCGACTTCAAAAACTTGACGGCAGCCGATCGCTACAATTTCGCGCCGTTCAACTACTTCCTGACGCCGGTCGAACGGTATGGCGGCTTCGTCAATGCGCGTGCCGAGTTCTCCGATGCACTGAATTTGCGGGTGAAGGCGTTGTACAATCGCCGGAACTCACAGAACCAGGCGGCTTACCTGCCGCTCGGCATCGGGCCCGACGTCGGCAACGGCAACCTGCTGGACACGCTATCGGTGGATGCCACCAACCCGTACAATCCCTTCGGTGTCACGCTGACGCCGGGCGGCAACTACACGGCGATTTACCGTCGTCTGGTAGAGGCGGGGCAGCGTACCTATTCGCAGAACGTCGATACCATGTCGCTGACCGGCACGCTTGACGGCCGGTTCGAAATGCTGGGCCACAACTGGTATTGGGATGCGAACGCCGTGTTCGGCTTCAACGATGCCCGGCAGCTGTTCACCGGCAACATCAACTCTGCCCGGCTTGCCCAGGCGATCGGCCCCGTCAGCCAGTGCACCGGCCCTTGCGTCCCGTTCAACTTCTTCGGCGGCGTGGGATCGGTCACCCCTGAAATGCTTGGCTTTATCGGCTTCGACGAGCGCGACCGGAGCCGCCAAGAGCTGAACGACTATACTGCCAACCTGTCAGGCGAACTGTTCGACCTTCCGGGCGGCCCGGTCGGTATCGCGGTCGGTTATGAGCACCGTTATCAGTTCGGCAGCTTCACGCCTGATCCCGTGATCCAGGCGGGGTTGGGCGCGGACATCCCGGCCCAGGCCGCACGGGGCAGCTTCAACGTGGACGAGGTCTACGCAGAGGTGCGGGTGCCGATCCTGCGCGACGTGCCTGCCTTCTCCTCGCTCGAGCTCAATGGCGCGGTGCGTCATTCCAATTACTCGACCTTTGGCGGCAACACGGTGTTCAGTGGTGGCGCGCTCTGGAAGCCGGTCAGCGACCTGTTGTTGCGCGGACAATACGCGGAGTCGCTGCGGGCGCCCTCGATTGGCGAGCTATACGGCGCCCAGTCCCGCTTCGACGCTTCGATCGACGATCCGTGCACCAGCGCAACAGGTGGCCTGTTCCAGTCCAATGCGACTGTGCGCGCAAATTGCGTCGCAAGCGGCGTACCGGCAAACGGCAGCTATGCCGAACCGCAGGGCGGCCAGTTGCCGGTTCTGACCGGCGGCAGTCAGGACCTGCAGCCCGAGACGGCGCGGACGCTGGTATTCGGCGGTGCATACAGCCCACGTTGGGCGCGGGGCGGCACGCTTTCGGCCCTCAGCCTTGAGGTCAATTATTACGACATCAAGGTGAACGGCGCGATTGCGTCCATCCCGGCCCAGGTGCTGCTCAGCCGGTGCGCGCAGGCGGGTGATGCGCTCAGCTGCGCCGCCATCACCCGGGCCCCGAGCGGAATCGTGACCGCGATCAACGGCCTGCTGCTCAACACGGGTGGCATACGCACCAAGGGGATCGACGCTACCCTGACCGTGCGCAGCGGTGAAACCGGCGCCGGGCGGTTCGGGCTGTATGTCTCGGGCAACTATCTGCTGAAATATGCAGAGCGCACCCCCTCGACCGAGGGCTTCACCACCACCGAATATCAGGGCACCGAGCGTGGCTCGCCGGACCAGGCCTATCCGCATTTCAAGGGGCTCGCCACGATCGACTGGGCACTGGGTCCCGTGACCGCGAGCGTTACCGGGCGCTATATCGACAACGTTGCGGAAATCGCGGCCGTCAATGAGTTGAAGAGCCGCCTCTACGGCGACGTCCAGCTGCAGTTTCGGCCGAGCTGGTTCAGCACGGGCCTGGCTCTGACGCTGGGCGTGAACAACGTGTTCGACAAGGATCCGCCCGCCTGCTTCAGCTGCAGCCTCAACAACTTCGACCCGACGACCTACGACATCCCGGGTCGGTTCGGGTATGTGCGCTTGTCATACGGGCTATAAGCCATGCGGCCGCAGTCCCCTGAAGGGGGTCTGCGGCCTCATCGCTGCGAGCGGCCGGCTAAACTAGCCAGCCGAAGGCGTTCTTCAGCTTAGCGGCCCCATTCTTTTCGAATGGGCGGCCATGCGCGAAGATCACCCGCTCGGGCTCCAGCGCCACGATCGCGCGTATCGCCTCCTCCGTCTGCGCGCCGCCCAGCCGTACCGGCACGCGCAGGTAGCGGGCTGTCGTCCCGCGCGTAGCGGCGGCCGCCCGCATGAGCAGCCGCGCTACGGGTCGCAGCTTTTCGGGCTCGAGGTTCTCGATCAGGTCGACGAGCACGAGCGTCCGGGTTGCGCGATGGAGGAACCATGCCTCGTTGAAGCCTGCGCCCGCTTCAACGATCCCCTGGTCAAGAATGCCCGCCCACTCGGCCGGCGCCGTGTCGCTCAGTTCGGCATCAATCCGCACCGCGGACGCCCGAACCTGAGCCCGGTCCCGCAGCCCCGGCACCGCCCAGGTCTTTGCATCCGGATAGGCGCGCTGCCAGTCGGCCAGGAACGTCCAATGGGCGATGTTCGGCGCGACCAAATCGCGCACTCGCCCGAGCTTCTCGACAGCCTGTGCGAGTTGGGGTGTGAACTGGGTCGGCGAATGCAGCAACAGGTCATCATCGCCCAATCGGAAGATCGTCATTCGCGCGGGAAGTGTCAGCCCCATGGCGTTGATCGGCCCGCTGTCCACGACCCATATACCGTCTGCGACAAGCTTGGGCACGTCCAGCGGCGGATAGGTTGCTTGATCCCGGACGCTCGGATCCGACGACTGCGAGCTGCGCGTCCAGGCCCAAACGCCCGCCGCAGCGGCGGCGGCTCCCGCCAACATCAGCCCCTTTGATCGTGTGCGCATGGTTAGGCTCCTGCCCATTACCGGTCAGCATCGTACGGCTGATCGGGTCGCAGGTTCCGCGCCTGCCGTGGGCTGGGCATTCGGCACGACGAACGAACGCCGCGCCCGTGTGGCGATCTTATCGGGGGTGCCCAGCCTGGACCAGTTCGAGAACCCAATCGTCGGCCAGCAACCGGTCTGCCCCCTGGTCGAAGATCTCGATCGGGCGGTCATCGCGATAGATGCGGACGATCTGGCCGTCGGTGGTCTCACGCGGTGAACGACCCACTTCCGCTGCCCGGACCGGCCGCTCGCGGAGTTCGACTTCGCCGCCCCGGGTGACCAGGTCGGTCATATAGTCCGCAACATGCGGCCCGGTGGTGCACTGGGCGAGCAACTGGCCGCCAAAGCTGACCGGATTGACGATGATGCTGGCGCCAGCGTCACGCGCCAAGGGTTCGTTCTCGATCGCGGCGATTGACACGGCAATGCCGGCACGGGGGGCAAGACGCCGGCACGTCAGGATGACCAAGACCGCGGTGTCGTCCCGCCCGGGGCAGATAATGACATTGCGAGCAACATCGACCTTGGCCGTCTCAAGCACCCGGTTGTGGGTGGCGTCACCCTCCACCGTGGCAACACCCAATTCCTCCGCCAGGCGCAAGCGCTCAGGATTGGCGTCAACCACGACGATCCGCTCTGCCGCGTGCCCCCGCTCCAGCAGTTCGCCGACAGCGGCGGAGCCGGAACGGCCATAGCCGCACACGATCACGTGATCCTTCAACTCATGCCTGACCAGGCCCATGCGCCACCGTTCCCATCCCTGTCGCAACATGAAGCTGTACGCGCTTCCCAGGAAAATGAGGAAGACGAAGATGCGGACCGGCGTCACCACAAAGGTATCGAACATGCGGGCCGAGTTGCTGACCGGCACGATGTCGCCATAGCCCACCGTCGTTACGGTGATCACGGTAAAGTAGACGATGTCGAGGAAGGTCACCGTCCCATCGGTGTTGTCCCGCAACCCGGCGCGCTCGATCCAGTGTCCGCCCAGGGCGATGCCGACCAGCATCAGTACCGCGACACCACGAATGGCGAGCATTGCAAGCGGGCTGAGCCGCCCCGCGCGATAGAAGCGGGGTCGAACGTCTCTCGCCGTTGTCGGCGCCGCCATTCGCCCGGGCGTAAGCGCCCCTTTGGTCCGGGACGGGTGCCTCATCGGGCGGATGCGCTGGCGGCGGCGAACATCGTGCTTACTTGCGAGGCGTTATGGGTCGAAAGCAAGACTGGCGATCACAAGCTGCCCTGGAACCGGAACGTGAAGCGGTAGGGAAGGGGCCTGCTGTTCTGCCCCGCCCGTCGTACCGGCGTTGCTGCGACGATCGTCAATTGCCCGTCGGCGACGTTGACGGGAGTGCCGAGCGTCAGGTCGATCTGCCTCGACCACCCGCCGCCCAGCACGGTGGCCCTCACCACCAGCCGCCCGGCCCAGACACACTGGGTGCCGCCTGGACATCGGCTGTCCTCGACCACCCGGTCCGCCCGAACCCTTGGCCCGTTGACCGCCGCGATCTGTCCCAGGCGCACCGGACCCTCTGTCGGACGAGAAGACGCGCAGCCGGCGAGCAGCAACAGAAGCGCTGGACAGGCGGCCGCCTTCACGCCGGCATCGTTCAGCCACACAAGGCAGCAACCACCCGGCCATCGGCTACCGTCACCGTGACCCGTTCGATACGATAGTCCGTGGTCGTCATGTCCCCGGGTGCGATGCGGCGAACAATTGTGCCGCCGGTCCGACGAAGGATAGTGGCGTCGTCCGGCGCTGCCCGTCCCACAAGCGTCGCAGCCGCATCCGCGTTGCAGGTCGCGGCCCCCGCGCGTTCCGTTGTCCCGGTCGAAGCACAGGCGCCCATGCCCAGCAGTACGGCCAGCAAACTCGCATTTCGTACCTTCATCGCCGTTCGCCTCATCAAGATCACCGGCTCCGCGATAGCGGTTTCAACCTGAACGCTAGGCGGTGGCGATCACGAACAGCCTTGATCATGCGAGCCGTAGGGCCGTTCGGCATGCAAAGGCGGGAACCGACCCGGCCGGAGCCTGTCCGTGCGGGCCGCTAGTCCTGGTTCTCATAGGCGAGTTGCAGAATGCCCCAATGCCGTCCCTCGACCCAAATCGACGCGATCACCTGTTTCAGCAGCACGACGCCGCCGGTGGTGAGCGGCCGTCGATAGGCCTTCAGGCAGAACGGCGTTTCCGTCCGTACCTGAACCGCCGTTTCCGGGTAATCGAAGATCATGCCTGCTCGCGAGTTCTCCGCATTCCAGGCGGGGTCGCTGGCCCGCTGCGGCTTTGATCGTTCCGGCATGGCGACCGCGCCAAAGCAGTTCCGGTCGGTCAGCGTCATGCCAAAGAAGCCGGGGAGTCCGCGCGCAGCCTCTTGGTGAGGGCGCGACAGGCGGGTCAGCAGGGACTGCGCAGGATGGCTGAAGAGCAGCGGATCGCTACCGGGAACCGGCGCGTATTGATTGCTCAGGATTGCGGCGAGGCTGATCTCGCCCTTCCTGATTGCGGCGGACAAGCCGTCGCTGATCGACTGCGCCGCCTCCAGCCCGAAATCGATAAAGGGCGAATCCGGCATCTCCACCCTGCTTTCAGCCAGCAACTGGAGCATGCCATTGGTATCGTCGCTGACCAGTCGTACGCGGGCCGAAAGCCGCTCCAGGCCGGTCGCATTCTCCGTGGAGGTGCTGGACAGGGCAACCAAGCCTTCGCGGACCTGGCTTTCTGCTTGAACCATCGAGTCCGCCCGTTCCGCCACGCTCTCGCTGGTTGCTGCCAGGTCCTGCATCAGCAGGCTCAATCGGTCGACCAGCGCCTCTATGCCCTTGGCGCTGCCATGGGCGGATCGCGCCTTGGCGACACCCTGGCCGACCCGGTCCAGCATGCCTTCGGCCTCGCCCGTCAGGGCGGCGACGGACCGTTCGATGCTTTGCGTCGCGGTGGCCGTTTCGTTGGCCAGCTTCTTCACCTCGCTCGCCACCACCGCAAAGCCACGGCCCGCATCACCGGCGCGCGCGGCCTCGATCGTGGCGTTCAGGGCGAGAAGGTTGGTCTGTTGAGCGATGGCGTTGATGGAGGCCGTTACCCGGCTGACTTCGACAAGCGCTTCGTTGAACGCTTCTAGCCCGTCATGAATTCGACTGACCTGGCCGATGAGCTCAACCACGTCGCCAGCGGCGATGCCGATCTGCGCCGTCGAGTCCTCGATCACCGTTCGGGCCGCCGCCGTGCTGTTGCGTGCATCCACTGCTGCGACAGCCACGCTTTCCACATCGGTCGAGAGCGAGAGCGCTTCTGCCCCGATGCTCTCGATGGTAGCCGCCTGGGCAGTCACGCGATGCGACAGGGCGGCAATGTCCGCTTGCAGGTCGAGCGTGCGGATGCCGAGTTCACCCGACATCCGCGCCGCTTGCTTGATCGTCTGTTCAACTGGCTGGGCGGCGGTTCTCATGCCTGCGGGCTTAACCTGAATTACCTAAGAAACGTTTAGGACATTCGGGCAATCCGGGCCGCGGTTACTAATCCGGCGTCATTTCGCCTCTATCTCTCCCGCCGTTTCAGTGTTCCCGGCAGATTGTTCTTCGCGTGAGGCGCGGGCCGTCATGCCAGTGGCGGAGGCGTCGTCCATCATCTGCTCATCCGGGGCAGGGGCGACGTCGGCGGGTAGTTCTGCCGTGGCATTCAGGTCGGCGCTGCTGGTGTTCACGGTGCTGGGGGAGGGCGACTCAGCCGGAACGCTTGTGGGCGTGGAGGACGGCCCTGGTGCAGTCATTTCTTCATCCTCGACCGGAGCCGGCTCGGGCTCCGACTTCGAACAAGCGCTTGTTGCCGCCGTGAGCAGCGCCAGGGTTACAATGAGAGTAAGCTTGCGTGTCATCAACATCTCCTCAGCGCGCCGCAACGGCCTGGCGAGCCGACCGGGCCTCGATCTTGCTCGCGAGCGTTCCGTCCCACTGATATGGGTCGTCGCGAAAGCTGACCTGCCCGCTGGGCGTCGCGAACGCTGTCCAATAGAAGAGATATACCGAGATTGGCGAAGCGAGCTTCCCGCGGACGGTCTTGCCCGCAGCGACGGTCGTGTCAATCGCCTCCGGCGACCATTCGGGCGTGCCGGTCATCAGCAGCTTTGCCAGCGCAGCCGGCTTTTCCAGGCGGACGCAGCCATGGCTGGCGAGGCGGTCGAACCGGGCAAAGCCGGCATGCGCCGGTGTGTCGTGCAGGTACACGGCAAAGGGATTGTTGAAGTCGAACTTGTACTTGCCGAGCGCGCTACGCTCCGACGCTTGCTGGAGCCGCTTGCCGCCATCGCCGGTGTCGATGACGCGAAAGCCGTTGCGGGCAAGATAGCCGGGGTTGGCCCGTTCCTTGGGCCATAATTCCTTGTTTGCGATGGTGGAGGGCACGTTCCAGGGTGGATTGAACACGATGCTGTGGATCTGCGACGTGAGCATCGGGGTCTCGTCGCCCGGGCGTCCCGTAACGGCCTTCATCGACAATACCGGCGCGTCGCCGTCGAACACGGTCAGCACCGCCGCGGCGATGTTCACCTGCACCCGGTCCTTCTGAAGCTCGGCGGGCAGCCAGCGCCAGCGTTCCAGATTGGCCTTGATCTGGCGGATGCGCGCTTCGACCGGCACGTTCAGCGCCGTGAGCGTCCCGGCGCCGACCAGTCCGGTAGGGTTCAGGCCGTAGCGACGTTGAGCGCGACGAACGCCCTCCAGCAAGGCAGCGTCGAACCGATCGCCTGTCGCCGCTACCTGCGGATCTTCGAGGTTGAGCCGCTTGCGGAGGGCCACAACGCCTGAACCGCTCGCTCCGTACTTGACCGCCGATCCGGACGCCAAGGTCGCCCAGCCGCCCGCCGTCGCGATGGCCCGATAGCGTGCGAGCCCGGCGACCAGTGCGTCATAACCGGCATAGGGTGGCGGCAGCGACGCGATCCATGCAGCAAGGCGGTCCTGCTTCACCGCGGCGGTAAAGCCGGGCAGGGGGTCGAAGGGCGGCGGCCGCATCGCCCAGTCGCGCTGGAAGTCGGCCTCGGCGAGGCGGCCCGCCCGAACCGCATGGGCATGGTCCAGCGCCGCACGGATCAGGGCATCATTGTCCAGCCCCTTGAGCGACGCCGCCCTGCTGTCCCGAAGTCCTTGGGTGACTGCATCCTTCTCGATCAGTTCAACCAGCTGCATCGCCTGCGCAGGGGGCAGCGTCGGCAGGGCAGCCTGCATGGGCGGCGGGATCATCCTGTCAGGCGCGGGCGCCGGCAGGGACGGGACCTGGACGTCCTGTGCCAAGGTCGGCGTGGCCGGAACGATCGCGGCCGCCACCATCAAACGGGCGATGCTTCGAATTCCCAACCGGTCAGCCTTCTTTCGCGCAGAAATGATGTTCATGTCGTACTCGCTCAAATCACCATGCCTCATCTGGACCATGCTCCAAAGCCCGAAGATGAACGGGCAGCGGCAGGCGCCCACATAAGCTTCGGCGTACGGCCAACGCACGGACCCGCCCCAGTTGCCCCATGCCCGGTGCAACGAACTGGAGTGGGCGCGTGTGAAGACTTGTTTCCGGCCCAGATCTTGGCCGGTCCTGTTTCGCATATCAGGTGCGCTGCCAAGCGATACGGGCTAGCAAGCAACCTTCATCTGGAAGGAGAGACCATGCCCGGCGGGCTTGTAGCATTGCTCGACGACGTGGCGGCGCTCGCCAAACTTGCCGCTGCGTCGGTTGACGACGTCGCTGGCGCAGCAGGTCGCGCCGGCGTGAAGGCCGCGGGCGTGGTCGTCGACGACACTGCCGTGACCCCGCGCTACGTGGTCGGTCTTCCGCCCGAGCGCGAGCTGCCGATCATCAGCAAGATTGCGGTCGGGTCGCTCCGCAACAAATTGCTGTTCATCCTGCCCGTCGCGTTGGCCCTCAGCGCGCTTGCCCCCTGGGCGATCACGCCATTGCTGATGATCGGCGGGTCCTACCTCTGCTTCGAAGCGGCCGAGAAGATCTGGGAGGCGCTGAGCGGCGCTGATCATACGGAACAGGTGACGGCCATCACCGACCCTGCCGAACTGGAAGCCCGCCAGGTAAGCGGCGCGGTACGAACGGACTTCATCCTGTCCGCCGAGATCATGGCAATCGCGCTCGCCGAATTGCCCGGCCTGTCCCTGCTGACACGCGCTGCGGCGCTCGTCGCGGTCGCGGTGGCGATCACCGTCGGCGTCTACGGCGTCGTCGGGGTAATCGTGAAGATGGACGACATCGGCCTTCACCTTAGCCGTCGTGAAGGCGCCTCCACGCGCTCGATCGGGCGCACGCTCGTCCGCGGCATGCCCATCCTCCTCACGGCCCTGTCTCACATCGGCGTTGCGGCCATGGTCTGGGTTGGGGGAGGCATCCTGATGCACGGAATGGAGGCTTTCGGCATCCGAACGATCCCGCATGTCATTCATCAACTTGCAGAACGCAGCGCTCACGCGGTGCCCTTTGCGGGCGGCGCGATCGAATGGCTGGTGACGGCGCTTGGTTCGGCCCTGATCGGCTTGTGTGTCGGCGGGCTGATCGTGCTCGCTATTCACCTGTTGCCCAAGCGAGGCAGCAAGACGGAACAGCATGCCTGACAGCGAGTGGATCACGTGCCCATCCATCTGTCCCTTGCGCAAAACGGTTTATCCTATGTTAGGAACCAGAACGGGCCGATATCCTTTCCTTGTCGATGCCTGCTCCGAAATTCAGTGTCAGTGACACCGCCTCCTTCTTCCTCGCTTCTCACGGCCACCGGGCAGCGCAAAAAGTGGTCGACCAGATCATCTTGTGCATCCGCGAGCACGACCTTGACGGTGCAAAGAGGTGGGAAGAGGTCGGGCGCATCGTAGACCAGTCGCTGGATCGCGAAGTTCCGGATTCGGGCAAGAAGAGGTCTGCTTGAATCAGTGTCAGTGCGGATCGCGCGGCGCGCGCGCTGGCCTGCTCGGGCGTGAAGCCAGAGCAGGCAGCGAGGTGACACGCCCTCCGGAAGCAGGAACTCAAGCCCTTCGACATCCGTGAGAGCGTGCCAGGGCGGGGCCGACCCGCCGGTGATTACATCCCGACCTGCAGGGACACACGCAACGCCAACGCGGCACGGTCATACCGTTCCTCGGCGCTGACCTCACCGCCAAGCCGGAACAGGTTGTTGCCGCCAACCGCGCGCAGTCGGCCGACCCAGCCATCGGTGCGCGCCTCGGGCACGAGCGTGAATGCTTGCCCGCCTGCATACTGGCCGCGCGTGGCGCCCAGGCCGCCGCCGAGAATGGCGCGACGGCCACCCTCCGCTTCGATGTGGAACCAGCCATATTCCTGCTCGCCGAACGCCAGGCCGACGTTCATCGCCGCTGTGCCGGCGAACTCGTCACTGACACGGCGTCCCACGGCCAGGTCGAACGCCTTGCCCCCGCCCGTCTCATCATGGGCGTCTTCGGTCAGGCGGTACCAGTCCAGCGTCGCGATCGGACGAAAGGTGAGGTGGCCGACTGCGCCCTCGTACGAAACGCCGCCAGAGGCCGAGTAGAGCTTACCGTCCCAATCCGCCCGCGAGGTGCGAGTAACGGGTTCGCTTCCGACCGCCCCGACAAAGGATCGCGAACTGTCGAGCGTCAGGTACGCGGCCGACCCGCGGGCAAAGGGACGCAGGCCGCCCCATTCGCCCCGCCAGTAGGCGCCGACCTCGAACTGATCGACGTCCACCTTGTTGGCGGTGCCATCGTCATCGACCTTGCTGCGGAGGTACCCCAATGAAGCGCCGAACCCGCCGAGCTTGGTCTTGGCCTCCAGGCCGCCGGCACCGCCGAAGCCGCTGACGTCATAGCCGGCCGTGTCGCCGATCTTCTTGGTCGCGCTATAGCCGACCGGGGACAGCCAATAGGCAAGCTTGCCCTTGCTGGCATAGGGCGCACCGCCATCGGCCAGCATGCGGGCGACCGCACGCGATCCCGATGTCACCGCCTCGAACACCCCGCCGGCATGGTCGGGCAGGAACTGTCGCACCGTTGCCCGGAACGCGTCGCCATCGTTGATGGCGAGCACGGCGTTGCCGACCTTCTCGTCCTGGCCGAGCGCCGCGTAGATCGCGTCAAAGGCGGCCGCACCCGATCGGTTTAGCCCCAATTGGGTCGCCGTCTTGCGCTTGATGTCGAGCGCGATCTCGTTTGCTGGCGTGCCCGTGGCAAGCGCGCTGGTGTAGAGGAAGGGGAGGAGCACGTCGGTGGTGGACAGGTTCGATGCGCCGGTCAGGGTTCCTGCGCTGATCAGGGTATAGCGACCTTCCGCATTCTTAACGCCCGACAGCGTC
>Ga0210040_10008477_pt1 | contig 12190 bp, 12 predicted proteins | sample CryGeyCG12114_NA_FD_185462 | JGI IMG/M metagenome (GOLD analysis project Ga0210040, IMG submission 185462) | Groundwater microbial communities from aquifer - Crystal Geyser CG19_WC_8/21/14_NA (SPAdes) (version 2) | ecosystem: Environmental > Aquatic > Deep subsurface > Groundwater | place: USA... | reverse complement strand
CCCGGGCAGCGCCGCCGCGCCCTCGGGCTCGCCGCTCCCGGTGTCCGCCAGCCGCCGCTCGAGCCGCCGCTTCGTGCGCGCCTGCAGGCGCGGCTGCAGCAGCACCAGGACGATGGCGAGGACGACGAGGACGGGCACGACCGTCTCGAAGGTCGTGGCCGGCAGGTGCAGCAGGAGGAAGGCCCCGAGCAGCGCCCCCAGCACCGACATCGGGATGAGCCGCGCCGCGCGCGCCCCCTGCCCCCGCAGCTCGCGGCGGTAGCCCCAGGTGCCCGAGATGCCCCCGGTGACGAGCCCGACGGCGTTGGACATGGTCGCCGAGACCGGGGGGACGCCGAGGGCCACCAGCGTCGGGAAGGTGACGAGCGTGCCGGAGCCGACGACGGCGTTGATGGCGCCGGCCCACACGGCCGCGGCGGCCAGGACGAGCAGCTGCCAGCCGGTGAGGTCGCCGAGGAGGGCCTCGCTCACGCGGGAGCCGAGCGAGCGGACCAGCGGCCGCCGGAGCGCTCGACGTGCAGGCGCAGGCCGAAGGTCGCCCCGAGCGCCTCGGCGGTCAGCACCTGCTCCACCGGGCCCTGGCCGACGACGCGCCCGCCGCGCAGCAGCAGCGCGTGCGTGACGCCGGGCGGGATCTCCTCGACGTGGTGGGTCACCAGCACCAGCGCCGGGGAGGTCGGGTCCGCGACGAGCGCCCCCAGGCGCCGCACGAGGTCCTCGCGCCCGCCCAGGTCGAGCCCGGCCGCCGGCTCGTCGAGCAGCACCAGCTCGGGGTCGGACATCAGCGCGCGGGCGATCTGCACGCGCTTGCGCTCCCCCTCGGACAGCGTGCCGTAGGTGCGCCGCTCGAGGCCCGCCACGCCGAGAGCGGCGAGCAGCTCGAGCGCGCGGTCGTGGTCGGGGCCCTCGTACTCCTCGCGCCAGCGGCCGACCATCCCGTAGGACGCGGTGAGGACGACGTCGACCACCTTCTCCGACGGCGGCACCCGCTCGGCCAGGGCGGCGCTGGCCAGGCCGATGCGCGGCCGCAGCTCGAAGACGTCGACCAGGCCGAGCTCCTCGCCCAGGACCTCCGCGCGCCCGCGGGTGGGGTGCATCCGGCCGGAGGCCACCTGCACGAGCGTCGTCTTGCCGGCCCCGTTGGGCCCCAGGACCACCCACCGCTCGTCCGCGCCCACGGCCCACGACACGTCGTCGAGCAGCGGACGGCCGTCGCGGACGACCGTGACGCCGCTGAGGTCGAGGACGGCCTCCTCGGGAGCCCCCTTCGCCGTCGGCACCGCCGGGGCGCCGGTGGCCGGCTGCTGCAGGGGGGCCGCGGGGCGCGGTGCGGTGCTCGTGCGGCCGGTGCCCTCGCTCATGCGCGCGACCCTACTGCCGGCCGCGGCGCCGCCCCGTGGCCGCGGTGAGCAGGACGGGCGCACCCGGCGCCTCGAGGGTCGCCGCGGGGCACCTCGTACCCTCGGGGGGTGATCGACCTCCCCCGGTCCGCGCGCCTGGCCGCCTGGGGCACGGCGGCGCTGCGCGGCGACGCCCCCCTGTCCGCCGCGGTGCGCGCCGTCCAGCGCGACGACGAGCCGCACACCACCTCGGGCGACGCCCCCGCCACCGACCTGTCGGAGCTGCTCGAGGGCTGGCGGGCCGCCGGCCACCGGGGGCTGCGCGTGGTGCTGCCCGCACCCGGCGACGTCGTGGGCCTGCCGGGTCCGGCGTCCTTCAACGTCGAGGCGCTGGACGCCGGTGAGGCCGTCCTCACCGACGACGAGGACGGCGCCGGGCGGCGGTGGGGCGCGTGGCCGGAGGTCACCGAGTTCGGGTCCGCGCTCGAGCCGGGGGCGATGGTCGACTGGCGCGCCGAGCTCGTGCAGCACCCGGCCGCGCCCCCGTCGACGACGCTGGCCGACGCCGAGCGCCAGCTGGACCGCTCGCTGCGGCAGGCGCTGGACGCGCTGCACCGCCTGGACGTCGCCCGCTGGCGCGAGGACGCCGCCGACCGCATCGCCCTGGTGCGCGACGGCGGCCTCCCTCGCGACGCCGTCCCGGCCTCCACCCCGCCGCGCGCGCTGCGCGTCCTCGGCACCGCGGTGCGCCTGCGCGGGATCGTCGCGCTGGCGACGGAGGACGACGGCGCCGTCGTCACCGGCTGGGAGGCCCGGGGCCGCACGGAGGCCCTGCGCGGGGTCGAAGCGGTCGCCCGCCACGCCGTCGTCGCGGCCGTCAACGCCGCCCTGGAGCCCGCGCGGCGCTGAGCTCGGGCGTGCGCCGGGGAGCAGCCGGTCCTCGGCCCGGGGCCTACCCGCGGCGCTCGAGCACCGAGCGGTAGAGCTCCATCGTCCGCTCGCCGATGGCGCCCCACGAGAACTCCGCGACGGCGCGCTCGCGACCGGCCGCGCCGCGGCGTCGCGCCTCGGCGGGGTCGGAGACCGCCTCGGTGAGCACGCGGGCCAGGTCGGCCGCGAAGGCCTCGGGGTCGGTCGGGGCGCCGGTGCCGTCCTGCACCTGGTCGATCGGCACGAGCCAGCCGGTGCGGCCGTCGTCGACCACCTCGGGGATCCCGCCGGTGGCCGTGCCGACGACGGCGGTGCCGCAGGCCATCGCCTCGAGGTTGACGATCCCGAGCGGCTCGTACACCGACGGGCACACGAAGACCGTGGCGGCGGACAGCACCTGGCACAGCTCCGCGCGCGGGAGCATCCGGTCGATGCGGACGACGCCGGAGCGCTCCTCGGCCAGCGCGGACGCCAGCTCGTCGACCTCCGCGGCGATCTCCGGGGTGTCCGGGGCGCCGGCGCACAGCACGAGCTGCACCTGCGGCGGCAGCTGCGCGGCGGCGCGCAGCAGGTGCGGCAGGCCCTTCTGCCGGGTGATCCGGCCGACGAAGACGACGCTCGGCCGCTCGGGGTCGATGCCCAGCGAGCGCACGTGCTCGGTCGCGGCCGGGGAGTCGTCGCGCTGCCACTCCTGCGCGTCGATCCCGTTGTGGACGACGTGCACGCGCGCGGGGTCGACGCCCGGGTAGCAGCGCAGGATGTCGGCGCGCATCCCGGCGCTGACCGCGACCACGGCGTCGGCCGTCGTCATGGCCTGCTCCTCGGCCCAGCTCGACAACGCGTACCCGCCCCCGAGCTGCTCGGCCTTCCACGGCCGCAGCGGCTCCAGGCTGTGCGCGGAGACGACGTGCGGGACGCCGTGCAGCTTCGCCGCCAGCACGCCCGCCGTGTTGGCGTACCAGGTGTGGCTGTGGACGAGGTCGGTGCCCTCGGCCGCGGCGACCATCCCGAGGTCGACCCCCAGCGTCCGCAGCGCGGCGTTGGCGCCGGCCAGCGTCTCCGGCTCCGGGTGCGCCGTGACCCCCGGCTCGTCCCGCGGCGCGCCGAAGCACTGGACGCGCACGTCGGCGAGCGGCCGCAGGGCGCGGGCGAGCTCGGCGACGTGGACGCCCGCGCCCCCGTAGACCTCCGGCGGGTACTCGCGCGTCAGGAGGTCCACCCGCGGGCGGTCCGCCGCGGCGGGGCCGGACGGCGCGCGGCGCGCGCCCGGCTCGGCACCGGGGCCGGTGCCCGGGGGGGCTGCGGTGGACTGGGCGTCGCTGACCATGGCCGGACCGTAGCGCCCGCGTGCTGCTCGTGACGGGCCAGGACGCCCGCGACCGGACGCCTTGCGCGGAGGGGACGGACCCCTAGGGTCGGCGCATGTCCAGCCCTCGCGTCCTCGCCATCGTCCTCGCCGGCGGCGAGGGCAAGCGGCTGATGCCCCTGACGGCCGACCGGGCCAAGCCGGCCGTGCCGTTCGGCGGCACCTACCGGCTCATCGACTTCGCGCTGAGCAACGTGGCCAACTCGCGGTACCTGCAGATGGTCGTGCTCACGCAGTACAAGTCCCACAGCCTCGACAAGCACATCTCCATGACGTGGCGCATGTCGACCATGCTCGGCAACTACGTGACGCCGGTCCCGGCCCAGCAGCGCGTCGGGAAGAACTGGTACCTCGGCAGCGCCGACGCCATCTACCAGAGCCTCAACCTCATCGACGACGCCAGGCCCGACATCGTCGTCGTGGTGGGCGCCGACCACGTCTACCGCATGGACTTCTCCCAGATGGTGGACGCCCACGTCGCCTCGGGCGCCGGCTGCACCGTCGCGGCCATCCGCCAGCCCGTCGGCATGGCCGACCAGTTCGGCGTCATCGAGATCGGCGAGGGCGAGGACGTGGCGAGCACGCCGCGCATCACCGCCTTCCGCGAGAAGCCCAGCGACCCGGCGACGATCCCGGGCTCCCCCGACGAGATCCTCGCCTCGATGGGGAACTACGTCTTCGACACCGACGCCCTCGTGGAGGCGGTCACCCGCGACGCGGCCGACGACTCCTCCAAGCACGACATGGGCGGCGACATCGTCCCCGATTTCGTCTCCCGCTCCGGCGCCGCGGTCTACGACTTCCAGCGCAACGACGTCCCGGGGGCGACGGACCGCGACCGGGGCTACTGGCGCGACGTCGGGACGATCGACTCCTACTACGACGCGCACATGGACCTCACGTCAGCGCTGCCCGTCTTCAACCTCTACAACGAGAGCTGGCCGATCCTCTCCCAGCAGCGCCCGCTGCCCCCGGCCAAGTTCGTGCACGGCTGGCACGGGCGCGCGGGCACGGCGGTCAACTCGATCGTGGCCCCCGGCGTCGTCGTCTCCGGCGCCACGGTGGAGGGCTCGGTCCTCGCGACCGGCGTCACCGCGCACTCCTGGAGCTCGGTGACCGACTCGGTGCTGCTGGACGGCGTCCAGGTGGGGCGCCACGCCGCGGTGCGCCGCGCGATCCTCGACAAGAACGTCGTGGTGCCCGAGGGCGCCCGGATCGGCTTCGACCCCGAGGAGGACCGCGCGCGCGGCTTCGTCGTGACCCCGTCCGGCATCACGGTGGCCGGCAAGAACGCGGTGGTCCGGCCCTGAGCCCGGCTCCCGGAGCGGGCGCTCCCGGTCGACCCGACCGGCTCCGGGACGTGGTCGCCGCCCTGCGGACCGCCGGGGGGGCGCGAGTGCGCGGGCCGGGGGCGGGGGCCCGCGCGCTGCTGCTCGACGGCGGCGCCGCCGTGGGAGGTCGCGCGGACCGGCACGACGGCGCGTGGGGCCGAGCCCTCGACGCCGTCGAGGGCTGGTTCGCCCAGGTGGGCGGTGAGGTCGTGGCGCTGCGCGCCGTGCCCGAGCTCGGGGCCCCTGGGGCCGTCGCGGGCGTCGAGTGCGAGCTGTCCCCCGTCGCCGGCCAGGAGCCGCAGCGGCTCGTCGCCGACCTGCGCGCGCTCGCGGCGGCGCGCGCCCCCGCGCCGGGCGTCGACCTCGCGGTCGTCCCGGCCGGCCTGTCCGCGGTTCCCCGGCTCGTGGTCCTGGACGTCGACTCGACCCTCATCACCGGCGAGGTGGTGGAGATGCTCGCCGCGCGCGCCGGTGCCGAGGCCGAGGTGGCGCAGGTGACGGAGGCCGCCATGCGCGGCGAGGTGGACTTCAGCGAGAGCCTCCACCGCCGGGTCGCCCTGCTGGAGGGGCTGCCCGTGGAGGTGCTCGACGAGGTGCGCGCGGAGGTCGTCCCCTCCCCCGGCGCCGCGGCGATGGCCCGGTCACTGGCCGACGCCGGGGTGCCGGTCGCGGTGGTCTCCGGCGGCTTCGCCGAGGTCGTCGAGCCGCTGGCGGACTCGCTCGGCATCCCGCACGCCCGGGCCAACCGGCTGGAGGTCGCCCGGGGGCGGCTCACCGGGCGCGTGCTCGGCGACGTCGTCGACGCGCCCGCCAAGGAGGCCTTCCTGCGGGAGCTGGCCGAGCGGCACGGCGTCCCCCTGGCGGGGGCGGTCGCCGTCGGCGACGGGGCGAACGACCTGGCGATGGTGCGGGCCGCGGGCACCGGAGTGGCCTTCTGCGCCAGGCCGGTGCTCCAGGCCTCCGCCGACGTGGTGCTCCGACGCCGCGACCTGACGGCCGTCGCCCACCTCGTCGGGGTGGTCTAGGAGCCGCTCGCCCCGCTCGGCGCGCTCCCAGGTCGGCGCGCGACCTGGACCGTCAGGCCCACGAGGGGTCGACCGGGGCCGACTCCGGGGCGGCGCGGGGCCCCGTCGCGGCGCGCCTCCTCGGGGGCAGGACGGCGGCTGCCGCGAGCAGGACCGCCGCGCAGACCCCGAAGGCCGCGGGGGCACCGGTGCGCTCGGCGAGGGCGCCGGTCGCGGCGGCGCCGACGGCCTGCCCGGCGGTCAGGGCGATGAACAGGGTCGCCGTGGCGCGTCCGGCGTCGTGCGGTCGCAGGGCTCCGGCCCAGGAGATGAGGACGCCGGTCGAGGCGGTGTAGGCGCCGCCGAAGACGGCCCCGGCGGCCGCGGCGACGAGCACCTGCCCGGGGGCGAGGGCCAGGGCGGCGGTGCCGGCGGCCGACAGCGCCACCACGACCACCCAGGCGCGCCGCAGACCGAGGACGCGGACGGCGTCACCGCTGCACGCGCCGAGGACGGCCGCCGCCCCGAGGAGCACCCACAGCGCGGCGCTGGTGCGCTCCGGGAGCCCGCCCGTGGTGGTGACGAGGTCGCGCCCGAAGGTCCACACCGCCGCGCTGCCCGCCCCGGCCACGAGGGCGGCGACCACCGGGCGCGCCATCGCCGTCCGCGGGTCCGTCCGCGGGGGGCGCGCGGTGGAGACGGCGTCCCGGGCGGGCCCGGGCCAGAGGGCGCACCGGTCCACTCCCGCGGCCGTGAGCAGCGCTCCCGCAGCGGCGCAGGCCCACACCGGGCGCCACGCCTGCGGGGCGACGAGCGCCGCCGCACCGGTGAGCGCGACCCCGACGCCCGTGCCCGCGTTGACCACGGCCTGGGCCCGGTCGACGAGGACTCCCCGGGCCGTGGAGGCGACGGCGACCACGAGGGCGGGCGAGGCGGCGCCGGCCGCGCTGCCGGCGACGAGCAGGCCGAGCGCCAGCGCCGCCGTCGACCACGCCAGCGAGACGAGCAGGGCGCCCGACGCCGCCAGCGCGGCCGAGAGCCACAGCACCCCCCTCGCCCCGCTCGCGCGGATCAGCCGCTGCGCCACCAGCGCCGTCCCGCAGTAGGCGGCGAAGCTCCCCGAGGCGAGGGCGCCCGCGGTCCGGGAGGAGAGGGAGAACTCCGCGGCCAGCTGCGGGAGCTGCAGCCCGTACCCGAACCGCACCGCCCCGTACGTCACCGCGACGAGCCCGGTCCCGGAGGCCACCAGCCCCCCGACGCCGGGGCCACCGGCCGTTCGCTGTAACGATCGCTTCATCATAATGGTCGTTACAGTAGGCCCGTGACGACGACGAGCGCGCGGCGACCGGCGCGGGAGCGCCTGCTCGACGCGGCAGAGGAGCTCTTCTCCCAGCACGGCATCGCGGCGACCGGCGTCGACGCCGTGCTCCGGCGCGCCGGGGTCGCGCCGGCGACCCTCTACGCGCACTTCGCCGGCAAGGACCACCTCGTCGCCGCCTACCTGCAGCGCCGCCACGAGCGGTGGCGCGCGGCGTGGGACGAGGCGCTGCAGCGCTGCGGCGACGACGCGACGGCACGGGCGCTGTCGGTCTTCGACGCCCTCGAGGACTTCCCGGCACCGCGGGACGCGGCCCGCGGGTGCGCCTTCCTCGCCGCCGCCGTCGAGGTCGTCGACCCCGGCCACCCCGCGCACCAGTGGCTCCTCGCGGACACCCGGCTCCTCGAGGACCGGCTGCGCGTCCTCGCCGCGGGCGCTGGCGCCGCAGATCCCGACGCTCTCGCCGGCGAGCTCCTCGCGCTCTACGACGGCGCTCTCGCCGCTCGCACCCGTCGAGCCCTCGCCGCCGGCGGCCACCCGCTGGCGCCCCCGCCGGTGCGCGACCTGGCCGCCGCGGCCCTCGCGCGGCACCGCGCCTGAGGCTCCGTCGAGGACGCCGCTCGTCGGCGCCCGCCCCCCGCGGTCATCTCAGCAGTCGGCGCCCGCGACGGCTCAGTCGTCGGCGCCCGGTCGCAGCACGCCGACCAGCTCCGCCGTCGCGGTGCACAGGCGCGCCGTCTCCTGGTCCCACTGCAGGACCGCCGCCTCGGCGGTGCGCAGACCACCCAGCACCTGGGCGCGCAGCCGACCGGCACCAGGGGCCGGCGAGGGACCGGCGAGGGCCACCGACAGGCCCGAGGCGCCCGGCTCGTGGCACACCAGCACAGTGGTGCGGGCGTGCGCGGCCCGGTTCTCCAGGACGGCGGCGAGGCGCGCGGGGCTGGCCTCGTACACGTCGGGGTCCTGCTCCACCGCCCAGCCCTCGTCGGCGACGACGAGCTCGGCCGTGCGGCGGGCGCGCACCGCGTCGGAGGTGACGACGAGGTCCGGGACGAGCCCGCGCCGGCGCAGGAGCCGACCGGCGGCGACCGCCTCGCGCTCCCCGGCCCGCGTCAGCGCGCGCGCGTGGTCGGCCCCCGCCCCGGCCGGGGCGGCGGCGGCGTGGCGCAGGACGACGAGGACGGCCAGGTCAGCTCCCCATCGCGTGGACACCGCCGTCGACGTGGACGATCTCGCCCGTGGTCGCGGGGAACCAGTCCGACAGCAGCGCGACGCAGGCGCGGGCGGCGGGCCCGGTGTCCGAGAGGTCCCAGCCGAGCGGTGCCCGCTCCGGCCAGCTGTTCTCGAAGGACTCGAAGCCCGGGATGGACTTGGCGGCCATCGTGCGCAGCGGCCCGGCGGAGACGAGGTTGACGCGCGTGCCCTCGGGGCCGAGGTCGCGGGCGAGGTAGCGGGCCACGGACTCGAACGCCGCCTTGGCCACGCCCATCCAGTCGTACACCGGCCAGGCGAAGCTGGCGTCGAACGTCAGGCCCACGATGCTGCCGCGCTCGGCCATGAGGGGGCGGGCGGCGACGGCCAGGGACTTCAGGCTGTACGAGCTGATCTGCAGCGCGGCGGAGACGTCCTCCCAGCTCGCGCCCATGAAGTCGAACGCTCCCTGCGGGGCGAAGCCGATCGAGTGCAGGACGCCGTCGAGGCCGTCGACGTGCTCCCGGACGCGGCCCTCGAGCGCGTCGAGGTCCTCCTGGTTCGAGACGTCGAGCTCGACGACGGGCGCCGGCTCGGGCAGGCGCCGCGCGATCGCCTGGGTGATCCGCATCTGGCGGCCGAAGGAGGTCAGCACCACGGTGGCGCCCTCCTGCTGGGCCACCTGCGCGACGCGGAAGGCGATGGAGGCGTCCGTGAGGACCCCCGTGATGAGCAGCCGCTTGCCGTCCAGGATCCCCATGCGCGTCTCGTCCCTCTCGTCGGTGCTCGGTGTCGACCGTGCCGGTGCTGTGGTGGCGGTGCTGTCGACGGTGTCGGTGGTGGTGGTGGTGCTGTCGACGGTGGCGGGGCCCAGCCGCGCACCCGCCGTGCGGAGGCGCCGCTCAGTGCCCCATGCCGAGGCCGCCGTCCACGGGGACGACGGCGCCGCTGATGTAGGCGGCGGCGTCGGAGGCGAGGAAGGCGCAGACGCCCGCCACCTCCTCGGGCCGCGCCAGGCGACCGGCCGGGATGGCCGCGAGGTAGCCGGCGCGGGTGTCCTCCGCGAGGGCCGCGGTCATGTCGGTCTCCACGAAGCCGGGGGCGACGACGTTGGCCGTGATGCCGCGCCCGCCGAGCTCGCGCGTGACCGAGCGGGCGATCCCCACGAGGCCGGCCTTGCTCGCCGCGTAGTTCACCTGCCCCGGGGAGCCGTACAGGCCGACGACGCTCGAGACGAGCAGCACGCGGCCGCGTCGCAGGCGGACCATGCCGCGCGTGGCGCGCCGCACGCACCGGAAGGCACCGGTCAGGTTGGTGTCGACGACGTCGGTGAAGTCCTCCTCGGTCATGCGCAGGAGGAGCTGGTCCCTGGTGATCCCGGCGTTGGCGACGAGGACCTCGACGGGGCCGTGCTCCTCCTCGACGCGGGTGAAGGCGCCGTCCACCGAGGCGCTGTCCCGGACGTCGCAGGCGACGCCGAGGGCGCCCTCGGGCGCCTCGCCAGAGCGCGTGGTGACCGCGACGCGGTCACCGGCTGCGAGGAAGGCCTCGGCCACGGCTCGCCCGATGCCGCGGTTGCCGCCGGTGACCAGGACGCTGCGGGGCTCGGGCACGCGAGGGCCTTTCGACGTGGGGCGGGCGGCGGCGCGCCGGTCGTGGACCGGTGGACGCTCGGGCGGTCGGCAGCCGGGAGGACGGCACCCGTCGCCGGTGCGGGAGCCCGCCCAGCGGGGCGCTCCCGCGCTGCGGGGACGCTACCGGAGGCGACGCCCCGACGACGCCTCGCGCCGCGCCGCGCCCCGGGATGACCGGGCTGCGGGAGCCCGCCGCCCGGCGGCGCGCACGGCGACCCCACCGGGGTCGGCGCGGGAGGGCGGCATACCATAGAGGACGTGGGACCAACGAGCGCCGCAGGCGCGCAGCGGGCCGCACCGGGCAGCTCCGGGCGCGGCCTCCCCTCCTCCCCCCGGCGCGGCTCCCGGCCCAGCCGGGACCCCCAGCCGGTCCAGCGCATCACCACGGCGCCCGTCGGGCAGCGCCAGCACCAGCAGCAGCAGATCGGGCGCTACCTGCTCTCGATGGGCATCCGCACCGGGTGCTTCGTCATCGCGATCCTCCTAGCGCCCAACCCCCTGATGTGGGTCTTCGTCGCGCTCGCCGTCGTGCTGCCGTACATCGCCGTCCTCGTCGCCAACGCCGGACGGGAGACGCCGCGGCCCACCACGACGCAGGTGACGCCCCCGTCCCGGCCCGCCCTCACGGGTGCGCCGAGCGCTCCCGCCGCCGACCAGCCCCTCGTCGGGCAGGTCTTCGTCGGGGACCCCACCTCCCCGACGTCCCCCGCAGCCCCGGCGCCCCGCACCGCGGCACCCCGCACCTGGGAGAGCGAGCGGCTCCGGCCGCCCTCGGGCGTCGGTGCTGCAGCGGGGGGCCCGGGCACCGGCGACGGCGACCGCCGTCGCGTGGCCTAGGCGCCACGCGCTCCCTCGTCCGGGGGGGTGCGGGACCCCGTCGGGGGATCCGGTGTGCGCAGAGGCGGGAGCGCCCCTGCCCCCGTGCCATACTTCCGGTCGGCGCCGCCCGTCCCCCCCGTCGGGCGTGCGCCGAGGGCGCCGGGCGGCGTCCCCCCCGTCGTCGCCCGGCGCCCGTCTGCGTCCTGACCCGCTCTGCCGACCGCGCGAGGGGCGGACCCGCGGACGACGCGGGTGGTGGTGCGGAGCAGACTGGGGCCGTGCTGGACCTCCCCGCCGACCCGGCTGCGCCCGACCCCCGGCTCGTCTGCAGCGCCCGGGGCTGCCGCGCGGGCGCCACCTGGGGCCTGCGCTGGAACAACCCCTCGCTGCACGCGCCGGAGCGTCGCAAGACGTGGCTGGCGTGCGACGAGCACCGCGAGCAGCTGTCCTCCCACCTCGCCGTGCGCCGGTTCCTGCGCGACGTGGTCCCCGCCGACGCCCTGACGAGCGGGCGGGAGTAGCGGTGCGCTTCCTGCTCACGCCGCGGTGGCTCGCCGGGCTCGCCCTCGCCGTGGCGTTCGCGCTGGTCTGCGTGTCGCTGGGCGTGTGGCAGTGGGACCGGCGCACCGCACGGCACGAGGCCAACATGATCATCACGGCCAACTACGGGCAGCAGCCGGTCGACGCCGCCGACCTCGTCCCCCCGCAGGGGGACGACCTGCCGGTCGGGGACGAGTGGCGCCCCGTCGAGGCCACGGGGCGCTACCTGGAGGACGGGACCGTCCTGCTGCGCCAGCGGCCCCTGGACGGCATCAACGGCTTCCACGTCCTGGTCCCCCTCCTCCTCGACGGGGGCGACGGACCCGGGGGCGAACCCAGGGCGCTGCTGGTCGACCGCGGCTTCGTGCCCTCGGGGGATGAGGCGGGCGCCGTGGCGGTGCCCCCGGCTCCCGAGGGCGAGGTCACCGCCGTGGTGCACCTGCGACCGGCCGAGGAGGCCTTCGGCGACGCTCCCGAGGGCCAGACCCGCAGCATCGACCCGGCCGGGCTCGCGGCACGGGCGCCGACGAGCGAGGTGCTCACCGCCGCCGGCGCCGTCCTGGTGGACGGCACCTACGGCGTCCTCGCGCAGGAGCAGCCGACCGACGGCGCGGCCCCCCAGCTCCTCCCCGCGCCGCCCGTGGACGAGGGCCCCCACCTGTCGTACGCCTTCCAGTGGTGGGTCTTCGCCGCCGGGGGCTTCGTCGGCTACGGCGT